>ERZ772993.159-NODE-159-length-34547-cov-9.010147_pt1 | contig 34547 bp, 27 predicted proteins | sample MGYA00580670_ERZ772993 | MGnify/ENA primary metagenome ERZ772993 (study PRJEB29015, sample SAMEA2737936) | human oral metagenome | biome: human oral; feature: human-associated habitat; material: dental | place: China | collected 2136 ... | reverse complement strand
ATATCCCCCTCGCGGTGTCGACAACCCCCTCACAATGTCAACAACCCCCTCGCGGTGCCGACAACTCGCGCTGGCTCTCTGGGGGAGCGCCTTAGGGTCCCGCCCGCCTTCGAGGCCGCCTTCGAGGCGCCTCCCCCTGGGCCGCGCTCCCAGCGCCCGGGGAACGCACACAAGGACCCCGATTTACGCAACACGCGCCGCACACAAGGGCTTGATCCCGCCCTTGTGTGCGGCGCCGTGTTTCCTAATTCCCTTCCTTGTGTGCGGCACCGGGAAGGGGCCAGGGGCGCTGAACGCGCAGGGCGCGGCCACCCCATGCAACGCCGCGATACCGCCTAAGGCGCCCCCACTTGGGCGAAGGAGCCCTCGCCCCACGCCCACAGGTCCCGCTCGGCGGCGCTGACGAAGGCGGCCTGGCCGCGCGCCAGTTCCAGGGACTGGCCGCCCCTCGCCTCGTCGAGGCGGACGGTGACCCGCCCACCTGTGCCGATGAGGACGCGCGGCCCCTCTCCGGGGACCAGGACCCCGCGGTCGCGCGCGGCGTGCTCCCCCGCGCGCAAATGGACGAGGGACAACTCGAACTCCTGGGCGGGCGCCAGGTAGCGGTCCGTCGTGGCCGAAGGGTGCTCGGGGGCCACCCGCATCGCCGGGAGCGCCGAGAACTCGGTGATCTCCACCAGTTGGGCGCTGTCGATGTACTTGCGGGTCAGGCCGGCGCGCACGACGTTGTCGGAGGAGGCCATGACCTCGATGCCCAGCCCCGACTGGTAGGCGTGGATCTGGCGCGGCGGGATGTAGACCGCCTCCCCGGGGCGCAGGTCCACCGGGTTCATGAGGAAGGCGACGATGATGCCCGGGTCCCCGGGGTGGCGCTCCCCCAGTTCGCAGACCATCGAGTCGGTCCTGCGCGACGGGGACCCCCCGGCGGCCAGGCGCGAGCAGCAGGCGCGCACGAACTCGTCGATGCGGGGGGCCGTGGCCGGCGAGTCCTCGTCGAAGAGCCACGTCGCCAGGGAGCGCAGCCCCCCGCGCAGGGTGGAGAACTTGAGGCGGTGGCGCAGCATCTCCGCCAGCTCCCCGTCGAGGCCGACCAGCAGCTCGCGGGCCTTGCGGGGCACGCGGAAACCCACCAGGGCCTGGAAGCCGGTGAGGGCCAGCAGCATCTCCGGCTTGTGGTTCATGTCCCGGTACACGCGGGAGGGGTCGGTGCGGGCGATGCCGAGAACGTCCTCTCGCAGGTAGCCCTCCCGGGCGATCTCCTTGGTGGGGTGGACCTGCAGGGACAGGGTCTGGGCGGGGGCGATGATCTTCGCCAGGAAGGGCAGCGTCGGCCCGAAGGCGTAGAGCAGGCCGCTGCCCAGGGCCGCCTTCGGGTCCGCCTCGATGAGCTGGGCCAGGGTGCGCCCGTCGTCCAGGAGCGTCGGGCCGTCGGGGTGCGCGCCGAACCACAGTTCGGACACGGGGCCGGCGGAGGGGCTGGTTCCGAGGAATCGGGGGATCGCGTCCGCCGATCCCCATGCGTCGGCCTTCGTCCAGCCGGTGAGTCGTTCCATGCCTTCGATCCTATCGCGCCGCCTCAGGCGACGGTCGCCTCCCGGGCGACCAGGGCGGCCAGGGCGCCGCCGCGGGCCATGAGCTCGCCGTAGGCGCCCGTCTCGACAACGCGCCCGGAGTCCATGACGACGATCTGGTCGGCGTCGGCGACGGTGGAGACGCGGTGCGCGATGACGACGACGGTGCGCCCCCGCGTCGCCTCGCGGATGCCCGCCAGCACGGACGCCTCCGTTCCGGGATCCACCTGGCTGGTCGCCTCGTCGAGGACGTAGACGCTGGCGTCGCGCAGCAGGGCGCGCGCCAGGGCGAGGCGCTGGCGCTGCCCGCCGGACAGGCGCTCCCCCATGTCCCCCACGTTCGTGTCCAGTCCGTCGGGCTCCGAGGCGGCCCACGGCGCCAGGTCCACGCGCTCCAGCGCCTCGTCCAGCTGGGCGGGCGAAGCCCCGGGGTTGGCGAGCAGCAGGTTGGCGCGCACGGTGTCGTTGAAGATGTAGGGGCGCTGGGGGGCCGAGGCGACCGCCTCGCGCAGGGGGCGCAGGCCCACGGAGCGGATGTCCACCCCGCCGATGGACACCGAGCCCGAGTCGGGGTCCCACGTGCGGGTGAGCAGCGCCGCCAGAGTGGACTTGCCCGACCCCGACGCCCCGACGATGGCGGTGGTCCTGCCCGCCGGGATGCGGATCGTGACGTCGTGGAGGACCTCGGGGCGCGCGCCGGGGGCCCCGTCGGCGTCCAAGCGGACCTGCGGGTAGGTGAAGGACACCCCCGTGAAGGCGATGTCGCCCGCGGCGTCGAAGCCGACGGGCTCGGCGGGGTCGGCCACCAGGGGCGCCCGGTCGGTGACGGCGAAGACCCGCTCGGCCGAGGCGAAGGCCTGGTCGAGGTCGGCGGCGAAGTCCTCGACGGCCAGGACGGGGCCGAAGGAGCCCAGCGCGATGCCCACTGCGAGGCCGACCTGGTCGGGGGCGAGGGCCCCCGAGGGCACCATCGACAGGCCCACGAGGGCGACCGCGAGGACCGACAGGCCCAGGACCGCCTGGTTGAGGCCCCGGCGGCGCGCGATCCACCCCGTGGAGACGGCCGTCGAGGAGGCGATGGCCGCCTCGTGGGCGCCCATCTGCTCCATGCGCCGCCCCTGGGCGCCGAAGGCGAGGACCTCGCGCACGCCCTGGACGGAGTCGGTGACGTGGGCGGCCAGTCTGCCGCGCGCCACCCGCAGGTCCCGCGCGGCTGCCCGCGACTCCCCGGCGCCCAGGGCCGGCACCACCAGGCCGGAGACCAGCAGGAAGCAGAGTTCGACGAGGGCGAGCCACCACGACGTGGCGGCCCCCATCCACCCGAGGGTGATGGCGGGCACCACGACGGCGGTGCACACGGGGGCCAGGGTGTGGGCGAAGAACACCTCGATGCGGTCGATGTCCTTCGTCACCCGGTTGAGCAGGTCCCCCGGGTCCAGGGAGTCCGATCCCGCCGGGGCCTGGGGCTCCAACCGGTCGTAGAAGTAGTTGCGCAGCATCGCCAGGGAGTGGAAGGCCACGAAGTGCCCGGCGAACTGCTCGCCGTAGCGGGCGAGCCCCTTGAGCAGGCTCATGACGACCAGGGCGGCGATCACGGCGCCCGCCCCCCACGCGCTCCGGCCCGTCGGCACCGCGAGCACCGCCCACCCGCCCAGGGCGAAGAGGCCGACGCCGAGCAGCAGGAAGACGACGCGCGCCACGATGGACAGCGCCAGGGGCGCCAGGACCCGCCTCGTGATGGACAGGAGGCGCTTGGACAGCTGGAAGCGGCTCATCGGATGGCTCCTTCGACGAGGTCGACGCGGCGGTCGGCGCCTGCGATGGTGGCGTCGCGGTGGGAGATCACCAGGGCGGTGCGGTCCGCGGCCGCGCTGCGCAGCGCGGCGAGGATCTCCCTCTCGCTGGCGAGGTCGACGTGGGCCGTGGGCTCGTCGAGGATGAGGATCGAGGCGTCCTTGAGGATGGCGCGGGCGATGGCGACGCGCTGGGCCTCGCCGCCCGACAGCGCCAGGCCGCGCGCGCCGACCATGGTGCCGAGGCCGTCGGGCAGGCGGTCCAGCAGGTCCTGCAGGTGGGCGGCGCGCAGGGCGGAGAGCAGCTGGGCGTCGGTGGCGCCGGGCTTGGCGACCAGCAGGTTCTCGCGCAGAGAAGCCGAGAACAGGTAGGTGGTCTGCTCGACGACCCCCGTGCGGGCGCGCACCCAGTCCAAGGGCGCTCCGGCCAGATCGACGCCGTCGATGCGGGCGGTCCCCGCGTCGGGGCGCCTGAACCCCTGCAGGATCGCCGACACCGTCGATTTGCCCGCGCCCGACGGCCCGGCCAGGGCGACGTGCTCGCCGGGCTCGATGCGCAGGTCCGCGCCGCGCAGCACCGGGGTGGTGCCGTCGTAGGAGAAGTCGACGCCGCTGAGCTCCACGGCTCCGGGCTCGGGCAGGACCGCGGGGGCCGAGGCGCCCTCCGCCTCGACCACGACGGGCTCCTGGGAGGTGAAGCGCTTGATCTCGCGGGAGGCCGCCATGCCGCCCATGCCGATGTAGAAGAACTGGCCGATGCGGTCGAGGGGGTCGAGCATGATCGAGGAGAGCAGCACCAGGGACAGGGCGCCCCCGGGGCTCATGGCCCCAGAGCCGGTGCGGATGAGGGCCAGCGCGACCGCGCCGGTGGTCATGCCCAGCGAGAACACGGAGTCGATGACCAGCAGGATGAGCTGGTTGCCCGCCAAGTAGCTCATGACTTTGGAGCGCACTTCCTCAGCCGCCTCGGCGAGGCGCTCGCCCATGGGCCGCCCGGCGTTCATCAGGACCAGGGCGCCCAGGCCCTGGATCGCGTCGAGCTCCTTGGCCGCCAGGGCGCGCGAGGCCCCCCGGTAGCGGGCGGACACGGGTTTGAAGGCCTTGCGGAACCCCAGGACGCAGGCGGGCACCAGCGGGATCGCGACGGCGAGGAAGCCCGCGCTCACCGGGTCGACCGTGGCGCCCACGAAGAGGACGACGATGAGCGGCACCGTCAGGGAGGCGATCATGGGGGCGAGGAAGGTCCCCTTGTAGGCGGCGACCCGCTCGACCCCGTCGGTCGCTGAGTTGACGATGCGCCCGGCGCGCTCGCGGGTGCGCTCAGAGGGGCCCAGGGCGAACACGTGGGCGACGAGGCGGTGGCGCGCCTTGGGCTCCAGGCGCGCCATCTCGCGCCCCCCGATCGCACTGACCAGCCACGCGGCCCCCGCGGAGGCGGCGACCCCCACTAAGGCGATCCACCAGGAGCCCCACGCGCGCCCGCCCAGGGCGTCGTCGACTCCCCATCCGATGGCGAGGTAGCCGAGCGAGAGGGCGAGCGCTCCCGCCCACGATAACGCGATGACGATGGCTCGTTTCACCTGTTCACTCCCAGGGGTCACAAGGCAGGGGGACTTTAACTGAGGGAAACCTTACCCTGTTCATGACATCTTGTCACCAAGTAGTCGGACAGCGCGCACTCGGAGGAGCCCGGGTCCGCGCACCGCCTACCGGAGCACCGCAGCACGCGGGTCGAGGCCGAGCTGGCGACGGATCAACCACCCCAGCAGCAGCGGCAGGCCGCTGCCCGCCGTCATCACTCCCGCACCCAAGGCGATGCGCCCGGCACTATCCCTTAACCCGCGCGCCGCTGGCACCCTGTTCACCGTGTAGCCCCCGGCCTCCGCGAACCCGGCGTCGGGGCCCAGGGCCACGGGGACGGGCGGGGCGCTCGGTCCAGCACTGGCGGAGCGCCGACCGGCGGCCGTCGAGTTGTTCTGAGCGGCCGTCCCAGAGCCCGAGGACGCCCTGCTCGTGCTCCCCCGCGCCGACGTAGTCCCCCTGCCGCGGGCCCCGGCGATCCCGTCATTCGTGGAGGAGGGGGTCGTGAACGACGCCGTGTAGGCGACCGTGAGGGGCGCAGCCTTCTTGGCCGCATCGCGCGTGCCGCCCGAGGTGTACCAGTAGGAGGACTGGCCCGTCTTCTCCTGGTAGGTCACGAAGTCCTGCGGGAAGGACCCCCAGTACTCGGCGTTGTCCGAGGTCCGGGCGGCCTGCTTGGTCACGGAGGAGCCGACGCGCACGGAGACGCCCAGGTAGTCGGGCGTGTGAGTGAACCCCGAGGCGGAGGCCGCGGCCCCCACATCAACACCAGTGAGGGTGGCCAGTGTCACTTTCTGCGTGGGGAGTGGCAACCACACCGATGTGTCGTTGCGGTCTGCGCCGTAGCCGGAGGCGGTCGCCGTGAGCGTCCCCGAACCCGAGGCGTCCACGTCGAGGACGGGGTCGGTGATGGACCAGTAGTTCATCCCTCCGTAGAAGGCGACCGTCCACGACCCCTTCCACTCGATGTGCGTCGCGCCGTCGGCAGCCACGGTGCCCTTACCGCCCGTGACGACCACCTGGGAGCCCGTATTCGCATGAAGGTCGTTCGAACTCACTTTGTTGCCGGCCGCGTCGAGGCAGTGGTTCTGCCAGGTGGCGCCCGTCCAGCCGCCCGCGCCGTCGGCCTTGACGATAGACACGTTCCCACTCGAAGCGGAGTAGAAGGAGGAGTCCCATGGGCGCGATGAGCCTGTCGAGGCGGCGACGCCGGCGGACAGGAAGTTGCAGTCCCCGTTGTAGGCGCCCGAGTTCGCCTCATCGCTCATCGACCAGCGCAGGTTCGCGTCGGAGAGGCTCCCGCCCCCCTTGCCCGACGGGGCGGGGCCCGGGGTGGTGGGCTCCGGCGCGGGAGTCGTGGGCGCGGGATCCGGGGCAGTGGGGGTCGGCGTGGGAGTCGTCGGCGTGGGCTGGGGAGTCGGGTCCGGGGCCGGTGCGTCCCCGCCGTTGCCGGGCACGGCGACAGCCAAGGGTGACGGGGGCTTTCGGTCGTCGGCCGAGGAGCCGGAGGAGTACCAGTAGGAGTGCTGGCCCGTCTCGCCCTGGAAGTCGACGAAGTCCTGCGGCCACGAGCCCCAGTCCGCTCCTGTGCGCGCCTGTGGGGCCGCGTTCGCGGGGCTCGCCACCTCGACGCCCCGGTACTCGGGCACGACGGTCAGCCCCTTGTCGGTGACTGTCACATCCTTCAGCGTGGCCAGTGTCACCTTCCGGGGGGTGAGTGGCGTAGGTTTGGCGTCGGGATCGCTCATGCTGGCGCCGAACCCGGAGGCCGTGGCGGTGAGTGTGCCGACACCGTTCTCGACGGTGAGCACCGGGTCGTTGGCGCTCCAGTAGGTCATGCCCGAGTAGAAGGCCACCGTCCACGAGCCCTTCCAGCTGATCGTCGCCGAGCCGGTGGCCGGGTCCAGGGAGCCGGTGCCGCCCTCGATCCTCACGACGGCCTCGGAGACCGCTCCGTTGGTGTCGGTGCGCTGCCCCGTGCGCGTCGTGCACTTGTCCGCCCACGTGATGGGGGCGTAAGCGCCATTAGCGTCGGGTTTGAGGATGGACACGGACCCCTGCTGCGCCCGCCACAGCTCCTGCCCGGTCTTGGCGCTGACGACGTACTCGCCCGCCTCGTCGCGCGCCGGGGAGTTCGGCCACTGCCCGCCGCCCGAGTCGCCCGCCGCGCCCGCGCCGAAGAAGTTGCAGGTGCCGGGGGCGAAGCCCGCGGACCCGGTCTCCGCGTTCATCCCCCATTGGAGCACGGCGCCGGACACCTCGATCGGCGCCGCCTGCGCGGCGGGGGGCGCCAGGGCGATGGCCGAGGCGCCGACGGTGACGGCCGCGCAGACCGCGCACAGGACTTTCAAAGAAGTGCTCGCCCTCATACCACTACCGCCTTTCCGCCTGGGAGAAGAAGCCATTGAGCCCTGCGTCCCCCGGCCCTGCGGCGCCCACTGTTTCCAGGACCGCAGTGTCGTCCGCCGCGGGCCCCGCCAGGGCGGCGCCGTCGGGCGCTTCCGCGGCACTGTCGGCCCGGTCCCCGGCCCCTTGCGCGGGGGCGCCCGCGCCATTCACCCGGCCCGGAACCCCGGGAGCGCACACTCCCGGCGACTGCACGGCGCTCTGCCCTAACGGATCGGCCGCACAGGTGTCGCCGTCGCGCGCATCCCGCCCGTCGGGCCTATCGCGCTCATCTCGTCCTTCCGCCGCACGCGCCTCGTCGGGCAAAACCCCGAATGCCCCGACGGGCGCCGACCACGCCGGGGCGTCGCCGGACTCCGGGAGGCCGTGCTTGGCCAAGTAGCGCCGCCGCTTCGCCTCGTTGCGGGCCCGGGCGCGGTCGGCCTTGGCCTGGCGCCGTGCCCTCTCGCGTTCCACGGCCACTGGGCTCAGGCCCAGCACGATGGACTTCACAGCCAGGAAACCACCGAAGCCCGCAGCCAGGACGACCAGCGCCAGTCCCAGCAGCCCCACGCCGACGAGCAGGAAGATGGTGGAGAGGCGGACCTCGGAGTCGGGGCTGGCCGTCTGGATGGTGATCGGCGTTCCCGCGCTGCCCGCGGTCCCCGCTCCGCTCCCTCCGGCCCGCGGGGCCGCCGACGGGGAGGGGGCCGCCGGGGAGGTGCCCGAGGACTGCGGTTCCTCGTCCGCCCCCGCGCTGGGGCCGGTCTGCTGGGCGGCCGCTCCCGCTGGGGCGCCCACGGCGGAGGAGGAGAAGGTCACAGGGGTGAAGGACTCGTTGTTCGCGTTGATTTGACCGTGCGCGCCGATCGTGATGATGCCGCACTGGACCGTCGTGCAGTCCACCTCGGAGGCGTTGCCGCTGCGGTCGTAGGTGGTGAACTTGGCGCCTGGGATCGTGAGCTTCGACTGCCACGACCCGTCGGCGCTGATCTCGCCTCCCGTCGCCGCGTAGGAGGTGGCCGAGCCCGGGAAGACGACGAGCGACTCGTAGCCCGCGGGCTTCGTCTCGTCGTCGGCGGCGTAGGAGTAGTCCTTGCCCGTCACCCCACCCTTGGAGGGCTGCCAGTTATCGGACGTGACGGTGCCGAAGAGCACGTAAATGCCCCCGAACCCCCCACGGATCGATTGGAAGCCCGTGCCCGACACGGTCACGGCGGTCTCCCCCTCTATGGCGATCCCCCCAGGGGCATCGACCGTGACCTGGGGGGCGGCCGAGGCGGGGGCGGCCCCCAGGGCCAGGGCGGCGCACGCCAGCGCCGCTGCGGTCAAAGACGCGCCCACGGCCCGGAGCGCGCGCGTGGCAGGGTTGTTCATCGGGAAGCCTCCGTAAGCGAAGAGTCTCGGACTGGGACGACCAGGGGCGCGCCCGTGCGCGGGTGCGCGACCACCTCGATGGGGTGGCGGTACACGCGGGAGAGCAGGCCCGCGGTGAGGACTTCGGAGGGCGCGCCCAGGGCGGCGACCCTCCCCGCGTCCAGCAGGGCGACGCGGTCGGCGTAGGCGGCGGCGACATCCAGGGCGTGGACGACGATGACGACGCCCGCGCCCGTGGCGGCGTACTCGCGCGCGCGGCGCATCACCATCTCCTGATGGCGCACGTCCATGGCGGCGGTCGGCTCGTCGAGCAGCATGATGGGGGCCGCCTGCGCGAGGACCCGGGCGAAAGCGCTGCGGGAGCGCTCGCCCCCCGACAAGGAGGTGTAGGGGCGCTCGGCGAACTCCTCTGTCTCCGTCAAGCGCAGGCTGGCCCGCACGATCCGCTCGTCGTCGGCGCAAGCCCCGGTCCCCGCCCAGGGGGCCCGGCCCATCTCCACGACCTCGCGCACCCGGAAGGGGAAGGAGACGTCCACGCTCTGGAGCAGCACGGAGCGGCGCATCGCGCGCTCCGCCTGGGACCAGTCGCGCAGGGGCGCCCCGTCGATCTGAACGGCGCCACCGGTGGGATCCAGGTCCCCGCTGATGACGGCCAGCAGGGTCGACTTCCCTGCCCCGTTGGGGCCGATGAGGGCGAGCACCTCGCCGCACACCAGGTCCAGGCTCACACCGTGGAGGACCTCCGCCTCGCCGAATCCGGCGCGCACGTCGCGCACGCGCATCAGCACCTCCCCGGCGCGGGGCGCGCCCGGGACCCTCCTGCTCCCGCCGAGTCTCATGCCCACCCCCCGGAGCGGCCGCGCGAGCGGCGCAGCAGCCAGAAGAAGAACGGGCCGCCCACGCAGGAGGTGAGCATACCGATGGGCAGATCCGCGAATTCGATGAGGGTGCGGGCGCACAGATCGGCGGCCGTCATGAGGACCGCGCCGCCCAGGGCGCTGATCGGCAGCAGGGCGCGGTGCCCGGGCCCCATGACGAGGCGCAGCAGGTGGGGGACCACCAGGCCGACGAAGGCGATAATGCCGCAGAAGGCGACGGCCGCGGACACCAGGAGGGCCACCAGCAGCATCCCCTGGACGCGCAGCCGCTCCACATCGACGCCCACGTGGCGCGCCGCCCTCTCCCCCAGCGACAGCAGGTCGAGTTTCCGGGAGATGAACTGGGCGCACACGATCCCCGCCAGGCACAGCGGGCCCACGACCGTGACCTGCGCCCACCGCGAGCCCGCCAGGGACCCCATCTGCCAGAACACGATCTGGTCGCGCGCGGCGCTCGAGGCGGCGAAAACGATGAAGGAGATGGCCGCCCCGGTGACCGCGTTGACCGCGACGCCCGTGAGGATGAGGGTGACGACCTCGGTGCGCCCGGCGCGCCTGGCCATCACGTACACCCCGGCGGTGGTCGCCAGGCCGCACGCGAAGGCGAGGACCGGGGTCGTCCACGATCCCAGGAAGGTCCACGAGAACATGATCGACAACGAGGCGCCGACTGCGGCGCCCGACGAGACGCCGACGGTGCCGGGCTCGGCCAGGGGGTTGCCGAAGATCCCCTGCATGATCGCGCCCGCCACGGCCAGCGAGGCCCCGACGACGACGGCCATTGCAAGGCGCGGGAAGCGCACGTTCCACAGCGCCTCGTCGCCGAAGGGAGTGCTGGGGGCGGGCAGCCAGTCGATGCCGAGGCGGTGGAGGATGGAGCCGAGTACCTCCGAGGGCGGCACGAGGAGTTGCCCCAGAACGCCGCTGACGACGACGAGCACCACGAGCGCCACCGCGAGCACGGTGGCCGTGATGGCCGTGGCGCGCGCTCGTGAGGGGGCGGGGCGCCGGGAGCGGAGACGGGTCATTGGCTCTGCGCCTGACCGCCGGACTGGAGCTCGGCCAGCCGCTGCCCGATTGGGGCGGGCGGTGCGCCGGGCTGGTAGGCCCCCTCCGGGTCGAAGACGGCGGTGCCAAGGGCGGCGAGGACCTCGGCCGTGCGGGGGCCGAAGCTCATGACCTCGTAGTCCGACATGTCGATGACGCGCCGGTTCTTGCCCGCCGGGGTCTCGGCGATGCCGGGCAGGGCGAGGACCTCGTCGATGCCGCCGGTGGAGGCGATGCCCAGGGTCATCGTAATGATGATGTCGGGGGCCGCCTTGATGAGGGCCTCGGCGTTCGTGGGCGACATCCCCTTGAAACCGACCTCGGCGGCGACGTCCACCATGGACAGGGACTGGATGAGGGAGTCCGCGCCCGAGCCCTCCCCGAACCAGTAGTAGACGGATTTGCCCCTCACGTAGAGGAAGACGGCGCGGGGGCGGTCGGCGTACTCGCGCGGGGACATGCCGGCCACTCGGGCGACGACCTGGTTGATCTCCCTCATCGTGCGCGAGGCGAGCCGCTGCCCCAGTTCGTGCACGCCCAGCGCGTCGGCGACCGCCTGGATCTGGGCCTGCACGCCGCCAACGCCATGCTCGTAGACCAGGGGGATGAAGACGACGGGGATCCCGGAGTCGCGCAGCTGCAACTGCACGTCGTAGGGGCCGATGGAGGTGTCCGTGATGACGACCGTGGGCCGCAGGGCCAGTATTGCCTCGGCGCTGAGTTCGTGGCCGCCGCGGGTGACCAGCGGCAGGTGGGCGGTGGAGGGGTAGCCCGTCGAGATGTCGCGGCCCACCAGGTTGCACCCGAAGCCCAAGCCGATGACGGCCGCTGCCAGGCCGCCGTTCTGGTTGAGGGCGAGGATGCGGGTGGTGTCGGTGACTTTCTGCTGCGGCCCGTCGGCGGAGGGCACAGTGGCTGGCAGGGACTGATCTGCCGTGGGGTCGTCGGAGACGGGGGTGATGTCGGCGGAGCGCGTGTAGGCGGTGGTGGGGCCGACGACGGTCCTCGGGTCGGGCAGTTGGTCGGCGGTGGTCTCGGGCATCTCGATGGTCTGGGGCTCGCCCGAGGCGGGGACCGCCCGGCACTCGGAGCCCGATTGGGCGGGGCTGGTGCCGATGTTCGCGCAGCCCGCCAGGGCTGCGGCGGCCGCGGCGCACACTGCGAGCGCACAGGCGCGGGCGGCGGTGAACCGGATCGAGCGCATGGTCCAGCTTTCGTGACGTCTTCCGGGAGCAGACAAGCCCCCATTACAAAAGGTAAGGCTCACCTACATTAGTGAGAAGTGTCCCGTGGCGCAAGTCCCACGTGCTCAGACGCCCCTACACGAACAGGGGCGGGGTGGGGCGTCGGCTGGGGCGCTTGTGGGGCGGGCGGGCGCCCACACGGACTAAGGGCGGGGTCTTCCTGGCAGCAGCAGCCTGCATTCAGAGACGGGCACACGAACAGGGGCGGGGCCCGCGCATTGCGCGGGCCCCGCCCCTGTTCCGCTTCACACCAGGCGGTAGGTCCAGCCGTAGGGGTCCTCCGCGCGACCCATCTGGATGTCCGTGAGGCGCTCGTGGATCCGTCGCGTCACGTCGCCGACGGGCAGCTCGACATCGAAGTCGTCGCTGGCCAACCGGGAGATGGGGGTGACGACCGCGGCCGTCCCGCATGCGAACACCTCGGCGACGGCCCCCGAGCGGATGCCCGCCACCAGGTCGTCGAGGGCGATCCTCTCCTCACACACGCCCACGCCGTCGTCGCGCAGCAGGCGCAGGATCGCGCTGCGCGTGCACCCCTCCAGGATGACGCCGGACAGCTCCGGGGTCCTCACGCTCCCGTCGGCCATGACGACGAACATGTTCATCCCGCCCAGCTCCTCGAGGTACTTCTCCTCGTAGGTGTCCAAGAAGCACACCTGGGAGAAGCCCCGCCGCTCCGCCTCGATCTGGGGGAGCAGCGACGCCGCGTAGTTGCCGCCCGCCTTCGCGCTCCCGGTGCCCCCCGGGCCCGCCCGGTGGTACCCGCGCACCACCCAGATCGGCACGCCGGCGAAACCGCCCGTGAAGTAAGGGCCGGACGGCGACCCGATGACGTAGTAGTCGACGACGCCTGCGGGGTGGACGCCCACGAACTCCTCCGAGGCGAACATGAAGGGGCGCAAGTACAGGGAGGCCCCGTCCACTCCGGGCACCCACTTCTGGTCGGCGCGCACGTAGTCCACCAGGGACGCCACGAAGTCCCCGCGGTCGATCTGGGGCAGGGCGAGGCGGTGGGCCGAGTGGTTGATGCGGGCGGCGTTGTAGCCCGGGCGGAAGGTCCAGACGGACCCGTCGGCGTGCCGGTAGGCCTTGATGCCCTCGAACACCGACTGGCAGTAGTGGAGCACCGCGGTCCCCGGGGTCAGGGCCAGCGGCCCGTAGGGCACGACCCCGCGGTCCTGCCACCCCCCGTCCCGGGTCCACCGCATGTGGGCCATGTGGTCGGTGAATTTGCGCCCGAAGGACAGCTTCCGCATGATGTCGGAGTACTCCTGCTCCGAGGCCGGGGCCGGGTTGGGGGTCAGCGGGAAGCGCCCGGCCAGCTCGTCGGCTGCGGGCAGCGCCTGGTCCGCCGCTGCCTCGAGCACCGTGGGGGTGTGCTGCGTCGATGCCATGGGGCCTCCTGTTGTCGTTGTGCGCGAGTACGGAGCCAGGGTATGCCGCCGTCCGCACTGTGGCGCGCACATTTCGGCATGTGGCCGACGACCGGCCGCCCCTGTGGAGGTTCTCACGTCCGATCCGGCTCACAGGGGACCGTCCGCGCCGCCCTCCCGCCGAGCGGATGCGATCGGCGCATGACACGCCGCCCGATTCCCTGACCGCCGCCCTGCCCTCCCGCGAGCGCCGCTCCCCCGCCCTGGCCCTGGCCGACGGGTCCGGGGCGGCCGTCCTGGCCAACGGGGCGGGAAGACACCCACCGCCCGTCGGCGGGCCCGGGCTCACCCGTAGTGAGTCCACATTCGAAGGACGCGCACAGTGCGCTCCTCCTCGAAGACCTCGTAGACGAGTCGGTGCTGGATGTTGATCCTGCGGGAGCACATCCCGGACAGGTCCCCGACGAGGCGCTCGTAGCGGGGAGGAGCGGCGAAGGGGTCTTCCTCGAGCAGGTTGATGAGCGCTTGGGCTTTCGGCTTGAGCCCGCTCGAGGAGAGCTTCTTCGCGTCCTTCGCGGCCTGCTTCGAGAAAACGACGCGCCACACGGCTACCACTGCACGTCGTCGACGGCGTCGTCGAGGTCCTCGCGAGCGGCCGCCTTCAAGCTGTCCGCCATTCCGGGAACGCCCTGCAGGTACAGGGTCTCCTGAATGGCGGACCAGTCGTCTTCGCCGATCAACACGGCGTTCCCACGGCGACCGGTGATCGTGATAGGGCTGGAATCCTCGTTCACGGTGTCGATCAGCCGGTAGAGGTCCGAACGGGCAGCGGTGGCTGTCACGGTAGTCATGGCGCTTCCCTCCTCGCCCCGAATATAACGTACGTTCTCACGTGCGCCAAGGGCCGTGCCCGCGCCCCCGCCGGGAGCGGAGACCAACAGGGCCCCGGCCAGCCCAGGGGCGTGGCTGTGCCCGCGCCCCCGCCGAGCGGATACGATCGGCGCATGACGACGCTGCCCGACTCCCTGACCGCCGCCCTGCCCTCCCGCGAGCGCCGCTGTCCCGCCCTGGCCCTGGCCGACGGGCGCTGGCTCGCCGCCGCCAGGGCAGGGCTCTACGTCTTCCCCGCCCCTTCCCCCTCCGAGGCGGGGGCCGGCAGCGGGGAGGCCGCAGACGCGGCCGGGCCAGCGTTGTTCCCGTGGTACGACGTGGCGCGGGCGCGCTGGGAGGCGGAGGGCGAGCTCTTCGCGCTGGAGTGGGTGGATCCCTCGCGCCGCCCCCTCACCGGGCGCACCGAGGGGGATCCGGAGCAGTTCATGCGCCACGCGGGCGAGTACGTCGACCGCTCGATCGTGCTGCACGCCCAGTGCCAGGCGGACAACGGGACGACCATCACGGCGTGGGTGCGGCGCGGAGGGCGCGGCCTCTTCTCGGTCCTCACCGCCTCCGGCCCCCTGGATGCGGCGGGCCGTCGCGCGGCGGACGCGCTCGAGGCGGGCGCGCGCGAGGCGGTCGGCCTCGACTGAGCGGCGCCCCGCCTCCCGCTTGGAGCCGCGGGAGGCGGGGCGCCGGTTGGGGTGGGGCCGTCTCAGGCCGCCTGGAAGTAGGCGACGAGCGCCAGCAGCCACAAGTGCGCGGGGTAGAACACGTAGAAGAAGTACTTCGAGAACCGCGTGTGGGGGCCGTGCTCGCCGTTGTACAGGTGCAGGACGGGGATCACCAGGACCAGCATGAAGTCCGAGTTCTGCGCGAGCATGGACACCGTGGCCTGCCACGTGTCGTAGGGCTGCCACGCCAGGGCGAACATCGCCGCCGCGAGGGCCAGGTAGGCCAGGTCGCGCCACACGACGCGGGTGTAGAGCGCGTAGGTGATGACCATGAAGGGCAGGACGGGCAGGCCGCCCTCGATGGGGAGGAACATGGCCGCGACGACGGAGCCCGCCAGCGCGCCGACGACGGCGCCCGTGTGCCACGCGGCGCCGGCCCCCCGCTTCACCAGGGCCAGCAGCGTCGTTCCGACGGCCAGGGTGAGGAAGATGTTGTTGTCGTACATGTGCACGTCGCGGGTGGCCAGCAGCTGGCCCAGGGCGAAGCTGCCCGCCGCCATGACGGCCGCCGCCACCCACAGGCGCGTCAGGTACTTGCGCATGTTCGAGGTGTAGAGCACCCCCTCGACCGCCCCGTAGGCGAACCAGACGCCCACGCACCGCGTGATCACGTGGAAGGCGTCCGCCCACTCGGGCGGGACCAGGCCGGGGACGTGGGGCAGGTGGTCGAGGACCATGAGCGCCGCCATCGCCAGTTTGATCCAGTACTGGTTGACGCCGATGCGCGGCCGGGGGGCGGCGTGCGCGGGGACGGGGAGTGCGTGTGTGGCCATTGGAGTGCTTTCTCGTTGGTCTGTGCGGACACTCCCAGTGTGGTGGACTGCGGGGCCCCGGGGCCATAGGGGGGCACCCTGGTTGTTCCCCCCGTCCTCCCCGGGGGGAGCACGGGGGGAGGCCCCTCATCGGCGGCGCTACTGGGGCTGCGCAGGAGCCTCCCGTGGCAGGGCGGCCGGGGCGGCCCGTTTCGAGCCCTACTGGGGCAGCACCCTGCGCTCGAAGGGGTCCACGGAGACGCCCTGATCCAGGACCGTGCGCGACCACTCGCGCGCGCTGAACAGGGAGTGGTCGCGGTAGTTTCCGCAGGAGCGCTCGTCGGTGCCGGGCACGTCCTCCCACTCCACGTCCTCGGCGATCGCGCGCAGCGAGGAGACCAGCGCGGCGGCGACCTCCTCGACGGAGGGGGCGCCCCACATGAGCAGGTGGAAGCCCGTGCGGCACCCGAAGGGCGAGCAGTCGATGACCCCGTCGATCCGGTCGCGCAACAAGGACGCCAGCAGGTGCTCGATCGTGTGGAGGCCGCCCGTGGGGATGGCGTTCCCATTGGGCTGGACCAGCCGCACGTCGAAGTTGGAGATCCGGTCGCCCGCGGGACCCGTCTGGACGCCGATGAGGCGCACGTACGGGGCTTTGACCGCCGTGTGGTCCAGTGTGAAACTCTCGACTTCAGCCATTTCTCAATCCCTTTCGGTGTAGTTCTGCCTGCGCTGCTCCAACCGCATGAGCTCCCTGAACGCCTCGGCGTAGCCCGGGTCGTCCTCGCCCATCCGCTGCAGCGCGGCCCGGGCCTGGCCCAGGCCCCGGGTCAGGTCCACGCGCACCATCGCCGCCACGACGCCGCGGCAGTAGGAGCGCATGCGCTCGTGGTCGGCCACCGGCAGCGGCGCGACCGCCAGCTGGGAGACGGCGGGCGCCAAGTAGTCCCCCGCCGCCTCCAGGACCTGGGAGACGAAGCGCCGGGTGGCGGCGGCAGTGGCCTCCTCGCCGGGGCCGAAGCGCTCCTCGGCGCTGCGCAGGATCCGCGTGAACTCGTCGAGGCCCCCGCTGGCCCGGATCGCGTCGTGGACCGCGCGGTGGGTGGGCACTGTGAACGCCTCGCCGTCGAGCTCGTCGAAGCCGGCGCCGATGACGAGGGCCGGGTGCTGGAGGACGGCCTCCAGGGCCTGGCGCTCGACGCGGCCGACCGGGTCCTCCGCCCCCCGGCCCCTGCCCTGGGAGGGCCCGGGCCTGCCCGCGCCCGCCATCGTCGGCGCCCCGGGGCGCGCGGGCGCCCCGTCCGGCCCCCGGCGCGAGGCCGCGTGGACCGCCTGGTCCACTGTGCGCGTGTCCATGCCGAGCCACCCCGCCAGTTGGCGCGCGTACTCGCGGCGCAGCGCGCGGTCCTTGATGCGGGCGACGATGCGCGCCGACGAGCGCAGCCCCGCGACCCTGCCCTCCGCCGAGCGCAGGTCCACGCCCGACAGGACCGAGCGGATCGCGAACTCGAAGAGCGGGGTGCGCGAGCGCACGAGGTCCACGACGGCCTGGTCGCCCTGGCTGAGCCGCAGCTCGCAGGGATCCTGCCCGCCGGGTGCGACCGCCACGAAGGTCTGCGCCGCGAAGTTCTGGTCCTCCCCGTAGGCGCGCAGCGCCGCCTTCCGGCCCGCGCTGTCCCCGTCGAAGGTGAAGATGACCTCGGAGCCGTGGGCGCGCCCGCTGGCCAGGACCACCCCCGCCGCGGGGTCGGCGCTGTCGCCCAGCAGGCGCCGGATGATCTTCACGTGCTCGGGGCCGAAAGCGGTCCCGCATGTGGCGACCGCGCAGTCGACCCCCGCCACGTGGGCGGCCATGACGTCGGTGTAGCCCTCGACGATGACGACCCTGTGCCCCTGGGTGATCGCCTTCTTCGCCAGGTCGAGGCCGTACAGCAGCTGGCTCTTCTTGTAGATCGGGGTCTCGGGCGTGTTGAGGTACTTCGGCGAGTCCTCGTCGTCGTCCAGGCGCCTGGCCCCGAAGCCCACGGTGGCCCCCGTGATGTCGCGGATCGGCCACACGAGGCGCCCGCGGAAGCGGTCGTAGATGCCGCGCGCCCCCTGGGAGGCCAGCCCCGCGGTCTGGATCTCCTGGTCCGTGTAGCCCCGCGAGCGCAGGTGGCGGATCAGGGCGTCCCAGCTGCGGGGGGCGTAGCCCACGCCGAAGTGGGCGCACATCGCCTGGGTGAACCCGCGCCCGGCCAGGAACTCGCGGCCCTTGGCGGCCTGGGGGGTGGTGAGCTGGGACTGGTAGAACTCCTCCGCGATCCGGTGGGCGTCGACGAGGCGCCCGCGCCTGCCCGGCTCCTCGGTGCGCACCCGGGCGCCCCCCTCCTCGTAGTGGAGGGTGATCCCCGTCTTCGCGGCCAGCGCCTCGACGGCCTCGGCGAAGGGCAGGTGGTCGATCTTCTGGACGAAACTGATGACGTCGCCGCTCTCCCCGCACCCGAAGCAGTGGAACATCCCCACGGCGGGGCGCACGTTGAAGGAGGGCGTCCTCTCGTCGTGGAAGGGGCACAGGCCCTTGAGCGAGCCGATCCCGGCGGGCTTGAGCGTGATGTGGTCGCCGACGACGTCCTCGATCCTGGCAGCGTTGCGCACTGCTTCGATGTCGTCTTTGCGTATGAGCCCGGCCATGGGGACGATTCTACTGTCCGCGCCCGCCGGGCACGCGCGGGCGCTGCCGGGCCCCTCACAACTGGCTGGAGAGCATCCCGCAGTGGCGCGCGTGCCACGCGGAGGCGGACACGTCGGTGAGGGAGGCGACCTGGTCGATGACGGCCCGCAGGCGCACGTCGTCGGAGGATGCGGCGCGCCACTGCTGGGCGAACACGGGTTCGAGGGCGTCGGCCCCCGCCTCGTACAGCGCGTCCACCAGGTCGGCCACCAGCGTGCGCTGCTGGTAGTAGACGGGCTCGCTCTCGCGCGGGCTCATGACGTAGTGGACGGCCATGCCCTTGAGGACCTGGATCTGGGCGCGGGTGGCCCGGGGGACCACCAGGTCGGCGCGGTACCGCCCCAGGGGCTCGGGCCCGAAGGCGTCGCGGGTGGCGCGCACGGTCGCCGAGCAGAAGCGGCCGATCAGCTCGCTCGTGAGGTCCTTGAGGCGGCAGCGCGCCGCGTACCCGGCGTCGTAGTCCCCAAGCCAGTCCTCCATGGCCAGCAGGGCGCCCAGCGCCTCCTCCAGGTCGGCGCGGGACACGGCGGGGCCGTACCAGCCCAGCGTGGAGTCGATGACGGCGCTGGCGCGGGCGTCGTCGCGCAACTGCCCGGGGGCCAGTTTGCCCGTCGCGATCGCGTCCTCCACGTCGTGGACGGAGTAGGCGATGTCGTCCGACAGGTCCATGATCTGGGCCTCGAGGCACCTGCGCCCCGCCGGGGCCCCCTGGCGCATCCACGCGAAGGCGGGGGCGTCGTCCCCGTAGACCGAGAACTTGCGCGTCGACTTGGCCAGGTCGGGGCCCCCGGATTTGACCCACGGGTACTTGCAGATCGCGTCCAGGGTGGCGCGCGTGAGGTTGAGGCCCGCGGGAGTGGAGTCCGGGGCGATCACCTTCGGCTCCAGGCGCGTGACGACGCGCAGGGTCTGGGCGTTCCCCTCGAATCCGCCGATGCGGGAGGCGAGGCCGTCGAGGGCGCGCTCGCCGTTGTGCCCGAACGGGGGGTGGCCCAGGTCGTGGGAGAGGCACGCGGCGTCGACCACGTCGGGGTCGGCGCCCAGCTCCTTGCCGAGCTCGCGGCCCACCTGCGCGACCTCGAGGGAGTGGGTGAGGCGGGTGCGCACGAAGTCGTCGCTGATGGGCCCGAGCACCTGGGTCTTCTCACCGAGGCGGCGCAGCGCGGAGGAGTGCAGGACCCGGGCCCGGTCCCGTTCGAAGTCGGTGCGGGCCGAGGACTTGGCCTCCTCATGGACCATCCTGTCCATGTCGGAGGGCGCGTAGACGCCGGCGCCCCCGTCGACGCCGGGGATCACCAGGGAGAGCTCGTTCGTGTCCGCCACTCCCCCAGCGTAGCGCCGCGCCTCGCCGATAGCATTGGAGGGCGACGACGCGCCCCCGCGGGGGCAGTGAGGAGGACGGGGATGCCCACAGCACCCGAGGGGCAGTGGCAGGCGGACGGACGGACGGGCCCGGGGGCACCCGGACGCGCGGATGGGCGCCCCCGGGCGGGCGGCCCATGGCCAACGGATCGGATGGCCCCGGGGGCAGGGGGCGCGTGGACGACGCCGCGCGCCTCGCCGGACACCTGGGTGCCCGCGGCCCCCGCGCGCCCCGCGCCCCGCGGGCGCTGGCGCGTGATCGTCCCCCTGCTGGTCGGCGCCCCCTTCTTCGTGCTAGCCCTCGTGCTCTTCTGGCTGCCGCACTCGTCGAACAGCGCACGGCAGCAGGATCCGGCCATGCAGGAGTCCGACATCGTGGAGACCGAGGCCGTGCCCTGGGCGCTCGAAGGGGAGGTGGCGCCCGTGAAGCAGACGCCCGCCCCCTCCGACTCCTGGTCCAAGGGAGCGCGCGAGGCGTGGAAGATCGACGCGCCCGCGCTCAAACTCGGCGGTTTCGAGCAGATCGCTGCTTACGCGGCGAACGGGAGCGCCCTGATCACCATGCAGGGCGCGAACGCCTGGCAGAGCACGATCAAGGGCTGGGACACCAGTGGGGCGCAGCCGCGCGAGCTGTGGGCCCACACCGTCCAGATCACGGACTCCCCCACGATCGGCGCCGAGGAGGCGGGCGTGTGGGTGGGCGGCACCCTCTTCGCCGACGGCTACGCCATCAACGGGCAGACGGGGCAGATCGTGTCCCTGACGTGGATGCGCTCGCAGGGCGCCGGGCGCCGGGTGAACGACCTGGTCGTCACCGGCGACGGGCTCCTGGTCGCCTGCGACCCGGGCCCTGGGCAGTGCACGGCCCGCAAGTCCGACGGCTCGGTCGTGTGGACCTCCTCCACGGGGCTCAAGGGGCACACGATGCGCGGCACCGCGCTGGGCGGCGGGGACGAGTGGATCTGGCTCGACGGGGGCGCGGGAGCCGCGTCCTTCGTCAACGCGAGGACCGGCCAGGTCAACGAGGAGCATTACGGCTCCACCGGCCCGTGCTGGCGCGCGGGCGCCCGCGACGGATGGCTGGTCGCCTGCCAGACGGACACGCGCATCACCGCCCTCCACGCGGACGGCACGTCGGCCGGGGCCTTCGACGCGGCCCACTGGCCCATCCCGGCCAGTCCGCAGGGCGGGTGCTCCAACGCGAGCACACCGGTCTGGGCGGGGGCGCCGACTCTGGACGAGGCCATCGCCTACTACCGCGACTCCGACGCCTCCCCCACCCTGGGGACCCTCACGCCCACGGACTGCGAGCACATCGAGTACGCCTCCCCCACGGGCGCCTCCACCACGATCGACCTGTCGGACGACCCGGAGCGCAGAGCGTTCACCCTCGGGGACTTCGGACGGCAGCTCCAAAGGCAGCTCGCCATCAGCGCCGACCGGCGCGTCCTGGCCATCGGCAACTCCATGCTGGTCGACCTCACCAGCGGCAGGCGCATGGACATGGCCTCCGCGGGCTCGCCGGACCTGCCGCTCCTCGCGACGCCCGGCCTCATGCTCGCCGCCGACAGGTCCGGGGTCATCGCCATCGCGCCGCGGGAGTGAGCCCGGCGGCGCCCCCGCTTTCATGAGAATCTCCTCATGCGGGGGCAACGGGACTCTCATGGTCGCCCGCCACCCTGGTAGTGGTGAAAGGAGCACACGTGTCAGAACGCATGAGGATCGCATGGACGATCTGCGCCATCGCCGCCGTCGGCATCGCCGCATTCATCGGCCTGCGGGCACTGGCCAGCGGCTCGGGACAGTCGATGCGCGAGTCCGGCCTGGTGGTGCCCTCCCAGTCCGGGGGCGCCGCTGCGCAGTCCGACCCGGGGACCACCGCGCCCCCCGCGCCCCCCGCCGGGCCTGAGCCGACGGGGCCCGGCGCCGAGGGGCCCGCGGATCCGGCCCCAGGCCCGGTCCCGGCCCCGGTGCCGACTGCGCCCGAGGCGCCCTACCAGGTGACGCCGTCCCAGCCCCAGCGCGCCACCTCCGACGACGATGACGACCACGACGACGACCGCGACGACGACTGAGGACCGCCCGGGGCCGCGTCCCGCACGACGCCGCGCCCCGGCGGGCCCGCCCCTCACACGAGGCGGTACCCCATGCCGCGCACGGTCTCGAAACGGTCCTTGCCGATCTTCTGGCGCAGGTAGGACAGGTAGACGTCGACCACGTTGGAGCCTCCGTCGAAGTCGATCCCCCACACGGCCGAGAGCAGCTGCTCGCGGCTGAGGACCTGCCCGGGGTTGCGCATGAAGGTCTCCAGGAGCGTGAACTCGCGGGCCGACAGGTCCACCCACCGCTCCCCCACGCGGGCGCGGCGGCTCTTGAGGTCGAGGACGAGCGACCCCCTGGCCAGGGTCAGTCCCCCCGCCGCGGGCGCCTCCTCGCGCAGCCGCAGGCGCACGCGGGCCAGCAGCTCCTCGAAGGAGAAGGGCTTGGGGACGTAGTCGTCGGCCCCTCCCTCCAGGCCGGCGACCCGGTCGGCCACCGAGGTGCGCGCCGTGAGCATGATGACGGGCATGCCCGAGCCCTGGCCGCGGATCCGCTCGAGCACCTCGAAGCCGTCGATGTCGGGCAGCCCCACGTCCAGCAGCATGAGGGCTCCGCGGCCCTGCAGGGCGGCCTCGACCGCCTCGGCCCCCGTGGAGTACACCTCGGGGACGAATCCCGCCGCCCGCAGGCCCTTGGCGACGAAGGAGGCGATCCTGCGCTCGTCCTCGACGATGAGAATGGTGGTCATGGTTTCCCTCCCGGGTCGGCGCCGCCGGGGCGCAGGGGGACCACCAGGGTGAAGGTCGAGCCCTCCCCCGGGGTCGATTCGATGTCGAGGCGCCCGCCGTGGGCGCGGACGATGGACTCGACGATGCTGAGGCCCAGGCCGGAGCCGGACACGCGCTCGCTGCCCGCGCCGCGCACGAAGCGCCGCCGGACCCGGTCGATGTCCTGGGGCGCGATGCCCGCGCCCCGGTCGCGCACCCACATGCGCGCCCACTCGGAGTCGCAGCTGGATCCGATCCCCACGGCCGTCCCCTCCTGCGAGTACTGGACGGCGTTCTGGGCGAGCTGCAGCCACGCCTGGGTGATGCGGGCGGAGTCGGCCCAGCAGGTGGCGCGCGCGGCCCCGTCGAGCGCCCACTCCCGCTCGCCGAGCGCCCGCGCCTTGTCCAGGACCCGGTCTGTCAGGGCGGCCAGGTCCACGGGGGCGGGGTCCACCGCGTCCGAGGCGCGGGCCAGCTCCAGCAGATCCCCGACCAGGGCGCCCATCCGGTCGAGCTCGTCGATGACCAGCGCACGGGTGTCGACCACGTCGGCGTGGTCGGAGGGGTCCAGGAGCTCCATGTGTCCGCGCACGACCGTGATGGGGGTGCGCAGCTCGTGGCTCACGTCGTCGAGGAGCTCCCGCCTGGCGACGACGGCCCTCTCGACGCGGTCGAGCATCCTGTTGACCGCACCGGCCAGCGCCGACAGGTCGTCGCTGCCGCGCACGGGGACCCGGGTCGCCAGGTCCGCCTCGCCGATGGAGTCGGTGGCCCGGCGCAGCTCCCCGATGGGCCGCAGCAGCCGCGTGACGGCGAACCACGCCAGGGGCGCCACCAGGGCGACGGTGCCGCCCGCGGAGACGGCGTAGAGCAGCATCGTGGAGCGGAAGGACGCGGAGTAGCGGCGCATGTCGATGACGTGGACCAGCGCCGCCGTGGAGGCGGGGCCCGCGACGGGCACGACGACGAGGCGGTAGGTGGTCGTCGCCGTCGTGTGCGTCTCGAAGACCGTGTCGGCGCCCGTCGTCAGGGGCGCCACGTGGGCCATGAGCTCCGCGTCGTCCTCGGGGCGCAGGCGCGGCTCCTGGGAGGGCAGCCAGTACAGGGCGCCGTCGACGAAGCCGACCTCCCCGGTGCTGGCCCCCCAGAAGGTGCGGGCCAGGTGGAGGCGGACGATCTCGGAGGGGTCGGTCAGGGGGCCGCCCGTGTCGGGGTCGGTCCCGCCGGCGATGAGGTGCTCGAGGGCGGCCTTGGAGCGCTGGAGGTTGTCCACGGCCCGCGAGTCGAGGGCGCGCTGCTGCAGGACGGACACGAGGACGCCGGAGACGGTGAGCGCCGCCCCCGCGACCAGGACCATCGCGACGATGATCCTGGTGCGGATGCTGACGGACACCCCGGGCTGGGCGGACTGGGCGCTCATGGCCTCATTGTGGGGCCTGCCGCCCCGGCGCGCACCCCGGCGAAGCGCTCCGGGGGGCGGGCCCCCGCCGGGCCGCCCTCACCGCCCGATCCCCACGTGCTTCCACCCCGCGGCGCTCCACGCCTCCCGGTCCAGGGCGTTGCGCCCGTCGACGATGGTCCGGGTGCGCACCAGGGGCCCGATCTTGGCCGGATCCAAGTCCACGAACTGGCGCCACTCGGTCGCCAGGACCACCAGGTCCGCGCCGGCGAGCGCGGTGTGCAGGTCCTCGACCATGGTGAGGTGGGGCTTGTTGGCGGCGGCGTTGGACAGGGCGATGGGGTCGGTGACGCGGACGTGGGCGCCGCGCTCGTGGAGGCGCGAGGCCACGTCCAGGGCGGGCGAGTCGCGCACGTCGTCCGTGTCGGGCTTGAAGGAGGCGCCCAGGACGGCGATGGTCGCGCCCTCGACGCTGCCGCCCAGCGCGGCCTCGGCCGCCGCCACGGCCCGGCTGCGGCCCCGCAGGTTGATGGCGTCGACCTCCTTGAGGAAGGCGACGGCCTCGCCCCGGCCGAGCTCCTCGGCGCGGGCCACGAAAGCGCGGATGTCCTTGGGCAGGCACCCGCCGCCGAAGCCGATGCCCGCCCCCAGGGCTCGCCGCCCGATGCGCTCGTCGTGGCCGAGCGCCTGGGCGAGCATGGTGACGTCGGCGCCCGTGGCGTCGCAGATCTCCGCCATCGCGTTGATGAAGCTGATCTTGGTGGCCAGGAAGGAGTTGGCGGCGACCTTGACCAGCTCGGCGGTGGCGAAGCCGGAGGCGATGACGGGGGTGCCCGCGTCCAGCAGGGACCGGTACGCCTCGTCGAGCGCCTCACGGCCCGCTCTGGCGGCCCCGGGATCCTCCGAGAGGCCGTAGACGAGGCGCGAGGGGCGCAGCGTGTCGGCGACGGCGAAGCCCTCGCGCAGGAACTCGGGGTTCCACGCGAGGCGGGCCCCGGCGGGCGCCAGCGCCTCCTCGACGCGCTGCGCCGTGCCCACGGGGACCGTGGACTTGCCCACGACGACGGCGCCCTCGTCCGGGTCGAGGAGCCGGACCAGCATGGAGACGGCGCACATGAGGTGGCTGAGGTCGGCCGAGCCCTCCCCGGCCGCCTGGGGCGTGCCGACGGTGATGAAGTGGAGGCCGCGTCCGCGCAGGTCGGCGGCGGTGGGCTCGGCCGTGAAGCGGAGCCTGCCGGAGGCTGTGCCCTGGGCGAGTATCTCGTCCAGGCCCGGCTCGTGGAAGGGCGAGCGGCCCGAGGCGAGGGCCTGGACCTTGTCGTGGTCGATGTCGATGCCGACGACGTCGTGCCCCAGGGCCGCCATGCAGGCGGCGTGGACGGCGCCGAGGTATCCGCATCCGATGACTGTCATTCTCATGGGAGTGCTCTTTCCTGTGCGTGGGTTTGCTAGGGGGTGCTCGTGGGGTCGGACAGGGCGTGGTCCTTCCAGCCCTCCAGCCAGGCGCGCGAGCCCGGCCGGAAGGAGTGGACGAAGAGGAGGCGCAGGCGCGCGGCCGCCAGGTACGCGTCCAGGCGCGGCGCCGAGGTCGGCATGCGGGCGGCGGCGTCGTCGAGCCATCCGATGACGGAGTCGAGGCCGCGGGCGCTCAGCGCGCCGCGCAGGCGCGCCAGCTCGGCGTGCGCCCGCAGGTTCGTCAGGTCCAGGGCGGCCTCGGCCATGCGGGCGCCGTCGAGGTCGATGACCCCCAGGGAGCGCCCGTCCCACAGCAGTTGGCCGTCGTGGAGGTCGGCGTGGGAGACGACCAGCGGCGCCCCGGCGGGCTCGACGAGGCGGCGGGACGCCTCCAGGACGGCCCCCGAGACGCGGGGGTCGTCGGGGACGGTGGCGAAGGCCCTGGCCCACTCCTGCCAGCGGGCCAGGTTCCCCGCCTCGTCGGCGCCCGAGTGCACTGGGAGCTCCTGGTCCCCCACCGCGCGCCAGGCGTCGGCGAGGAAGCGCCACCCGGGCAGGGCGGCGTCGCCGAGGTCGGCCAGGGAGCGTCCGGGCAGCCGCGTGAAGGACACCGACGTGGGGCTCCACGACGTGACTGAGGCGACTTCGAGCCCCCAGGAGCGGTAGGCGCGCCCGGCGGCCGCACTGGCCCGGGCGATGCGCCCGCCCCCCTTGCGCACGTGCTTGTCCACACGGTCGGCGCCGACGACGACGGCGCGGCGCCCGTGGCGGTGGACCACCAGGGTCCCCTCGCCCACCGGGATGCGCCCCAGCACGGGGTCGCAGGCGTAGGGGGACAGGACCGGGCCCGAGTCGGAGACACGCCCGGCCCGCAGCCTGCCGTAGCGGTCCACCACCTCCACGGCGATGGCCCCGTCACAGGGCCAGGCGCGCCTGACGCCCTCGACGGCGAGGGCCTGGTCGATCAGTGCCATGGGGCTCCCCCCTCCATGAGATCCAGGGCCGCGGCGACGCGGGCGGCCCAGTCGGGGCGCGCCTCGCGCAGGGGGTCGGCCAGCGACAGGGCGCGCGCGTGGACGACGGCCGCCGCCATGGGCGCGTCGTCTGGGATCCGTCCCCCCGCCTGCTCGTAGCCGCGCAGGAAGGAGGGGGCCAGCCCTGGGCCCGCGCTGGCCGCGTAGGAGGCGACGTCGAGGGCGGCGGCCCCCATGCGGGCGCGGTCGAAGTCGGTCAGGAGCACGGCCCCCGCCTCGTCGACGAGCACCTGGTCGGGCGACGCGTCGGCGTGGATGAGGGCGGCGGGGGCGGGCGCGGGCTCGGGGACGGCTCGGGCGAGGGCCTCGATACGGCGCCCGAGTCCGTCGTCGAGGGCACCGATGATCCGGGCGTGGACCTCCAGGGCCGCGCGCGTCGCGGGGGCGGGCGAGGCGAGGGAGGCGGCCAGGGGGGCGGGGGGCCTGGCGGCGTGGAGCCGGGCGAAGAGGCCCCCGGCCCGCTCGGTCCACTCCCGCGCCCGCTCCGGGGTCCCCCGGGGGGAGGACAGGTCGCAGCCGCCCGCGTCCGCCAGGACGCACACGTGGGGGTCGGAGCCGTCGTCGAGGCGCGCGGGGACGGGGATGGCGGCTTCGAGGAAGCGGTTGAGCGCGGCGGCCCGCCGGTCGGCCCGGGCGCGGATGCGCACGACCGCGCCCGCGCTGCGGACGACGAGGCGGCGCAGGGGGTTGTGCCGCAGGATCCGCCAGGTGGCGGGGTCGACGGCGCCCGAGGCGCGGGCGCGGTCGATGTGGGGCATCAGCGCCGGGTCGGAGGCGACGCCGCCCCACTGGATCCGCAGGCCGGAGCCGAGGGGGCGGATCCACGTGGGCAGGCCCAGGCCGGCGGCCCTGGCGGCGGCCTTGCCGGCCTTCGAGTGGGCCGTGGGCCACAGGACGCGCGCCCAACCGGCGGGGGCGCCGGAGGAGTCGGCCAGGGAGGCGCTGACGGACACCCCCGGTTTGATGCGCACACGGGTGGCCACTCGCGCCTCCCCCACGGCGCCGGAGAGGCGCTCGGGGTCCAGCAGCGTCGAGACCGCCAGGGCCAGGGACGACGGGGTCATGGCGCCCCCTTCCCGTCGGCGCCGACGGCGGCGCTGGCCGCCCACGCCCGGAACCGGCGCGACTCGGCGAGCAGCCGCGAGGGCGGCCCGTCGAGCAGGACGCGCCCCTCCTCGATCCACACGACCCGGGTGGACCGCAGCGCCACCTGGGGGTCGTGGGTGACGGCCAGGGCGGTGCGCCCCCTGACGAGGCCGTCGATGGCGTCCAGGACGAGGCCGGCGGAGGCGGGGTCCAGGCCGGTGGTCGCCTCGTCGAGGATGATGATGGGGGTGTCGCGCAGCAGCGCCCTGGCGATGGCGACTCTCTGGCGCTGGCCGCCCGACAGGGTGCCGCCCCGCTCCCCCACTTCCGTCTCGTAGCCGTCGGGCATCTCCATGATGAAGTCGTGGGCGTTGGCCGCCCTGGCCGCTGCGACGACTTCCTCGTAGGAGGCGCCCTCGCGGCCCAGGGCGATGTTCTCGCGGATCGAGGTGGCGAAGAGCACGGCGTCCTGGTGGAGCAGTGTGACGTTGGAGCGCAGTGCCGCCAGCGACAGGGCCGTCAGCGGGTAGCCGCCCATCAGGACGCGCCCGCGCACGGGGTCCTGGGCGCGCACCGCCAAGGAGACCAGGGTGGATTTGCCGGACCCGGAGGGGCCGATGATCGCGATCCTCTCCCCCTGGGCGACCGACAGCGACAGGGAGTGCAGGACCTCCACGCCGTCGTACTCGGTGACGACGCGGTCGAACTCCAAGGACCCGCCGATCCGGGCGGGGCTGAGGGCCCCCGGGGCGGTGACGATGTCCTGGGGGACCTCCATGAGGTCGGCGACGCGCTCGCCCGACGCCCCGGCCCGCGAGATGCGGCCCGTGTACTTGGCCATGTCGCGCAGCGGCTTCATGGCGGTGCGCAGGTAGGAGGTGAACAGGACCAGGTCGCCCACGCCCATCGCCCCGGCGAGGACCCTCATCCCGCCGCCGACCAGGACGATCGCCGAGGCGAGGCCCACCAGGACGTCGGTGGAGCGCTCCAGCCGGGCGGCCAGGCGCAGGGACTTGACGCCCTGGCGCACGGCCCGCCCGTTGGCGCCGCCGAAGCGCCCCGCGATGTAGTCCTCCAGGCAGTACGCTTGGACGACGGGCATCGAGGCGAGGGACTCCTGCGCGGTGTTCGCCAGCTGCCCCTCGCCCTTGCGCGTGCTCCGCGAGGCCACGGTGATGCGCTGGGAGGAGCCGCGCGAGATCAGCAGGAAGAGGGCGACGGCCACGACGACCACCAGGGCCAGCAGCGCGTCCAGGACGACCATGACGACGAGCATGACCGCCAGGGTCGCCGTGTTGGCCAGCAGCGGCAGCCCCGCCGTGATGGCGACCTCCTGCAGCCGGTTGACGTCCCCGACTATGCGCTGGACGGTGTCGGCGCTGCGGTTGCGCGCGTGGAACTGCTGGGACAGGCCCTGCACGTGGCGGAACACGCGGGCGCGCAGCGACTGGGCCACCCGCGATCCCACGAGGGCGAAGCACACGGTCGCCAGGTAGTTGCTGGCGGCGCGCAGGCCCACGACGACGACGAGCAGGAGCGCGCAGGCGACGATCATGGGGGCCGCCGACCACGCGTCCCCGGTCCCGGGCAGGGCGGCCTCGAACACGGAGTCCACGACGATCTTCATGGGCCAGGGCTCCATGACGCGGAAGACGACGTCCATGAGCAGGGCGGTCACGCCGCCGACGATCAGGCCCTTGTGGGGGCGCACGTCGGGGCCGACCAGGCGCAGGGTGCGGGACAGGGCGTCGAGGCGCGTGCCCTTGGTTCTCTTAGGCATCGCCGCCCCCCGCCAGTTCGAGCACCCGGCCCACTGCGCCGCTCCACGAGTGGCGCTTCACGGCGGCGCGGCGGGCCCGCTCCCCAAGGTCGGCGCGCCGGGCCGGGTCCTGTGCGAGGGCGTCCACCGCCCGGGCCAGGGCGAAGGGGTCGGAGGGCGGCACCAGGACGCCGCAGCCGTCGAGCGCGGCGGGGATCTGCCCCAGGGAGCTGGCGACGACGGGCAGTCCGGCCGCCATGTACTCGTAGACCTTCAGGGGCGAGAAGTAGTGGTCAGCCTCCCGCTGGGGCATGGGGTAGGGGGCGACGGCGATGGCCGTGCCCTCCAGGTGGGCGGGCATGTCGTGGGGGGCGACTGCGCCCCGGAAGTCCACGTCGACGCCGGCGAGGCGGGCGGCCTCCTCCAGGCGGGGCCGCTGGGGGCCGTCGCCGATGACGCGCAGGCTCCAGGGCGCTGTCGCCAGGCGGCGGGCCTCGATGAGGTGCTCGACGCCGTGCCAGGGCTTGAGGGTGCCCACGAAGGTGACGACCACGCGCCCCTCCTCCTCGCCCACGGGGGTGATGCGGGTCGTGTCGACGCCGTTGGGCACCGTGTGGGCGCGCCCGGTGCCGGTGAGGGCCTCGACCCATGCGCGCACGGGGTCGGAGACGCAGATCGTGGCGCTGGCCGCGCCCACCTGCTCCCTCAGGTTCGCCAGGGCGCCCTCCGCGTCGTCGAGCCGGCGGTGCTCGCGCTGCTCGTCGATGAGGGGCGCGTTGACCTCGAGGACGCCCCTGACCCCCCGGGTGCGCGCCAGGCGGGCGAGCACGGTGGAGAACAGGGAGTAGCGCTCCCACACGAGGTCGGGGGCGTCGGACTCGAGGCGCTCGGCGATGGCGTCCGCCGCCTGGGCCTGCGCCTTCTCGCGGTCGGCGCAGTGGGCGGGGAGCGGGTGGGTCCAGGTGGGCACGCCCGCCAGGTCGGCGGGCGGGTGCTCGCCCAGGCGCACGGCGTGGATCCCGACGTCGTGGCCGCGCCGCACGAGTTCGCGCACGACGTCCTGGATGTGGACAGAGGCCCCTTTGGTGCCGTGGACGGGGATGCCGGGGTCGGCGCACACGTATGCGATCCGCATCAGTTCTCCTCCTCGGTTTCGAGGCCCGCCAGGCGGGCGGCCTGGCGCCGCGAGTCGTAGGACTCCTCGATGAGGGCGCGGGCGCCCCGGGCCAGATCCCGGGCGGGGGCGCGCCCGGAGGCGATGCCCCCCAGCGCCTGCGCGAGGGCGCTCGCCGAGGCCGGGGGGACGAGGACGCCGGTGCGCCCGTTGACGACCGCCTCGGGGATGCCGCTGACGGAGGTGGCGATCACGGGGGTGCCCACCGCCATGGACTCCAGGATCACCGTGGGGAGCCCGTCGATGTTGCCGTCGGCGCCGGGCACGCAGGGGGCGACGAACACGTCGGCCGCCTCCAGGTGGGAGCGGACCTCGTCCTGGGTGCGCGCCCCGAGCAGGCGGCACGAGTCCGACAGGCCGTTGTCCTCGATCCGGCGGGCGAGGTCGCCCGCGAGTTCTCCTTCGCCGATGATCTGGGCGTCGAAGTCGATCCCGGCGCCCCGGGCCAGGGCGAGGGCGTCGATGAGGTGGGCGAACCCCTTCTTCTCGACCAGGCGCCCGACCGCGAGGACGCGCAGCGGCCCGGAGGGGGGCTCGGGGTCGCGGTAGGCGAAGCGCGCCAGCTCCAGGGCGTTGCGCTGCAGGACGACGCGCGCCCCCGTGCCCTCGAGCACCCGGTTCAGGTAGTCCTGGTTGTAGCGGGAGATCGCGATGACCTGGGCGGCGCCCGCGCACACCTCGCGCAGCAGGCCCGTGTCGACGGACTCGTGGTGGATGTCCTTGGCGTGGGTGGTCACCGTGTAGGGGATGCCCGTCAGGGACGAGGCGATCCAGGCGGTCCGCCCCGCCAGGGACGCGAAGTGGGCGTGCAGGTGGGTGATGCCGTCCTCGCGGGCGGCCCGCGCGAGGGCGACGCCCTGGGCGACGTCGTCGGCGGCGAGGCCCGCGATGCGGGGCATGAGGTCGGCGAAGCGCCGGCGCATGCCGTCGTCGGTGAGGGACGAGGCGAGGGCGTCCCACAGGTCGGCGGCTTTGCGGGGGCGGGGAACCCAGCTGACCGGGGCCTCGACGCGGGCGATCTCGGGGTGGAAGCGAGTGTCGGTCGTGGGGCGCAGCGCGTAGATCCGCAGGTCCTGGCCGAGTTCCTCGCGGGCGAGGATCTCGGTGACGACGAAGGTCTCGGAGAAGCGGGGGTAGACCTTGAGGACGTAGCCGATGCGTGTCATGCGGGTTCTCCTTCGGGGGTGCGGGTGAGCAGTCGGGTGGCGGCGCGGGCAGCGGCGGCCAGGCCGCCGAGCTCGACGTGGGACCGGTCGGTCCGGGAGCGGACGGCTCCGGCGAGCCATTGGGAGAGCAGGTCGGGGGTGGCCGCCTGTTGGCGGGCGGTGTCGATGGCACTGGCGCGGGACAGGGCGCGGGCGCGGATGGCCTGTTCGAGGCGCGGTTTCTCGCGGGGAACGATGAGGGCGGGGGTGGAAGTGGCGAGGATCTCGCACACGGTGTTGTAGCCGCCCATGGCGACCACGGCGGCGGCCTCGCGGATCCTGTGGGCCAGGCCCGGGCAGGAGCGCACGACGGTGGTGGAGGGTCCGGCGAGGGCCTGGGCGCGGACGAAGCGGTCCTCGTCGAGTTGCGGTCCCGCCACGACGATGTGGTCGTGCCCGCCGGGCACCCGCGCGCCCGCCGCCGCCTCGACCAGGGGCCCTCCGTCGGAGCCCCCGCCGACCGTGGTGAGGACGTAGGGGCGGGCGAGCCGCCCGGGGTGGGGGTCCACGTCGGCGCGCCCCGCGGCCAGATAGCCGGTGAAGAGGGCCCGCGAGGCCAGGGCCGACGGGATCTCCCCGCTGCTCGTGGCGTCGTGGACGCGGGGGTCGCCGTAGACCCAGACCTGGTCGATCAGGGGCGCCAGGGCGTCGGCGCCGCCCAGCCCCTCCCACTCGCGGGCCGCGACGGCGGGGTCGTCGAGGACGTCGCGCAGTCCCAGGACGATGCGCGCCTCCGGGTGGGAGCGGCGCAGAGCCCGCAGCGGGGCCTCGAGCTCGCGGCGGATCCCCAACGGGTGGCGGTCGACGATGACCAGGTCGGGGGCGAATCCCTCGAGCGCGGCCCCCAGGACCGTCGAGCGCAGCGCGACGGTCTCGTCAAGGGTCCCGGGGAGCCTGCGGGGAACGTAGACCCCGTTCCGCTTCTCGACCCCCGGCAGGGCGAGCCAGTCGAATCCGGTGGGCAGTGTGAACAGGGGCGAGGGGGCCAGCCCGGAGACGACGAGCCCCCGCAGCCCTCCTGTGCCCGCGCGCGCGGCGATGTGGTGCGCGAGCGCCAGGTTCCTCCTCACGTGCCCCAGCCCTTGCGAGTCGTGGCTGTACAGCAGCACGGACAGCGGTGTTGTCAACGCGCCACCCCCTCTCTGTAGTGGTCCATTGCCCCTACTGTGGGTTGTCAAGCGAAGAGGGGAATGAGAGGCCGATGAGAAACCTCTAATGAGCCGGGGTGGGTGCTTGCGCGGGGAAACGGGCGCGCCCCGGGGCTGGGGCGGGGGCATGGATCCCCGGGGCGGGGCGCCGACAGGGCGGGGACGCCGACAGGGCAGCGGGCAGCGGCACGGATCCTTGGCGCGGCGGCGCCGTCACGGCTCCCCGGGGCAGCGGGCAGGAGGGCGGGAATCCTCACGGCGCCGCCCGTCGGCTGCCTCCGCGCGGGCGGCGCGGATCCCCTCGTGCCGGGCCCGAATGTGATGTAGCACGCGCGTGCTTCCCCTGCGCGACGCGCCTGCGCTTCGAACTCAACGACGCCTCGGTCATCGACAAGGACGTGGTCGAGGCCATCGACGGGGTCATGGGCGCCGTCCCCCAGTCCGGGGACCGCTACCAGATCATCATCGGGGGCGCCGTCCAGGGCGTGTACAACGACATCATGAACCTGCCGCAGATGGCGGGCGGGGGCTCGGCCCCGTCGGGCGGCCAGTCCGACGCGGACGTCAAGGCGGCCGCGCGCGCGAAGGCCCGCGGCAAGAACGCCCTCATCGACGCGTTCTTCGAGTACCTGTCCGACTCCTTCCGCCCGCTGCTGCCCGTCCTGCTGGGCGCCTCGCTGATCCTGGCGGCCCTGGCCGTGCTCGAGGCGTTCAAGGTCGTCAACACCCACGCCGAGGTGATCCCCTCCTGGCTGGGCTTCACCAACTCCATGTGGCGCGCGGTCTTCTACTTCCTGCCGGCGATGGTGGCCTACAACGCCTCGAAGAAGCTCAACGTGGACCCGTGGGTGGGCACCACCATCATCCTGGCGCTGCTCACCCCGAACTTCACGGGGCTGATGAACACCACTTCCTTCCCCACCACGACGTGCACCGAGATCTTCGGCACTGACCGGAAGCAGTGCGTGGCCAACGTCCTCGGCGTCCCCCTGCAGCTGAGCGACTACGGCGGCCAGGTCTTCGTGTCTCTGCTCATGGTGCCCCTCCTGGCGCTGCTGTACAAGGGCTTGAAAAGAGTCATCCCCGCCAACGTCCAGATGGTCTTCGTCCCCTTCATCTGCTTCGTGGTGATGATCCCGCTGACGGCCTTTCTCATCGGCCCGCTGAGCATCTGGCTGGGCAACGGGATGGGCTCGGGCCTGGCGTGGCTCAACACCAACGCCCCCGTCGTCTTCGCGGTCTTCATCCCGCTGCTCTACCCGTTCCTGGTCCCGCTGGGCCTGCACTGGCCGCTGAACGTCCTCCAGATAGCGAACATCGCCGCCCAGGGCTCGGACTTCATCCAGGGGCCCATGGGCGCGTGGAACTTCGCGTGCTTCGGCGCCACCGCCGGCGTCCTGTTCCTATCGATCCGCGACAAGGACGCCGAGATGCGCCAGACCGCTTCGGGCGCCCTGGCCGCGGGCCTCTTCGGCGGCATCTCCGAACCCTCCCTCTACGGCATCCACCTGCGCTTCAAGCGCGTCTACCCGCTCATGCTCACGGGCTGCGTGGTCGGCGGACTCATCGTCGGCATCGGCGGCGGCCTCAAGATCGACACCTTCGTGTTCACGTCGCTGCTCACCATCCCGCTCTTCCAGCCCACCGCCCTGTACGCCATCGCCGTCGCCGCGGCCTTCGCCACCGCCTTCTTCATGGTCGTGACCTTCGACTACCGCACCAAGGAGCAGCGCGCCGAGGCCAAGGCGCGCCAGGCCAGCGGGGGCGCCCCCGCCTCCGCGCCCGCTGCTGGGGCCT
>ERZ772993.158-NODE-158-length-34599-cov-9.625724_pt1 | contig 34599 bp, 27 predicted proteins | sample MGYA00580670_ERZ772993 | MGnify/ENA primary metagenome ERZ772993 (study PRJEB29015, sample SAMEA2737936) | human oral metagenome | biome: human oral; feature: human-associated habitat; material: dental | place: China | collected 2136 ... | reverse complement strand
CGATGGCGCCGTCGGACAGCGCCCAGGTGTGCCTGTTGATGCGGTCGACGAGGCCCGGGTCGCCTGTGACGAGCTCGGCGATGTTCCTGCGCGTCCACTTCTTGGCGCACGCGTACGCGACGAAGGGGCCGACGAGCGCCGCAAGTAATGCGGTGTTCAATGCGGCAGGCATCCGTGCCCTCCTTCTGTGCAGCATCCGACCGGGGCCGCCAGAGTGCCCCGGCACCCTTGAATCGTAGCAGCGCGGGGTGCTCCTCCGGCACAGTATTGGCGCTGGCCGGGCCCGGCCCCAGGGGCTCGGATCCCTGATCGGATGCGTCCGGTGGCGCCGGGGGGGGTTCTTCTTTGGTGCGCAGTTCCCGGTTGCGCACACAAGGGACGGAATTACGTAACACAACACCGCACACGACGGCTTGATTCCGCCCTTGTGTGCGAACGGCGTTGCCTAATTCGGGACCCTTGTGTGCGCACCTCACGGCAGAAGGGAGCCGGAGGGCCGCTGACGGCGCGCCCGCGCGAGGCGCCACCGCAGCACCGGCAGGCCTCCACCCCTTGGCACTTGGGCCGAGGACCACGACCCGCCCTTCCGGAACAAGGTATTGAACGCACCTGATGGTGCTGGGTGATCCTTGACCCGTGGTGCATGGGGGGGTTCGGCAACATGGACGCGTGCGAGTCTTAATGCACCTGATGGTGCTGGGTGCTCCCTGACCACGACTGCTACCTGCGGGCCCAGGCTCGCGCCCAGTGGTCTTAATGCACCTGATGGTGCTGGGTGCTCCCTGACGCAAACGCAGATGCGCAGGGCCATCATGTCCCCGCCGTCTTAATGCACCTGATGGTGCTGGGTGCTCCCTGACCCTCAAGGCCAAGCGCGCACGAGGCGGACAGGGCCGCGTGTCTTAATGCACCTGATGGTGCTGGGTGCTCCCTGACCCGGTCGGTGTGGTGCTGGGGGAGTGGCCAGTGGGGGTCTTAATGCACCTGGTGGTGCTGGGTGCTCCCTGACGGGAATCACAGGGCTGACCCAGCTCGCCAAGGACCAGTCTTAATGCACCTGATGGTGCTGGGTGCTCCCTGACGGCGCTCATGGTCCGCTACGGGTGGTCCGACCCGGATATGGCGTCTTAATGCACCTGATGGTGCTGGGTGCTCCCTGACAGGGACGACATGAGCCTCCTCCAATCCTGGAGGACCAACGGTCTTAATGCACCTGATGGCGCTGGGCGCTCCCTGACTCGATCACGAGGCAGCGCACGCCATGATCGCGGCCCTGTCGTCTTAATGCACCTGATGGTGCTGGGTGCTCCCTGACCGATCAGGCAACAACCGCTGTTGCGGATGACCAGGGTCTCAATGCACCTGGTGGTGCTGGGTGCTCCCTGACCGCGTGCTTCAAGGTGGTGTCGAACAGGTATCTTCTCAAGTCTTAATGCACCTGATGGTGCTGGGCGCTCCCTGACTCATCGGGGTCGCCCAGACCGCGTTCACAGCCCTCGTCTCAATGCACCTGATGGCGCTGGGCGCTCCCTGACCGAGGTGAAGTACTTCGCGGGCCGCGCGGAGGGTGTGGAGTCTCAATGCACCTGATGGTGCTGGGTGCTCTCTGACCCGCCCAGAGCGGGACCCCGGGCACCGCGATCCCCGCCATGTCTTAATGCACCTGATGGTGCTGGGTGCTCCCTGACCTCGTGCCAAACGGTTCCGCATCCTGGAGGATCGGTGCCCCGGTCTTAATGCACCTGATGGTGCTGGGTGCTCCCTGACGATGGGCGGCGACTCACGCCGCCGCCCATCACGTCTTAATGCACCTGATGGTGCTGGGTGCTCCCTGACGGCAAGCGCGCTCGTACTCCGCGCTGAAGGGCTCGGTCTTAATGCACCTGATGGTGCTGGGTGCTCCCTGACATTATGACGCTTATAGGGAGCCCGGCCATGAGCTGACGTCTTAATGCACCTGATGGTGCTGGGTGCTCCCTGACCCGTCGGCGCCGACCACGTCCTCGCCGAAGCGCTCGCGTCTTAATGCACCTGATGGTGCTGGGTGCTCCCTGACCCCTCGGCGTGTCGAACCGCAGCTGATCTGCGCAAACGTCACACCGGATCGCCAGTGGCCGAACAGGGAGCCCTCCGGCCAACGAGCACGAGCCCAGTTTAGGGGACTTTTCGTTGGGAACACAAGGGTCGCCACCGACGCCCGAATCGGCTCCCGGTCTGCCGCTTTCCAACCGCTTTCCAACGAAAAGTCGATGTCAACGCTTGCGAAAATGTTGCGCAAGTCACCCTGAAGGTTGTAGAGTAAGTCTATAGGTGTTGCACAACCACAGCGTGAGGACAGCCCATGAACACCGACGACCCCAACCGCATCATCGCACTCATCGCGGCAACCGAAACCCTCGCCAACGCATGGCAGACCATGCTCACATCCAACACCGACGGCCTCGCCCCCGCAGCCGTCCAAACTGCCAGCACCGACCTCATCCTCCACCTCGGAAAAGTGGCTCTTCGCGTTCAAGGGTGCAGGTGAGTTGTGAAGCCCCTGGAGTCGAGGGGGCGTCGGAGACGGTAGTCGACTTAGTCGGTAAAGCCGTGGACGATGCCGCGTAGGTGTTCCAAGCGCCCGTCTGTTCCGCCCGCAGGGCCTGTGGGCTCCCGAATCCCGGGGGGGATAGGCAACGTCTATGGCCCTGCCCGGCGGACATATGACCCAGCTGATTCCGTCCGTCGCTGCTTCAATGCCCTCTCCCCGATGGCGATGCGGTTCGTGGCCATATGGTCCGCGATCAGGCACCAGGGCCCAGCGCAAAGCGCCTCAGGGGAGTTCGACCCGTATCGGCGCTGCCCTGACCTCCAAGGCCTGGCCGCGCGCTCGTTGGCGAGGCGGCGGAAGCGCCCCGGTCGGGCTCCTGGGTGCGATCCGCCGTTCGAGGCCGCGGCCGTGGCGCCGTTCCGAGACTGGTTGTGGCATTGGGGCAGGGAACGACGTATCGGGGCAGGAAGCCGCCCATTGGGGTAGGTGATTTGCCTGCCCCGATGACCTGTTGCTTACCCCAATGCTGGTTCGCAGCCGCTCGCACCCGCCGCCACTGGCGCACAGCGGTCGTCCGCCTCGGGAAACCGGCCCGTGCGCCAGCCCCGGGTCCAAGCCGGGGCTGCTGCGGCTGGGAGCGGGGGCCGCGCCCGCTCGCACCCGCCGACACCGCCGCGCAGCGGGCTCGTCCGCCTCGGGAAACCGGCCCGTGCGTCAAACCCGGGCCCGGGCTGGAGCTGCGGCCGGGGCAGGGGCCCGATAACCGTGCGCCGACTGCGGGGAAGCCGAGCAGGGTGTTCTATGGAGCATAGGGGCTGGCGCGCGGAGGGCCCTCGTTGATACGATTGTCAACGTCGAGCTTACAGTTTGTAAACGCTGCGACTGGCGTTGCCTGTCAACGCACAGCCGATCACGACGACGTGGCACGCGGACGAGAGGAACCGAGCGCATGCGGCACAAAAGGAAGCGGACGGCACTGGCGGCACTGGCCTCGCTCTCACTCATAGGGCTGCCGACAGCCGCGCACGCAGTGGCGGGCGCGGAACAGGCGGGCGTCGCCCCAATCGGCGCCCCCGCAGCGGCAGCCCCGGGCTTCGCTCCAGTCGGCGGCCCCGGCGTCGCTCCCGCAGCGGCAGCCCCGGGCGCCGGCCTCGCGGCGACAACCCCGGTCGGGGCGGACAACGCGGCGCGGGACGAGGAGGACGCCCGGAGCGCGGACGGGGACGCACCGGGCGCGGCTGCGGAAGGGGCCCAGAGCCCGGACGACTCCCAGAGCCCGGATGGCGCACAGAGCGCCGACGGGGCCGCAGATCAGGCCGAGTCCGCGGGGGCGGGCGCCACCACTCCGATCCCCGACATCCAGAAGACGGGGGAGGGGGACGACTCCGCCCTGGTCGGGAAGACGGTGACGGCTGTCGGCGTCGTCACGAGCGCCCACCCGAAGGGCGAGGACGGCCTGGCCTCCACGCTCGACGGCTTCACCATCCAGACCCCCGGGACCGGCGGGCCCCAGGGGGCGGAGCGGCAGAGCTCCGACGGCCTCTTCGCCTACGTCGGCAAAGCGGATGTGGCCATGCCGACGATCGGCCAGTGCGTGCGGGTGACGGGCAAGGTCTCGGAGTACCCGGCGACGGGCCCCAAGACGCCCGCCCAGACGCAGAGCCTCACGCAGCTGGCGGTGCGGTCGGTCGAGACGATCGACGGGTGCGACCCCGTGAAGCCGGTCCCCCTGACCGCGGTGCCCGCACCCGCGCAGATGGAGGCGCTCGAATCGATGCTCGTCGAGCCTCAGGGCACGTGGACCATCACCGATAACTACCAGGCCAACCAGTACGGGACCCTCTCCCTCACCCCGGGCAGCGAGCCGTTGCGCCAGGCCACCGATGCCGTCGCCCCGGGCGACGAGGCCAGGGCGATGGAGGCGGACAACGCCGCCCGCACGATCGTCCTCGACGACGGGACGAGCACCAACCTCCAGCGCGGGGCCGCCACCGGGGTGCCCTACGCGTACCTGGCCAACGGCTCCCCGGCCCGGGTCGGCTACCACGTGGGCTTCACCGGGCCCGTTGTCCTCGACTCGCGCCACTCGGCGTTCGTCCTCCAGCCGACGCGGATGGTCGCGGCCCACCCGGACCGCTCGCCCGTGAGCATCTCCGGCGAGCGCCCCGGTGTCCCCCAGGTCGAGGGCGATGTGAGGGTGGCGACCTTCAACGTCCTCAACTACTTCTCCGACCTGGGCCAGGACGAGCCCGGGTGCCAGGGCTACCCCGACCGCGAGGGCGCCTTCGTCACCGCGAAGAAGTGCAAGGTGCGCGGCGCGTGGTCGCGGGCCGCCTTCGAGAACCAGCAGACGAAGATCGTGCAGGCGATCAACGCGATAGGCGCCGACGTGGTCGCGCTGGAGGAGATCGAGAACCCGGTCGCCGCGGGCGCCGGGCAGGACCGCGACGGCGCGCTGAAGGCCCTGGTCGATGCGCTCAACGCGCACGCGGGCGAGCAGGTGTGGGCCCACGTCCCCAGCCCTGCGGCGGTCCCCGCGGACGAGGACGTCATCCGCGTCGCCTTCATATACCGCCGCGCCACCATCGAGCCCGTCGGCGAGTCGAAGATCCTCGACGACCCGGCGTTCACGGGCCTGGCGCGCCAGCCCCTGGCCCAGGAGTTCGCCCCAGTCGTCTCCGCGCCGCGCACCGGGAAGAACTTCGTCGTCGTCGCCAACCACTTCAAGTCCAAGGGGTCGGTCCCCCAGGGCATGGAAGAGGGCAACAAGGACACCGGCGACGGGCAGGGGAACTCCAACGCCATCCGTGTCGCCCAGGCGCGCGCGCTCGCGGCCTTCGCCGAGCAGTTCGCGGGCACGCCCACCCTGTTGGTCGGCGACTTCAACTCCTACTCGAAGGAGGACCCCCTCAAGGCCCTGACCGACGCGGGGTGGGTCCACGAGTCGGCGGACTCGGCCGCGTCCTACGTGTACGGCGGCCGCTCCGGCTCCCTGGACCACGTCTTCTCCAACGCCGCGGCCCACCCCCTGGTGCGCGGAGTCGCCTCGTGGGCCCTCAACGCCCAGGAGTCCGTGGCCTTCGAGTACTCCCGCGCGAACTCCAACGCGCACCTGGCGTTCGAGGCGGACAACCCCTACCGCTCCTCGGACCACAATCCTGAGATCATCGGACTCGACGTCATCGACGAGGAGCCGGGCCAGGACCCGGCACCGGATCCCTCGGCGCCGGATCCCTCTGCGCCGCCCCAGCCCGGACCCGGGGGCCCGACCCCGGCACCGGGCGCGGGGCCCAAGCACCGGGGCGGACTCGCGTCCACGGGCGCCCAGTCCTGGGTCGCGATCGTCGCGGGCGCCCTCCTGGCAGCGGGAGCGGCTCTTGTGACGAGGGCGCGCGGGCGCCGCTGACAGCGCAGCGGCGGGACAGGGGCCGCCCTCCTGCGGGGCCGCCCTTCCGCAGGGCGGCGCAGCCCAAAAGGCCGGGGCCGCCCTCCTGCGGCGCATCGGACGGCCCGCGGACCGGCGGCGGCCCGGCGGGGCACAGACATCAACACAACCAAGGAAGGACAGCACATGCACACGACGACAAGAAGGGCGGTGGTGGCCGGATGCGCGGTGTTCGCGTTGTTCGCCGCGCCTATGGCCGCCCTCGCGGAACCCGCTGGCCCCGGGGCGCCCCAGAGCGGGGGCGCCCAGAGCGGGGCGGCGGACGCGCCCCAGTCGGAGCCCGCGGCAGCGCAAGGGGCCCAGGGGGCGGCGGAGAGCGCCGGGGGAGCCGGGCAGGCCGAGGGCGTCGTGACCCTGGACCTGTACAACCTCACCGACGTGCACGGGCACATCGAGCAGGTCACCAGGAAGGGCACGGTCACCGAGGCCGGCCTGCCCGCGATGAACTGCTACCTCAAGCAGGCGTCGGGGACGAACCCGAACTCCTTGTTCACGCTGCTCGGCGACAACATCGGCGCCTCCCCGTACACGTCGGGCGCGCTCAATGACAATCCCACGATCGCCGCGCTCAACACGATGAACCCCCTGGCCTCCACGATCGGCAACCACGAGCTCGACATGGGCCAGGCCGTCTTCAAGCAGCGCGTCGACGGGTCGAACCCCGACGAGTACGTCCAGGTGAAGTTCCCCTACCTGGGGGCCAACATCGAGGGCATGGGCACGTGGGGCAGTGAGAACACGCCGTACCTGGGCGACTACAAGGTGTGGGCCTCGCCGTCGGGCGTGAAGGTGGCCTTCATCGGCGCCATCGCGCAGGACGTCCCCTACAAGCTGAGCCCGGGCACCACCGACGGGCTCACCTTCACCGACCCGATCGCGAAGATCGACGCGCTGGCCAAGAAGATCAAGGACAGCGGCGAGGCGCAGATCGTCATCGCCATGCTCGACGACGACGTGAAGAACAACTACCCCAAGGTCGGGGCGAACGTCGACGGCCTCATGGGCGGCGACACGCACGTCCCCTACGAGTTCGACAAAGTGGACTCCGTGGAGAAGCTGAACTCGGCGAACCCGATGCTGGCGGGCATCGCCTCGGGCTCGTACACGGACAACCTGGGCCTCATCAGGATCGCCTACGACACCAACACCCACAAGGTCGTGTCGGCGGACTCGCGGCTGATCCCGGCGGCCGACGTCGCCAAGTGCGGCGCCGACCCCGCCACGCAGGCGGTCGTCGACAAAGCGGTGGCCGACTCGAAGGAAGCGGGCCAGCGCGTCGTCGGCAACGGGTACACGCAGACCTTCGCGCGGGGCGTCTTCACGACCCCGGACGGCGCCACCGAGCCCGGGTCGAACCGCGGCATCGAGTCCAGCCTGGGCGACTTCGTGGCCGACGCGATGCGGGAGACCATCACGACCCCCGACGGCAAGCCCGTGGACATCGGCATGATCAACGCGGGCGGGCTGCGCGCCGACCTCGTCCCCAACAGCGACGGGACGATCACCTACGCGCAGTCCTACGCGGTCCTGCCGTTCTCGAACGAGCTCGGCTACGTCACCCTCAAGGGGGCGGACGTCAAGGACGCTCTGGAGCAGCAGTGGAAGACGGATCTCAACTCGCAGAACTCGCGCCCCCTGCTCAAGCTCGGGCTGTCGGACAACGTCCAGTACACCTACGACCCGGCCCGGCCCTACGGGTCGCGCATCACGTCGATGACGGTCAACGGCGAGCCCCTGGATCCTGAGCGGACGTACACGGTCGGTTCGGTGAACTTCCTGCTGGAGGGAGGGGACAGCTTCGACGCGCTGACCCGGGGCGGCGCCGCGACGACCAACGGCAACCTGGACCGCGACAAGTTCAACGAGTTCCTCGGCGCGCACTCGGGCGCGGCGCCGCGCTCCCTGAAGGCCTCGGTGGGGATCACGCTGCCCGCTGAGCCCGTCGCCGACGGGGAGGCCGTGGACGTGGCGCTGCGGGGGCTGTCGTTCTCCGAGGGCCCGTCCGTCACGTCGAAGGTGCGGGTCTCCCTGGGCGGGGACAGCGCCGAGGGCGGTGTCGACAACTCCCTGGTCGATGCGCACGCCTCCGACGAGGCCGCGGTGATCACCACCGACGGCGCCGGGCAGGCGACGCTGTCGGTCACCGCTGTGGGCCAGTGCGAGGGCAAGGCGGCCGGCGAGGTCGTCAAGGCCCCCGTCACGGTCGACACGGACTTCGGGCGCGTCGTCGAGGCCGGAGCCGGGCTCACCGTCGACGTGAAGTGCGCCGGCGGGGCCCCCGGGCCGTCGCAGTCGCAGGCGCCGGGCGCGAACAGGAGCGGCGCACTGGCGAAGACCGGTACGAGCGCCGGCCTGCTCACCCTGGTCGCAGTCGTGCTCGCGGGTGCCGGGTGCGCGGTTCTGCGGGCCCGCCGCAAGCGGTGATCCGCGGGTAGTCCGGGGGCCGGGCGCGGTGGCGCCCGGCCCCCCGCGCGACTACTCCAATTCGTTACCTCGCGGGGGGCGGACCGCCTTGACATTCCACCCCGCGCGCGCAAGAATCTAGCCAAGCGTCAATTCCGCGTTTTACAAAAGTTCACTACGGGGGATTGGCCGCGGAGTTGTGGAGCCGGGCCCGTAGCTCGCGCGACCACCCGTTCAAGGACGAACCACCACTTGGAGGGACGGATAATGAAAACTCTCACGAGGATCCTCGCGATCACCGGGGCGGCGTCGATCGCCCTGGCCGGATGCTCCGGAGGGGGCGGCACGACCGACAACGGCGGCGGCTCCACTGAGGGCAAGGACTTCAAAGCCTGCGCGGTCTCGGACGCCGGGGGCTGGGACGACAAGTCCTTCAACGAGTCCGCCTACGAGGGCCTCAAGGCCGCCGAGAAGAACCTGGGCGTCAAGATCAACACCGCCGAGTCGTCGTCCGACGCCGACTTCCAGCCGAACGTCGACTCCATGATCTCCGACGGCTGCAACCTCATCATCGGCGTCGGCTTCAAACTGGAGCAGGCCCTGCACCACAGCGCCGAGGAGAACAAGGATCTCCACTTCGCCCTGGTCGACTCCGGCTTCGTCGACGACCAGAACCAGAGCGTCAACCTGGAGAACGGCCGCCCGCTGGTCTTCAACACGGCCGAGGCCGCCTTCCTGGCGGGCTACGCGGCCGCGGGCATGACCAAGACCGGCAAGGTCGCCACCTTCGGGGGCATCCAGATCCCCTCGGTGTCGGTCTTCATGGACGGCTTCGCCGACGGGGTCGACGCCTACAACAAGGCGAAGGGCACCAGCGTCCAGCTGCTCGGCTGGGACAAGGCGTCCCAGAACGGCTCCTTCACCCAGAGCTTCGACGACCAGGCCCTGGGCAAGCAGCAGGCCCAGCAGTTCATCGACCAGGGCGCTGACATCATCATGCCGGTGGCCGGCCCCGTCGGCCTCGGCGCAGCGGCCGCCGCCCTGGCCGATGGGAACACGCGCATCATCGGCGTCGACACCGATTGGTACGAGGCCAACCCCGACTACAAGTCGATCGTCCTCACTTCCGTGATGAAGGAGATCGGCGCCGCCGTCGAGCAGGCCATCAAGGACTCGGTGGGCGGGAACTTCAAGTCCGACGCCTACGTCGGCTCGCTGGAGAACGGCGGGGTCTCCCTGGCCCCGTTCCACGACTTCGACTCCCAGGTCCCCCAGGAGCTGAAGGACGAGCTCACCTCCCTCACCGAGCAGATCAAGAAGGGCGAGGTGAAGGTCGAGTCGCAGAACGCCCCGAAGTAGGCATCATCGGTGGGGGCGGGGCGCGCGGCAGCCCTGCCCCCACCCACCCCGCGGCCGCGGGGCCCCGTTCAGTGTGGAAGGGAAGGGCGCTCAGGCGTGAAACTGGAACTCAAGGGGATCACCAAACGGTTCGGCCCCCTCGTCGCGAACAACAACATCAACCTCACTATTGAAGAAGGCCACATCCACGCGCTCCTCGGCGAGAACGGCGCGGGCAAGTCGACTCTCATGAACGTCTTGTACGGCCTCCACGAGCCCGACGAGGGCGAGATCCTCATCGACGGCGAGCCCGTGCGCTTCAACGGGCCGGGGGACGCGGTGGCCGCGGGGATCGGCATGGTCCACCAGCACTTCATGCTCATCCCCGTCTTCACGGTCGCCGAATCCATCGCCCTCGGATTCGAGCCGGTGGGCAGGGCCGGCCTCATCGACACGGCGAAAGCGCGCAAGACCGTGGAGGAGGTGTCGGCGCGCTTCGGATTCGACCTGGATCCCGATGCGCTGATCGAGGACCTGCCCGTCGGCGCCCAGCAGCGCGTCGAGATCGTCAAGGCCCTGTCCCGCGAGGCGAAGGTGCTGATCCTCGACGAGCCCACGGCCGTCCTCACCCCGCAGGAGACCGACGAGCTCATGGCCATCATGCGCCAGTTGGCCGAGTCGGGCACGTCCATCGTCTTCATCACCCACAAGCTGCGCGAGGTGCGCGCCGTCGCCGACGACATCACCGTCATCCGACGCGGCACCGTGGTGGGCACCGCCTCGCCCCAGTCGAGCGAGTCGGAACTGGCGAACAAGATGGTCGGGCGCTCGGTCATGATGAAGGTCGAGAAGGCCCCCGCCTCGCCCAGCGGCGGCGGCCTCGTCTTCGACGACGTGTCGCTCCTGTCCCCCTCGGGCGTGCCCGTCCTGGACCACCTGTCCTTCGGCGTGGAGCGCGGCGAGATCGTCGCCGTCGCCGGCGTGCAGGGCAACGGCCAGACTGAGCTCGCCGAGGCGGTCCTGGGCCTGCGGACCCCGGACTCGGGCACGATCAGCCTCGAGGGGGCCGACATCACCCGCACCAACCCCCGCGCCTCCCTGGACGCGGGGATCGGGTTCATCCCCGAGGACCGGACGACGGACGGGATCATCGCCTCCTTCTCCATCGCGGACAACCTGGTCCTCGACCAATTCGGCGAGGCCCCCTTCTCGAAGGGGCCGATGCTCAAACTCGGCGTCATCGACGACAACGCCCGCGCGAAGCAGCAGGAGTACGACATCCGCCTCACGGACGTGTCCGACCCGATCTCGTCCCTGTCGGGCGGCAACCAGCAGAAGGTGGTCGTCGCCCGCGAGATGTCCAAGGAGCTCAACCTGCTGGTGGCGAACCAGCCGACCAGGGGCGTCGACGTCGGATCCATCGAGTTCATCCACAAGCGCATCGTCGGAGTCAGGGACCAGGGGACGCCGGTCCTGCTCATCTCCTCCGAGCTCGACGAGGTCCTCTCCCTGGCCGACAGGGTCGTCGTCATGTACCGGGGGAGGATCATGGGGATCGTTCCCGCCGGCACGCCGCGCGACGTGCTGGGCCTGATGATGGCGGGCGTTCCCCTCGACGAGGCCATGAGCGCCTCCGAGGAGCACAGCGACGGGGCAGGGGAAGGCCGCACGATGGAGGGTGGGACCCGATGAATAAAACAGCGCACCAGTCGAAAGCGGTGGTCGTCCTGCGCCACCTCCTGGGGACGCGGTGGTTCGTGGCGATCCTCGCCGTCCTCATCGCCTTCGCCCTCGGGGCGGTCCTCATCGTCATGGCGGGGGCCTCCGTCTCCGAGGCGTACTACGCGATGTTCCGGGGGGCGGTCTTCGATCCGAACGCGGCGTCCTTCCAGCGCCAGATCAAACCGCTGACCGACTCCCTGTTCTACTCGATCCCCCTGATCATCGGCGGGCTCGGCCTGGCGCTGGGCTTCCGGGCGGGCCTGTTCAACATCGGCGGCCAGGGCCAGGTGGTCTTCGGCGCGCTGGCCGCCGTCTGGGTCGGCTTCTCGCTGCGCCTGCCCCCCGTGGTCCACACGGCCGTCGCGCTCGGCGCGGCGATGCTCGCCGGGGCCCTGTACGCGGGCATCGCCGGCGTCCTCAAGGCGCGGACCGGGGCGAACGAGGTGATCGTGACGATCATGCTCAACTCGATCGCCGGCCTGGCACTGGGCTACATCCTCTCCCAGAAGGCATGGCAGGTCGCGGGGTCGAACCAGCCGCAAACGCCCAAGGTCGCGGAGACGGCCGCGTTCACGCGCCTGCTGCCCGCCCCCTTCAAACTGCACGGCGGGATCGTGATCGCGCTCCTGGCGGTCTGCGTCTTCTGGTGGCTCATCGAGCGCTCGACACTGGGCTTCCAGCTGCGCGCCGTCGGCGCGAACCCCGACGCCGCGCGCACGGCCGGCATCTCAGTCGGGCGCGTCACAGCGGTGACCATGGCGATCTCCGGCGCCTTCATGGGGCTGGCCGGGGCCAACGAGGCCCTGGGGACCATCGGCTACGTCTCCAGGGACGTGGCCGGATCCATCGGTTTCGACGCGATCACCGTCGCGCTGCTCGGGCGGAACAAGCCCCTGGGGACCCTCGGGGCGGGCCTGCTCTTCGGCGCGTTCAAAGCGGGCGGCTACACCATGCAGGCCAAGGGGGTCCCGATCGACATGATCCTCATCCTGCAGTCCGTCATCGTCCTGCTCATCGCCGCCCCCGCCCTGGTGCGGTGGCTCTTCCGCCTGCCCAAGGAGAACAAGACGGGTCTGCGCGCCCAGCTCGCGGCGCTCGGAGCGGATCCGGCGGAGGCCTCCGCCGGGGCCGTCGCAGTCGGGCCCGCCGCGTCCGACGGGAAGGCGGCCGGCGCCGCGGCCGCCGAGCCCGGGGGCGCGAGCGCCCAGGGCGGCGACGGGGCCGGACGGGAGCCGCAGGACCGGGCGCCCGAATCGAAAGGAGAAGCGCGATGAGCGAGGCACGGACGATGGAAGACATTCAGGTCAAGCGCTCGTGGAAGATGCCGGTCGTCTACGCCCTCGCGGCACTGCTCCTCGGCCTCTTCGCCCTCACCGCCCGCGGGGACGTCACCCTGCGTCTCAACGACAAGTCGCAGAGCCTGGACATCCCGGACATCGTTGCCGCGGGCACGCCGATCCTGTGCGTCCTCTTCGTCATCAACGCGGTGATCGCGGCGTGGAGCGCCTACTCCACGTTCCAGCGCCGGACGAACACGCGCGCCCTCGAAACGACGATGATGGGCGCCGCCGGGGCGGCCACCGTCCTCGGGTTCCTCGTCTTCGCGGGATCGGGCTCCAACGGCGCGGTGACGCTCACCTCCACGCTGGTGTCGACGGTCGCGATCTCGACGCCGCTGATCTTCGGCGCCCTGTCGGGCGTGGTCTCCGAGCACGTCGGCGTCGTCAACATCGCGATCGAGGGCGACCTGCTGGTGGGCGCGTTCGCCGGGGTCATGGCCGCGTCGTTCTTCCGCACCCCGTACGCCGGGGTCGTCGCCGCCCCGATCGCCGGGGCGCTGCTGGGCAGCCTGCTGGCCCTGTTCTCCGTGAAGTACGGGGTCGACCAGATCATCGTCGGCGTCGTGCTCAACGTGCTGGCCCTGGGGCTGACGACCTTCTTCTACGGGACGCTGATGAAGGACGCCCCCCAGGACCTGAACACCAACCAGTTCGCGCTCAGCGCCGTCAAGATCCCTCTGCTGGCCGAGATCCCGATCATCGGCCCGGTGTTCTTCAACCAGACGATCCTGGTCTACCTGATGTACGCGGCGGTCGCGGCGCTCACCGTCTTCCTGTACCGGTCCCGCTGGGGCCTGCGCCTGCGGGCGTGCGGCGAGCACCCGAGGGCCGCGGACACGGTCGGCATCAACGTCAACCGCACCCGCGCGACGAACGCCATCCTCGGGTCGGCGTTCGCGGGCCTGGGCGGCGCGTTCTTCACCCTGGGCTCGGGCCTGTCCTTCACGGACAACATCTCCGCGGGCAACGGCTACATCGCGCTCGCCGCGATGATCCTGGGCAAGTGGCACCCGCTGGGCGCCATGGGCGCGGCCATCATGTTCGGATTCGCCCAGGCCGTCGCCCGGCTGCTGCCGAACATCGAGCCGTCGATCCCCTCGGACCTCGTCTCGATGATCCCCTACGTGGTGACGATCATCGCCGTCGCCGGGTTCGTCGGCAAATCCCGCGCCCCCGCCGCCGAGAACGTCCCCTACGTCAAGTGAGCGGACAGCACGGGAGGACTGACATGGTGGATGTGGACTGGCAACGGCTGAGCGCCCTCGCCGTCGAGGCGATGGAACGGGCCTACTGCCCCTACAGCGGCTTCCCCGTGGGCGCCGCGGGGCTGACCGCCGACGGGCGGTTGGTCTCGGGGTGCAACGTGGAGAACGCGGGGTACGGGTGCACCCTGTGCGCCGAGTGCTCCATGGTCAGCGAGCTCGTGCGCACGGGGGGCGGCCGTCTGGTCGCGGTCGCCTGCGTCAACGGGAACAAGGAACCGGTGGCCCCCTGCGGGCGCTGCCGCCAGGTCATCTACGAGCACGGCGGCGACGAGTGCGTCGTCCTCATGCCCGCGGGCGCCATGACGATGCGGGAAGTGCTCCCCGGCGCCTTCGGGCCCGACGACCTCGGCGAAGTGGCGGGCGCCGCGGCGCCCCGCGGTTGAGAGCACGGGGGCGGGGCGCGCGCCGTCCCCGTCCCCTCCCGTACGGAGATCACGGAAGAAGGAAGAGATGGAACAGTTCGACGCGGTTGACGTCATCCGCACCAAGCGCGACGGCGGCGCGCTCAGCCACGACCAGATCCGCTGGGTGGTCGACGCCTACACGAGGGGTGTGGTCAAGGACGAGCAGATGGCGGCGCTCGCCATGGCCGTCTTCCTGCGCGGCATGGGGCGCGAGGAGATCTCCCAGTGGACGCGGGCGATGATCGAGTCGGGGGAGCGCATGGACTTCTCCGGGATCGGGCGCCCCACGGCCGACAAGCACTCGACGGGGGGAGTCGGCGACAAGATCACGCTGCCCCTGGCGCCCCTGGTCGCCACTTTCGGCGTCGCCGTCCCCCAGCTGTCCGGGCGGGGCCTGGGGCACACCGGCGGCACCCTCGACAAACTCGAGTCCATCCCCGGATGGCGGGCCTCGCTGTCCAACGACGAGGTCCTCCACCAGTTGGGCGAGGGATGCGGCGCGGTGATCTGCGCGGCGGGATCGGGCCTGGCGCCCGCGGACAAGAAGCTCTACGCCCTCAGGGACATCACCTCGACGGTCGACTGCATCCCCCTGATCGCCTCGTCGATCATGTCGAAGAAGATCGCGGAGGGCACGGACTCGCTGGTCCTCGACGTGAAAGTCGGCTCCGGCGCCTTCATGAAGGACATCGACGACGCCCGCGAACTCGCGCGCACCATGGTCGATCTGGGCTCCGACGCGGGCGTGAGGACCCGGGCGCTCCTCACGGACATGTCGACGCCGCTGGGCCTGAAGGTCGGCAACGCCCTGGAGGTCGCCGAATCGGTCGAGGTCCTGGCGGGCGGCGGGCCCGCGGACGTCGTCGATCTGACGGTGGCGCTGGCGCGGGAGATGCTGGAGTCGGCGGGAGTGCGCGACGCGGACGTCGAGGCGGCCCTGGCCGACGGCCGCGCCATGGACACGTGGCGGGCCATGATCCGCGAGCAGGGCGGCGACCCCGACGCGCCGCTGCCGGTCTCGAAGCACACGCACACGGTCTGCGCGGAGGCGGACGGCGTGCTCGAGGCGCTCGACGCCCTCGCCGTCGGCGTCGCCTCGTGGCGCCTGGGAGCCGGGCGCGCGGTGAAGGACGACCCCGTTCAGGCGGGGGCCGGTATCGAGCTGCACGCCAAACCGGGCCAGCGCGTGAGCAAGGGGCAGCCCCTGCTCACGCTGCACACGGACGACGAATGGCGCATCCCCCGCGCCCTCGAATCGCTGGAGGGGGGGATCGTGATCGGGGACAGCGCCCCCGAGGCGCGCGGAGTCGTCCTCGAACGCGTCGAGTGAACGGCGCGGGCGCCCGGCCGCGCCCGGTGGGCACGGCCCGGGGGCGGGGCGCGCGCCCCGCCGGGGCAGGAGGCGGGCGGACAGCGCCCGGGGAAGCGGGGGAACGCGGTGGATAAGAGGGACGAGCAGGCGGTCACCGCCGTCAAGCTGTACTTCGAGCGCGGTTTGAGCCAGGCGGAGGTGGCCACCGCGATGGGGCTGTCGCGCCCCACCGTGGCCAAACTCCTCCAGCGCGGCAAGGAGGCCGGGTTCGTGACCATCGCGATCCACGACCCCCGCGAGACCTCGTCGGAGCTGGCGCGCCGTTTGGAGGAGCGCTTCGGGCTGGCCGATGCCCGCGTCGTTCACATGGACGTGCCGGGCGGGACCGATCTGCTCGACGAACTCGGGCGCGCCGGGGCGGACCTGGTCGTCGAACTGGTGCGCGACGGGATGAGCGTCGGCATCTCCTGGGGGCGGACCATGAGCGCCGTGGCCTCCCACCTGCGCCACACCGCGCGCAGTGATGTCACGGTCGTCCAGCTCAAAGGGGGCAGCTCCTACTCCGAGCTCGCCACGAACGACTTCGAGATCATGCGCGCCTTCTGCGACGCCCTGAACGCGACGGCCATGTACCTGCCGCTCCCCGCGATCTTCCAGGACGTCAGGACGCTGAGCGTCGTCAAACGGGATCCCCATATCGCCAAGATCCTCCAGGCCGGCAGGAGGACGGACGCCGTGGTCTTCACCGTGGGCTCCGTCGGGCGCCAGAGCCTGATCCTCAACCTGGGGCACCTCAACGACCAGGAGGTCGAGGAGCTGGTGGAGCGCTCCGCGGGCGACGCCTGCTCCCGTTTCTACACCAGGGAGGGCGCGTGCGCGGTCCCCGCGATCGACAAGAGGACGGCGGGCATCTCCTTGGAGGATCTGGCCTCGCGCCCGATCCGGATCCTGGTGGCGGGCGGCCAGCACAAGGCCGTCGCGCTGGGCACGGCCCTGCGGATGGGCCTGGCGAGCCACCTCGTCACGGACCAGAGGCTCGCCACGGCCCTGCTGGAGGAGGCCAGTGAGGGGGCTGGCCGGGATCCGGGAGCGGGCCCGGGGGCCGACGGCGGTGTGTGATCCGTCCCCACGCGGAACATTTGTCAACCCACGATCTAACATTTCGCTATTTCCTGGGGTAGTATCCAGTAATGGGGCGACGACGCCCCTCAGTCACATGCAGAGTCCGACCCGCTCAGGAGTGGAGCACAGATGAAGTCGACAGCCCACATCGATCCGCAGGCCCCCATCGCACCGACCGTGCTCATGCCGGGGGATCCCCTGCGCGCGAAGTTCATCGCCGAGAACTACCTCGAGGACGCGGAGCAGTTCAACTCTGTCCGCAACATGCTCGGTTTCACGGGCACCTACCAGGGGACCCCCGTTTCGGTCATGGGATCGGGCATGGGGATCCCCTCGATCTCCCTGTACGCCTGGGAGCTCATCCACGTCTTCGACTGCAAGCGGCTCATCCGCGTCGGCACGTGCGGCGCCCTCCAGGAGGGCATCAACCTCTACGACGTCGTCATCGCCCAGGCCGCCTGCTCCAACTCGGCGTTCATGGACCAGTACAACCTGCCCGGCACCTACGCCCCCATCGGCTCCTACCGCCTCATCGAGGCGGTCCGCGAGCTCGCCAAGAGCAAGGGCGTCACCTCGCACGTGGGCAACATCCTGTCCTCGGACACCTTCTACAACGCCGACCCGACCTTCAACGACCGCTGGAAGAAGATGGGCATCATGGCCATCGAGATGGAGACCGCGGGCCTGTACGCCACGGCCGCCGAGGCCGGCGTCGAGGCGCTCGGCATCTTCACCGTCTCCGACTCCATCGTCACCGGCGCGGTGACCACCCCCGCCGAGCGCCAGACCGCCTTCACCCAGATGATGGAGCTCGCGCTCTCGCTCGCGGGGATCTGAGGGAGGCCCCCGCCCCTCGCCCGAACGGATCCGAAAAGGATGGATGTATGAAGAGAACTGACGTGGCGCGCATGATCGACCACACGATCCTCAAACCCGAGGCGACCTCGGCCGACGTCGCCAGAGTCGTGGCCGAGGGCGCCGAGCTGGGCACCTACTCGGTGTGCGTCTCCCCCTCGATGCTCCCCCTGAGCGCGCCCCCGGGGCTCAAGGTCGCCTGCGTCGTCGGATTCCCCTCCGGCGCGGTCAAACCGGAGGTCAAAGCCTTCGAGGCCGCGCGCGCAGTCGCGGACGGGGCCGACGAGGTCGACATGGTCATCAACATCGCGCTCGTCAAAGAGGGCAGGGCGGACGAGTTGGAGGCCGAGATCCGGGCGGTCCGCGACGCGGTCCCCGCTCCGGGGATCCTCAAGGCCATCATCGAGTCCGCCGCCCTCACCGACGAGGAGATCGTCATGGCGTGCGGCGCGGCCGCGCGCGCCGGCGCGGACTTCGTGAAGACCTCCACCGGCTTCCACCCCGCCGGCGGGGCCAGCGCCCACGCTGTAGCGCTCATGCGCGCCACCGTCGGGGACGCCCTGGGCGTCAAGGCCTCGGGGGGCATCCGCGACGCGGCGACCGCGCTCGCGATGATCGAGGCGGGCGCCTCCCGCCTCGGCGTTTCAGCGACCGTCGCCATACTGGCGGGGCTCGACGACTGAAGGAGGAACAATGGAACTGCTAGACCGCGCCCAGCAGTGGGCCGACCACGATCCCGACGGGCGGACGGCCGCCGCCCTGTCCGCCTCCGTCGCCGCAGCGCGCGGCGGGGACGCCGCCGCCCTCGAGGAGGTGGCCGCGGCCATGGCCGGGCCCCTCGAGTTCGGGACCGCCGGCCTGCGCGGCCGGATGGGCCCCGGGGAGTCCCGCATGAACCTCGCGGTCGTCATCCGGGCGACCGCCGGCCTGTGCGCCTTCCTCACGGGCACGATCGACCGCGCCCCCCGCGTCGTCATCGGCTGCGACGCGCGCCACGGCTCGGTGGACTTCGCCCTGGCCGCCGCCCGGGTCGCCTCGGCCGCCGGGTGCCACGTCCTCAAACTGCCCCCCATGAACCCCACGCCCCTGACCGCGTTCTCCATGCGCCACCTCGACGCCGACGCGGGGATCATGGTCACGGCCTCTCACAACCCGGCCATGGACAACGGCTACAAGGTCTACCTGGGCGGGGCCGTCGTCGGCGGCGCCGGGCAGGGCGTCCAGATCGTGCCCCCCTACGACGCCGAGATCGCGGCCGCCATCGCCAGCGCTCCCCCGGCCGACCAGGTCGCCCAGGACGACGCCAGGATCGAGCCCGTCGATCCGCGCGACGCCTACGTGGCAGCTGCCAGCGCCCTGGCCCGCGGCAGCGCCGCCGAGAAGGCCGCCCTGCGCATCACCCTCACCGCGATGCACGGCGTCGGCGCGGCCCTCACCACGCGGGTCCTCGCCGAGGCGGGATTCTCCGACGTCCGCCTCGTCGCGGAGCAGGCCGAACCGGATCCCGACTTCTCCACGGTCCCCTTCCCGAACCCGGAGGAGCCCGGCGCCCTCGACCTGGCGATGGAGCGCGCCAGCGAGGAGGGGTCGGACGTGATCATCGCCGTCGACCCCGACGCGGACCGCTGCGCCGTCGCAGTTCCGGATCCCGGCTCGGCCCGGGGCTGGCGCCAACTCACCGGCGACGAGACGGGCTCGCTGCTGGGCGACTACCTGGCCGGGCGCGCCCCCCGGGGTGCGGTCCTGGCGAACTCCATCGTCTCCTCGCGCATGCTCGAGCGGATCGCCGCCGCCCACGGCCTGGACTACAGTCCCGCGCTGACGGGCTTCAAGTGGATCGCCCGCGTCCCCGGCCTGTTCTTCGGCTACGAGGAGGCGATCGGCTTCTGCCCCAACCCCGAGGTCGTGCGGGACAAGGACGGGATCGCGACGTCCGTCGTCGTCGCCTCCCTCTTCGCCGCCCTGAAGGCCCAGGGGCGAACGGCGGCGGACGAGCTGGAGCGCCTGGCGCGCGCCCACGGCCTCCACATGACGGCGCCCCTGACCTTCCGCGTCGACAACCTCGGCCTCATCGCCGAGGGCATGGAGAGACTGCGGTCGGCGCCGCCCAGCACCCTGGCGGGATCGCCGGTCGAGTCCGTCATCGACCTGTCGGAGGGCTACCAGGGGCTTGCGGGGACGGACGCGCTCCTAGTGGCCACCGAGGCGGGCGACCGCGTCGTCGCCAGGCCATCGGGCACCGAGCCCAAGCTCAAGTGCTACCTCGAGGTCGTCCTGCCCGTGGAGGACGGCGCGCCCGTCCCCTGGGACGAGGCGAGGGCGCGCCTCGAGCGCATCAAGGAGGAGTTCGGAGCGGCGATCGGCATCTGAGAGCCTTTTTAACGCGGGCGGGGCCGTCCTCGGGCGGCCCCGCCCGCGTTCTCGCGCATCGGGGCGTGGACACGCCTGAGCGCCCGGCCCAGCGCTCTTCCTCCCCGCGTTGCGCACCAGGGAGGGGCGGGCAGCGCCCCTCCCCCGCCCGTGCCGCACACAAGGGCGGAATCAAGCCCTTGTGTGCGGCGCGTGTTTCGTAAATCGGGGTCCTTGTGTGCGTACCCCGGGGGGAGGCCGTCCGAGGGCGCCGTGGCGCGGCGACGGGCGTTTCTACGCCGGGCCCTCCGCCGCCCGACCGGTGTGAGCACCACTCCCTGGCGGGGACGAATTACGTCACGGTATAGTTGCGTATATGAGTGATGAGAGTTCTGAGGCAAGCACGCCGCTCCCCTTCTCCCAACGGCCCGTCGACAAGGCCCCGGGCCACTGGGTGCTCGCCCGCGCCGGGAAAAGGGTGCTGCGCCCGGGCGGCGCCGCCCTGACGCGCTCCATGCTGTCCCGCGCGGGGCTGGCCGGGGCCGACGTCGTCGAGTTCGCCCCCGGGCTGGGCGTCACCGCCGGGTGGATCCTGGAAGGAGGGCCCGCCTCGTACACCGGAGTCGAGCAGGACCCCGACGCGGCCGCGCGCGTGGGCCGGATCGTCCGGGGAAGGGGGCGCTGCGTGAACGCCGACGCGCGGCGGACCGGCCTGGACAGCGGCTGCGCGGACGTGGTCGTCGGCGAGGCGATGCTCACCATGCAGTCGGACCGCGTGAAAGCGGAGATCGTCTCCGAGGCGGCGCGCCTGCTGCGCCCCGGCGGGCGCTACGCCATCCACGAGCTCGCACTGGCCCCCGACGGCATCGACGAGGCGGTGGCCACCGACCTGCGCAAGGCGCTGGCGCGCGCGATCAACGTCAACGCCAGGCCCAGCACCGTCAAGGCCTGGAAAGAGCACCTGGAGGCCGCGGGCCTGGTCGTCCTGCACGTGGGCACCGCCCCGATGGCCCTGCTGAGCCCTGGGCGCGTCGTCGCCGACGAGGGCGTGGGCGGCGCCGCCCGCATCGCCTGGAATCTCGCGCGGGACAAGGACCTGCGCGCACGCGTCCTCACCATGAGGCGCACTTTCAAGAAGTACGAGAAGAACATGCGCGGTGTGGCGATCGTCGCCCGCAAACCCAAGGAGGATGAATGAGCCTGAGCGCGGATTCGAGCACTGAGCGGACCACCCCCGTGATGACGGACCTGCAGGACGTCGCCGCGATGGTGGCCGTCAACGAGGGCGCGACCGTGTCGCGCACCGTCATGCACGCCGAGGGCGTGCGCCTCGTCCTGTTCAGCTTCGACACCGACGAGTACCTCAGCGAGCACACGGCCGCCATGCCGGTCCTGCTCTTCGCGCTGGAGGGCTCGCTGGAGATCGAGGCGGACGGCCGCGTCGTCGTTCTCAAGCCCGGCGACGTCATCCACTTCGGCACGCGCCTGCCCCACGCGGTGCGCGCCCTGGAGCCCTCCAAACTGGCCCTGTACATGCTGGACAAGAGGGAGAAGCCCCAGCAGTAGCGTGGAACGCGCGTGGAACAACGCGCAGGGGTGAGGGGGCGCGGCCGCGAGGGCGGTGGCGCCCCCGTCGCCACCCGGCCGGGCGCGCACCGCGCTCCGACTGCGGGACGCGGCGGGCACCGGTGCGCTCACCCGTGCGAGGGGTGCGGGGACAGGACCATGTCGGCGTCCATGAGGCCGGCGCGCAGCGCGAGGAGCACCAGTTGCACGCGGTCACGGGCCCCCGTCTTGGCCAGCAGGTGGCCCACGTGGGTCTTCACAGTCGCCATCGACACCCACTGCGCGTCGCAGATCTCCTGATTCGTCAGCCCGCACGCGATCAAGCGCAGGATCTCGACCTCCTTGCCCGTCAGGCCCGCTCGTTCCAGGATCCCGTGGCCGTCCGCGGCGGCATCCGCCGGAGTGGGGACCGCGGCCAGGGGCGGGGCGCCCGGGGCGCGCAACGCGCGCAACAGGGTCGAGGTGGGCCCCGGGGAGATCACCGAGTCACCCGAGTGGACGGTGCGCACAGCGTCGAACAGCCCGGCCGGGGGAGTGGTCTTGAGCAGGAACCCCGAGGCCCCCGCGTCGATGCCGCGCAGAACGGAGTCGTCCGTGTTGAAAGTGGTGAGGATGACGATCCTGCTCGCAGTGCCCTCATCGACGAGGCGCCGCGTCGCCTCGATCCCGTCCATGACGGGCATCTGCACGTCCATGAGCAGCACATCAACCGGATCGCGGCGGGCGCGCGCCAGCGCGTCCTGGCCGTGGACGGCCCGCCAGCGGACGGCGAAGTCCTGCTGGGACCCCAGGATCATCGCCAACCCCTGGGCGAACAGGGGCTCGTCGTCGGCCAAGCCGATGCGGATCGGCGCGCTCACACCCCCGCCTCCATCTCCACGCGCCACACGCCCCCGCGCGGCCCCACCCCGCAGCGCAGCCCCGCCCCGTGGGCGCGCGAGGCCATCGAGACCACGCCCAGGCCGCCGGTCCGCGCCGACGGGACCCCCGCGATCGGGTTCTCCACCGTCAGTGACACCTGCGGTCCCATGGAGCGCCCGGCGACACTGATCGGCCCAGGCGCTCTGTGGCGCATCGCGTTGGTCAGCGCCTCCCGGCAGTTGCGCACCATGGCGTCCTCCTGTTCGGGGGCCATCGCGGGCGGCGCCGACACGTCGAGATCGAGGCGCACCGGGGCCGCGCACGCCACCACCAGCGCGGACACCCGCTCCCACAGGCCCCCGCCCGCGCCGACGGCGTCCGCGGTCGCCGCGCGCCCGCCACCCTCGGCGGTCGTTCCCGCTGCCCCGGGCACCGCACTGGACGAGGGAACCGCGTCCCCGTCCCCGCGCAGCAGGGCGACCATATCGTGCACCTGGTCGACCCCCTCACGGCTGATCCTGGCGATGGTCGCCAGAGCCTCGTCGGCGCGCGCGGGATCTGCCGCGAGGACACAGCGGGCGCCCTCGGCCTGCGCGCTGATGGCGGTGAGGGTGTGCCCCAACAAGTCGTGGAGGTCCCCGGCCAACCGGTTCCTCTCGTGGGCGACGGCAAGGCGCGCCAGGGTGTGCTGCTGCTCCTCCAGCATCGCCAGGCGCTCTGCGGCCAAGTGCCTGCGGTCCCTGATCGACCGGCTGCGCGCCCCCCCGAGCGCCGCGACCGCGAGAACCAGTGCGGTGGCCGTGCCGAGTACGGCGAAACCCCTCAGGTCGGTGGGCTCGTAGGCCCGCACCGCCCGCACCGAGACCGCCGCGACCGCTCCGGAGCAGAAGAACACGAGCAAAGCCCACCGCCACGGGGGCGCCAGGCGCGACTGGGTGGTCCACACCGCGACGAGCGCGCCAACCAGCGCCACCAGCGTCAAGTCCTCGATGAGCAGCACGTGGACCACCAGGACCGCCCCGATCACGAGCACCGAGGCCAGGGGGAACACGCGCCTGAAGGCGATGGCCGCTCCGCACAGCACCGCCAGGACGCGGAACACCGCGGCCCCGCCCGGGAACGCGGTGACAAGGCCGCTCGAGGACAGGACCGCGACGGACAGTCCGAGCAGCGCGTCCGTCCAGTGGGGCACGGGGCGCGGACGCGGCGGGGCCGGGGGGAGGGAAGGGGGAGGGAGCTGCTTCATGGTCCCACACTAGGCCAGGGCGGCCACCGCACCGTCATACCCTGGTATGAGGGCGCCCCGCTCGGAACCATCCCAGGGGGCGATGCCGATCGCGCCGCCGCAGGGCACAGTGGGTGCCATGACAGCACACCCACCACTCCGGATGGCGCCGCGGACCTCGCCCCGGCCCCCCGCATACGACGGCCCCGACCTGGTCGTCGCCACCTCCGATCTGACGAAGTCGTTCGCTGGGCGCACCGTCGTCGACTCCCTCGACCTGCGCGTGCCCGCGGGATGCGTCTACGGGTTCCTCGGCCCCAACGGCTCCGGCAAATCCACCACCATGAAGATGCTGCTCGGCCTGCTGCGGCCGACGCGGGGCCGGATCAGTGTCTTCGGCACCCCCCTCACAGGAGCCAACGCGAGCGCGATGATGCCGCGGATCGGCTCCATGATCGAGCGCCCACCCGGCTACGGGCACCTCACGGGCGCCGAGAACATGGCGGTGGTCGCCCGCATGCTGGGGCTGAGCCGGGAGCAGACCGAACGCGCCCTTGCCCTGGTCCGCCTCACCGAGCACAAGAACCGCCTCCAGCGCACCTACTCCCTGGGCATGAAGCAGAGGCTCGGCATCGCGATGGCGCTGGCCCGGGACCCGCAGCTGCTGGTCCTGGACGAGCCGACTAACGGCCTCGACCCCGCCGGGATCGAGGAGATCCGCGAACTCCTCATCCACCTGGCCTCCGAGGGCGTCTCAGTCATGGTCTCCAGCCACCTCCTGGACGAGATCGACAAGATGGCCTCCGTCCTGGGGATCCTCTCCGCGGGCCGCCTCGTGTTCCAGGGGACGCGCGCGGAGCTCTTTGCCCGCTCACTGCCCGACCTCTTCGTCTCGACGCCGCAGGCCCGGGAGGCGCTCGCCCAGGGACTGCCCGGGCGCGCCGTGGCCGGCGGCATCATGGTCCCCGGCCTCGACCAGGGGGGAGCCGCTCGGATGATCGAGGCACTGGTGCGCCACGGCATCACCCTGTACGAGGTGCGCCGCGCGGACCAGTCCCTCGAGGACGTTTTCATGGCCCTCACCGGAGGGGCGGGGGCGCTGTGATGGTGGCGATGGCACGCAGGCTACTGCTCGTACGCCTCGAAGCGGCGAAGATGCGCCGCCTCCACACGATTCCCGTCGTCGTCGTCGCGGTCGTCGCGGTGGTCGCGCTGTCGTGCATGAACCTGTTCCGGCCCGAGGCGCCGGTGGTCGGCGCGGACCCGGATGCCTGGCCGTGGGCGTCCCTGCTGCTGAATGCCGCCATGATGAACGCCCTGGTCCATCCCGTCCTGGTCGCCGTGATCGCCAGCCGCCAGACCGACATCGAGAACACCGGCGCGGGTTGGACGCTCAACTCAACGACGGGCGTGGGGCCCGGCGCGCTGTGCCGGGCGAAGACCGCGCTCCTGGTGGCGGTGCTGGCGCTCGCGGTGGCGGCGGAGACAGCGGCGACCATCGGCCTCGCCCGCGCGAGGGGGTACACGGTACCCCTCGAATGGGGGCAGTGGATCCAGTACGCCGTCCTGCTGTGGCTGGTGGACGGCGTGTTCGTGGGCGCGCACGTGTGGTTGGCGGCGAAATGGGACAACCAGCTCATCTGCGTCGGAGTGGGTCTGCTGGGCGCCTTCACCGCGATGTACATGTTTCTAGCCCCGGGCGCCATCGCTCGCATGGTCCCCTGGGGGTACTACGCGGTGATCACGAACACGCGACTAGTCGGTCGGCAGGCCGGGGGCGTGCGCTACGGGAGCGTCGACCTGCCCTGGGTGGTCGGCTTCCTCCTCCTGGCCCTGGCCGCCCTGGCCTGGGCGACCCACCGCATGGATCGTGTTGAAAGGTGAATACCATGGGCCTCGTCGCCGCCGAATTCCTCAAACTCCGCCGCTCGCGGGTGGGCGTTTTCGCCGTCCTGCTGCCCCTGCTGGCCACCGTCGCAGGAGCGGTCAACTACTGGGTGAACAGGGACGCCCTCAACGGCGGGTGGGACTCGCTGGCCAGCCAGGTCACCCTCTTCTACGGGCTGATGTTCTTCAACCTGGGCGTGGCGCTCATGGCGGCGTCCGTGTGGCGTCCTGAGCACCGGGACGCCTCGTGGAACATTGTCCTCACCTCGGGGCACCGGTCCTGGGCGGTCGTCCTGGCGAAGTCCGTGGTCCTCGTCGCGCCGGTCGCCGTGGCGCAGGTGGTGCTCCTGGCACTCACCTGGGCCCTGGGCCTCACCATGGGCATGCCCGGGTGGCCGGGAGCGGCGTTCGCGCTGTCGTGCGCGCTCGCCGTCGTCATCGCCGTCCCCTTGATCCTCGCGCAGTCGCTGCTGTCGATGCTCATGAAGTCGTTCGCGGCGCCCGTCGCCGTGTGCCTGCTGCTCTCCGGCATCGGCTTCGGCTCGATCGCCGCCTCGACGGGAGTGGTCGGCGCACTGTCCTACGCGCTGCCCCAGGGGCTGGCCTCGCGAGCGCTGTTCCTGGGTTCTACGGCCGTGACGGTCACGGGCGGCCTTTCGCTCCAGTCTGTGGCGCCCCTGCTGGCGGGGTGCGCTGTGCTGAGCGTTCTCCTCGTGTGCGCGACGGTCCTCATCGCTCCGCGCCGCACGATCGAGGCGCACACCTGACGGGGGCGGGGAACCACCGGCCCGCAGTCCGGGGAACGGCGCCAACGACGAGCGCGCGGCCGGCCGCCGTGCCTCAGTCCAGGCGCGAGCGAGCCGCGGCCCCCGCCACCCGCCACAGGCCCGCCTCGACGACCAGGCCGCTCACCGCGAGGACGGCGCAGACGGACAGGGCCCCCTGCGGCCACATGAGGGCGGTCGCCGCCAACGCGGTGCCCTGGGAGGCCCCCAGGACGCCCCCTGCGAAGAGGACGGGCCACGCCGCGCGGTGCGCGCGCTCCCACTGGGCCGACCCCGCCTCGACGGGCAGGGGCAGAGCCAGGCGGCCCGAGGCGCGCCCGGCCCGGGCGCACACCCCGACGGCCAGTTCGAACGCCCCGAGGGCCGCCAGTCCAACGCCGACGAGCACGAGGGCCCACTGGGCGGCTGTGTCCATATCAGTCCTCCTATCCTGGCCGGGCGCCCGCTGCGCCCCCCGCGTCCCAGCAGCGGCGGGGCGCCGGTGCGGGCGGTGCTCACGCCTCGAACAAACCCTCCACGGCCCCGTCGAGTTCGGCGACCCAATCCGCGCCCGACACGTCGGCGGGCATGCGCCAATCCCCGCGAGGGGACAGGGAGCCGCCCGCCATGACCTTCGGGCCGTTGGGCAGGGCGCTGCGCTTGAACTGCTGGCTGAAGAAGCGCTGCAGGAACAGGCGCTCCCACTTGACGATCTCGGCCAGGGAGTAGGCGGCCTTGTCCTCCTCGGGGAAACCGGCGGGCCAGTCGCCCACGCTCGCATCCGACCACGCCTTCTCCGCCAGGAACGCGATCTTCGAGGGGCGCGCCCCGCGGCGCAGCACGTGGTACAGCGTGAAGTCCTGCAGGTTGTAGGGGCCGATCTTGTCCTGCGTGGACTGCATCTTCTCACCGGGTTCAGCGGGAACCAGCTCGGGGGAGATCTCCGTGTTGAGGATCGACAGGAGCACCTCGCCGACATGGTCGTCGAATTGCTTGGAGGCCACGACCCAGCGGATCAGGTGCTGCATGAGGGTCTTGGGCACGCCCGTGTTGACCGCGTAGTGGCTCATCTGGTCGCCCACGCCGTACGTGCACCAGCCCAGCGCCAACTCGGACAGGTCGCCCGTGCCCAGCACGATGCCGCCCAGGTGGTTGGCCAAGCGGAACAGGTAGTCGGTGCGCAAGCCCGCCTGGACGTTCTCGAAGGTCACGTCGTAGGCGGCCTCGCCCTCGCCGTAGGGGTGGCCGATGTCGGCGAGCATCTGCGTGGCCGCCGGGCGGATATCGATCTCCTGGAAGGAGGTGCCCAGGTACTCGCACAGCAAGGTCGCGTTCTTCTTCGTGCGCTCGGAGGTGGCGAAGCCGGGCAGCGTGTAGCACAGGATGTCCGTGCGCGGACGCCCCAGCAGATCCATCGCGCGGGAGGCCACGACCAGCGCGTGCGTCGAATCCAGGCCGCCCGAGACTCCGATGACGACCTTCGGGTCTCCGATCGCGCGCAGGCGCTGGACCAGGCCCGCGACCTGGATGTTGTAGGCCTCGTAGCAGTCCTGCTCCAGGCGCGACGGGTCGTCGGGGACGAAGGGGAAGCGGTCGACAGGGCGCTGGAGCCCCAGGTCCGTGCGCGGAGGGTTGAGCGTGAACTCGACTTCCTGCGGGGTCATCCGCTCGTCGCCCGCGAAGTAGCGCTGAGCGTTGTCGGTGAACGAGTTCTGCCGTTTGCGCTCGGTGCGCAGGCGCTCGAGGTCCACGTCGGCGATCGTCATGTGGGCGCCCTCCTGGAAGCGCTCGCCGATGGCGAGGCGGTCCCCGGCCTCGTAGACCATGGTCTCCCCGTCCCACGCCAGGTCCGTGCTGGACTCGCCCATGCCGGCCGCCGTGTACACGTAGGCCGCCGAGCAGCGCGCGGACACCGAGCGCACCATGAGCTCGCGGTCGGCGCCGCGCCCCACGGTGATCGGGGAGGCGGACAGGTTCGCCAGGACGGTCGCGCCCGCGAGCGCCAGCTCGGTGGCAGGGGTGACGGGCACCCACATGTCCTCGCAGATCTCGATGCCGACGGTCAGGCCGGGCACGTCGGCGGCGGACAGGAGGACCTGGCCGAAGGGAACCCACACGGGGCCGCCGCTGAACTCCTCGAGGCCGCCCCAGGGCACCTCGATGCGCTCGCACGCGCGCGGGGGCATGGTGACGAAGTAGCGCTTCTCGTAGAACTCGCGGTAGTTGGGCAGGTGCGACTTGGGGATGATCGCGAGCACGCGCCCGCGGTGGATGGCGATGGCGCAGTTGTACAGGGCGTTGTCCTTGCGCAGGGGGGCTCCGACGACGAGGAGGGGCAGCAGGCCGGCGCTGGCCCCGACGATCGAGGCCAGGGCCTTCTCGACGTTGTCGAGGAGGGTGTCCTGCAGGAGGAGGTCGTCGAGCGCGTAGCCGGAGACGCACAGCTCGGGGAACACCGCCAGTGCGACGCCGCGCTCGGAGAGCTGGCGCGCGGCGTCGATGATCTCGCGCGCGTTGTCGGCGGGACGGGCCGGGTGGACCGGCAGGGTGACGGCGGCGACGCGGGCGAAGCCCTGGTCGTAGAGGGAATGGAAGTTCATGGTTCTCCTTCAGTGCTCGCCCTATTGTCGCGCAATCGGCGGGGGAGGGGCGGTCGTCGGCGGGGCCGGGGCCGGTCCGGCCGGTCGGCGCAGGGGCGGGTCCAGGACGAATGCCGTTTCGTCGACGCCGGGGGCGAGGCGGTACAGGGCGGCCGGGCGCCCCGCGCCCTCGCGGGCCGTCCTCCCGGTCGCTTCTATGAAGGACGCCGTCTTGGTCGCCTTGCGGTGGAAGTTGCGCGGGTCCAGGGGCGCGCCCCAGATCGCCTCGTAGGCGGTGCGGAGCTGCGTGATCGTGAACTCGGGGCCGCAGAAGGACGTGGCCAGGGGGGAGTACTCGATCTTGGAGCGGGCGCGCTCGACCCCGTCGGCCAGGATGGCCGCGTGGTCGAAGGCGAGGGGCGAGCCGGGTGCGAGCAGCGCGTCGACGGGGCGCCAGTGCGCTCCGGCGGCGTCGCCTCCCGGGCGCGCGGGGGAGAAGCGGGGGGCGAGGAGCAGGTGGGCGACGGAGAGGACGGGGCCCCTGGGGTCGCGGCCCTGGGGGCCGTAGGAGCGGAGCTGTTCGAGGTGCCCGGGGGGAGTGATGCCGGTTTCCTCCTCGAGTTCGCGTTCGGCCGCCTGGAGGGTCTGCTCGTTCTCGCGCACGAAGCCGCCCGGCAGCGCGGGCCGCCCCCGGTAGGGGTCGATGCCCCGTGTCACGACGAGGCAGTGCAGGGCGCGGTCGATGACCGTCAGGGCGACGACGTCGACCGCGATCGGGAAGGCGAGCGGGGTGACCATGAGGTTATCCTACCCCGTTTGCGTCGAGTTGACATTAAACAGGCGGAAGGTTATCGTCGGTATGACGCAAACAAGTGGGAACCACCCGAGCAAGGAGAACGCCATGGGAACCCTCCACCACCACCCCCTCGTCATCCGCTACCAGGGCGGCCCCGGCGACCACGTCATCCAGATCCGCGCCGGGCGCACCATCCGGTCCGGAGTCGGCCAGTCCTTCTGGCTGCGCGCCGGAAGGAGCGCGCTCGCCGAAGTGCCCATCGCGGACCGCGCCCACAGCTTCCTCGTCCAGACCCCCTCCGCCGACCAGCAGAACGTCAACGCGCAGGTGTCCATCACCTACCGGATCGAGGACCCCGAAGCCGCCGCCAAGCACTACGACTTCGGTCTCTACCCGCGCGGCGCCTCCGCCGATCCGCAGGGCCTGTGGCAGATCGACGAACTGGTCACCCGGCTCGCCTCCTCCTCCCTGGCCTCGGCGATCGCGGCGATGCCCCTGTCCGAGGCCATCTCCGGCTCGCTCGACGAGATCGGCGCCGCCCTCGTCCTCGCCTTCGAGCGCGACGAACAACTGCGCGCCACCGGCGTGGGCGTCGTCGACGCCCGGCTCATGGCGCTGCGCCCCGACGAGGGCGTCGAATCCTCCCTGCGCGCCCCGCTCCTCGAACGGCTCCAGGCCGAGGCCGACCGCGCCCTGTACGAGCGCAGGGCCCTCGCGGTCGCGCGCGAGTCCCAGATCTCCGAGAACGAGCTGCAGTCGAAGCTCGATCTGGCCCGCAAACGCGCGGACCTGGTCGACCAGGAGGGCCGCAACAGCCGGCGCGAGGCCGAGGAGAAGGCCGCCGCCGACGCGATCGCCGTCGAAGCCGAGGCGCGGCGCATCGAGACCCTGGCCAAGGCCAACGAGGACGACTGGAAGCGCGTCGGCGGCGCCAAGATCGCCAACGAAGCGGCCTACGTCCGCGCCCTGGCCGAAGCCGGGCCCGACGTGGTGCGCGCCTTCGCCCTCAAGGAGATGGCCCACAACATGCCCTCCATCGGGTCGGTGACCATCACCCCCGACATGCTCACCGACGTCCTCTCCGCCTTCGCCGGCTCCGCCAAGCGGGGCGAGTAGCGTGCGGCGCCGGGCAGTCGTCGTCCACCGCCCCACCGAGTACGACGAGCTCATGGACCGCTACTCGACGCGGGGGCAGGTCGAGTTCGTCCTGCGCTCGCGCGGGCGCACCCTCGAAGCGGTCGAGTGCGCCCACGAGGCGCACGTGAGCGCCCTGGCCCGCGTGCGGGCGGGGATCCCACGGGGGTGGGCCAGCGCCGACGTGGAACGCGGCTCCCTGTCGCGCTTCCTCTTCGCCCCCGAGGACGTCATCGTCGTCGTCGGGCCGGACGGGCTGGTCGCCAACACCGCCAAGTACGTCGCCGACCAGATCGTCATCGGAGTCGACTCCGCGCCCGGATCGAACGCCGGCGTGCTCGTGCGCTGCACGCCCGACCAGGGGGCTGCCGTGTGCCGCCGCCTCGACGAGGGGGAGCCGGTGGGCGTCGACCATCTGACGATGGTGCGCGCGACGGTCGACGACTCCCGTTCGCTGACCGCCCTCAACGAGGTGTTCATCGGCCACCCCGGCCACCAGAGCGCCCGGTACGAGCTGGCGCTGCCCCGGCGCGCCGAAAGGCAGTCCTCCTCCGGGGTCGTCGTCAGCACCGGGACGGGAGCCACCGGCTGGGGCGCCTCCCTCAAGCGCGGACGCGGCATGGGGGACCTGCCCGGGCCGACCTCCCAGTCGCTCGCGTGGTTCGTGCGCGAGGCCTGGCCCTCGCCGTGCACGGGGACCGAGTGCACGGAGGGGATCCTGGGGGAGGGGGAGGAACTGGGCCTGAGCGTCGCCTCCGAGTCCCTGGTCCTGTTCGGCGACGGCATGGAGGCGGACAGGCTCGTCCTCACGTGGGGGCAGACGGTGCGGGTCTGCCGCGCGCCGCGGGCCCTGGCGCTCGCGCGCCCGTCGGGGCCGGAGGGCGCCTCCTGAAGCGGATGGGGCTGGGGGTTGCCCTCCGGGCAGCTTCCTATATGCTCGAATCGGTGACGGGGCATTGCCGCAGTCGCGTGCAACGGCCTACAGTGCCACATCGAAGTCCCACGCCTTCGGGCGTGGGTTTCGTCTTCCCCGCCAAGGAGGAGAAATCCTGCTCGCCTATCTCGACGAAGTCGCTGAGCCGGGTGCGTTCGTCAGCAAAAGTCACAGGCATTACAACGGCTCGCCCGCCTTCGGTTACGCTGGTTTGGTCGTTCCGGACTCTGAAGTCCGTGCGGTGTCACAAACTTTCACCGAGAAGAAGCGCAGTCTTTTCGCCCACCATATTCCAGAGGGATCCACTGCCGGGCTGTGGGAGAGGAAGGGATCGGACATCTTCACCCCGGTGGCATGGGACAGGTATCGGCGCCCTATCGAGGGGTTCCGCGAGCTTGTGCGTTTCCTCTACAGCGCGGTGGGCGCCTGTTCTTCTACGGTGAGGAGAAGCCCCTGGGCACCTCCAAGGAGCGTTGGGGGAAGGACTCGCGGGACCAGAAGCAAGGACGACTTGAATTCGAGAGGAAATGCCTCCTTCAGGCCCTCAACAGACTCTGCACGTTCGCGGAGAGCCAGCGGCAGGACCTGATCGTCATCATGGACGCCGTCGACGAGAAGCACCGGGCGCTCCAAGTGCAGAACGCGTACGCGCACATATTCACCCGCGCGGCCCAGCGGTTACCCCCTGGGGCGCGGAGCCGGATAGCCGCGATCGCGCGCGCCAGCGGACTGTGAGGGGCCGTTCTTCCTGCGGTAACGGCGGGGCCGGGGCCCGATCAAGGGCCCCGGCCCCGCCGCCGGGGAGGGATCAGGCGAAGGTGAGGGCCTGGCGCGCGATGGCCAGCTCCTCGTTGGTCGGGAAGACGACCAGTTCCACGGTCGAGTCCGGCGCCGAGATGACGCGCGGCTCGCCGCTGCGCGCCTTGTTCGCCTCGACATCGATCTTGACGCCGAAGGGGGAGAGCGCCTCGGCCAGCTCACGGCGCACGTGCACGTCGTTCTCGCCGATGCCGGCGGTGAAGGTGATGACGTCCAGGCCGCCCAGCTCCGCCGTGTAGGAGCCCACGTACTTCACCAGGCGGTTCACGTAGACATCCATCGCAGTGCGGGCGCGCTTCTGGGCCACGGGATCGTCGTCGTTGTTGATCATCGCCCACACGCTGCGCATGTCGGACTCCCCCGTCATGCCCTTCATACCGGACTTCTTGTTGAAGAGCGTGTCGACCTCCCCGACGCTCATGCCCGCGACGCGCTCCAAGTGGAAGACCACCGCGGGGTCGATGTCGCCCGTGCGGGTCCCCATCATGAGGCCCTCCAGGGGGGTCAGGCCCATGGAGGTGTCGATCGGCTTGCCGCAGCGGACCGCGGACGCGGAGGCGCCGTTGCCCAGGTGCAGCACGATCTGCTTGAGGTCGTCGCGCCCCAGCATCTTCGCGATCTCCTGGGAGACGAACTGGTGGGAGGTGCCGTGGGCGCCGTAGCGGCGCACCGAGTACTTCTCCGCGGTCTCCGTCTCCAGGGCGTAGAGGGCGCTCCGGTCGGGCAGCTGCTGGAAGAACGCGGTGTCGAAAACGGCGACGTGGGGGACGCCGGGCATGAGCTCGCGCGCCACGTCTATGCCCTTGAGGTGGGCCGGGTTGTGCAGGGGAGCCAGTGGACACAGCTCCTCGATGAGGTCGCGGACCCCGTCGGTGATCAGCGCCGGGCCGTCGAAGTGGCGTCCGCCCTGGACGATGCGGTGGCCGACGGCGACGATGCCCGCCTCGGCCAGGGTCGGGCCCTCCGTGTCGAAGAGGCGCAGGACCTCGCGCATGCCGACGGTGTGGTCGGGGACGGGCATCTCCTCCTCGGTCACGGCCCCGCCGTGGGTGTGCGTGATGACGCCCATGGGGTCGCCGATCCGCTCGACGAGGCCCTTGGCCAGGGCGTCGCCGGTCTCGGGATCCACCAGTTGGTACTTGATGGAGGAGGAGCCGGAGTTGATAACGAGGACGGTCTGAGAGGGCATGCGCCTGCCTTTCGGGTTCGTGCTGATGGATTGGAGGTGCGGCCGGGCCCCTCGCGCGGCCGTCGCGGAGGGGCCCGGGCGCTCAGCCCTGTGCCTGGACGGCGGTCAGGGCGACGGTGTTGACTATGTCCTCGACCAGGGCGCCGCGCGACAGGTCGTTGACGGGCTTGTTCAGGCCCTGCAGGACCGGGCCGACGGCGACGGCGCCGGAGGAGCGCTGGACGGCCTTGTAGCCGATGTTTCCGGCCTCCAGGGAGGGGAACACGAAGACGGTGGCCCTGCCCGCGACCTCGGAACCGGGCAGTTTCTTCTCGGCGACGGCGCTGTCGACGGCGGCGTCGAACTGGATGGGCCCCTCGATGGCCAGCTCCGGGGCCTTCTCGCGGGCGAGGCGGGTGGCCTCGACGACCGCGTCCACGTCCGGGCCTGAGCCCGACGAGCCCGTCGAGTAGGACAGCATCGCGACCCTGGGGTCCACGCCGAACTGGGCGGCCGTGCGCGCGCTGGTGACCGCGATGTCGGCCAGCTGCTCGGGAGTGGGGTTGGGGTTGACCGCGCAGTCGCCGAACGCCCACACGCGGTCCTTCATCAGCATCAGGAAGACCGAGGACACGACGGACACGCCCGGGGCGGTCTTGATGATCTGGAAGGAGGGGACGATCGTGTGGGCGGTCGTGTGGGCCGCTCCCGAGACCATGCCGTCCGCGTCGCCCATGTGGACCATCATCGTGCCGAAGTAGGACACGTCCTGGACCTTCTC
>ERZ772993.157-NODE-157-length-34616-cov-15.219930_pt1 | contig 34616 bp, 35 predicted proteins | sample MGYA00580670_ERZ772993 | MGnify/ENA primary metagenome ERZ772993 (study PRJEB29015, sample SAMEA2737936) | human oral metagenome | biome: human oral; feature: human-associated habitat; material: dental | place: China | collected 2136 ... | reverse complement strand
GACCGATCTCGAGGCGGAAGCGGACCGATCTCGGCGCGGAGTGCGACCGATCTCGGCGAAAGGTCCGGCTCAGAGCGCTGAGCGCGCCCGGGTGCGGCCGACCGCGATTCCCACGCTGAGCAGCGCTACGGCGAACAGGGCGCACACCCCGCAGTCGGCCAGTAGCGGCAGGATGGTATCGCTCGAGATGGAGGCGGCGTCGTGGAGGCCGGTGATCGCCCGAGCCGCCCAGTAGCCGGGGGTGAACCTGGAGAAGGCGACCACGGCATCGGGCAGCATGTCAACCGAGATCCAGGCCCCGCCGAGGACGGACATGACCATGCCGCCGATGTTCGCGATGGCATTGGTCGCATTGTCCCCCAGTCCCAGCTGGCCCAGAAGGAAGCCGAGCGATACCGACACCAGTGTGTAAGCACCCAGTGCGGCGCCGAGCACCCCCACCATCGGGGCCGACGTCGCCAGATACTCCTTGCCGAAGAAGTGCACCCCCAGGCCAAAGATCCACGCCCATCCCACCAGGCCGATGATCAGGCAGGCGCCCAGTAGTCCCAGGCCGCGTGCTCGGCCGCTGACGGGTGCGGCGGACATCCGGGAGCGCACGGGTCTGCGGTCCAGAGCCGTCATGAGCGTCGAGATCGACACGACGGAGAATGTCAGCAGCGGGTAGAGGGAGAAGGTGGCGAAGGTCATCAGGCGCTTCGGCATGGGGGCGGAGTCCTGGGGGACGAGCTGCGCCGACGCGGTGCGCTCCATGGCGCCGTCCGCGAGGGAGACGGCCTGGGCGGGGTCGTCGTTCAGGGCTCCCAGGTAGTCGTGCACCTGCGCCAGATAGGAGCCCGTGCGCACGTCCATGAGCGATCCGGCCGCGGACTCGTAGTTGACCACGGTGTCCGCCGCCGGCGGCTCGGTCCCCTGGCGGGCCGCCTTCTGGAACTCCTCGCCGTAGCCGGCGGGGATGATGAGGATGTAGGCGATGCGGTTCTGCGCAGTGGCGTCCTGCAGTGCCCGGGTGGAGTCCTCCAGGGGCTGGGCGTCGCCGATGGATTCCACATAGCGCGCCACGCCCTGCGAGATCGTCGAGCCGTCGCGGTCGATGACCGCCACGGGGATGGGCGCGTCGATGACCTCGTCGGATGCTGCCGAGGCGCCGCCGCCGGCGGCGAGCAGGCCGAACATGGACAGCAGCACCAGGTACCTCCGAATGTGGACCCGGTGGGCCCACAAGATCTTCAGCGATGTCTTAAAGGTGCTCATGGCTCATCCTCCTCATGCGGACCATGGCGATGCTCAGGAATAGACAGGTCATACCCGCCAGAACGGCACAGCTGCGGGCGAAGGGGGCGAGGCTGTCGTAGTAGAGCAGCCCGTAGAAGCAGTGAGCGGACTGCCACAGCGGATTGGCCTGCGCCAGGACGGGGGCGTTGAACTCGACGGCAGCGGCCAGATTCTGTGCCGGGCTGCCGTACAGTCCGGTGAACAGCGACAGCAGACAGCTGATCCCGGAGACGGTTCCGGCTCCTATCTCTGCGCGTACGGTCCCGAGTGCGGCGCCGGCCGCACAGGACATGAGACTGGAAACCCCGATGGCCACCAGTGCGAGCAGCGTGTGCGGTCCGAAGTCGACGCCGATGACCAGCCGTATGAAGGCGAAGGCGATGACCAGGCATCCCAGGATGCAGACCCATGAGGCGGCGAGGGTTCCCGCCAGGACCCTCCATCGCGGCAGGCTCGCCAGGCTCAGGCGCGCCCCGAGGCGGGAGGGCCGAGCGGACGTGGCCATGATCCCTTGAACTGCGAGCGTGGAGACGGTCATGCCCATGCCGCAGGCGAAGGCGAGCAGTGAGAAGTAGTAGCGCGTCTCCGACTTGATGAGACTCGGGGTCACCTGCGTCTGGTGGGTGAAGGCGCGCCCGGCCTCGGGCCGGCCGACCTGCTCCGCGGGCGCCCCGGCGGAGGCGAGAGCCGCGTGCTCGGCCCCGGTCTGCACATAGGAGTCCATGACCGCGCGCAGGACGAGGATCGTATTGGCCTGACTCCCGGACGCAGTGTTCCACTCCTGGGTCACGTGCAGGACGGGGGCACCGTCCTCGACGTCGATGTAGCCGGCGGTATCGCCCCGCTGGGCCGCGGAGACGGCCTCGTCCTCGGTGGCGTAGGAGGTGGCGTCGATCAGGTGGAGGTCACTGCCGTCCGCGGAGATGGACGAGATCGTCTCATCCAGGCCGGGGGCGGCTCGGTAGGCGTCGTCCTGCACGACGCCGAGGGCGACGGCATCGGCCTTGTAGTCGTCGTCGAGGTTGGAGAACATCGCCATGAAGATCAGCGACAGGATGATCGGGAACCCCAGGGTCCATACCAGGAGGACCTTTTCGCGCAGGAGCCGGAGCACCTGGTAGGTGAAGACGGAGAGCATGTCAGGCCGCCTCGTCCCGTAGGGCGCGCCCGGTGATCTCCAGGAAGACATCATTGAGCGTCGGAGGCTCGGAGGTGATCCGCCCGCAGGTCACTCCCGCCCGAGTCAGCGCCTCCAGGACGTCGGAGAGGTTGTGCGCCCCCGAGGAGCACTCGACCAGGAGCTCGGACGCCTCGTAGGAGACGGTGCGCACGTGCTCGAGACGGCGCAGATGCTCCAGGTGCTCCTCGTCGAGCGATACCGGCGAGACGACCTCGACCCGGATGCGCTCACCGGTGCCGATCATCGCCTTGAGCTCATCGGCCGTGCCGGAGGCGACCCGCCTGCCGGCGTCCATGATGACGATCCGGTCGCACAGCTGCTCGACCTCCTCCATGTAGTGGCTCGTGTAGATGATGGTGGCGCCCTGCTTGTTCAGCTTCTTGATGCCGTCGAGGATCGCGTTGCGGCTCTGAGGGTCGACGGCGACCGTCGGCTCGTCCAGGATGATGAGCTCCGGAGCATGCGCGATGCCGCAGGCGATGTTGAGTCGGCGCAGCAGGCCGCCCGAGAGCTTCTTGGGCTTGAACTTCGTGAACTTCTCCAGTTCGACGAAGGCGATCGCCTGCTCGACCAGACGGCGCCGCTCAGCGCGATTCTTCACGTAGAGGGCGCAGAAGGCGTCCACGTTCTGGGCCACGGTGAGCTCGTCGAAGACGGCCACCTCCTGGGGCACCACGCCGATCCGGCGCTTGAGGTCGTAGGAGGTCTCCGTCATGGGCCTCCCGAAGACCCGGATCTTCCCCCTGTCATAGGTGAGCAGCTGCAGCAGGCAGTTGATCGTCGTCGTCTTGCCCGAGCCATTGGGGCCGAGCAGGCCGAGCACCTCCCCGCGGGGGATTCTCAGCGACAGGCCATCGACCGCGACCATCTCCCCATAGCGCTTGATCAGGGATTCGATCACGACCGCCTCATGGCCGGCTGCTCTGCCGGCTCTTTCGTCAGGCACTGTCCTATCCGCCCTATCCTCACCGCCCATATCGACTCCTGGAATGTCGGCTCTCATATCGAATCGACTCCTTGAACGTCTGTTCTCGATTCCAGTACTTCCCGTCTTCAGCGGGTCACCCTCCGTATGGTTCCGCCGGCGGGCTCGAGCCGGGAAGTGCCCGCTGTCATGGCCTGCGGGGCGGGGCATGACATCTGTCATGAGATCGTCAGGAGTGGTCCGAGAAGGCCGTTCCGCGGTGGTGGAGGTCCATAATCGTGGTGTGAAGGTGCTGACGGACAAGGGCGTGCTTCTGGGCGCCTGCGTCCTGTCGGCGCTGGCGGGGGAAGCGGTGAGTGCCGCCGTCGTGGTCTGGCTGCTGCTGGCCGTCGCCGTCGGCGGGCTGTGCGCAGTGGTGGAGCACCGACGCGAGGCGATCGCCGCGCCCGCCTGCTACCTCGTCCTCGGCTGTTTCACGACGGCGTCGCTGGTGGGCGCCCCGCTGGTCGTCTACGACCTGACGCGCGCGGCGGCGCTCGGTCCCCGATGGGCTCGGCTGGTCGCCCCGGTCTGCTGCGCCTTGTCGGCCTTGTCAGTCTTGTCTGCCTTGTCGTCCTTGACGCCGGTGGCCGTATCCCGGTGGGCGCCGGATGCGCCGTCGGTCGCGTCCGTCATCGTCTCAGCCGTCATCTCGGTCCTCGCCGCCTGCCTCGCCCTGCGCACCGTCCAGGAGGAGCGCGTGCGCGGGAGCCTGCACGCGGTCAGGGACGATCTTCACGAGAAGATCCTCGCCCTGCAGGACTTGAACGCCCGGATGCTCGAGGCCCAGGACTATGAGACGCGCGCCGCCGCCCTGTCCGAGCGCACGCGGATCGCCCGCGACATCCATGACGGCGTCGGGCACCTCCTGACCCGTCTTGTCCTGCAGGCCAAGGCCCTGCAGGTCACCCACCGCGACGAGCCCGCCGTCGTCGCCGACCTGGCGGAGCTGGACTCCTCGCTGGGCGAGGCCCTGGACTCCATGCGCAGGAGCGTCCACGCGCTGTCCGACGAGGGCGAGGACCTGCCGACCTCCCTCAACCTGCTGGCCTCCCGATGCGGCATAGAGCAGGTGCCGGTCGACTGCTCCCTGGAGGAGGCGCCCCCGCCGGAGGTGTCGCGCTGCGTGATCGCGGTGGTGCGCGAGGCCCTGACGAACGCCGCCCGGCACAGTCGGGCCGATTCGGCGCAGGTCAGGGTCGTCGCCTACCCGGCGTTCTGGCAGATCACGGTCGTCAACGAGGGGGGCCCGCCGCGCGACGATCTGCCGGCAAGAGGCGGCGGGAGGACCGGAATGGGGCTGCGCTCCATCACCGAGCGGGTAGAGGCGCTGGGCGGAACCGTGCGGATCACCCCGCAGCCGAGGTTCACGGTCTTCGCCATGATTCCCAAAGGTAGAGAAAGTAGAGAGGCCGGAGCATGAAGGTCCTCATCGTTGACGACGACGCTCTCGTCACCCAGTCGCTCGCCACCATCCTGTCGGTGGAGCCCGATGTCGAGGTCGTCGGCCGGGGCGGGTCCGGGCCCGAGGCGGTCGAGAAGCACCGGGAGCTGAACCCCGACATCCTGCTCCTGGACATCCGAATGCCCGGCGGTGACGGGCTCGGCGCGGCCGAGCAGATCCTGGCCGAGGACGAGGATGCGCGCATCGTCTTCCTGACCACCTTCTCCGACGACGAGTACATCGTGCGGGCCCTGAGAATGGGGGCGCGCGGGTACCTCATCAAGCAGGACGTTGCGCGGATCGCCCCGGCGCTGCGGTCCGTCATGGCCGGTGTGAGCGTGCTGGAGGGGGAGGTGGTCGAACGCAGCGCCGCCATGGGGCTGGGCGGTGGTGGATCCGCAAGCGGGAGCGGGAAGGTGCCCAGGAGCGCCGTCTTCGAGAGCCTCACCGAGCGGGAGTACGAGGTCGTCGAGGCGGTGTCCGAGGGGCTGGACAATGCTGAAGTGGCGGACAGGCTCTTCATGAGCGAGGGGACGGTGCGCAACCACATCAGCTCGATCCTGGCCAAGCTGGGGCTGAGGAATCGCACCCAGGTCGCGGTGCTGTACTACCGCTCCGCGCGGGCCGGCTAGGCGGCTGATTTTCGTTCCCGGGGCGGCTGGTCGCGGTTGGTCGCGGATGGCGAGGGCTGACACTCGCCTGCGCGTCGGCCTGGCTCATGCGGGTACGCTGTCATCATGTGAAGGAGGAAGGAGGAAGGAGGAAGGAGGAAGGAGGTAGGCCATGGTGAAGACGGCGACAGCCCGTATACGGTTCTGCGACATTAAGCCCTATGATGCGCCGGTATCGCTGGACGAGTTGCGGGGCCCGTACGATGGTCCTATCGACCTGCCCCACGCAGTGCGCTGGCAGGCCGACCGGTTCGACGTAAATGTGAGCGTACCCGGTTGGCGGCGTATGGCTTACCAGGCCCTGGTCGCCGAAGGCACCGCTGATGAGCAGCGGCGGCTTATGAACCGCGCCCGGCTTATCGAGACGTGGCCGGTCCTCAGCATTGATCCGCGTGTGCGTGCCTTGTGGGAGAGCCGGTTCCCCGAGCTGCGGGCCATGCGGAACCATCGTCATCACCGGGGCGAGCGCAGTCAGCCGGTTCCCCGAGCTGCAGGTCGCATAAGTCGTGCGCGGTGACCAGGAGGAGCAGCGGAACATCGCACGCCTCGCTCTGAAGGCGGTCGGCGAGACGGCCGGCTTCGCACTCGCCGGGTCCGGTGCGATCCGCGAGCATGCCTTGCGGAAGAACGCCTGAATCGGGTGGTGCTGTACTACCGCTCCGCGCGGGTCGGCTAGGTGAGCCCGAGGATTTCCGACTCGTCGCTTTCGCATGGTGGCGGCCCTGCCCCGTCGTGCCCCCTCGCCGTCGCTGTGGCATGCTGCGCTCGGGTCCGGTAGCCGCTACGGCGCGTCGGGTCGTCTCGGGGCTGTTCCGGGGAGAAGCGATGAGAGGGGCTGCGATGACTCGGTCAAGCCATGAGGACAATGAGGACAACGACTCGTATGTTGATAGTCCTGTCGACAGTCCTGTTAGCGCGGCCAATGCTGCCAACTCTGCTGCTCTAGCCGGTTCCGCCAGTCCCACTGGCCCTACTGGTCCTGACGCCGCTGCTGTCGCCGACTTGCGCGCCGCCGACAGCGCTAGTGCCGCTCGCGCCGTTTCACACGAGCTTCGTTGCCTCGAAGCGGCCGAAGGCGTGCGGGTTCTGCTCGCCGTGGAGTCGGGTAGTCGGGCCTGGGGCTTCGAGTCGCCCGACTCCGACTTCGACGTCCGCCTCGTCTACGTCCGCCCCATCGAGTACTACCTGCGCCTGCAGTCCACGCGGGACGTCCTGGAGTGGCGGCTCGACGAGGTCCTCGACGTCAGCGGCTGGGATCTCGACAAGGCCCTGCGGCTCATGCGGGGCGCCAATCCGTCGCTCTTCGAGTGGCTCGCCTCCCCGATCGTCTACGCCGAGGACTCCGCCTTCGCCGCCGTGAGGGACCTGGCCGCCGACTGCTTCTCGCCGGTCTCCTCAGCCCACCACTACCTGAGCATGGCCCGAACCGGTATGAGCGGCTTGACCGGCACGACCCGTATGGCCGATAAGGCTGATAAAGCCGCCGTCGCGGGGGGAGACGATCCGCCTCAAGAAATGCCTGTACGCCATGCGGGCGATCCTCGCTTCCCGCTGGGTGGTGGCCGAGCGCGTGCCCGTCCCGATGCTCTTCCGCGACCTGGTCGATGCCCAGCTCGAGGCGTCCATGCGCGGACTCGTCGACGAGCTCCTGGAGGCCAAGGCGGTGGCAGGGGAGTGCGACGAGTATCCGCGCATTCCGGCGCTCAGCACCTGGGCTGCGAGTGCTGTCGCCGAGCTGGAGGAGGACGTCGCCGCCCTCGTTCCAAAGCCCAAGATGGCCTGGGAGCGTCTCAACGACGTCTTCCTCGGCTTCCTCGACATGGACCGGACCCCGGTGGGCGACTCGCGCTGACCGGGCCGACGGCCTGCGACGTCTGCGAGGGTCTTGCCCGCGTGGACCGATCTCGAGCCGGAGTGTGACCGATCTCGAGGCGGAACCGGACCGATCTCGGCGAATCGGACTGCTCAGGCGACGTAGAAGCGGATCCGATCCTCGCCGTCCGTGATGTCGAGGAGCGTGCTCGTGTCGGCGGCCTCAAGGGCGCTGTGGGCGGTCGCCAGCAGCGCGTCGAGGTCGATGCCGTGGGTGTCGATGGCGTCGCGCACTTGCGGTACGGCGGCCGCCATACTCGTCAGGATGGTGGCCGCCTGCATGGGGAACGCCAGGTTGACGTTGTTGTGCGGACCTCGGACCTCGATGCAGAGCTTGCGTCCGGCGGCGGAGGCCGTGCTCTGCTCCTTCCTCCCGCGAGTCGGTTCGGGCCGTACGAGGACGGCGCTCGTCGAGGTGAGCTCTGCGGCGGGAGAGGACATTGAGGGGGTCTGCGCCGGTTCGGCAGCGGAATCGCTCGAGCCGTTCGGACCGGCCGGCTCAGTGGGCGTCTCAGTGGGGGCGTGCGGGGCGCGATCGGGGTTCGACGCACTCGCTTGAGCGGGGCCGTCCGCTTGCGCGCCGTCGTCCGGCACCGTCAGCAGCGCATCGACGCTCGTGCCCAGCAGCGCCGCCAGGCCGGGCAGCGCTGCGATATCCGGGTAGTTGAGATCGTTCTCCCACTTGCTGACCGCCTGCGGAGTCACGCCCATCCGCTGGGCGAGCCGCTCCTGCGTCATCCCCTGTGACAGTCGCAGCTGTGCGATATTGCGTCCGACCGAGTGCTTCATCTGTGTTCCTCTTATCTGTGGGATGCCTGCCGCCGGTTTGTGGGCCTGTCTGCTGACCGCGGGCCTGGCGGCGGCGTGCCGGGCCCGCTGGTGCTGTCGCGGGTCCTTCCGGCCGGCATCCATGGTGGCTCCCGCCCCGGCGGTGCGGTAGCACGTGTTCGTTGATCACCGAACGCGTGCGGGCGGTGACGGCTGGAGCATACGGCCTCAACCGCTGGTTGAGGCTGGTCAAGGCGCCCGAGCGTCAGGCGATCGGTCCGGCTGACGAGTACGAGTAGATGTCGGCCCAAGTCCCGCAGTGCCGTGTACTTAGTACTTATCGCGCTTATCCCCGAGACGACAGTCTTCTGCGAGCTCATCGCCTTCGCGGTGAGTGCTGAGCTCATCATCAATGGGCCTCATCAATGAGCCTCACGGGCCGCTCACGGCAGCGGCCGCCCTGCCCGGCTTGCTCGCCGTGGCGGCCACGGACGTCTGCCTGGCGGGTATCGGTATGTGGTTCAAGTGCGATGCGATCGGCGTCATACGCAGAATGGGTGCATGAGAATCCGCCCGAGAATCCGCACGGCCTCGCCCGCCGACCTCGACGCCATCGCCGAGCTGGAGGCCCTCTGCTTCCCGCCCGCCGAGGCCGCCGACCGCGACGCGATCGCCGCGCGCCTGGCGGCCTACCCCGACCACGTCTGGCTCGCCGTCGAGAACGATCCTGACGACCCCGACGGCCCTGAGCGGCTGGTCGCCGGGGTCAACGGCATGTGCACCGACCTGCCCGACCTGACCGACGAGATGTTCTCCCGCGCCGAGCTGCATGAGCCCGACGGCGCCTGGCAGATGATCTTCAGCGTCATGACCGCTCCCGACCGCCGGGGCGAGGGCCTGGCCGCTGCGCTCGTGAAGCATGTCGTCCAGGAGGCCCGCGCGAGTGGGCGCCGCGGGGCAGTGCTCACCGCCAAGCCCGAGCTCGTCGGCTTCTACGCCCGCCTCGGTTTTCGCGACGAGGGCGTCTCGCAGGGATCGACCCACGGCGGTGCCGTCTGGCACCAGATGCGACTGACTCTGCTGACTCTGTGAGCCCGTCATCCGGACCGATCTCGAGGCGGAGTGCGACCGATCTCGAGGCGGAAGTGGACCGATCTCGGCGAAATTGACCGATTGGCAGGAATGCGCCAAGCTCGTGCCCATACAGCAGCTACGACAGTCACGTCAGTTACAACAGCTACAGCAGCTACGGCGGCACAGCGATGTGCGCCCCGCGGACGGTCGCAGCAGGTCACAGCGAAGGAGCTCCACGTGCTATCGCCTCAGCCGACCCGGCCGCCCCAGCCGATCCAGCCAGCTCAACCGGCCCGGGATGAAGCCGACCACCTCGCCGTTGTGCGCAGGAGCGCACCCGAATCCATGGTGCTGCTCAGATCCGACGGCTCCTTCCCGCTTCGGGGGACCGGCGCTCTGGCCCTGTACGGCTCGGGCGCCCGCCGCACACTCAAGGGCGGCACCGGATCGGGCGACGTCAACTCCCGCCATGTCGTAACCATTGAGGAGGGACTGGAGAAAGCCGGCTTCACGCTGACCACCAAGGCGTGGCTGGACGCCTACGAGGTCCTCCACGAGCGGACCCGCGCCGATTTCATCGCCGATATCAAGGCCGGCGCCAAGGCCGCCGGTGTGCCCGCCGTCGTCCACGGCATGGGGGCCGTCATGCTCGAGCCCGAGCACGACCTCCCCCTCGGCGGCGAGGGCGCCGAGGGTGCCGGCGACGAGATCGCCGCGGTCTACGTGCTCGCCCGCGTCTCGGGCGAGGGCAGCGATCGGCGTCCCGAGCGCGGCGATGTGCTCCTCACCGATGCCGAGGTCCGCGACATCCTCGCTCTGAACGAGCGCTATGAGAAGTTCCTGCTGGTCCTCAACGTCGGCGGTGTCGTCGATCTGACCCCCGTCAAGGACGTCGGGAACATCCTCCTGCTCTCCCAGCTGGGCGCGGCCGTCGGCGACGCCTTCGCCGATGTGCTGCTCGGCCGGGCCTACCCCTCCGGCAGGCTCTCCACCACCTGGGCCGCCTGGGAGGACTACTCCGCCGTCGGCGATTTCGGCGACCCCGATGACACGCACTACCGCGAGGGCATCTACGTCGGCTACCGCTACTTCGACTCCACCGGCACGGCCCCGCTGTTCCCCTTCGGCTTCGGTTTGGGCTACACGAGTTTCGAGCTCGCCGAGCCGACCGTCACGATCGACGGATCGCGGGTGACCGCCCGGGTCCGGGTCACCAACACCGGTGGGCGCGCCGGCAAGGAGGTCGTCCAGGTCTACGTCTCGGTCCCGCCCGGCCGGATCGACCAGCCCTACCAGGCGCTCGCGGGCTTCGGGAAGTCCGCTGAGCTCGCCCCCGGCGAGCGCCAGGAGGTCGCCGTCGCCTTCGACCTGGCCGACCTCGCCTCCTATGACGAGGCCCGGGCCGCCACGGTCCTGGAGGCCGGCGACTACGTGGTGCGCGTGGGCGCCTCCAGCCGCGACACCGCCTCCGCCGCCGTCATCCGGCTCGCCCGCACCGGGGTTGTCCGCGAGCTTCACGACGTCCTGGGCGACCCGGGCTTCACCGACTGGCGGCCGGCCGACCCGACCGCCGTCGAGGTGCCGGACGACGCACCGCGCCTGACCGTCGAGGCCGCCGACCTGCGCCGGGCCGACGGCTGTGAGCCGGTCGATCTGGCGCAGGCCCTGGCATTCGTCAAGAAGCTGTCCGACGACGAGTTGTCCTACATCGTCCTGGGCGACTATCGGGAGGGGGCTGAATCGGCTGAATCCCAGTCGATCATCGGGGCGGCCGCCCAGACCCTGGTGGGTGCCGCCGGGCAGACCACCACCCGCTTCGCCGATCTGCCCAGCCTCATCATGCCCGACGGTCCGGCGGGCCTGCGCATCGCCCCCGAGGTCGGCGTCGACGACGACGGCGTCTTCGCGCTGAGGTCGTCACTGCCGGCCGACTTCAACGAGCTCATGGACGATGAGGGCGAGAAGACGCTCGGGGCCATGGCGGCGATGCCCGACGGCTCGCGCATCCCGGAGCGCATCGTGGAGCAGTACACCACCGCCATCCCCATCGGCACCGCCGTCGCCCAGTCCTGGAATCCCGAGCTGGCGGAGTCTCTCGGCGATCTCGTGGCCACGGAGATGGACCGTTTCGGTGCGCACCTGTGGCTGGCCCCGGCCTTCAACCTGCACCGCTCGATCCTGTGCGGGCGCAACTTCGAGTACCTCTCGGAGGATCCGCTGCTGGCGGGGCGCATGGCCGCCGGAATCACCCGCGGCGTGCAGAAGCACCCGGGGCGCGGCGTGACCGTCAAGCACTTCGCCTTCAACAATCAGGAGACCAATCGGCTGAACTCGTGCAGCCGTGTCTCCAAGCGGGCCGCCCGCGACCTGTACCTGCGCAGCTTCGAGATCGTTATCCGCCAGGCCCAGCCCCATGCGCTCATGACCTCCTACAACCTCCTCAACGGCGTCCACACCTCCGAGTCGGCCGAACTGCTGGAGAGTATTCTGCGCCAGGAGTGGGGGTTCGCGGGCCTGGTGATGACCGACTGGGTGGTCGACGGCATGACCCGCCCCGATTGCGCGTACCCGCGCGCTACGGCCGCTGCCACCATCAAGGCGGGCAACGAGTTGTTCATGCCCGGTTGCGAGGCCGATCGGCAGGATATTCTGGCTGCGCTGCGGGGAGGCGATGATCGGGTGCCGCTGAGCCGATCCGAGCTCGAGAAGCAGGCTGCGCGCGTCGTGCGCATGGCCCGGGCGCTCGGCGCTCGTCGCTCGTCGTGAGCCGGTCGTCGGAGAAAGAGACTGAGGAGATTGCAAGGAGATTGCGAGGAGATTCCATGGCCCTGACCCCGCAGGCGCGCCGGACCTACACCCGACTGTTCGGCGTCGAGCCGACGCCCCACCCCACCGACCCCGAGCTCTACGAGATCCTCCAGAACCAGATCTTCGGGGAGGTCTTCGCCACCGGGGTCCTCACCGACGTCGAGCGCGAGCTGCTCACCGTGACCGTGCTGGCCACCATGCAGACGCTCCCGCAACTGGCGGCCCACGTCAGGGGCGCCCTGAGCGCGGGCGCCACGCCGCTGCAGGTGCGCGAGGCGATCTACCAGTGCGCGCCGTACATCGGCTACCCCAAGACGCTCAACGCCGCCGCCACCGCCGCCGAGGTCCTGGCGTCCGCCGGCGTCGACCTGCCCCTGCCCGAGGCCGCCACCGTCGTCTATGAGGACCGGGCCGCGGCGGGCCGCGCCATCCAGGAGCCGCTGTACGGCGACGAGGTCGAGCAGGTCTTCTCCGCGCTGCCCGAGCCCTTCAACCGGGTCGTCCCGCAGCTGCTGACTGCGGGTGCCTTCGGCGAGTTCGAGACCCGCGGCGGCCTCGACGTCGCCATGCGCGAGCTCATCTCCCTGGTCGCGATCGCCGCCCTCGGAGCGGCCGCCCAGATGCGGCCCCATGTCGCGGGTGCGATCCGGGCGGGCAACAGCAGGCAGAAGGTCGCCGCAGCACTCGTGCAGGTCCTGCCCTACATCGGCGGCCCTTACGCCCTGTCGGGTCTGGCTCTCGTGGCGACCTACGACGAGAACGACTCCTCGGAGGCGTACCGCTGAGCGCCTGATCGCTCGAGCGCCCGTGAGCCCCCGGCGCGCCGACTACTCGAAGACTCCGAGCTCGGGATGGTCGGGGGTGGCGAGCCATGCGGTGTAGGCCTGTGCTCGTTCGGCGAGCTCCTCGTCGGCCAGGCCCATGGTGCCGGCAGTGATGAAGGGCGTGATGAAGCGGGTGCCGATCAGACCGCTCGTCGCCTGGAAGGGGCGCAGTAGCTCATGCGGCCCGTAGTGGACCGAGCCCGAATGCGTGTAGTTCTCGGCCGAGCTGCCCGATGAGACGGCCAGGGCCAGTTCCTTGCCGTGCAGGGCGGTGCCGGCTGGCCCGTATGCCCAGCCGTAGGTGAGGACGTCGTCCTCCCACTGCTTGAGAAGAGCGGGCGAGGAGTACCAGTACATGGGGAACTGAAGGACGATGCGGTCGCAGGCCTCCAGTACGGCGTGCTCGGCGGCGACGTCGATGCGGAAATCCGGGTAGAGCCCGTACATGTCGCGCACCTCGAGAGGGCGCTCGGGTGTTCCGGCGCTGCGGGCCGCCTGTGCGAGGCGCGCGTTGACGCGGGAGGCGTCCAGGTGAGGGTGGAACAGGAGGACGGCGGTGGTCGTCATGAGGCTCCTTCGAGATTTGAAATCAGGCCGCCTAACAGTGCGAGCCTACGCCCGGCCCCTGCCCGGCATCCGCGTGCGAGTGGGCGAATCGGACGGGTGAGACCCGCTGGGCCCCGGCGTCGACGACGGTTTGCCGCATGTACTGAGCTTTCTCCCATCCTTCTGAGCCCTACCACCAGAAGGATGAGAAGAACCTCCGTTCACATCGCAAAGGTACGTTCGAGTTCCGTGATAGCCGCACCGTCGGTCTCTACTACCGGCATGCGAGGACCTGCCGGACCGATCTCGGTGCGGGTTGCGACCGATCTCGATGCGGAACTGGACCGATTTCGAGCCGGAGTGCGACCGATCTCGATGCGGAGTGCGACCGATCTCGGCGCGGAACTGGACCGATCTCGATGCGGAACTGGACCGATCTCGGTGCGGGTTGCGACCGATCTCGATGCCTCGGGTGATGCTGACGGCCCTGGAGATTTCTGCGGCCGGCGGAGCATGATGCTGATCATGACTGCGACGACTGCGACTAATGCGACGAGTGCAGAGAGCACTAGGAGCGCGAGGAGCATGAAGAGCGCTGCGGGTCGAGCCGTGAGCGCCGGTGAGCGGGTGGACCTGACCGGCGTCAGCGAGACGATGCTGCTCCCGCTGCACGCCAGGGCCGAGCACACCCTGTCCGCCCGCCCGCGCTTCGAGGACTGGACCGCCGTCGATCTCGTCTCCCGACTCGACTACGACTTCTCGGAGGCGGCGCGCGATCGCCTCATGTCCGGCGGCGTGGTCATGCGCACCCTCACGTTCGACTCCCTGGTCTCCGGATTCATCTTGACCCACCCCGAGACCACCGTGGTCAACATCGCCTGCGGCCTGGATACGCGTCTCCATCGCCTCGATAACGGCCGCCTCACCTGGTACGACCTCGACCTCCCCGACGTCATCGATCTGCGCCGGCAGCTGCTGGGGGAGGGCGAGCGCCGGCACCTGATCGCCGCCTCCGCCCTCGACCCGGACTGGCCCGAACAGGTGAGGGCGGCCGGCGATGTCCTGGTGATCATCGAGGGACTGACCATGTACCTGACCCAGGATGAGGTGGCCGCCCTGATGGACCTGATCGCCACGCGCCTCCCGGGGGCGACGGTCCTGATCGAGGTCATGCCGCATTTCTTCCAGAAATACGGGCGAGAGCGCTCGGTGGTGGCCACCGGTGCCCGCTTCACCTATGGATGCTCGGGCGCCGAGGAGTTCTGCAGCACCGTCGCCCCGGACTGGAGGGCTCTCCACGACGTCACCTTCGGTGAGACCATTGCGCGCCTGCGGCCCTGGCTGGCGCCGATGATGCGGCTTCCGATGGTGAACAGGCTGTCCGAGCGCGTGCTGGTCTTGCGCGCGCCGCGCCGGTGACGAGCCGCGGCGCGCAGGACGACGGCGCGATGCTCTGGAAGACTGCTCGCATGCGCCGCACCATCATGCTCGCCTATGACTCGCCGCTGGGGTCGATGACGCTGGCCGCCGAGGACGGTGAGGGCCTGCCCGTCGGCGGTGCGCTTATCGGAGTGTGGTTCGACGGTCAACGCCGTGACCGGGCTGGACTGGACGGCGGCGCCGTTATCGCCGAGCCCGGGAGCGATGACGAGCCGGTCGTCTTGAAGCGGGCCCGGTCATGGCTCGACCGGTACTTCGCCGGCGAGGAGCCGGCGCAGCTGCCCGCGCTCGCCGCCCGGGGCACCGACTTCCAGCAGCGCGTATGGGCGCAGCTGCGCACTATTCCGTACGGAAGTACCCGTACCTACGGGCAGATCGCCGACGCTGTCGAGGCGCAGACCGGTCACCGCTGCTCGGCCCGTGCTGTCGGGGGCGCAGTGGGGCGCAACCCGATCAGTATCATCGTTCCCTGCCACCGGGTGGTGGGCGCGGACGGTTCGCTGACCGGCTACGCGGCCGGCACCGACCGCAAAACTCGGCTGCTGCGCCTGGAGGGAGTCCGTCTGCCCGATCTCGGTGTCGACCAGGACGGCCTGCCGGGGTTGTGAGCCGGCTGCGGGCCGGCCGCGAACCGGCTGCGGGCCAGCTGCGGGCCAGCTGCGAGCCAAGGCAGTGCCGCGCCACTTCGCCGAGATCGGTCGTATTCCGCCTCGAGATCGGTCCAGTTCCGCATCGAGATCGGTCCAGTTCCGCATCGAGATCGGTTCAGGAGACCGGCGGAGCAGGAGCTGCGGTCGCGTTGACGAGGTGTGAGGGGGGCTTCGGGGAAGGTCGCACATGGGAGAGGAGGAGCTTCGCTGGGGCGAGTGCAGTTTTCCGCGTGGTTCCGCGATTCCCGGGCATCAGTCAAGACAAGCTGACATGCTCCCATGTGCACAGACCCCTCTATGTGCACATGGGAGCACATCACTCGATCGTGAGGACACGGATAGATTGTCGGGATTCCAACGAAACCTTGTCTTCGCTCTGTTGGGTGGCCCCTCTCCCATGTGCGGATCGCCTCCGGGCTTGCCTCAACCTGCCCCTGAGCCGGGGATAGTCGAGGCATGATGCACATGCATGTGCTCGGTCGATCCGACGCCTCCCGGCACGGTCGACGGCGCGTCCTCGGTCCAGGGGCTGATCCGGTAACGGGGCAGTCCGCCCGGTGGGGGCTTACCCGAGTGGAAGCGCCCAGCTTGGGGAGGCCGGGCGTGACCCGTTCGCCTGCGGTGACACGTACTGTCTCTCGTGCGCTCGCGCCTTGGCGCTGCTCGGGTGTTGGGGTGATGGGGGCTTCGCGTTCTCTGCGCATCAAGGCAAGCCCCTATTGTTCTTGTAATAAAGGGGGGAGTAGATTATCTTTGATGAAGCCTCAGAAGACGCGGGACGTGCTCAGATATCTCAAGAGCATCGGTTGGGTGCGCTTGCGTGGCGGGCAGGGCAGTCACGAGATCTGGGGGCTGCCTGATGGCTCGATCAGAGCCGTGATCCCGGCCGGGCATCGCGAGATCTCGGCCGGGGTGCTGACGCAGCTCAAGCGAGCGGGCGTGGATGTGCCCGTGCAGTGGCAGTGAGGAAGGAGAACGTTATGGGCGTGCGAACTTATGAGGTCGTCGTCGAGCGAGAGGGAAGGTGGTGGGTGTTCGAGATTCCCGAGCTGGGCATCGGGGGCCAGGCGCGCAGTCTCGCCGAGGTCGACGACGAGGCGCAGGGTGTGGTGGCCATGTGGCTCGACGCCGATCCCGCCACTATCGCTGTTCACGTCACCGTCAAGGCCGCCGAGCACGCCCTTGCCGAATGGCGGGCCGCCGGGCGTGACGAGGAAGAGGCCAGGAAGGCCCAGGCCTGCGCGGCGGCCCGCCGTCGGGGTGTGGTGCTCGAGCTGCGCAAGCAGCGCTACAGCGCCGCCGACGTCGGGCGCGTGCTGGGCATCAGCAAGCAGCGCGTCTACCAGTTGGAGAAAGCCGAATCCTGAGCCCGGATCATCAAGGACAAGGTAGATCGCCATGTCGCCCCGCACTGCTCAACTCCCGGCGGTGAGCGAATTCCTCACCCGTGAGTTCAGCACATCGGTTGCCGCCGTCGGTGGTCCGGGCGGATCGGACCCGCTGGGCTCGCAGGTTCACTCGTTGGTCTATGTGCCCCGCGATGCCGCTGCCGGACGAGTGCGTGCGCCCCTGGTGGTGTGCTGTCACGGCTTGGGGGAGTCGGGGCTGCGGGTGGCGGGAATCGCGCAGCGGTTCGCGACGGCCGGGGCGGTTGCCGTCGTCCCCTCCTTCCGCGGGGGCGGGTCGCCCACCGCGGGGTCCATGACCGGCATGTCCGTGCTCACCGAGATGACCGACACCGCTCCCGTTCTGGCCCGCCTCGCCTTCCGGGGCACGGCGAATGCCATTGCGACAGAGCCGTAGCGATCTCCTCAAGCGCGGGTCGACCGCATGCGATAGCGATGACCAAGTCGTAGGCGTCGTCGTCGGGAGCCTCTATCCAGTGACCATTGATATCCAGGAAGACGAGTGCAGCGAGCCATCCCAAGCGCTTGTTCCCGTCCACCAGGGGGTGGTTGCGCACCACAGAGTCAAGCAGTGCAGCGGCCTTCTCATTGATCGTCGTATATGCGTCACGACCCCACAGGATGGTTGCCGGTCGGCGCACTGCCGACTCCAGTAAGCCGAGGTCGCGCACCGGCCCGACTCCGAGTTCGGCCGTAAGTGCAAGCAGGTCTTCGAGTGCGAGGTACTCGGTCATCGACCGAGGCGCTCCAGAACATCGGCGTAGCGGTCTCGAACGCGAGCCGAGGCGTCTTTCACGCGCTGTTCATGGCCGCGACGTTCGGCTGTCTCGCGGATCGCCCGAATTGTCGCCTCTTGAAGAGTGATCCCGTCCTCCTGCGCCAGGCGGGCCAGGACACGTTCGTCGTCCTCGGTCAAAGGCAGAGTCATCGTCATGCGCCCATGATACCGATGCGGTATCCCCGGACTCAGCGGTGTGCGCGCTGGGCGGCCTCCCGTAGGCTGTTGTGGCCCGTCGGCAGCCTGATGCCGGCGTCATCGGGTGCAGAAAGGTTGCAGAAGGGTGTGGAAGGGAAGGGTGCGCATGTGCGCAGTCGCGCTCAGGGCGCGCGGGACGTCCAGGCCGTGCGGGATGAAGGCAACCGGGACGGGGCCGGGACGGTGAGTGCGGCGGGCGAGTTCCTCACGCGTGAGTTCAGTGCGTCGGTTGCCGACGGCAGCAGCCCGGCTGGATCGGATCTGCTGGGCTCGCAGGTTCACTCGCTGGTCTACGTGCCCCGTGACGCCGCCGCCGGACGAGTGCGTGCGCCCCTGGTGGTGTGCTGTCACGGCTTGGGGGAGTCGGGGCTGCGGGTGGCGGGAATCGCGCAGCGGTTCGCGACGGCCGGGGCGGTCGCCGTCGTCCCCTCCTTCCGCGGGGGCGGGGCACCCACCGCGGGGTCGATGACCGGCATGTCGGTGCTCACCGAGCTCGCCGACCTGGAGGCGGTGCTGGACGCTGCGGGAGCCTGGCCCTTCGTGGACGCCGGTCGGACGGCTCTGTTCGGTCGCAGCCAGGGCGGGCTCGTCGCGGTTCTGGCAGCCGCCCGCAGGCCGACCCGGATGAGCGCCCTCGTCCTGTGGTACCCGGCGCTGCGCCTGCCGCAGACGACGCGCGCCCGCTTCGGCTCGGCATCGTCCGCCTCCGCGGTGCCGCAGACCTTCACGCACCGCGTCGACGGGCGCGATGTCACCCTCGGGCGCCGCTACGCCGTTGACGCGTGGTCCCTGGACATCGATGCCGAGCTGGCACGGCTGGCACGGCTGCGTCTCCCGGTGCTGCTGGTCCACGGCGAGCAGGACGCCGATGTGCCGATCTCGGTGTCCGAGAATGCGGCGCGCCTGCTGCCGGACGCCCGCCTCGTGCGGATTCCCGGTGCCGCCCATGGATTCGGCGACGAGCGATTCGCCGACGCCGTGGCGCGCACCGAGGCCTTCCTGGCCTGGTGCGAGGTGCTGGAGGGCGCCTGATCCGGCTGCCGGACTCTCAGGAATTTCTCGGGATCGCCTGGCACTGTCGCTGCGCGTGAGCGACGACCCGATCAATCCCCTCCTGCTCCAGGCCTTCGCCTGGGATCTGCCCGCCGACTCCTCCCACTGGCGGCTCCTGGCCGACAACGCCGCCCTGCTGGCGGACTGCGGCGTCACCTCCGCGTGGCTCCCGCCCGCCTACAAGGGGCGGGCCGGGGCCGAGGACGTCGGCTACGGCGTCTACGACACCTACGACCTGGGCGAATTCGACCAGAAGGGCTCCGTGGCCACCAAGTACGGCACCAAGGACGAGTATCTCGCCGCCGTCGAGGCCCTCCATGCCGCCGGAATCGCAGTCGTCGCCGATATCGTCCTCAACCATCGCATGGGGGCCGACGCCACCGAGGTCGTGCGCGCCTTCCCTGTCGATCCCGAGGATCGGCGGCGCCCCATCGGGCCGGCCGAGGAGATCACCGCCTGGACCCGCTACACCTTCCCCGGGCGCGCCGGGGCCTACTCGGACTTCACCTGGGACTGGACCTGCTTCCACGGCACCGACTGGGACGAGGCGCGCCACCTCGCCGGGGTGTGGCTGTTCGAGGGCAAGCAGTGGAGCGAGCACGTCACCGACGAGCTCGGCAACTACGACTACCTCATGGGCGCCGACGTCCAGGTCACCGACCCCCGGGTCGCCGCCGAGCTCGACAGGTGGGGCCGGTGGTACGTGGAGACCACCGGCGTGGACGGGCTGCGCCTGGACGCGCTCAAGCACATGGGCGCCGACTTCTTCGCCAGGTGGTTGCCCGAGCTGCGCCGGGCCACCGGGCGCGACCTGCCCGCCGTGGGCGAGTACTGGTCCCGCGAGGTCTCCGAGCTGCAGCGCTACCTGGAGGTCGTGCCCTTCACGAGCCTGTTCGACGTTCCCCTCCACTTCCACCTCCACGCGGCCTCCGCCTCCAACGGCGACGTCGACCTGTCCCGCCTCTTCGAGGGCACCCTCGTGGGGGCCGATCCCGCCCGCGCCGTCACCTTCGTCGAGAATCACGACACCCAGCCCGGCCAGTCGCTGGCCTCCACCATCCAGTCGTGGTTCAAACCATCCGCCTACGCCCTCATCCTCCTTCGCGAGGCGGGGACCCCCTGCATCTTCTGGGGCGACCTGTTCGGCACCCCCGAGACGGGCGACCTGCCCGCCGTCACCGAGCTTCCGCTGCTGATGACCATGCGCCGCTCTCTGGCGCACGGTCGACAGCACGACGCCCTCGACGAGCCGGACATCATCGGTTTCGCGCGCGAGGGGGACGACGCCCACCCCGGTTCGGGGCTGGCGGTCGTGCTGTCCGACCGCCGGGCGGGTTCCAAGCGGATCGACGTCGGAGCCCGTCACGCGGGGGAGCGGTGGATCTGCGTGCTGGGCGGCCACGAGCCGGTCGTGATCGGCGACGACGGCGCGGTGGAGCTGCCCGTGTCCGACGGCGGCCTGAGCGCGTACGTGCCCGAGGCGGCGCAGGCGATTCTCGAGGGCGCCGAGCAGCGCCTGCTGCGGCAGCGCTGACGGGCATGTCGATCCTCTAGCATTGATGGTCAGGGGACCGTATGCGCATCCGCCGTACGCGCCCGCGTATGTCCCGTGCATGTCTTGTATGTCTGAGGAGGAATCGTGCCCGCACCGGACCAGCTCACCACTGATGACAGGGTCGCCGTGCTCGTCGCCGATGGCCTGGAGGAGGTCGAGGCCCTGGCCGTCGTCGACCTGCTCTACCGCGCCGGGATCGGGGTCGACATGCTCGCCGTGGGCGACGACCTCGAGGTCACCAGCTCCCACCGCGTCACCTTCCGCTGCGACGCGCTCCTGTCCGACGTCGACCTGGCCGACTACGCCCTCGTCTTCCTGCCGGGCGGCATCCCCGGCACGCCGAACCTCAAGAGCACCCGGGCGGTGACCGATGAGGCGACCCGCCGCCTGGAGATGGACCTGCCCCTGGCGGCGATCTGCGCTGCGCCGTCGATCCTCGCCGAACTCGGGCTGCTGGACGGGCGCCGCGCCACCGCCAACCCGGGCTTCCTGCATGTTCTCAAGGAGAACGGCGCCGAGGTCAGCGAGGACAGCGTCGTGGTCGATGGCAACCTGCTGACCAGCCGCGGCATGGCCACCGCTGTCGACCTGGGGCTGGAGATCATCCGCTTCCTGCTCGACGATGCCGCTGTCGAAGCGGTCAAGAAGGGCGTCGTCCACCAGTACTGAGAGCAGTGCTGACTGCCGGCGCTGAGGCCGTTAATGACATGAGGGGCCGGATTCCGTCACGGAATCCGGCCCCTCATATCGGGCGACTCGCTGAGGCCTCAGGCCTGTGCGGAGCTCCTCGGGGATTGGGGGATCAGCGCGGCCAACAGGATGAGCAGTCCGGTGCTCCCCAGCAGGATGATCCCCGTCGCGGCCAGATCGACGTGCAGGCCGGCTCCGAAGGCGACGACCAGCCCGCCCAGAATCGCCAGGATCATGCCCCAGGCCAGTGTGGTCCTACGGATCGGCCTGCGCTGGTGGTGAGAATCCGGCTCCCGTTCCAGGGAGCTGGACGTCCAGACCCCGTCAGGGCCGAGGTGTGCCGACGCCTTCCTGCCGGGATCGCTGGACTTCGTGCGGTCACTGGACTCAGTGGACTTATCGGGTTCGCCGGGATCGTTGGGCGTTGTCATGTCGGTGATGGTGGCAGCCGCCTCGGCCTCCTCGGGGCTCATCGTCGCCGTGACGCCGGCCGTCGGCAGAGGCTCGGTGTGCGTGATGCCGTCGGTCGGCAGGGCCTCGGTGTTCTCGGTGTTTTTAGCGTTCTCGGTGTTCTCGGCGTCGGCGGACATGCGGGTGGTGGGGGTGCTGTCAGGGCTGTCTGTGCTGTCAGTGTTGTCGGGGCTGTGAGTGCTGTTGGTGCTCATGATTCGTCTCCTGGAGGGTGTCGGGTCAGTTCGTCGGGGTTGGTGAGGGCGTGGCGCTGGGCGTCGTCGCGGGTGTGGACCCCGGGGTTCCCTTGCCCTGTTCCCATGCGGTGGTCAAACAGTTGTCGTATGCGGAGCGCTGCGCGGTGGACAGCTCGGACAGGTCGCGCCATGAGCTTTCGCCCGGGCCTGGGAATGAGTCGTCATCGTCACGGAGCTGCTCCAGGCACTGCTCTGCGTCATCCGAGCCGACAGCCGGATGAGTCATGCCCTCCACCGGAAGCTCACCGTGGTGGACGCCGTCGCTGTCGGTCCAATAGTCCACAACCCATGTGCTGGTCTGCGTCGATCCCCTCCAGCGCACCTGAGGGGAGGACTCCTCGACCTGGACCGCGCCAGTCCCGAGCTGGGCGTCGACATCGAGGGCGGTGGTCCCCTCAGTGGCGGGCGAGGTGAGCTGGGTGAAGCCGTGGGCGGGCTGCAGCAGACTGGACGAGTACGATTCGTTCCCATCCACCGTGTAGTTCCTCACGGCCTCGCCGGACCAGCCATGGTCTTGCTCGACGGTGGAGCCGCTGAGGATCCACGGCGAGCCGAGCTCGGCTTCGACCATCCCGAGTCTGGGGCGAGCGCCCACGCGCACCTTCTGCCCCTCGTTGGTCTTGATGCGGATGCGCCCGGTACCGACTGCCAGGTGCACCTGGGCGCTTTCAGAGCTGTCAGGACCGGCGGCGCGGGTGACCTGACGCAGGTCGAGGGTGATCGAACCGGCTCCGTATGTGCCCAGATCGATGGCGCCCTTGGACGTGGTTGGGTAGGAGGTCGTGCTGGGGTCCAGGTCGGCATCGCTCAGAGTGATGGTGACCGGGTCGGTGACCGCAGGACTCTTGATGGCATCTGGGGGAAGGACCGAGCCGAAGGCGAGCAGCGGCAGGGCGACCAGGGCGGCCAGCCAGCCGAATCCGGTCATCCATCCGCCCCGCCGTCCCCGCAGCGCGGAGATCACGATGCCGCCCGCCAGCAGAAGAACCAGGCCGCCGGATGTGATGAACACCGTCTGCAGGACACTGATGGTGCGCCCCGCGCACATCACGCCCAGGACCGCCTGACCGATCAGGGCCAGCCCGATCACCAGCAGGCTCACCGTCTTGCCGGGGCCCGGGATACGGGGGCGCGGTGGCGGCACGGGTCGGGGAGCGTAAACGGATCGGGGCGGGGCGCTGGGCATTCCCTGCATCCCCTGCATCCCCTGCATCCCCGGCATTCCGGCCGTGCCCGGAGCGGGTCGTCCCGCTCCGAAGGGCGTGGTCGGGGCGCCCATGGGCGCCGCGCGTCCAGGCTGCGGGGCCATGCGGCCTCGCGGCGGCATCGGCGAGGGCCCGGGGGCCGTCCACCCGTGAGCCGGGCGGGACTCGCCGGTGCTCTCGGGGGCGAAGGCCGTCTGCGCGCCGTGCGCGTCGTTCGGGGCGCCTGTCGACGGCTTCGGTGTGTTTTCTGTATTGGCTGTACTTGCTGCTTCGGCTGCATTCGTTGCATCTGCGGCAACTGCTGCATCCGTGCCGGTCCGGGGACCGCCGGCGGTCTGCGCAGCCTGTGCCGCCGGCGCTCCCTCGGCCCGCGCAGTCTGCTGTCGGCCCGGAGCGCGTCCGCCGTTGGCGGGTCCGGTGCGAGGTGCCCATGGCTGTCCGTTCCATACGGGCCGTCCGAACTGGTCGAACTGGCCGGGGTGCGGTTGCGGACCGTGCTTCTCCCGGGAGCTCAGTGATCGGATGAGCCAGATGATCAGTGCGCTGATCAGGAAGACCCAGAACAGCACCCAGAAGAGGCCCCAGATGAACGACAGGCCGCCGGTTGCGTGATAGGTGCCCAGGAGCCATGTGGGGAACAGGCCGTCGTCCGCGGAGGCCAGGCCGGCGATGAAGAAGAGGATCGACCCGGCCAGGCCGGCGCTCACATCGCCGACCAGGGCCTGCTCGACGTGAATCCTTCCGTCGGACTCCTCCGGCAGGAACGCCCAGCCCAGGGCGTAGATAATCGCCCCCAGGCCGGTGAGGATCGACAGGACCACCCAGATGCAGCGCACGAGTGTGGCGTCCACGCCCAGGCGCTGTGCGACACCGCCGGCCACCCCGCCGACCCACCGATGTTCTGTGCGCACCAGGCCGGAGCGCCGGATCGAGTCGAAGAAGCCGGCCGTTGAACTGCGTCGCGGCGGGTAGTACCACTGGCCCTGATCGGCGCCGTTGGCAGGACCCTGGGAGAACGCCGCATCGGGGTTCGGCTCGGCTCCTCCCGGCGACGACGTCGGAAAGCCATCGGGAGACGGATTAGACGGAGCAGACGGGTCATTGTCGGGTGGGCCGGTTGGGGGCAGGTCGGAATTGCTCATGGCTCTATGGTCGTCGTCGGATGGGCGCCCCGGCGATCGGGAGAGACCCTGAGTCGCCCCCTATTTCGCTCCCCACCTGCCCTGAAACTGCCCTGAATTCTCCGCGCAGCGGGCTTCGGGCCCCGCCCGACGTGCCACGATAGTGCCGTGAGGACCATGACGACCGCGACGACCATGAGGACCGTGACGACCATGGCCCGACAACAATCATCCGGAGGGCGACCCGTGCAGGGGCGGCCCCCATCGCCGCAATGGTCGAATGAATGGCCGCATGGAGCCGGGCCCCTCCGGTCCTCCTCACGTGTCAGCCCTGCCGCTGCGCGACCGCTGCCGCTGCGGCGCCCTCGTCGTCATCTGTCCCGTCTGACCTCCGCTCAGCTCGCCGCGCTTTCCGTGCACATTCCCTCGCGACGGCGGGCTCCGCGCATTGTGGCCGGTGTATGCGCGGGCGTTGCCGCCCACCTCGGCCTGTCCGTCACCCTCGTGCGATTCCTCGCCGTTGCGGCCGCTTTCTGCGGGGGCGCCGGCGTCATGCTCTACGTGCTGCTGTGGATCGCCGTCCCGGCGGGCGACCCGTGGGCCGAGGCTGCCGGGGCAGCACCCCCGAGTCGCGCCCGGCTCGCTGGCAGGCCGACCGAGCTCATCTCGGTGTCGGGGCGCCTGCGCTCCATCCTCGGCGGAGGGGCTCTCCTGCTCGCGGCCGTTCTGCTCGAACTGTGGCGGGAGGGGCTCCTGTCCTCCGTCAGCTGGGGCGGGCCGCTGATCGTCACCGGTTGTGGAACCGCGCTCGTGTGGTCCCAGGTCGATGCCGTGACCAAGCCCGGACACGGCATCGGCGCGCGTGTGCGCATGACCGGAGGCGTGGCCCTGGCGGCAGTCGGGATTCTGATGTGGATGAGCCGCGACACCGCCCCCGGCGCTCTGCTGGCGGGCTCCCTGACCAGCATTGCTCTCATCGTCGGCATCGGGCTCATCCTGACTCCACTGTGGCTGCGCACCAACCGGGCGCTGACCGAGACCCGCGCCGCTGAAGTGCGCGAGGCCGAGCGCGCCGACATCGCCGCTCACCTGCACGACTCGGTCCTGCAGACCCTCACCCTCATTCGCAAGCGCGCCGACGAGCCCGCCACTGTCGCCCGCCTGGCCCGCTCCCAGGAGCGCGAGCTGCGGGCCTGGCTCTACACCGACCGTCCCGAGGCGGGCACGTCTGTGGCCGACGCCATGCGCGACCTCGTCGGGGAGGCCGAGGACCGCTACGGCGTGGACGTCGAGCTGGTGGTCGTGGGCGACCGCGTCCCGGACCGCGCCACTGAAGTGATCGTCGCCGCCGCGCGCGAGGCCCTGTCCAACGCCGTGCGCCACGGCGCCCCGCCGGTGTCCGTCTACGCCGAGCTCAGCGACAGGCAGATGGAGGTCTTCGTGCGCGACCGCGGCCCCGGCTTCGATCTCGACACGATCGCCTCCGACCGCCACGGTGTGCGCGAGTCCATCATCGCCCGCATGGATCGCCACGGCGGTACGGGCGCGGTTCGTCGCCTCGCCCAGGGCACCGAGGTCATCCTTTCTCTTCCCACCCCGTCCCAAGGAGCATGATGCCCGATGGTTGATTCCGTTCTCCCCTCTGATCCCGCCGATTCCAGCGATTCCGCCCTGCGCGTCCTGGTCGTCGACGACCACGCCCTCGTGCGCGCCGGTGTGCGCTCCGAGCTCGCCGCCCACGCCGCCGACCTCGAGGTTGTCGGGGAGGCGGACGACGTCGAGGGCGCCGTCGCCGCCGTGCACGCGCTGGCGCCCGACGTCGTCCTGCTCGACGTGCACCTTCCGGGCGGCAACGGCGGGGGAGGGGCCGAGGTAGTGGTCGCCTGCCAGGACGCGCCGGCCACGCGCTTCCTCGCCCTGAGCGTGTCCGACGCCAGCGATGACGTCGTCGGCGTCATCCGCGCCGGCGCTCGCGGCTACGTCACCAAGGCGATCTCGACGGCCGATCTGGCCCAGGCGGTGCGGCGCGTGGCAGCCGGGGACGCCGCCTTCTCCCCGCGCCTGGCCGGCTTCGTGCTGGACGCTTTCGGAGCAGGTGCGGGGGAGGTGGCCGTGGCGGATTCCGAGCTCGACCGCCTGTCGTCCCGGGAGCGCGAGGTCATGCGGCTCATCGCCCGCGGCTACACCTACAGGGAATGCGCCGGCGAACTGTTCATCAGCATCAAGACCGTGGAGACGCACGTCTCGGCGGTGCTGCGCAAACTGCAGCTGTCCAACCGCAACGAGCTCACCCGCTGGGCCGCCGCCCGCCACCTCCTGTGACCCGCCCGCCCGGCGCCCAGTCGGCTCATCGGTCGCTGAACGGTATGGCAAGCTGTGCCTGTGGGAACTGTCGGGAACGTGATTGTCGGTCTGGTCATCGTCATTGGACTGGGCGGTGCCCTGACGCAGATCTATCCCGGTCCGGCTCTCGTGCTGGCGGCCGTCGCCGTGTGGGCGGTCGTCACGGGCGGGGCCGCCGCCTGGATCGCGCTGGCGGTGTCCGCCCTCGCCGTGGCGATCACGAGCGTGGGCAAGTACGTCCTGGTGGGGCGGCGGCTGCGCCGTGCAGGAGTGCCCGGCCGCTCCCTGCTCGTGGGAGGCCTGGTCGGGGTGATCGGCTTCTTCCTGGTGCCGGTGGTGGGATTGCCGCTCGGCTTCTGCCTGGGCGTGTACCTGTGGGAACTGGTCCGTGGCGCCGACCAGGCCACTGCCCGGGCCGCCGTCTGGGAGGCAGTCAAGGCGCAGGGCCTGGCGATCCTCTTCGAGCTGAGCGGCTGCCTGGTCGCCGCGGTCGCGTGGGCCGTGGCCCTTGCGGCTGGCTGACGTCCGGTCCCGCGGATCCGTGGGAGGATGTCCGCTGTGACTGATGCGATAGACCAGCCGGATGTGACGATGACCGGGCGCCTGAGCACCCGCGATCTGCCTGGCGGCTCATCCGGGTCGCTGCGCGTGCCCGCCCTGGTCGCCCTGCCGGACGGTCCGCTCCTGCTGGTCCATGATCACCGCCCCCGCCCCGGCGCCGGCGCCTGGCGCGAGCACGGCGGCGCCCTGCCCGACGACCTGCCCAACCCCAACAGCCTGTGGCTGCGCCGCTCCGATGACGCCGGGGTCACCTGGTCCGCCCCCCAGCGGCTCATGCCCACCGACGTCGGGTTGGGCGGCGTCTCGGACCCCTCCGTCCTGTACGACCCGCAGACCGGGCGCCTGCACCTGTTCGCCGCCGCGGCCACCGACGTCGGCCTGTTCGGGGCCCACCCGCCCTCGCCCTCCGCTCGGGAGGGCCTGGCGCCCGAGCCGGGCACTCTGCGCCTGCTGCACGCTGTGAGCGCTGATGCGGGCATCACCTGGGACTGGGAGGACCTGACCGCCCTGCTCGCTCCCACGGCCGAGCGGCCCGACGGCGTCGTCGGCTTCCCCGTGTCCGGTCACGGCCTGACGCTGGCCCACGGCGCCCACGCCGGTCGGCTCGTCCAGCCCCTGGTCACCGCCCTGGCGCCGCGCCCCGACGGCACCCGGCCCGTGCGCGCCACCGCATTGCTGTCCGACGACGCCGGTGCCACCTGGTTCTTGGGGCGCGATGTGCCCGCGCCCGAGGGGGCCGGCGCCGCGAGCCTGGCCGGCGGGGCCGCCACCACCGGAGTCGATGAATGGGCTCTCGCCGAGCTCCCGGCAGGATCCGGCGCGCAGGGCGGCCTTCTGCTCAGCGCCCGCGACGGCGGCTACGGCGGCAGACGCCTGACGGCGCAGTCCCACGACGGCGCCATGACGTGGACGACTCCGCGGCCCGAGGAGACGCTGCCCGACCCCGGCTGCAACGGCTCCCTCGTGGGGCTGCCCGGGGGCGCCATGGTCTGCTCCCACGCCGGCGATCCCCGCAGCCGGTGCGCGGGCAGGCTCTCGGTGCTCCCCGCCGGAGCATCCGCATGGCGGGACCTGGCCGTCCTGACGGGTCCTGACGAGCCCTTCGGCTACTCCGATGCAGCCGTGATCCCCCGGTTCCCGGGGTCCGGCGCGCGCGTCGTGGTGGTGGCCGAGCAGCCGCAGGAGCCCGATACGACGCTGGCGTGCTTCGTCGTCGAGACCTGAGTGCGATGCCGCCCGAGCGGCACCCGAGTCCTGTCCATCAGATCCGTGGGAGGATGTCCGCCGTGATGGACCAGTCAGATCACGACACCTGTGTGATGCGGGCGCAGCGGCGCCCGGTAACGTCTGAGGCCTTTGAGGCGCTGGAGCGCGCTGCGGCGCACGTGCAGGGCGGTGGCCTGCTGGTCATGCCCACGGACACCGTGTACGGCATCGGCGCCCTGGCCTCGGATCCCGCTGCCGTCGCCCGGCTCCTGGCCGCCAAGGGACGCGGCCGCCAGATGCCCCCGCCGGTGCTGGTCGCCGGCCCCGACCAGCTCGCCGGCGTCGTGGCCGACATCCCGTCCGCCGCCCGCGCCCTGATCGAGACTTTCTGGCCCGGCGCGCTGACCCTGGTCCTCACCGCCGCCCCCGACCTGGGCTGGGACCTCGGCGAGACTGGCGGCACCATCGCGGTGCGCATGCCCGATCACCCGCTGGCCCTGTCCCTGCTGCGGGTCACCGGCCCCATGGCGGTCACCAGCGCCAACCGCACCGGCGAGCCCCCCGCCACCGACGCCGCCGCTGCGCGGGCCGCCTTCCCCTCCGGCGCCCCCCTCGGCGGCCATGACGACGATTCCGGGGGCGTCCTCGTGCTCGACGGCGGGCCGACGCCCGGCCCGGTGCCCTCCACGATCGTGTCCCTGGCGGCCGACCGCGCCCTGACGCCGGTGGTGCTCCGCGACGGGGTCCTGGCCCGCGCGGCCCTCGCCGCCGTCGTCGACCCCGTGCTGCGGGCGGCCGGAGCGGCGCTGCTCGCCGATGCTATGGATGCTATGGATGCGATGGACGTGGAAGAGGAGCACAAGGGGGTCGGGGCATGAGGGTCTACCTGCTGGTTCTTCTGGTGGCGGCGGCGGTCACCTATGTGGCCGTTCCGATCGTGCGGCACGTCGCCCTGGTGTCCAATGCCTTGACCCCGGTGCGAGCTCGCGACGTCCACTCCACTCCGATTCCGCGGCTCGGGGGCGTGGCCATGTTCGTGGGATTCGCCTCCGCCGTGACCGTGGCCTCCCAGATCCCCTACCTGGCCGACGTCATCGACTCCTCCGCATGGGCGGTCGTGCTGGGGGCGGGAATGGTGTGCTTCCTGGGGGTCGTCGATGACCTGTGGGAGCTGGACTGGTGGGCCAAGCTCTCCGGGCAGATCCTGGCCGCCGGCGTCATGGCCTGGCGAGGGGTCCAGCTCATCACCTTCCCCGTTGGCGGGGTCACCCTGGGATCCTCGCGGCTCAGCCTGTTCTCCACCGTTCTGGTGGTGCTGGCCGTCATCAACGCGGTCAACTTCGTCGATGGGCTCGACGGCCTGGCCGCCGGCATCATCGGCATCGGCGCGAGCGCCTTCTTCCTCTACGTCTACGTGCTGACCCGCACGACGCAGCCCGCCTCCTACACGTCCCTGGCGGCCACCGTGATCGCCGCCCTGATCGGGATCTGCGTGGGCTTCCTGCCCCATAACTTCCATCCGTCCACGATCTTCATGGGCGACTCCGGCTCCATGCAGCTGGGGCTCATCTCGGCGGCCGGAACCATCATCGTCACCGGCCAGATCGATCCGCTGTCCATCGAGGGCACCACCGCGGTGCCCGTGTTCCTGCCGGTGCTCATCCCACTGGCGGTGCTGCTGCTGCCCCTGACCGACATGATGATGGCGATCACGCGGCGCACCTGGGCCGGTCACAGCCCCTTCCACCCCGACCGCATGCACATGCACCACCGTCTGCTGGCCGCCGGTCACTCGCACCGTCGCGCCGTGCTGGTGATGTACGTGTGGGCGGCCCTGATCTCCTTCTCCTGCGCCGCCATGGCCTTCTTCCCGCTGCGCAACGTGCTCGTGGGCGCCGGCGTCGGCGCGATCGCGGTGCTGGTCGTCACCGCTGACATGATGCCGGGATTGCGGCAGTCCTGGGCCCGCCGCCTCGGCGCCCGACGGACCGGGAAGCGCAGCCGATGAGCACCGGTGGCAACCGCGCAACCGACCCCCGGGCGGCCGGGTCGAAGAAGCGAGCGTCGTCGGGCTCAGCCGTCCGCACGCATCAGGAGGTCTTCCGGCTCACCGCCGTGCGGGTGGGCCTGGTCGGAGGCGCGCTCGCGGCCCTCGGGCTCGCGGCGGGTCACCTGGCGGGAGGCCGGGCATGGGTCGGCGCCGCCTGGGGTGCGGGTGCGGGCGCGCTCCTGACGGCGATCACGGCGGCGGTTCTGGCCGCGCCCTGGGACCGCGTCCCGCGACTCGGCTCCAGCGGCGCCATGCTGTCCTTCATCGGCAAGATCATCGTCATGATCGGCGTGGTGGTGCTGGCGAGACCGTACAAGTCCGCCATGTCTCCGGTGTGGTTCCTGGGGACGCTGGCCGCGGTGCTGCTGGGCGTGGCCGCCATTGAGATCGTTTCACTGGCCAATAGGCGCTCTTTAACGGTCGATTCCAGGAGCGATGACGGGTAAGGTGTCACCCGGCGCCCCGCGATTCGGTGCCTGCTCAGAGCACCTGCTCAGAGCAGTTGAGGGCACTGCAGCTTGTGACGCCACGATTCGTTCGAAGGAGACCTGGTGATGACGAGCGCGACTCTCGCTGCCGGACTAGCAGCGGTCGCTCCAGCCGCCGGGGGCGGTGAGGGTTTCGAGCCTCCCACCCTGGCCGATTTCTTCCCCGAGGCCTTCCTGCTCGTGGGGACCCCGTTCGAGATCAATCGCATCATGATGGTGCGTCTGATCATGACTGCCGCTCTCGTGCTCTTCTTCGGTATTGGCGCTGCGCGCGCCAAGGTGGTCCCCGGGCGCTTCCAGAACGTGTGCGAGATGCTTCTCGGCTTCGCCCGGGTCAATATCGCCGAGGAGATCATCGGCGAGCGGCGCGCCAAGCCTTACGTGCCCATCATCACCACGATTTTCCTGGGCGTGCTCTTCCTCAATATCTCCGGCGTCATTCCCGGCCTCAATATCGCCGCCACCAGCGTCATCGGCATGCCGATCGTCTTCGCCGTGGTGGCCTACGTTGTCTTCTTCTACGCCGGTATCAAGAGTCACGGCCTGGGCGGCTTCCTGCGCAGCTCCGTGCTGCCCGCGGGCGTGCCGAAGGCCCTGTGGATCCTCATCATCCCCATCGAGTTCCTGTCCAACCTCATCATGCGGCCGGTGACTCTGACCATTCGTCTCCTGGCCAACATGGTCTCGGGTCACTTCCTGCTCGCCCTGTGCTACGCCGCCACGAGCGCCCTGTTCTTCCATGCGGCCGCCGCCCTCAAGGGGCTGGGAGTGGTCACCTTCGGCGTGGCGCTGGCCTTCGTCCTGTTCGAGGTTTTCGTCGCCACTCTCCAGGCCTATATCTTCGCTCTGCTCACCGCCGTCTACATCGGCTCATCTCTGGACTCGCATTAGTACTCTCACTTAGTCCCAATTTGTCCCAATTAGTCGCAACGGATTTCACGCCTTCTACGATCGCCGATATTTTGATATTCCAATATTCCAGCATTTCGATCCTCTAATATCCCATCTGAACACCCGCCCACAAGCCTCCGGGCCCGCCCCGGATATCCGATCTCCAAAGGAGAACCAACTATGACCGGCAGCATTGCGACCATCGGTTACGGCCTCGCCACCATCGGCCCCGGCATCGGCATCGGCCTCGTCGTGGCCAAGACCCAGGAGGGCACCGCCCGCCAGCCGGAGCTCGCCGGCGCGCTGCGCGCCAACATGTTCATCGGCGCCGCTCTCATCGAGGCCCTCGGTCTGCTCGGCTTCGCCGCGGGCTTCGCCTTCTGAGTCCGGGCGGTCCTGATGACCCTCGAGATCGCACTGAACGCAGCGAACGCAGTACTCCCCGCCGCTTCTGAGGGCGGCGAGGAGAGCGGCAACATGCTGCTGCCGGAGACCTCCGACCTCGTATGGGGCACAGTCGCCTTCCTCATCATCGCGGTGGTGCTCCTCAGATACGCCCTGCCCCGCTTCACCAAGGTCCTCGATGAGCGCACGCGCCGCATCGAGGAGGGCCTCGAGCTGGCCGATAAGGCCAAAGAGGACCAGACCAACGCCGAGCTCAAGGCCGCGCGCCTGGTCGAGGACGCCCGCCGCGATGCCGCCAAGATCCGCGAGGACGCCCAGGCCCAGGCCCAGGAGATCGTCGCAGCCGCCCGTGAGGCGGCCCAGGGCGAGGCGGGCAAGGCACTGGACGCCGCCGAGCGCCAGATCCAGGCGGACAAGCAGGCCGCTCAGATCAGTCTGCGCACCGACGTCGGGCTGCTGGCCTCCTCCCTGGCCGAGAAGATCGTCGGCGAGCAGCTCAAGGACACCGAGCTGTCCGCACGGGTCATCGACCGCTTCCTGGACGATCTCGAGGCGGCGCCCAACGGTGAGCAGAGCGTCGCTCCAACTGGTGAGGGAGCAGTCCGGTGAGGACCGGTACCGCCACCAGTCGCGCCGTCGCCGCCGAGGCCTGGGACCCGGTCCTGGCGTCGGCCGGTCCGCAGGCGCAGGAGCTCGGCGAGCAGATCCTCGCCCTGGCTCATGAGGTGGCCGTCAAGCCGTTGCGCGGGCCTCTGACCGATCCCGGCCGCACGTCCGACGACAAGGCGCTGCTGGTCGCTCGTCTCTTCGCGGGACGGGTGGATGAGCGCGTTGTCGCCCTTCTGCAGGCGCTTGTTCGCGGGCGCTGGTCCCATCCGGTCGACCTCATCACCGCTCTGCACGACCTGGGCATCCAGGCCATTCTCACCGGGGCGCGCGCCGGCGGCACCCTCGACGACGTCGAGCAGCAGCTCTTCGCCGTTCAACGGGTCCTGGCCGACAACCGGGAGATCCGAGAGTCTCTCGAGCCCTCCCGGCGCAGCCGTCAGGACGATCGCGTCGACCTGGCCCGTCACCTGTTCGCCTCGCATATCTCGGCCCCGGCGATGAGCCTGGTGATCTGGTGCGTGCGGCATCGACCGGGGATCACGGCCGGCGGGGTGCCGCACAACCTGCGCCGGGTCACCGAGCTGGCCGCCGCCCTGCAGAATCGCACGATCGCCGACGTCGTCACCGCCATCCCGATGACGAGGGTCCAGGAGGCGCGCCTCCGCGCGGTCCTCGCCCAGCGCATCGGCACCGACATCGAGCTCAACATGAAGGTCGACCCCTCCGTCATCGGCGGGGTCAGGGTCTCCGTGCGCGACCTCGTCATGGATTCCACCGTCCGCAGCACCGTCACCGGACTGCGCAACCGGTTGACGGGCTGAACGCCCGCCCTCAGACTTCCGGCGCCCCGCAGGCGCCACCCAGCAGCACACAGCAAGGAGACGACAGATGGCAGAGCTGACCATCAGGCCGGAGGACGTCCGTTCGGCCCTGGACGAGTTCGTCGCGTCCTACAAGCCGGCGCGGGTCGCGGCGGAGGAGGTCGGTCACGTCGTCTTCGCCGCCGACGGCATCGCCCACGTCGAGGGGCTGCCCGGAGTCATGGCGAACGAGCTCCTCGCCTTCGAGGACGGCACCGCCGGCCTGGCGATGAACCTCGACGAGCGCGAGATCGGCGTCGTCGTCCTGGGCGACTTCGCCGGCATCGACGAGGGCCAGACCGTGCGGCGCACCGGTGAGGTCCTGTCCGTGCCGGTCGGCGACGGCTACCTGGGCCGCGTCGTGGACCCCCTGGGGCGTCCCATCGACGGCCTGGGCGAGATCCCCAACGAGGGGCGGCGCGCCCTGGAGCTCCAGGCTCCCGGCGTCATGTCCCGCAAGTCGGTCCACGAACCGCTGCAGACCGGGCTGAAGGCCATCGACTCGATGATCCCCATCGGCCGCGGCCAGCGACAGCTCATCATCGGCGACCGCAAGACCGGCAAGACCGCGATCGCGCTCGATACGATCCTCAACCAGAAGGCGGTCTGGGACACCGGCGATCCCGCCCAGCAGGTGCGCTGCATCTACGTCGCCACGGGTCAGAAGGGCTCGACGATCGCCTCGGTGCGCTCGGTGCTGGAGGAGCACGGCGCCCTGGAGTACACCACGATCGTCGCCTCCCCGGCCTCCGATCCCGCCGGGTTCAAGTACCTGTCCCCGTACACCGGCAGTGCCATCGGGCAGCACTGGATGTACTCCGGCAAGCACGTGCTGATCGTCTTCGACGATCTGTCCAAGCAGGCCGAGGCCTACCGAGCCGTCTCGCTGCTGCTGCGCCGCCCGCCGGGCCGTGAGGCCTACCCCGGTGACGTCTTCTACCTGCACTCCCGCCTGCTGGAGCGCTGCGCCAAGC
>ERZ772993.156-NODE-156-length-34667-cov-25.729718_pt1 | contig 34667 bp, 30 predicted proteins | sample MGYA00580670_ERZ772993 | MGnify/ENA primary metagenome ERZ772993 (study PRJEB29015, sample SAMEA2737936) | human oral metagenome | biome: human oral; feature: human-associated habitat; material: dental | place: China | collected 2136 ... | reverse complement strand
ATGAGGAAGACGGCCGGGTACTTCATGTTCCGCTTGGAGCCGATGTTGCCGTCGATCCACTCCATGGTGGCGCCCTCCTCGCAGGTAGCGCGCTGGGTCACCAGGTTGTAGACGTTGTTGGACCAGTTCTGGATGGTCGTGTAGCGCACGCGGGCGTTCTTCTTGACGATGATCTCCACGATGGCCGCGTGCAGGGAGTCCGTGGAGTAGATGGGGGCGGTGCAGCCCTCGACGTAGTGCACGTAGGAGCCCTCGTCGGCGATGATGAGCGTGCGCTCGAACTGGCCCATGTTCTCGGTGTTGATGCGGAAGTAGGCCTGGAGCGGGATCTCGACGTGGACGCCGGGGGGCACGTAGATGAAGGAGCCGCCGGACCACACGGCCGTGTTGAGGGCGGCGAACTTGTTGTCGCCGGCGGGGATGATGGAGCCGAAGTACTCGCGCACGAGCTCGGGCTGCTCCCTCAGGGCGGTGTCGGTGTCCAGGAAGATGACGCCCTGCTCGGTGAGGTCCTCGCGGATCTGCTCGTAGACGACCTCCGACTCGTACTGGGCGGCGACCCCGGACACGAGGCGCTCGCGCTCGGCCTCGGGGATGCCGATGCGGTCGTAGGTGTTCTTGATGTCCTCGGGCAGGTCGTCCCAGGACGCGGCGGGCCGGTCCGTGGAGCGCACGAAGTACTTGACCGCGTCCAGGTCCAGGGTCGACAGGTCGATGCCCCAGGTGGGCATGGGCTTGCGCATGAAGATCTCGTAGGCCTTGAGGCGCTTGGCGAGCATCCACTCCGGTTCGCCCTTGAGCGCCGAGATCTCCCGCACGACGCTCTCGTCCAGGCCGCGTCTGGCGTTGGCGCCGGCCTCGTCGGAGTCGCGCCAGCCGAAGTCGTAGGTCGTCGAGATCGAGTCGATGATCTCGTCGTCGCTGACGCGGGGCGCATCGGTCGCGGGTCGTGTCATCGGGTTCCTTCCGTTCGCGCGGCCCGTCGGCCGCGCGTGTCTGCAGCTGCCCGAACCGCGCGCCTGCGCAGGGTCGGCATGGCTATGGGGATATGCGTGGTGCACACGTGCTCGCCGCCGGCCAGGGTGGCCAGCCGCTGCACGGGCACCCCCAGGAGCCGGGAGAAGGCCTGGGTCTCGGCCTCGCACAGCTCGTGGAACTTGCCGGCCACGTCGCGCACGGGGCAGTGCCCTTGGCACAGCTGGACGGCGTAGGTGCCGTCTCCGACATCACGTATGGTCGCGGCGTAGCCATCGAGCGTGAGGGCGTCGGCCAGCGCACGGGCCCGGTCGGCCGGGTCCTTGCCGGCCGCCTCGACGACCCCGGTGTACCGGCGCTCGAGGTCCCTGCCGCGCGAGGCCGCGAAGGAGTCGAGAGCCTTGTCCCCCGCGACCTGCTGCAGGTAGGACAGAGCCCGATTGGCGATCTCGGAGTAGCCCTCCGCGAAGGTGCTCCGGGCGTCGCGCGTGGCGACGTAGTAGCGAGCCGGGCGCCCGCGTCCGCGCTTCCCGGGCGAGGCGGCGGTGTGCACCTGGATCTCGCCGGCCTCCTCCAGGGCGGTGATGTGGCGGCGGACCGCCGCCGGAGTGAGGGAGAGGACCTTGGCGAGCTGGGCCGCCGACACGGGCCCCTTCGAGACGATGAGATCGAGGACGCGGGCGCGCGTGGAGTCGTCGTCGGTGTGGGTCATACCTGCTCCTCTCCTTCGCCGCCCGTCGCCGCCCCGATCGCGAAGGATCACCGGAGCCGTCGTCGTCTTCACCTGGCTTTAGCCAAGATCTTCGTTCTCTTATTCATCACTGGCAAGTTCAAGACGGCTTGTCGGGACGTGGGATCAGGCACGCATGACGCTCAAAAGCGAATCGTATTCATCATTATTTCGCCAACAGTGAACATCGGTCGGAGGGCGTCCGGAGGGGTCGGGAGGGGACCCGCGAGGAGGGCCGGGGCCGTGTCTCCACCACCGGGGTTGGCGACACAATCCCGGCCCTCGCACTGGCGCGTCCGGCTGGAACGGGAGCTCAGGACTCCCCGACGAGCCGGATCTCCCCCCAGGGGATGGGGTCGGGGATGCTGCCGACGAAGCGGCCGTCGACGATGTTGTTGAAGCCCGAGAAGACCCACTCGCCATCGCGCAGACGGAGCACCTGGCCCGCGTAGAGGTGCTCGGGGCGCACGTGGCGGGCCCGATCGACGTCCCAGGGACCGAGCGCTCCGGCGCCCTCGGCGATCCAGACGCCGCCGGGCCCGGGCTCGGCCTGCATGTCGCTCCCGCAGGAGAAGACGAGAACGTGGCGGCCGTCGATCATCCGGGACTGGCAGACCTCCAGCTGCCCGAACGCGGAGGGCCCGGTGAGCGGGGGCAGCACCTCCCAGTGGTCCAGATCGTCGGAGACGGCGTGGCCGATGATGCCCGAGTGCTTGATGTCCACGCCCTTGGCACGGGCCGTGACCAGCATGTGCCACCGCCCGTCGTCGTGGAGGAACACGAACGGGTCGCGCCACGCCTCGTCGTACCCGTAGCCCGGCGTCCACTTCTGGTACCAGCGTCCGTCGGCCACGATCGGCTCGCTCGTCGCGCGCTCGAAGCGGATCCCATCGGCGGAGTCCGCCCAGCCGATGCGCTGGACCATACCGCCCTCGGCCCGGGATATCCCCGTGTAGAAGATCCGTAGGCCGCCGTCGGGCTTGACCACGGTGGATCCGGTCCAGATCGCCTTGTCATCGAAGGACGGCCCATCGGAGTGCACCAGGGCATCGGGCAGCAGCTCCCACCTGCGGGCGTCCGCGGACACCGCGTGCCCCATCGATGCGTTCATATGACGGCGCTCCGGGTCGTGCAGGGCGCGCGAGGCGCGCAGGAAGAACAAGTGGTACCGCTCGCCGTCGTCGACGATCCAGTGGTCCCACATCCAGTGGTCGGGCAGTGTCAGCGCCATGGCTCAGCCCTTGACCGCCGTGCCGGCCAGCGACTGGACGAAGGAGCGCTGGAAGGCCACGAAGATGATGATGACCGGCAGGGTGATGAGCGTGCCGTAGGCCATGATCTGCCCCCAGACGGGATTGAGCTGGAAGAAGTACTGCATTCCCACGCTCGCGGGGCGCATGGACTCCGCTTGCACCACCATGAGCGGCCACAGATAGGAGTTCCAGGCGGGGAGCATGGTGATGATGGCGACGGTGGCGAAGGTCGGCCCGGACAGGGGCACGACGATTCTCCGGTAGATCGTCCACCAGCCGGCGCCGTCGACACGGGCGGCCTCGTCGATCTCCCTGGGGATGTCGCCGAAGTGCTGGGCGAACAGGAAGATCGCCAACGCATTGGCGATGAAGGGGAGGATCTGCACCTGGTAGGTGTTGAGCATGCCCTGCTTGACCAGGAGGCCATCGGCCACCCACTGGAGCGAGGGCAGCTTGGCGACCCAGAAGACCAGCGGAACGGCGATCGTCTCGAAAGGCACCATGAGGGTGGCCAGCACGAGCGAGAGGATGATGCTCTTGCCCCTCCACCGCATGCGCGCGATGGCGAAGCCGATCATGGAGTTGACCACCAGCCCCAGGACCACGATGGCCACGGTGACGACGACCGAGTTGAGGATGAAGCGTCCCGCGGGCACGCGCTCGAAGACGCCCGCGTAGTTCTCCAGGCCCAGGTCGCCGACGGGCAGGAAGGCCCTGATGGTCCCCAGGTCCGCGAAGATCTGGTCGTCGTTCTTGAACGAGGAGAAGACCATGAACAGCAAGGGGAAGACCGCGACGACGGAAGCGATCACGAGTCCGGCATAGGTCAGGATCCTGGCGCGGGTCCGCGAGGCCGCGCGTCCGTGCCCCTTCTCAATGCCGGCGCCGGTCGTGATGCCGGTGGTGTCGGCGGTGTCGGTGGTATCGGCGGTGTCGGTGGTATCGGCGCTGGCCATGTCAGTCCTTCTCCCGGGTGAGGCGGCGCTGGACGAGCGAGATGACGAGCACGGCCAGGAAGAAGATCAGAGAGATCGCGCTCCCGTAGCCCATGTCCTGCTCGCGGTAGCCCTTGCGCACGGCGTGGTAGACGAGTGTCGAGGTGGCGTCCTGCGGACCGCCGGAGGTCATGACATCGACCTGGACGAACAGGCCCAGGGCGGCGATGGTGATGGTGACGAGGATGAACACCATGGTGGAGTGCAGGCCGGGCCAGGTCACGTAGCGGAAGCGCTGCCATCCATTGACCCCGTCCAGGTCGGCGGCCTCGTACAGGGCCGGGTCGATGCCCTGCAGGCCCGACAGCCAGATGATCATGTGCAGGCCCACCGCCTGCCATATCGACAGGACGATGACCGCGGGCATCGCGGTCCCCGGGTTGTTGAGCCAGGCGACGGCGGTCCAGCCGCCGCCGGTCAGGGTATTGAGCATGGAGTTGAACAGGCCGTTCTCCTCGTAGAAGAAGCTCCACAGGATGGACACGACGACCATGGAGGTCACCACCGGCATGAAGATCATGGTGCGGAAGGCGGTGACGCCCTTGACCTTGGCGTTGACCAGGATGGCCAGGGCCAGGGCCAGGGCCGACTGGCAGGGAACGACGATGAGGGCGAAGAAGGCGGTGTTGGTCAGCGAGCGCACGAAGGTGGGGTCGTGCGCGAAGGCGCGGACGAAATTGTTGAGGCCGACGAACCTCGGGGGGTTCGGGGAGACGAGCCGGGTGTTGGTGAAGCTGAGCACGAAGGTCAGCAGGATGGGGATGCCCAGGAACAGCGCCAGGAGAAGCAGCGCCGGCGAGGACATGAGCCAGGCTGTGCGCGCCTCCTTGCGCAACGCCGCGGAACGGCGTCCTGGTCGAGTGGTGGACGGCATGGTTCTTTCCTTTCCCGGAGAGGCTCTTGGCCCCTCCCTGGAGTCATCCGATGCTGGACAGAGCTGAGCAGAGGGGACGGGGGACTCGGTCGATCGCTCACACCGCCCTGTACCCGTCGTTGGATCTGATGTCGAAGTCGATGTTGTCGGCCGCCTGGTCGAGCGTGCTCTTGATGTCCGCCCCGGAGACGATGTCCCGCGCCGCCTTGTCGAAGATCGAGGAGATGACCCTGTAGCCCGGGGTGGCCGGGCGCAGGAGGGCGAAGGCCTCTCCGATCTCGCGGACGGGCGCCAGCGCCCCGCCGTCCTTGTAGTTCTCGGTCAGCGGCGTCGCCGACTCCACGGAGGGGAAGTTGCCGATGGCGTCGGAGTAGCGCACGAGGTACTCGTCCTGCATGAGGAACTCGATGAACCTGTTGGCGGCCTCCGGATTCCTCGAGGTGGCGGACACGCCCCACTGCCAGGAGCCGCCGCCGACGTGGGCGCCCCTGCCGAAGTCCACCGGCGGAAGGACGAGGACCTCCTCCTGCCCGAAGGTCTCCTGAGACTGGAGGACCTTCCACCCTCCTGCGTAGTACATCGGGACCTTGCCCTGGAGGAAGTCCTGGCCGTCGGTCGCCGGGGTCTGGGAGGCGAGGCCGTCCGCGAACAGGCTGCGGAACCAGGTGCCCCACGCGACGGCCTCGGGCGCGTTGAGGAAGCCCTTCGCCGTCGAGAAGTCCGTCCGGTCGATGAGGTCGCCCCCGAAGGACTGGAGCATGGGGGCGTAGGCGTAGGGCCACCACTCCGCACCGTCGGCGACGCTCATGTCGATGGCGTACTCGTACTGCGTCAGGGCCCCCAGCTCCCCGAGCGCGTGGTCGAACTCGTCCCTGGTCCAGGGCCTTGCGACGGTGGGGACGCGCACGCCGGTCTCCTCGATGGCGCTCCTCCTCGCCAGGAAGCACAGGGATGTGTCGTAGGGGCCGACGGAGTAGAGGGCGCCGTTCCAGTAGCCCTTGGCGGAGTCGATGATCGAGGTCTCCAGCTCGGAGGAGATCGTCAGCGGGGCGAGATACCCGGCCCAGGCCCAGTTCGGCATGACGGGGCCGTCGAGGTCGAGGATGTCGGGCAGATCGCCGCTGACGGCCGCTGCGCCGATGGCGTCGTTGTAGGCGGCCTGCGGAAAAGCCTCGATCCCGACCGGGGTGTCCGGGTTGCTCCGGTTGAAGGCATCGACGGCGGACTGGACGACGGCGAGCTCGTCCTTGTTGCCGCCATTGTGGGTCCACAGGGTGATGCCGCCGGAGCCTCCCCCGCCCGCGCGGGAGGAGCACGCGGTGAGGGTGGCGGCGACGGCGGTCGCCCCCAGGCCGAGGAACGTACGACGGGTGGTGGACATGGGGCACTCCTTCGTGTGTCACCGGGACGGTTGGCCGGGGTCGGGGGACTCCGGGGGACTGCGCTGGGGACGGGCGGGGCCGTCCTGAGCGGCTCAGGCGCTCGCGCCCGGCGCAGCGGTGGACGCTCGGACGACGATCTCGCAGGGGAAGCGGCGGGTCGTGGCGGGAACGGGGGCGTCCCCCGCGATGAGGCGGCGCACGAGCCAGTCGGCCATCTCGTAGTGCGGAAGCCGCATCGTTGTGAGGGCGGGGGCCAGGTTGGTGGAGATGAGGGTCAGGTCGTCGAAGCCGACAACGGACAGGTCCTGCGGGATCGACAGGCCGAGCGATGCGGCCACGCGGTAGACCCCGGCCGCCATGCCGTCGTTGTAGCAGAAGACGGCTGAGGGGCGGTCCTCCCGGTCGAGCAGGCGCCGGGCGGAGGCGTCGGCTCCCGCGGGATCGTTTCCGCCTGCGACGACGAGGGCGGGGTCGGGGGCGATCCCAGCGTCGCGCAGCGCCGTCTCGTAGGCGGCACGGCGCAGGCGGACGGCGATGGTCGTCTTCTCGTCGTGGGTGATATGGGCGATGCGGCGGTGACCGAGGCCCAGGAGGTGGGCCACCGCGTCGCGGGCAGCGGCGGCCTCGTCCGGCACGACGCCGACGACGTCGTCGCGGTCGGCGAAGCCGTTGAGGACGGCGACGTTGGTCAGTTCCGGCGGCACGTGCACCTCCTGGTGGTACATGGCCGCGTGGACGATGGCGTCGACTCGACGGGACCGCAGCTCGCGCACGGCTCGGCGAGTCTGCGCTTCGTCCCCGCCGGAGTCGGTGAGCAGGACGGACCAGTCGAGCTCGCGAGCGGCGTTGAGGACGGCGCCGATCATGGCGACGGCGTAGGGGGTGGACAGGACCTGCTCGCCGAGGACGCCGATGGTACGGGTGCGGCGGCTGCGCATGCCGCCCGCGAGGGCGTCCCGCACGTAGGCCATCGAGTCCGCGGCGGCGCGGACTCGCTCGGCCGTCCCCCGGGAGACGCGTCCCTTGTCCTTGCCCGACAGGACGAGCGAGGCCGTGGCGGTCGACACGCCGGCGGCAGCGGCCACCTCGCCGAGAGTCGTCATCGACATCTCCTCTTCCCTGCGCGATGCGTGCCGGGTTCTGCTGCCCGACTGAGACAAGCATGCCGCGCAACGAGCCCCACGTCAACCGATTAACGTCAGATGATCATCGTACATCGTGCGCTTGTCTCGAGCAGTCCCCGGGATTCGGGTCCCACCGGCGCCGCGAGCTCTCGCGCGGCGCCGGTGGGAGGCGGCCTCAGCGAGCCGGCCTCCACGTCACATTGGAGAAGACGGCCGACCCGTCGTAGGAGTACAGGCGCACGACCGTGTCATCGGGCTCGAAGTACACCTGCTGGGACAGGACCGTGTGCCCGGCGTTGACGAACACCTCGACGCTCTGGGTGTCGACCAGGATCCGCAGGTGCACGTGCCGCGCATCGGGGTCGATGGGCGCCTCCGCCTGGCGGTAGGGGAGGAATGAGTATCCCGACCGGTCCGCCGGCCCTCGATCGACGTAGACCTTTCCCCCGAAGATCCCGACGTTGGTGTGCCGCGAGTCGTCGGGGGTGCAGCCCACCGAGACGCCGACATTGGTCGCGGCGCTCCACTCGATGTCCAGCTCGAGCTCGTAGGCGCGTCCCTTCCAGGGCAGAGCCCACCGATCCGAGACCTCCTGCCGGGCGATGGTCTCGGCCGCCCCGAGCGCGTCCCGGAGCGCGGGCACCGGCTCGCTGAGCAGGGAGTACCATCCGGCTGGCTGCCGCATGAGACGGATCTGGCGCACTACGGACATCTGGCCGTTGTACCCGTCCGTGGCATCGGTCGGAACGTCGCGGGCCGCGTACTTCCAGTTGTTCATCCATCCGAGGGCGTTGCGCACGCGCTCCGGGTCCTGCGCGCTGGGCCAGGTCACGGCCGCGTACCAGTCCCACCCCCAGTCGAGCCACTGGGGCACGAGGTTGCTCGTGGCGAATCGGGTGCCGTCCCAGTCCCCCACCCAGTAGGCGTACGTCATGGGCAGTCCGGCGCCGTAGGCGTCCATGCTCGCGGCGAGCACCCAGTGCGCGCTCCCGTCGTCGGCCGTGATCCGGAAGAAGTCGGGGCACTCCATGCCGCCGAGATCCGGCGTCCCGTCCTTGAGGTAGTCGAAGTTCGAGACCCAGGACCACTCCCGCAGGTTCGTGGACACGTAGATGGACAGGTACTTCCGCCTGCCGATCACGCAGACCCACTGCGAGCGGGCGTCGTCCCACACGACCTTCGGATCGCGGAACCACTCGGCGTTGTCGATCTCCTCGGGCGTGACGGCGCTGTCGCCGTCCGGGTTCCTGATGACGGGATCGGGGTGCTGGGTGAAGCTCACGCCGTCACGGGACCAGTACAGGTACTGCTCCTGCTTGCGCCGCACGCCCCCGGTGGGCTGCGTCGCGAGCACGATGACCGCGCCGGCCCCGAAGCCGGCGGTGTTCGCGTCATCGACGACGGCCGATCCGGTCCAGACCGGGAAGTTGTCCCGCAGGGGAATGGCGACGCGGTTCTCGCCGAAGGCGACCAGGTCATCGGTGGTGCACACGTCCCAGCCGCCATCCCCGTGGTTGGCATCGGAGTGGAGGTAGTAGAAGTACGTTCGTCCGTTGAGGACGATGGGGCGCTGCCCGTCGCACAGCCACCCGCGCGGCGGAGTCATGTGGAATCGCGCGCGAAGGCTCTCGGCGGCCCGCGCCCGCGAGGGCGCGCCCAGCGAGGCGGCGCCGGCGCCGGCCAACCCGGTCATCGCCGTCATGAGCATCATGGAGCGGCGCGAGGGCCCCGGCACGCCCTGAGTGAACTTGTCCGACATATTCTTCCCTTGAACTAGTGCTCTCGGCTCAACTGACTTCTCGACGTGCTCTCAGTGCGCTTCCGGTGCGCTTCCGGTGCGCTTCCGACGCGCTCTCCCGGCGCCGCCACAGAGGCGCGCGGCACCGGGGGGCAGGGGAGGACGAGCCTGCCGTCGTCGGGGACGTCCGCCTGCCCCAGCAGCGCCCGCACACCCGCAGCGCCGAGCTCGTAATGGGGCAGGGCGACCGTCGACAGGGGCGGATGCAGATGGGCGGCGATGACCTCCTGGTTGTCGAAGCCGACGACCGACAGGTCGCCGGGGACGCTCACGCCGCGATCCCGCAGGGCGTCGTACAGTCCCATCGCCATGCGGTCGTTGTGGCAGCACACCCCCGTGACGCCCGCGGCGAGAACCTCCTCGGCGCAGGAGAAGCCCCCCTCCTGATCGGGGCGGGCATCGAGGACGAGAGCGGGGTCGAAGGGCACCCCGGCGTCCTCCAGAGCCGCCTTGTACCCGGCGAAGCGGCCCGAGCGCGCCGGCGATCGCGAGGTGGTGTTGACCATGGCGATCCTGGTGTGCCCCGCGTCGAGGAGCAGCTGCGCGGCCGCCCTCCCGCCGGCGACCTCGTCGGGCACGACGGCGAGCGCCGCCGAGGCCTCGTCGAAGCAGTTGACCAGGACGCTCCGGGTCTCCTGCAGCGACTCCGGCATCGTCACCCGGCGGTGGTACCAGCGGGAGTAGAGGATGCCGCGGACGCTGTACTGGAGCATCATGGCGATGGCGCGCTCCTCCGCCTCCGCATTGCCCTCGGTGTTCGTCACCAGGAGGATGTGGCCGTTCCTCCACGCCTCCTCCTGGGCGCCGTGGACGATCTGGCCCGCGAAGGGCGTCGAGGCGATGGAGTCGGCGACCAGGCCGATGAAGGGGCTCGTCCCCTTGACCAGGGTCTTGGCCAGGGCGTTGGGGCGGTACCCCAGCTCGTCCACGGCGCGGAGCACCCGCCGGCGGGCCTCCTGGCCGATCCTCGCACCGGCCTTCCGGTTGATGACATGCGACACCGTCGTCACGGACACCCCGGCGCGCTCCGCGACCTGCTTCATCGTGACCCTCTGGTCACCACCGCCACTCATGCGCATGACACCTCACCCCTTCGTGGAGCCGCTCTCCAGACCATAGATCATGGCCTTGTTCAGGGCCAGGAATACCAGCAGCAGGGGCGTCACGGTGATCGCGACGGCGGAGAACGTGGCCGTCCAGTCGGTCTTGCCCATGTTGCCGATGTAGTTCTGCAGCCCCAGGGGGATCGTCTTGAAGTCCTCGGTCAGCACGAAGGTGTTCGCGAAGACGAACTCGTTCCAGATGAAGATGGCGTTGACCATGACGACGGTGATCACGGTGTTGAGCGACATGGGCAGGGTGATGCGGGCGAAGATGCGGTACGGTCCCGCGCCGTCGATGGACGCCGCCTCGTAGACCTCTCGGGGGACGTAGCTGAAGAACGACATGAACAGGAAGAGGGACATCGGCAGCGCGAAGCCCGCAAGCGGGATGATGATGGACAGATGGGTGTCCAGCAGCCCGATATTCGAGTAGTCGATGAACAGGGGGACGAGAGCGATCTGCACGGGCACGACGATCCCCATGAGGAAGACGGCCCGCACGATCCTCGCCCCCTTGAATCCGAGGACCTGAATGGCGTACGCGCCCATCATCCCGCAGATCACGATGAGGGCGCACGCCCCCACCGTCACGATGGCGCTGTTGAGAACGTAGGTGGGGATGTTCCCCCTCTCGAGCGCTCTCGCGAAGTTGTCGAGGGTGAAGGAGGCGGGCAGGCCGAAGGGATTTCCGGCGGCGAACTCCTCGGGCGTGCGGACCGAGGTCAGGATCAGCCACACGAAGGGATACACCTGGATGATCAGGACGATCCCCAGCAGGATCCTGTGCACGATCTGGGCCGTGCGCAGACGCCTCCTCCTGCGGTGGGGCGGCATCGCGGGGTCGGGCGCGAGAAGCGGCTCGGGCGTCGACGCGGCGGAGGCGGCGGACGAAGCGGTGGATGCGGCAGTGGTGCTCATGGTCAGTCATTCCCCTTGCGAAACAGTCCGAAGATGAGCGCCACGGCCACCAGGCACTCGATCACGATGAACACGGAGATCGCCGATGCGTATCCGTAGTTCGTGCTGACGAACGCTGTCTTGTACATGTAGGTGGTCACGAGCTCGGAGGACTGCCCCGGGCCCCCGTTCGTCAGGAGGTAGGGGATGTCGAAGCCCCTCAGCCCGTAGGTGACCACCATGACCATCGTCGTGGCCCACACGGGCCGGATGTGGGGGAAGCGGATCTTGACGAAGATCTGCCAGGCGTTGGCGCCGTCGAGGGCCGCGGCCTCCTCCAGCTCCCTGGGAACGGACAGCAGGGCCGCGTACAGGATGATCGTGTAGAGCCCGAGGAACCTCCACCCCTCGGGCACGGAGACGGCGGCCAGCACCGTGCTGACGTCCGAGAGCCACGCGCGGTCCACGGCGCCGAGGCCGACGGCGCTCAGCAGGCTGTTGATGAGTCCCGGCGGATCCAGGGAGTAGATCCGCTGGAAGAGCAGCGCGATGGCGGTCGTCGAGATCACGGCGGGCATGAGGTAGAGGACCTTCAGGGCCTCGCGACCGCGCGTGATGGTCATGAGCAGGCAGGCGATCCCCAGCCCCGCCCCCATCTGGATCGTGACGCAGATGATGAGATACAGGATCTGGTTGAGGAAGGCCTTCCAGAACGTGGGATCGGCGCTGAGCATCTGCGCGTAGTTGTCGATGCCGACGAACTGCATGTCGGTGATCCCGTCCCACTTGAAGAAGCTCAGGACGAGGGATTGCACGATGGGGAGCAGCACGCCGCCGCCGAACAGGACGACGGGGGGCAGGAGGAAGATGAGAACCGAGAGCCGAGATCGGTGTGGGAGCATGGGTGCCTTCTCGAAGCTGTGGGTGGAGTCGGGCGACGACCCCGGTGGAGGACGTGGCCGTCCCCCACCGGGCGGCGCTCACTTGCTGAAGTAGGCCGGCGCGTTCTCAGTGAGCGCGCCGTCCATCGTCTCGATGAACTCGTCCACCGTGACGTCGCCCTGGACGAGCAGGACCTGCTCCTGCTGGAGCTTGGTGTTCGTCGTCGGGTCCAGCTGGGTGTCCCACGGCATCAGCGCGGCGCCGGTGACCTTCGCGGCCTCGTCGATGGCCTCCTTGTAGATCGGCAGCGCGTTGTCGGGCACCACGGGGGCGGCGGTCGTCGGGCCGAGGAGCCCGGTGGCGGCGTACTTCTCCGGGTAGCGCTCGAGCGCGAACCCCAGGAAGTCGTGGATGAGCGGGTCGTAGGTGCTGGCGTTGACGGCCACGCCGATGCCGGAGGGCGCCACGTACTCGTTCGCGCCCGTCGTGGAGTCCTTGATGGTCGGCAGGGTGAAGAAGCCGATGTTGTCCTGGAGGTCCTTCGGGAGCTCCGTCGTCGCCAGGCTCGGGAGTTCCCACGTACCCATGTTGTACATGGCCGCCTTCCCCGAGGTGAACAGGCTCTGCGCATCGGCGTAGCCGACCGAGGAGAAGCCCTCCTGGAACGCGCCGGCCGCCCCGAGGTCGTGCAGCCACTGGGCCATCTTCCGGCCGGGGTCGTCGGAGAAGGCGGCCTCGGCCTTCTTGAGGCTCTTGATGTACTCCCCGCCCTTCATCCGGAAGGGCTGGTAGGCGACGTAGCGCTCGAGCGTCCAGCCGTCCAGGCCGTCGAGCGCGATGGGCGTCACGCCGGAGGCGGCGAGCTTCTTGCACAGGTCGGGGATGTCGTCCAGAGAGGTGGGCACCTCGACGCCGGCCTGCTTGAACAGCGCCTTGTTGTACCAGAACACCTCGATGCCGTACTCGAGGGGGATCATGTAGAGCGAGCCGTCGTCGAAGCGCTGGTAGTCGAGAGCGGGGGGACGGTACTGGTCCGTGATCCCGAAGTGGTCGAGCAGGTCGGCCACGTTGACCATCTTGTTCTGCGAGGCCAGCTTCTGCGCGAACGGTGTGGCATCGGTGTCGAACAGCTCGGGAAGCTTGTTGGCGGCCGCGAGCGTCTCGTACTTCTGGATGTACGACGGACGGTCGGGGGTCGTGATCAGCGTGAGCTGAAAACCGGGATGCTCCTCGGCGTACTCGTCGGCGATCGCCTGCATGGTCTCGATGACGGCGCCGTTGGCGGGGCGCGAGAGCAGCCAGGAGATCTCGCGGGGCTTGATCTCGCCCTCGGGGCTGACGTCCACCGGTCCCGACGGCGCGGCGCTCTTGCCGCAGGACGCGACGATGGGCGTCATGAGTGCACCGCCGACGAGGGCGAGGAACTGGGAGCGCTTGAGCATCATGGTCTTTCTCCTTCGAAAGGTGTGGTTGTGGCGGTGTGCTCGTGATGTCTCAGGACGTGTGGAAGGTGTCGAGCCGGGTGCAGGTGGCCGTGCCGTCGAGCACGGCGAGCCCCACCCTCCCCGCGGGATGGTCGTAGACGGAGGTGGACAGGCACACCGACCGGTCGACGCAGCACTGGAGGAGCTCGTCCTTGAGAAGAAGATCGATGTGCGCCCTGCAGCCCGTCAGATCGACGGGGCGCTCGAGCTCGACGATGTGGGGGATGTCGCCGGAGACGTGCCACTGCTCGCCGCCGTGGACCCGCCTGGGCCAGCGGTCGAGCACCAGGCGGTGCCGCGCGGGCTCCAGACGGAGCACGTAGCCGTTCTCCCCCTCCGCGTCGGTGCGGATCAGAAGACTGATCTCCCGGGCGCCCGGCTCCCACTCCAGGTCGACGTCGATGCGCGCGTCGTGCGGCAGCACGTCGGTGACGACCATCGACTGGTAGCGCTCCGGGTCGCCGAGCCGCAACGGTGCCCGCAGGTGGTGCCCGGGACGCGCATAGGCCTCCAGCGCCTCATGGGGAATCCTGAAATCCAGCGTCCCGTCGGCCTCCTGGACGGCCTCCAGGCAGGCGAGCGTGCCGGCCCAGAGCCAGCGTCCGTCATCGCGCTCGTCCTGCCGCGACGCGATCCAGCCGAAGAAGAGGCGCCTGCCGTCCCACTCGGCCGACTTGGCGGCGTAGAACCCGCGTCCGTCGATGGTGTCGCGCTCGGGGGCGAGCCAGGGCCCCTCCGGGGAGCGGGACATGCGGTACCGGGTGACGAAGCGGTCGGTGAACTCGGAGTAGACGAGGTACCACCACTGCCCCATTCGGAAGAGCTCGGGGCACTCCTGGGTGACGAAGCGCCTCGGGTCCCACAGCGGTGCGGCCGGCCTCCAGGTCCGCAGGTCGTCGCTGACGAGCCTCGCCACGACTCCCCGACGACGATCCGCGCCCTCGCAGTACCGCGCCGCCAGGATGAGCGACCACCCGTCGCCGTCCGGGGCGGGGTAGACGAACGGGTCGCGCCAGTCGGCGGGGTCGTAGCCCTCGGGGGCGCCGAAGGTGTCCTCGGGGTGCTTGACCCAGGTGGAGAGATCCGTGCTGGTCGCGTGCGCGACGAGCTGCAGGGACCGCCCGTCGGAGGCGAGCGCGCCGGGGTTGTTGGCCGTGTAGAACAGGTGGTACCCGCCCTCGCGGTCCCGCACGACGCTGCCCGTGTACGCGTTGAAGTCCTCGGCATCGACGCCTCCGGAGGGGAGCGCCTCCCCCCGGTCCTCGTAGTGGACGAGGTCGGACGTCGTCACGAGGTGCCAGGGAGTCCCGGACTCGGGCTCGCGGCGACGCTCGTAGAGGTAGTAGAGCCTGAGCTCGTCGCCGTCCGCATAGGGGATGACGTCCCCGACCCAGTCCGGGCGCGGCCGGAAGAAGATTTCTTGCGTCATGACACCCCTCTGTGATCAATCGATTAATCAAGAGAGTAGACGACGTGAGGCGCCCGGTCAAGCGTTTGATCAAAATGGTCCGCCTTCTGGACCGGTGCGTCCCGGACGCCCTCCGCCCCGCGTCTCGGCGCCGGGGTCGCACGTGCGACCCCGGCGCCGAGACGATTCCGAGTACTCAGAGCACTCGGAGCATTCCGAGTGCGGGAGGCGACCGCAGGCCTCCCGGTTCAGCCGGCCCGCAGGCTCCGCGGGCTCCTCAGCCAGCCGGCGTCGGTCGGGCGCAGGCCCGCCCAGCCCGACGAGCGCGCCCGAGCGGCGGCGAGGACGCCCACGACGGTCGAGGGATTGTGCAGCCGTCCTGCCATGACGGCGTCGAGCACGTCGTCGAGGCGGAACCAGGTGGGCACGAACTCGGCCTCCTCGGCCTCGCGCTCCACGCGCTCGGACGGGGGCAGCGGGCGCAGGTCCCGGGCGAGGTAGGAGCGCGCCCCCTCGGTGGTGAAGCCGGGCGAGGCGTAGAAGTCGACCAGCACGTCCCACCGCGCGGCCGCGAAGTCGGTCTCCTCGGCCAACTCGCGCTGCGCGGCGACGAGCGGCTCCTCGCCGGGCACGTCGAGCAGGCCGGCGGGCACCTCCCAGAGCATGGCGCGCACGGGGTGCCGGTACTGGCGCACCATGAGGATCTCCGCCGCGCCGTCGCCCTGGGCGGAGTCCCGGCCCTCGCGCAGCGCCACGACGGACACGGCGTCGTGGTGGGCCACGGTCTGGCGGCGCACCGGTGCCCGGCCGTCGGCCAGAAAGAGCTCCTCGTCCTCGACGGTGAAGATCGGACCGCTCCACACCCGCTCGCGCGCACCGACCGCTCGGCCGGTATCGCGGGCGTCCTCGAGCTCGGCGCGACTCACTTCTTCCTCTCCTTACTCGCCCCGTCGGAGTCCGGCTCCTCGAGCCGGTGGGAGGCGTAGACATCACGACGTCGCTCCAGGCCGGCCCTGATCAGGGCCGCGAAGAGCGGATGCGGCCGGGTCGGCCGGGACTTGAACTCGGGATGGGCCTGGGTGGCCACGAAGTAGGGGTGCAGGCCGCGGTCCAGCTCGACGAGCTCGACGAGGTGCCCGTCCGGGGAGGTGCCCGTCACCCGCAGGCCGACGGCGGCCAGGCGGTCCCGGTAGGCGTTGTTGACCTCGAAGCGGTGGCGATGGCGCTCGCCGATCTCGGTGCAGCCGTAGACGTCGGCCACGATCGAGTCGGGCGCGAGCACCGCGGGGTAGGCGCCCAGACGCATGGTGCCGCCCAGGTCTCCCCCGCCGGTGACGAACCGGCGCTGGGAGTCCATGGTGGTCACGACCGGGTCGGGCGTCTCCGGCTCCATCTCGGTCGATGAGGCGGCCGTCAGGTCGAGCAGATCGCGGGCGACCTCGATGACCATGCACTGCAGGCCGAGGCACAGGCCCAGGGTGGGGACCCCGTGCTCGCGCGCCCATCGCAGCGCGCCGACCTTGCCCTCGATGCCGCGCACGCCGAAGCCGCCGGGCACCACGACGGCATCGACGCCCGCCAGGGCGCGCTGCGCGCCCTGGCGGGTCTCGCAGGTGTCGGAGGCGATCCAACGGATGTCGACGCGCGCGTTGTTGGCGAATCCGCCGTGACGAATGGCCTCCGACACCGACAGGTAGGCGTCGTGCAGGTCGACGTACTTGCCCACCAGGGCCACCTCGACGCGGTAGCGGGGGGCGTGCACGCGGTCGAGCAGCCCGTTCCACTCGGTCCAGTCGACGTCCCGGAAGGGCAGGGAGAGGCGCTGGACGAGGAAGGCGTCCAGTCCCTCGCGGTGCAGGGTCGGCGGCACCTCGTAGATGCTGGCGGCGTCCTTGCACTCGATGACGGCGGAGGCGTCGACGTCGCACATGAGGGCGACCTTACTCTTGACCCCCTCGGGCAGGGATCGGTCCGTGCGCAGCACCAGGGCATCGGGCTGGATGCCGATGGAGCGCAGGACCGCCACCGAGTGCTGGGTGGGCTTGGTCTTGAGCTCGCCGGCCGCCGGCAGGAAGGGGATGAGCGAGACGTGCACGAAGGCCACGTTCTCCCGTCCCAGGTCCGCCCGCACCTGGCGGGCGGCCTCGAGGAAGGGCTGGGACTCGATGTCCCCCACCGTGCCGCCGATCTCGGTGATGATGACGTCGGGCACCGCGCCCTCGGCGTCGGGCGCGGCCTGAGCCCGCATGACGCGCTTGATCTCGTCGGTGATGTGCGGGATGACCTGAACTGTGTCCCCGAGATACTCCCCGCGACGCTCCTTGGCGATGACGTTGGAGTAGACCTGCCCGGTGGTGGCGTTGGCGGCCCCGGTGAGGTCGACGTCGAGGAAGCGCTCGTAGTGGCCGATGTCCAGGTCCGTCTCCGTGCCATCCTCGGTGACGAAGACCTCTCCGTGCTGGAAGGGGTTCATCGTGCCGGGGTCGACGTTGATGTACGGGTCGAGCTTCTGCATGACGACGCCCAGGCCACGGGCCCGCAGCAGACGACCCAGACTGGAGGCCGTGAGCCCCTTGCCCAGCGAGGAGACGACGCCCCCGGTGACGAAGATGTGCCGGGGGATGTCGGGCATGCGTCCACTCAGGCGAGTGCGATTGGAGCTCACGGACCTTCAACATAGCAGGTCGGGCGCCGCGGGCCGTCGCACACGCTCGGACTCGCGCCCGCCGGCACCAGCCTCATCCCCCGCCCAGGACCCGCTCGGTGAGCTGCTCCGAGAGGCTGTCCGCGCCGGGCAGGCCCCGGGAGGCGGCACGGGCCCGTTCGCGCGCGGCCGCGAGCAGGCCGTCGTCGGACAGCAGGTCCATGACCGCACCGGCGAGGGCCTCCGCGTCCGGCTCGACGAGAACGGCACCGCCGCGGGCCGTCAGGGCGGTGCCGCCGACGTCGGTCGCCACGATGGCGCTGCCGGCCCGCAGCGCCTCCTGAACGACGAGGGGCTGCCCCTCCCACAGACTCGTCTGGATGACGACATCGGCCTCCCGGAGGAGGACGGGGACGTCGTCGCGCCCGCCCAGGAGCCTGACCGGCAGCTCCTGCGCGCTCGCCCGCTCCCGCGCGGCCCGGCTCCCGGGCCCCTCGCCCGCCACCGCCCACACGAAGGCGGGCAGCTCGCCGTTCGCGGCGCGAGTGCGCAGCACGTCCGCGGCGTCCAGGAGCAGGCCGATGCCCTTCTGCGGCGCCAGCCTGGCCACCGTCAGCAGCCGCCGCCCCTGCCCCCGCCAGGCCGACTCCGTCGCCGAGGCGCGGGGCGCCGGATCCGTCGGCGTGCGCGGCGGCGCGGGGATGACGGCGATCTCGACCTGCGTCGCGCCACGGCGTGAGGCGCGCTCCGCCAGATCGGGACTGACGGCCAGGACCAGATCGGCGCGCGCCGCGACGAGTCGCTCCAGGCGCTCGCCCACGGCCCGTGCCAGGCGTCCGCCGACCGTGAGGTTGTGAAGGGTCACGACCAGGCGGGTGCGACCGGGACGGCGTCGCCCCAGGGCCAGGCCGGTGAGGGCGCCCGCGCGCAGGCCGTGGGCGTGGACGACGTCGGCGCTCCGTCCCAGACGGCGCAGCCTGGCCACGACCGCGGGGTCGCCGGGGGAGGGTCTGGGGCCGATCTCAAGGGCCTCCCCCCGCGCCCCGCCCAGGTCGATTCCCCCCAGAACGGCCCCGGGCGCCTCCACGATGACGTCGTGCCCCGCCCGTGCGAGCAGTCGGGCGCAGTCGCCCAGGTGCGCGCGCACTCCTCCGACGGCCGAGCCGGAGACCTCCAGGACGCGCCGTCGCCGCCCGGACGTCCCAGGACCCGGTGCCCCGACGGCTCCCGCGGATTCCGCGGATTCCGCGGGCTCCGAAAGGTCCGAGGACTCAGCGAACTCCGCGGCCCGTGCCCCCCGGTCGGCGCCGGAAGGCGTCGCCCTTCCCGCCATTCCAGTCGTTCCAGTCGTTCCAGTCACTGTCCCTCCCGGGGTGATGGTGTGCCCGCCGACGCGTCACCGGAGCGCAGACCGCTCAGGAGGCGGCGGTCCGCCGCCGTGCACACGCCCATGACGACGCCCGCGCAGGCCACCGCTCCCACGGCGCCGATGACGATCGAGCCGAGCTCCGTGCCGGCGCGCGCGCTCACCGTGCGCGCGCCGAGGCCGGCCAGCAGCGCGATGGGCGCGCCGACGACGAGCGCGCGCAGGGTCGGGCCGACGGCGCGGGCGCCCACGACCAGGGCCAGCGCCGCGAGCATGCCGGCGCCGGCGACGCCCATGCCGATCGTCAGCCCGATGGCCAGCGCGACGAGAGTGGCTCGCCCATCGCCTCCGTCCGGGGCCATGAGCCGCACCGCGACGGTCGATGCCCCGGCGACCGTCACCCAGCCCAGGGCGGTGGCGTGGGCGGCGGGGCGGGCCCGTCCGGCGGCGAAGAGGATCCGGGTGACCTGGTGGACGAGGGCGTAGCCCACCAGCGCGGGCGCGAGCACGGTCAGGCAGACACCCATGCCCTCGACGTCGGTCAGCAGGGCGAAGAAGCGCTCGGCCGCTGCCGACGACGCCATCAGCGCGCCGCCGCCGGCGAGCGCGACCGCGGCGACCAGCGCGGTGGAGGTGGCGGCGAGTTCGACGGCCCGAGGCGGGTGGCGGTTCGGCCCCCCTCCGGCATCGCTCCCGCCGTCCGCGTCGAAGGCCGCCGCGAGGCGCGGGTAGACCACCGTGGCGACGGGAACGGCCATCACCGCGTAGGGCAGCATGTAGACCGCCTGGACGTACTGGTAGACGGCCACGGTCCCGGCCCGTCCGCCGGAGCGCGCCAGCGCCAGGACGGCCAGGGTGCTGATCTGCTGCGCGATCAGGGTCCACACGCCGGCGCCGCCCAGACGCAGGGCCCGCCGGGCGACCGGCCGATCCAGGTGCAGCGTGGGGCGCAGGCGGACTCCCAGGCGCGAGACCGGGTAGAGCAGCGGCAGGCTGAGCGCGGCGACGCCGGCGGTCGTCCCCCATCCCAGGACCCTCAGGGCCGCCGCCCCGGCCTGGTCGCCGGAGCCGGAGGTCATGGTGCCGTAGACGGCGTAGGTCGACATGACGACGAGGCTGGACAGGATGGGCGCGAACGCGGGCCACGCGAAGCGGCCCATGGCCTGCAGCACCCCGGTGAGGACCACGCCGATGCCGTACAGGGGGATCTGGACAGCGAACATGCGCAGGAAGGCGGCGACCAGATCCACCTGGAGACCGGGATCCGTGCCCGACGAGGCGGGCAGCAGCGCCGCGATGGGATCGGCGAGAGCCGCGAGGACGAGCGCCAACGGGGTCAGAACCGCCAGGACGACGCCGAGCAGGCCCGAGGCGATGCGCGAGACGTCCCGACTGCGGGAGGGGATCGCCACCGCGGCCAGCAGGGGGACGACGGTGGCGGCCAGCGCCCCGCCGACGACGATCTCGTACAGGGCGTTGGGCACCTGGTTGGCGGTGGCGTAGGCGCCGGCGACGGTTCCGGCGCCCACAGTGGACGCCTGGACGATCCACCTGGCGAAGCCGAGCACCCGGGAGACGAGTGTGAGACCGGCGACCCCGGAGGCAGCACCGAGCAGACCGCGCGAGCGCGCGGGGCGCCGGCCCGCCATGCCGGGCGAGGACCCGGTCGGCCCGCTCGCCCGCGCGGAGGCGGTCATGAGGGTCGGCGGCCCAGGCCGTCGAGCGCGGCCAGCACTGGGGTGCCGGCAATGACCCGGGTGAAGGAGACGCGCTCGCTCGCCAGGACCAGGGCGGTGCCGACGAGCGCGGCGAGGCCGCGCACCGCCCGGCCGGGGTGGGCGGCCAGGGCGGTGCCGACGAGCGCGCCCACGGCGTTGGCGCCCGTGTCACCGAGCATGGTGTCCTCCAGGAGGTCCTCCGGCAGGGCCGCGGCGACGATGCCCAGCGCCCCGGCGGCCAGCGCCCTGGAGGCCCCGGCGTCCCGACGGCGGTCGATGAGCAGGGATCCGCTCAGGAGGGCGGCGGTCTTCAGAGCCCGACCGGGCCGCAGGTCGAGCAGGTTGTGAACGTTGGCCCAGGCCGCGATGACCGCCGCGCCGGTCGCGGCGTCGACGGCGACGGCGAACGGACCGCGCGCCCCGGCGACGGGACCGAGGAGGCTGCGGTTGCGGTATCGGGCCAGGAGCACTCCGGAGACGAGGGCCCCGGAGCCGATGACGACGACCTTGAGCGCACCGGTGGTCACCCGCCCGCGGGCCAGGGCGCCCAGGTGGCCGGTCAGTCCCTTGACGGGCGCCCCGCCGTCATGGGCGCCGGCGTCGAGGTCGTCGGCGAGCCCGGCGACACCGGCCGTCGTCGTCGCCACGAGTGCAGCCACCGCGACCGCCTCGGAGCCGAGCACGGCGCGGCCGATCCGAGCACTCGCGGCCACGGCCCCGGCCGCCGCGCCGACGCCACCGCGCAGACTCGTGGTGCGCCCGCGGAAGTTCGTGCGCTCCAGGCGGGGGCGCAGCCCGTCGAAGGAGCCCGCGCCGGCCGACCAGGCCAGGGTCGCGCCGAGCGCGTGGAGGGCGACGCCGGCCGGGGAGCGGTCCGGTGCGGCCGTGGACGCGTCCTCGAGGGCCGCAGGGGCCGCGGCGCGTCCGGGCGAGCGGTTCTCGAACTTCATGAGCCTCATGGACCCAGCGTATCGGTGCGGGCCGGAGCCCGGACGTTGACACCCCCTGCCGTCTCCGGGCGAGCGGCGTTACCGTGCGGCCGCGATTCTGATGCCGCCAGAGCCGACCGGTCCTCGAACCACCGCTTCCGAATCAGCAGACGATCCCCCGGAGCACCCCGCCGGGCGGCCCGCGGCCTCCGCCGACAGCCCGTCGCGCCGGCTCCCCATGCCGCCGGTCGTCTACGTGCCATGCGTGATCGACGAGCACGACGAGCGCAAGCTGGCGCTGCGCACGACGAAGGACGGACGGCTCGCCCTGCTGGTGTACACGGCCCTGGACCGCCTGCTGGATCTGGCCGGCGACGTCCCGTGGGTGCTCATGGACTGGGACGGGCTGGACAAGGCGCAGAAGATCGAGCACTACGACATGATCCTGCAAGACATACGGATTCCGGAGGACCAGCGATGAGCAGAGTACGAATCACCAGCGGTGTCGCGCAGAGCGCGACCAGTCGCATCACGACGGCGCAGGACTCCATCGCGGCCGGCCGCACCGGCAAGCCGACGGAGGTCGATGCCGGCGACGCGGCCGACATCGTCGATTCCGCCCTCATGGAGCCAACGTCCCGGGTGGACCAGCTGAGCTCGGACATGGACGGATTCTCGACGACGCTGACGAGCGCCGTCAGCGGCATGGAGGGCACCGACCAGAACGCTCCGCTTCGAAAGGATGTGTGAACTGGGTGGTCGGCAGATCCTTAGTCGTCGAGGGCGGGAGGACGGCCGAGACCGGAACAGCACGAATGGGATTCCTCGCGTCCAGGACCCGTGTTGTCGATTCCGCAGAGTTCTACGCGCAGTATGACATTGCCAGGAGCATGGCCGCCGAGGGAAAGCCTTTGACATCCGAAGGAAAATTCATGGATCTCGTAGGCACTGCGGGTAAGGAGCCGGTCATTCCCAAAGGCCTCAATGCAGCCGCCAAGGGCGCCAGCGCCACTCTTGCAGTGGCCGGGACGGGTATCGGCAGCTGGGCCGACATGCAGGACGGCGAGTCCACCGGGCAGGCGATCACGTCGAACGTGGCCGCAACAACTGCTGGCGTGGCGGTAACCTCCTGGGCGACCACAACAGCGACGGGCGCACTGGCGGGCTCGGTCGTCCCGGGGGTGGGCACGGTCGTCGGCGGGGCCGTGGGCCTGGCCGCCGGTGTCACCGCCTCACTCTTCACGGACGGCTTCGTCGACTCCCTCTTCGAGGATCACAAGGGACTGTGGCACGCTGCCGGCGAGGGTGCCAAAGCGGTCGGGGACGGGTTCAAGTCGGTCGGGAACGCGGTCTCCGACGGCTGGCACGCGGTCTTCGGCTGACTCCCGGCGGACGTCACGAGGGAGTTCACCATGATCGCGGGTTTCTTCGCCTCCGCGCTCCTCGCGCTCGGAGTCGCACTCATCTATGCCGGAGCCTACCTTCTCGCCTTTCCGCGTCTGCCCGGCGCAATGGTCGCCCCCATGGGGTGGGGCCTGGCCGTTCTGATCGCTCTGAACCTGATCCTGATGGGATACGCGAAGGTGCGCGCTCTCCCGCTTCCCGTTCCCCAGATCAACCACCGGGAGCTTCGGTCCCGTCTGCGGGAGTCCGGCGACTGGCAGCGACGCTACCCGACGACCACCGCCGCCGGCCCCATCCGCATCACCGCCCCTCCCCCGGCCGAGCCGGCCATCATCCACGCGCTCGTCGTCGTGATCGGTGTCTGGGGACTATGGGGGGCTGTCGCTGAGCGGGCGCCCCGGCGGCATCCTGCTCTTCGGCCTCATCATCAGCACCGCCGGCCTACTCCTCATGCGCCGCAACCTCGTGCGCGGCCTCTCCCTGACCCTCGACGAGCGGGCCATCACCGATCGCAGCTCCTTCCGCCGTCGACGCTTCCTCCCCTGGGAGGTCATGACGAGCGTCCTCGTGGACCCTTTGGGCGTCCTGGTCTCCTTCGACCGCTCCAGACCCGCCTTCGGGGCGCTGCCGTTGAAGCAGCGCGTTCTCCCGTACTCCGAGAACTACGGCACCGGCATCTACGTCCTCGCCAGGTACCTGGGGCTGACGCCGCGAGACCTGGCGGCCCTCATCCGGCGCGAGTACAGGATCAACACCGGGTCGTCCCTGATAGAGGCGCGGCCGACCCCGGACTACCTCCCGGAGTCGCCGCTCGACGACATCGGTGGTGGGTAGTGACGACGATCGCGCTCGTGAGGATCCGCGGTAACCGTCCTCACGACGGTATCGGGGGCATGACGGCGTCGGCCCCCTTGTCGAAGCCGTAGTGACCCTTCCTCCCCGCGGCCGCTGCGGCCAGGGCCAGCGGGGTGGAGACCGCGGCGGCCGTCTGCCCCACCGAGTCGATGGTGGTCACAGGGGCCTTGGCGGTGCGCAGGGAGGAGACGACGTCGGTCTCCGCGTCGGCGGCACCGACGACGACCGTCGTGGAGACCGCGGCCGTCCCGGTCAGAGCACTGGCCCAGGAGGTCGCGGTCTGCGACATCGTGGCGGAGGCCTCGGCGTCGGCCCTGGTCTCCGAGGCGTCCGCACTGCGCGGGCCGACGGCGACGATCATGTCCGCGGGGCCGTTGGGCCTGGCGTCGACGGTGACCAGCGGGGTGTCCGAGGCGGTCAGCAGGCCCATGAGGGCCTTGGCGCTCTCCGAGTCGCTGGTCAGCGCCGTGCCCAGGCCCTCTCCCAGCACCCCGTTGCCGTCGGTCGAGACCGTCTTGCCCAGGTATCCGGCGAACTGGCCGGAGTAGGTCTGCCGGAAGGCCTCGCGGGAGTCGTCGGTCCAGGCGGTGGTCAGGCTCACGCGTCCGTTGATCGTCCCGCCGGCCGTCTCCACCTGGGCGGTGATCGCGTCGACGTCGTCGCTCTCGGCGTCGGGGAGGACCGCCAGGGCGACCTTCCTGCCGTCGAGGGTCCCGGGCAGGTAGGTGGCCGCCGCAGCGGTGATGTACGCGTCGCGGTCGTTGACGGCCGCCTCGGTCTGCTCGAGCTGGGCCTGCATGGCCTTCCGATTCTCGCGCAGAGAGGTGACCTGGTCGTTCAGGGCGGTCCCCAGGGAGTTCTGCAGCGGTCCCGCGCCGAGCACGACGCCGACGGCGAGCGCGAGGAAGACGGAGATGAGCGATACCAGGTGGTAGCGGAAGTCGATCATGGGAGTCCTGTTCCTGCTCAGACGGAGGGTGTGCTCGGGGCCAGTCCCACGAGCGAGCGGAGGAAGTTGACGAGGTCGTCCCACACGGCGCCGGACAGGCCCAGGAGAGTCTGCCCGGACGGCGTGGAGGCGAGGGCGGCGAACAGGGCGATGAGCCCGGCGAGGGCCAGGAAGGCCAGGTTCCAGCCGGAGATGCGGGTGCGGTACAGACGCGAGACCCCCTTGGCGTCGATGAGGCGATTGCCGACCTTGAGACGGGTCAGGAAGGTCGAGGACATCCCCTCGCGTCCCTTGTCGAGGAACTCCAGGAGCGTGACGTGCGTGCCCACCGCGACGATGAGCTCGGCCCCGGCGCTGTCGGCCATGAGCATGGCGATGTCCTCGCTGGTGCCGGTGGCCGCGAAGACCTTGTGCTCAACCTCGAGGCTCTCCACCCGGGCGAGACCGGGGGCCCGGCCGTCGCGGTAGGCGTGGACGACGATCTCGGCTCCGATCCCGAGGGCCTTGTCCGACACGGAGTCCATGTCGCCGACGATCATGTCCGGCTTGAGCCCCGCCTCCAGGACGGCGTCCGCCCCGCCGTCGACTCCGATGATGACGGGCTTGTAGTCGCGGATGTAGGGGCGCAGCGCCATGAGGTCCTGCTTGTAGGAGTAGCCGCGCACGACGATCAGGACATGGCGCCCGTTCATCCGGGTGCGGATATCGGGCATGCCCACGCCGTTGAGCAGGAGGTCGCGCTCGCCGCGCATGTACTCCATGGTGTTGACGGCGAAGGCCTCGAGCTGCACCGACAGGCCCGCTCTCGCGGCCTCCATGGCGTCATCGACCCGCTCCCGGGTCTGCACCACGCCCTCGGCGATGACCTCGTCCTCGCCCTTGACGCTCACCCTCGCCGGGCCGCCGTCGGAGCTCAGATCGATATCGACATGCTGACCCTCGCGCACGCGCATGATGTCCGCCCCCAGGTCGTCGATGAGCGGAATGCCGGCATCGACCAGGATGCCCGGGCCGAGATTGGGGTAGCGCCCCGAGACCGACGGCGCGGCGTTGAGCACCGCTGCGGGGCGCGCCTCGGCGAGGGCCTCGGCGGCCACGCGGTCGAGGTCCGTGTGGTCGATGACGGCGATCTCGCCGGCTCGAAGGCGCTTGGTGAGCCTCTTCGTGCGCGCGTCGACGCGCACCGCCCCACTCGGGCATTCCGGGTCCGACGACGCCTGCTTGCGGAACGGGATCCTCACGTCGGGGATTCTGCCACGGCGGCGGCCTCGTCGAGGAGCTCAGCCGCATGCCGCAGGGCCGCCTCGGAGCGTTCGTGCCCTGAGAGCATGCGGGCCAGCTCGGTGACGCGTTCGGAGCCGGTCACCCGTACGACCCGGGTGCGGGTTCCCCCCGCCATGAGGGACGGATCCGGCGTCGCGGCCTCCGGGACAACGGCGTCCGGGGTCTCCTTGACGACGACCAGGTGCGTGTGCGCCCAGGCCGCGACCTGAGGCAGATGGGTGACCACCACCACCTGGTGACGGCGCGCCAGGCGCGCGAGCCTGCGGCCGACCTCACGCGCGGCGCGTCCGCCGACTCCCGCGTCGATCTCATCGAAGACGAAGGTGCGCTGGTGCGCCGCCGTGGTCGCACGCTCCTGCGGGGCATGAGCATCGGCCGCCGACGCCGGGCCGCCGGCGTCGGCCAGAACGACCTCCATGGCGAGCATGATGCGGGACAGCTCGCCGCCCGAGGCGCCCTTGCCCAGCGGCAGGGCGGGGGCTCCCGGGTGGGGGGCAAGGAGCAGGGAGACCGCCTCGGCACCGGTGGGGCCGGGCTCATCGAGCGGCTCGAGGTCGACGACCAGTCGCGCCCCCTGCATCTGCAGACCGTCGAGCTCGGAGGTGACCGCGGTCTCGAGCCTCTCGGCGAGCACGCGGCGCGCTGCGGTCAGCCGGTCGGCGACCTCGTCCAGATCTGTCTGGGCGTCGACCAGCGCCTGCTCCAGTGCCGCGGCGCTGTCGCCCGGATCCTCCAGCTCGGCCAGACGCGCGGCCGCTCGGCGTCCCCAGGCCAGGAGCGCGTCGACGTCGTCGAGTCGAGTGCTCGCACCGCCAATCTCACGGCAGGTCCGGGCCAGCTCCCCCCGCCGATCCTGGATCCAGGCGAGCCGGGCCGGGTCGGCCTCCAGGGACGCCAGGTACTCCCCCAGGTCGGCGGCGATGTCGGTCGCCAGGATACCCAGCTGGTGGGTGCGGCCGGCGAGCTCGACCAGGGCCTCGTCGTCCGGTGCGCCGGCGAGGGCGCGCTGCGCGGCGGCGATGAGAGAGGACGCGTCGATCTGGTCGGTCGCAGCCGCGTCCTCCTGGCCGACCAGGGCCGTGCGTGCGGTCCCCGCAGCCAGGCGGCGATCCTCAGCGTGGTCGAGACGCTCGGCCTCGACGGTGAGCTCGCGGTCCTCCCCCGGTGAGGGGTCCACGGTCTCGAGCGCCTCCAACCAGCCGCGCAGGCGGTCCGACTCCTCCTGGCGCGCCTGCGTCCCGTCGCGCCATCGATCCAGCGCCTCGGCGGCCTCACGACGGGCCCGGTAGGCCTCCGCGTAGCGGCGGCACAGGGCGGCGTGCTCGCCTCCTCCCAGACTGTCCAGGGCGGCGCGCTGGGCGGCGCCGCTGCGCAGCCGGAGCTGATCGGCCTGCCCGTGAACCGATACGAGCTGGGATCCGACCTCGGTGAGGACGGAGGAGGGGACGGCGCGCCCTCCCAGATGGGCACGGGAGCGTCCCGTGGCCGGCACCGTCCGGGAGGCCAGGAGAAGGTCGTCATCGAGCTCGCCGCCCGCCTGCCCGACCCGGGCGGCGGCCCGGGATGCCGGATCGATGGCGAAGGACCCCTCGACGAGGGCGCGCTCCGCCCCGGTCCTCACGATGGTCGCCTCCGCGCGCTGCCCCAGGAGGAGACCGAGCGAGGTGAGCACCATGGTCTTGCCCGCGCCGGTCTCCCCGGTCAGCGCGGTCAGACCGGGGCTCAGGAGAAGATCGGCCTGCTCGATGACGCCGAGATCCTCGATGTGGAGCGACTCGATCATGCTGAATCATCCGGGTCGTCCGCGTCGTCGGCGATGGCTCGCCAGCCCTCGACGGGCAGGTCGAACTTGCGCACGAGCCGAGTGGCGAAGGGCGCGTCGTTGAGTCGTGCCAGGCGCACGGGGCGGTCCGCGCGCGTGACGCGGATGCGCGAGCCGGCGGGCGCATCCAGGCTCCGCCGTCCGTCGCACCACACCTCGGCGCCCCCCAGGCCCGCGTGCTGGATCACGACCTCCAGGCGGGAGTCGGGCCCCAGGACGAGCGGACGCGTGAACAGGGCGTGGGCGACCAGCGGCACGAGCAGCAGGGCCTCGACCTCCGGCCAGATCACGGGCCCGCCGCCGGAATAGGCGTAGGCCGTCGAACCGGTGGGCGTGGACATCACCAGGCCGTCGCAGCCGAAGGAGGAGACCGCCTGCCCGTCGACCCCGATGGCGACCTCCAGCATGCGGGCGCGGTCGCACTTCTCCAGGGCCGCCTCGTTGAGGGCCCAGTCGTGGGTGACACCGCCATCGGGGGCGGTGACCTCGACATCCATGGTCATGCGAGTCTCCACCGCGTAGTGGCCGGCCACCAGGTCGGCCACGACCTCCTCGACCGCGTCGGGATCGGCCTCCGCCAGGAAGCCGACGTGACCCGTGTTGACGCCGACCAGGGGCACATCGCGCTGCCGTGCGATCTCCGAGGCGCGCAGGATCGTGCCGTCGCCGCCCAGGACGAGGACGAGGTCGACGTCACCGCCGAAGGCCGGATCGACGGCCTGAACACCGTGGGCGCGCAGCGCCGCCTTGGCCCGCATGACTGCGGTGGCGGTCGGCGCGGCCTTGCGGTGGCGCGGAACCGGGGTGTCACCGCGGTCCCGCTCGAGCACCATGACACGACGCAGTCCGCGCTCGGTTCCGGAGGGACTCGAGGAACTCGCCTCCAGGACCGGCTCGATCGACCCGGGCGGGCCGGAAGAACCGGTCGGAGTGCGCGGCGTCCCGGATGACGAAGTGAATGCGCTCACGGCTGCCTCCCCTCCGTACGGCGGCCAGCGGGTCCTTCGGCGACGGCGCGATCGGTCTCGGCGAGCAGGGCGTCGCCGACGAGGTCCGCCGCGGTGCCGGCCCGTCCGGCGTGCAGGTTGATGAAGTACTCCACGTTACCGGCGGGACCGGGCAGGGGGGAGGCGGTCACGGCGTCTATGCCGACTCCGAGCTCGTGAGCGCGGGCGGCCACGGTCAGCACGCTCTCGATGTGCATCCCGGGGTCGCGCACCACTCCCCCGTGCGCCAGGCGCTCCTTGCCGACCTCGAACTGCGGTTTGACCATGAGCAGCAGGTCGGCGTCCTCGGCGGCCGCGGCGAGCAATGGGGCCAGGACGAGGGTCAGGGAGATGAACGACAGGTCGCCGACGACGAGCTCCGGAGCGGGCACGACCGCCCGCGGGTCCAGGGCGCGCACGTTGGTGCGGTCCAGGACCGTGACCCGCTCATCGGACTGAAGAGACCATGCGAGCTGGCCGTAGCCGACATCGACCGCCGTCACGTGCGCGGCGCCGCGCCGCAGCAGGACGTCCGTGAAGCCCCCGGTGGACGCCCCGGCGTCCAGGCATCGGCGTCCTTCCAGCCGCGGTGCCAGACCCCGGGCCCCGAGGGCGTCGAGTGCGCCGGCGAGCTTGCGGGCGCCGCGGGAGACGTAGTCGTCGCCCTGGGACGGTACGACCTCGAGCGCCTGCGCCGGGTTGACCTGACGCGCCGGCTTCACGACGACGGCACCGTCGAGCGTGACATGCCCGTCGACGATGAGTCGGGCTGCGTGCGTGCGCGAGCGAGCGAGCCCGCGTCGGACGAGCTCGGAGTCGAGACGAATGAGGCGTGCCATGCAATACCGATGTCTGTCTGGTGTCTATCCGGGTGCTGATGCTGCTAGTGGACTGCGCCCGGGGTCGAAGACGTTGGCCATCAGTCCTCGGCCCGGCGGAGCTCCGAGGCGAGCGTCTCATGAATCGCCTCCAGAGCAGCGACCCGTTCCTCCATCGGAGCGTCGCCGGCCTCCTGAAGCCTGTCGGCGATATCGGTGAGGCGGCCGGCATGCGCATCGGCCGCGCCTGCCGGTGGTGGGACCGGAACGGGGCGCGGCTCGCGGGCGATCTGGTGCGTCATGCGGTGATCGGACTCAGGCTCGGACACGAATGTCGGGAATGCTCGGCGCCGGGGCTCCAGCATGCCGATCCAGGTGATCCCACATGGCGCAGGCCAGAGCACGGTAGGCGTTGAGGGTGATCTCAGCCTCCCGCCCGGTCAGAGCGACCTCGTCGTCGAGAAGGACGACGTCGTCGTGAATGCGGCAATGAGTCGCGCCCACGATCCACTCGGTCTCTTCACCGCGGCGCTCGTGCACCGGTCTCGGATGGGGCTCCAGCAGGCCGCGCAGGTCGGTGTGGAGGTATGCGGGGCGCTCCTCGGGCCGGGCCAGGACGACGTCGCGCGCCGTGCTGACGCCCGTCAGGACGTGCAGTCCGGGAATGCCGGCGGCGCGGGCCCCGACGTGATCGGTGTTGAGACGATCACCCACGGCCAGCGGGGCGGAGCCACCGGCGCGGGCGAGAGCGCGTTCGTAGATCCCCGGGAACGGCTTGCCTCCGGCCAGCGGCTCGCGACCGGAGGCATTGGCGATGGCCGCCACGAGACTGCCATTGCCCAGAGCGAAGCCGCGCTCGGTGGGCAGGGTGGCGTCGAGATTGGTGGCGACGTGAAGCGCCCCATCGGCGATGGCGTACAGGCCCTCCGACATCATCGCCCAGTCGACGGCCGGATCCCAACCCTGAACGACAGCGGCGGGCCGGTCGTCGGCCGAGGCGACAACCGTGAAGCCCTCGGCGGCAAGAGCCGAGCGCAGACCCTCGCCACCGACGACGAGTACGGGCGAGCCCTCGGCGAGCCGCTCGCGCAGCAGTGCGGCGGCGTCCATGGCGGCCGAGAAGACCTCGTCCGGAGAGGCCCGAATATCGTTACGGGACAGCTTGTCGACAACGGCCTGAGGCGCGCGGGAAGCGTTGTTGGTGACGAATGACAACGTCATGCCGTGAGCCCGAGCGCCGTTAATGCTGTCAGCGGCGTAGTCGACCCTGGCGTCACCGGCGAAGCACACGCCGTCCAGGTCCAGGAGGGCGACGTCATAGATCTGCGCCAGAGGCGACTCGCTGCCCAGAAGCATGGCGTCTCCATCAACGGGAGCCGGTGCGGTCATGTCAGGCCTCCTGATCCTCGGGCGCGTCGCTCTCATCGACGTGGCCGGTCTCGCCGAGCAACTCGGCCATCTCCTCCTCGACGCGCTCGGAGAAGGACGCGGACCCGTGGAGCTCCTCGGTGCTCTCGTCGCTGGTGAAGGTGCCGTCGCCTCCCACCGGCACGGCCGAGAGACCTTCGGGAGTCTCCCCGGCGAGGCCGCCGTCGCCGACGGTCTCGGTGAGATCGTCGGTACGTGCCCTTGAGGCATCCTCCTCGGAAGGGATGTCGGGCGCGTCAGCGGACTCGGCGCGAACGGCCTGCTCCTGATCGTAGTCGTCCTCGATATCGTAGACCTCGACATCGTTCTCGGGCTCGTCCCGGGGTCCTTCGCCGATGCGCTCGCGAATCGCCGCGGCCTCATCCGCTCGGCCGAGATTCTCGAGCCGGTCGGCGCGCACGGAGTGGAGACGTCGCAGCGTCTCCCGGTCACCGCGGAACATCATGATCGCCTCTTCGATCACCACCAGCCCGAGGTCGTCCTGCCCCATGTCGTGCCGCACGCCCGAGACGACCATGGCCAGCTCCGCCTCCTCGAGATCGTCAAGCAGGTTGGGGTCGACCTCCTTCGCGATTTTGAGGGCCTGCTGGTGACGGCCCAGAGCGCGCTCGCAATCGGCCTCGATAGCACGATGCATATCCAGGCCCGACAGACGCCTCGCGGCACGGATCTCGCGAAGCGCCTCGGCGTAGTGCCCGGCCAGGTATGCGGCGATTCCTGCTGACTCTCGTACGACGGCGACCCGGCCCGCGTGCGATGCGGCATAACGAGCATGCTGATAGGCGAGCTCCGGGTCGGAGACGAGCAGGCGCTGAAGCATGACCAGATGCCGTGAGACGTTCTCCGCGTTCGCCCGGCCCAAGGCTCTCAACTCACGACGTGCCGACGCCTCGAGATCCGCCGGCCGAACGTTCTCCGGCACCGAGGGCTCGGGCACCCGCCTCCGCTGCGAAGGACGAGAATCACGCCCACCGCCGTCGCGGCGCCCATGCCCCGAGAAGCGTCTTCCGCGGCCATCCTGTTGACGACGAAAACGATCACCGCGCTCCTCGCGGCGCCGACCGTGATCCTGCTTGGCGTCGTCGCCTCGCGCATGCCCGTATCGGCCACGGTCATCAGAAGACGAGCCGCCACGACCACGAGAGAACTCGCGGCCTCCATCGTCATGACTCCGGGAGTGCTGTCGCCGCCCGTCGTCAACCGGGTATTCCCTGTCACCGCGCCGCCGGAAACCATGACGATCACCAGCTGAACGTGCACTGCGGGAGCGCCACTGACTGTCGCGCCTGTCCTGGGACATGGATGTGGTCCTTGGGTTGCGGTGGGATCTGTTTCTGGATGAGCCTACCTGTTAGTCGGTGACAGGTCTCTTGATCCGGCGTTGTTGTGTTGTTGTTTGTTTTCCCCCGGCCGTCGTTTTGTGTGGGTGGTGGGGGGGGTGGTGTGTGCTCGGTGGTGTCCTGCTCTTCCGCGTCCTGGCGGGCGCAGTACCATTGGCGCTGGGGGTCTTAGCTTCCGGGTTCGGGATGGGTCCGGGCGTTGCCTCCCCGCTATGACCACCGAGACGTGTGGTGGGGTGGTGTGGTGCGCGTGCGGGTGTTGCCCTTTGTGGGGTGTTGCTCTGTGGTGTTGTGGGTGGTTGTGGTCTTGCCGGCCCCCCGCCGCCGTTTGTTCGGGGGTGGGGGTGGGTTGGTGGTGGTCTGCATAGTGGACGCGGGGTTGTGCTCGGTGCGGGGTCCCCCCCTGGTGTGGGGGGGGTGGTGTTCCCCTTGTTGTTCCGCCCCCCCCTTGGTGTGGGGGGTGGGGGTGGGGGTGTGTGTTTGTGTTGGCCTGTTAGTACCAGTCGGCTTCGGCCGTTGCCGGTCTTCCACGTCTGGCCTATCGACCCAGTGGTCTGCTGGGGGCCTTCCAGCAGCACGGGGTGCTGCTGCGGAGACCTGGTCTTGAAGGTGGTTTCCCGCTTAGATGCTTTCAGCGGTTACCCTGTCCGAACGTAGCCAACCAGCCGTGCCCCGGGCGGGACAACTGGCACACCAGAGGTTCGTCCGTCCCGGTCCTCTCGTACTAGGGACAGGCCTTCTCAAGTCTCCTGCGCGCGCAGAGGATAGGGACCGAACTGTCTCACGACGTTCTAAACCCAGCTCGCGTACCGCTTTAATGGGCGAACAGCCCAACCCTTGGGACCTGCTCCAGCCCCAGGATGCGACGAGCCGACATCGAGGTGCCAAACCATGCCGTCGATATGGACTCTTGGGCAGGATCAGCCTGTTATCCCCGGGGTACCTTTTATCCGTTGAGCGACGACCCACCCACACGGGATCGCCGGATCACTAGTTCCTACTTTCGTACCTGCTCGACCCGTCGGTCTCACAGTCAAGCTCCCTTGTGCACTTGCACTCAACACCTGGTTGCCGACCAGGCTGAGGGAACCTTTGAGCGCCTCCGTTACACTTTAGGAGGCAACCGCCCCAGTTAAACTACCCACCAGGCACTGTCCCTAACCCGGATCACGGGCCCAGGTTCAGGCGCACGCCATAACCAGAGTGGTATTTCAAGGACGACTCCACCGCCACTGGCGTAACGGCTTCACAGTCTCCCACCTATCCTGCACAAGCTATAGCGGGCGCCAATACCAAGCTGTAGTAAAGGTCCCGGGGTCTTTCCGTCCTTCTGCGCGAAACGAGCATCTTTACTCGTACTGCAATTTCGCCGAGCTCATGGTTGAGACAGCGGGGAAGTCGTTACGCCATTCGTGCAGGTCGGAACTTACCCGACAAGGAATTTCGCTACCTTAGGATGGTTATAGTTACCACCGCCGTTTACTGGGGCTTAAATTCACCACTTCACCCCACGAGGGGGTTGATGGTTCCTCTTAACCTTCCAGCACCGGGCAGGCGTCAGTCCGTATACATCGCCTTACGGCTTCGCACGGACCTGTGTTTTTAGTAAACAGTCGCTTCCCCCTGGCCTCTGCGACCCTCCCCCCTAGCCCGCGATGGGGCTTCAGGGATCAGGCCCCCCTTCTCCCGAAGTTACGGGGGCATTTTGCCGAGTTCCTTAACCATGATTCACTCGTGCGCCTAGGCATACTCTGCCCGACCACCTGTGTCGGTTTAGGGTACGGGCGGCTGGCACCATCGCGTCGAGGCTTTTCTCGGCACCCCAGGATCACCCTGTTATCCCCCACCAGCGTGGGGTCACCATCACGCCTCACCCTCACCCCTCAAGGAGGCAGTCACTCCGGATTTGCCTGGAGGACGGGCTGCGCGCTTGAACGGACCAAGCCATCAGGTCCGCCGGGCTACCACTGTGCGTCACCCCTGTTAACACGCTTGCCTACCTGCACGGAGGGTCCCCAGACCCCACCACCACAACCACACCACCCCCCGAAAGGAGTAGGCGCGGCTGAACTTGGTGGCTGGGCGTGGGTTAGCACCCGCGCGTCAGCATGGGCGGTGCTTCGCCGGTACGGGAATATCAACCCGTCATCCATCGACTACGCCTGTCGGCCTCGCCTTAGGTCCCGACTCACCCAGGGCGGACTAGCCTGGCCCTGGAA
>ERZ772993.153-NODE-153-length-35553-cov-15.108147_pt1 | contig 35553 bp, 27 predicted proteins | sample MGYA00580670_ERZ772993 | MGnify/ENA primary metagenome ERZ772993 (study PRJEB29015, sample SAMEA2737936) | human oral metagenome | biome: human oral; feature: human-associated habitat; material: dental | place: China | collected 2136 ... | reverse complement strand
CGGTGGGCCAGCTGGTTGGCCTTTGCGTTGAGCTCCGCGTACGTGAGCCGCTCGCTCTCGTACACCACCGCCACCGCCTCCGGCGTCTGCTCCACCTGCTGCTCGAACAGCTCATGAATCAGCGCCTCCTTCGGATACTTAGAAAAGGTATTGTTGAACTCATACACCAACCGTTCGAACTCACCTTCATGAAGCATGCTGAGCTCGCCCAAAGGTCTATCCCACCCCTGAACGGCCTGCTTCATGATCTCCTCAATTCTCAGCGAAATATCGACAACCCTTGATTCGGAAAGGCAACTTTGATTGAATGAATATTCAATGAATGGATCGTCGTTCGAATGAAAATCACTAAGAGCAATAGCAAGCTTGCCGAACTCCTTATCCCCATATACGCGCAGGACCTTGGATTCACACCCACCAAAGGAGCTCACCAGCGGAAACTGATCGAATGAGAAACTGACGTCAACCAGACCAAAATCGACACCGGAAGCCCGCTGAATCTCTTCGATAGGAACGCGCTGATGCCGGTAAGAACGCCTCATGTCGTTTGAAATGATGCGAACCAGATCTCCGAAAGACATTGCATCATCAGCCTTGACACCCACCGGAATTACCGACGAGAACATGCCAATAACGCCCCTGAGTGCCCGATTGTTCCTTCCATGAGTCGTGGAGCCAATAGAGAAGCAATAAATATGCTCGGTCTTGAAGAAATAACTCGCGATGACCGCAAGCATGAAATGAACGAACGAACATCCGTTGGCATTACATAATTTCGTGGCTTCATCGACAAGCCTCCTGGACACCGAACGTCGAACCAATCCACCGTGAGAGCAGTTTTCCGTGGAAGCTCGTAACTCAGGAACAAGTACCTCGTCAGGAGCATTGACAAACTTACCCTTCCAGTACTGAAGATCCTTTTCCCGTCTATCCGGATTATCAAATGAAACAGCCTCCTTCACGTATTCAAGGAATGAAGACCTAGCCCTTGCAACATCCTCTCCTTTGACAAGCCCTTCGTATACTTCCGCGACTTGGTTATAGAAATTCATTCCCCCAATACCATCAACGATGACGTGATGGAAACAGGAAACCCACAGAAAATCTTCACCCCCAAGACGAAGCACCACATTACGAAACAAAAGTGACCCATCAAATGAAAACGAACGAGTCGCAATTTCGTGAACAAGCTCGGCCAGTGACGCCTCATCATGACACGCCCTGGAAACATCGATTTCCTCGATATCAATGTCAATATTATTCAACAGGCGCTGGCATGGCACATTTCCGTCGCATACATCAATCACGAGCCTCAGGGCATCATTATCAGCAGCGACAACCTTAATAGCGTTGACGAGCACATCAACCGAAAAAACTCCATTTATGCGCGCACAAAACCCGATATTAAAATGCGAACTACCAGGGAAGCGTGCCTGAGCCATCCATATCCCGCGCTGGTTTTCGGTCAAGGGATATGAATCTATACTCACAAAAAAACCTCCACCTGCCATTTTTTCGTATGGATTGAACGTCCTTGTCGTGATTGTCGGGTTGACTTTATTCATCGGATTTAAGTTGCGATTCATTCAACGTTAATACAATCCCAGAAAATGAAATACTATCTTCAAACGACAAAACATACACTCTACACTTTTTAATAGCCTTCAAACCTACAAATTTTACCAGTTAAGAGCCTCTGGGAATTTGGACACAACCCAAATCTTTGAGAAAATGTAGCTATGATGTATAAGCTGAAGATCAATAGCAGGCAGCTCATCAACGCATTCAGCCTCGGACAAGCTCCTGGAAATTCGTGATCAAATCACCTAGAGTGCGGATGCGTACAAGCATGCCATTGAGCCACCTGATATGACACCCGCGGCGCCCTGACTCACTTCAATATTAATTCAAATAAACCCCAAAATGACCCTCTCAAAAGAACCTTATCTTTCCGAGCCATGGAAAATCCGTTTTTGGTCTATATTCATCGGCCAAGCGTTTTCTTTGATAGGATCCGGGCTTACTCAGTTCGTGCTCATCTGGTGGATTACCGACACCACCGGAAGTGTCGCTGCACTCGGTCGCGCCGGGCTTGCAGCAAGTGTGCCAATGGCGCTTCTCGGCCCGATTGGAGGGGTTTTTGCTGACCGGTATAGCCGTCAGCTCATCATGGCCGTATCAGACTTGGTCAGTGCTGCCTGCATGGTTGTATTGATGGTGCGGTTTCAGCTAGGAACGCCAAATCTTGAAGAGATTTACACGATGATTGCGATACGAAGTGCCATGCAGGCATTTCAGATACCCGCTTCCACCGCAAGCATGGCAATGCTCGTTCCGTCTGATTTTCTTCCTAGGGCGGCCGGTCTTAACCAGATGATGCAAGGGGTCACCGTCATTGGTGCGGCCCCCCTTGGGGCTTTCGTCATGAGTATCATGCCGGTGGGGTGGGCCCTTGGAATCGATGTACTGACCGCTGCTATTGGTATAACGCCCCTTCTTTTTGTATCCATCCCTCAGAAGCTGTCAGGCAGCCGCGGTGAGAGAATCTGGCACAATCTGAGGGACGGCATAAACGCAGTGTGCTACGACCGACCGTTGAGAACTCTTTATGTGCTGGCTACCTTTGCGGTTCTTACGTTCTCACCGCTTTCAACTATGATTCCAGTTCTGGTCAAGAACTATTTTGGTGGCGGCGCCTCCGACGTAGCCATGCTCGAAAGTTCGTTTGGTATTGGAATGATTTTTGGGGGAGGCATCATTGCGTGGATTGCCCCAGCAAGAAAGATGCTGTGGGTTCTTGTTTGCTTTACGTTGACATGCTTTCTGATGTCTGTCTTGGCAGTCGTTCCTCATAATCTGTTCTGGCTGGCTGTCGCAGTTTTCTTTGTCAGTTCCATGATCAACATGATGGGGTACTCATCATTGATGGCTCTACTGCAGTCAACGATTCCAAATGCCATTCAGGGTCGTGTTCTTTCGTTGTTTAGCACAGTGACGGCAATTGCGTCGCCGTTCGGGCTTGCACTGGCAACCCCCCTGGGTGAGTTCATTGGTATCCAGAACCTTTATATTCTTTTTGGCGTTTCTGGCGGACTTGTCGTTTTTTCCGGATTCATTTTCAATTCAGTTTTCGACCTTGATCACCGCTCCATTGAGGACCAAGTCGAAGTTCACGGAAAACAAAATTCTGGAAACCTTGCAGGAAGCTGAGTCGGTATCCCACAGCGATTTCTATTCCATTGGGGTGGATCATCCACCCCGATTGCCTTTATTCACCTTCCATCGTCCCATCCCATTGAAAAACTACCCATCCCGCATGGCCGGCATGACAGCAACCGAGACAGCGACATTACGTAGTCGGTCCTGCAAAATCCAATACCGCCCGTTTCCAACCTAAGGAAAGTCTGAGCAAGCCCCTCTCAGGGCATAAAACGAGGCCTACCGCTTTCGCCTGACGAAAACCTGGCCTCAAACAGGGCCATGACCTCTTATGATCAGGCCGCCTTGGCGGTCACAGCGCCCTTCATGGGCGCACCTCGGGTGTCATTTTCATCAGTTCCTTTCGTACCATCCACAGGTTGCCCAGTGCAAACAGCGTCATCAGCTAGGCTGTGTTCTTGGCCAGTAAGCATCCGCCCAACCCCACCTTGACGCCAGCCACCGCAGCGGTTCCCTCATAAGGAAGGAAGGGGCGTGTGTGGCGGCCTCCTCGGGCCCGCTCAGCCCTGTGCCGGCCGCCAGTTATGCGGCAGCAGCTCGCCAATGTCCTTGTGCTTTGTTATCGGCAGACGCGTGAGCACGTCCTTCAGGAGGCGTACGGGTCATGCCCGTTGAGCACGGCTGACTGGATCAGGCTCATGACGGCAGCCGCGCGCTGGCCGGCCCGCAGTGATCCGGCAAAGAGCCAGTTCTTGCGGCCCAGCTCCACCGGGCGCACGAGGTTCTCGCAGTAATTGTTGTCGATCACCGCATGGCCGTCGTCCACATAGCGTATCGGGGCCTGCCAACGTCTGAGGCTGTAGTCGACGGCGTTGGCAATGGCGCTGCCGGGTGGCACGAGTTCGCGCTGCTGCTTGAGCCACACATGCAGCGCATCCAGAATCGGTACGGCGCGCTTCTGTCGCAGCCTTCGCCGATCGTCAGCCTTGAGCCGCCCGGCCTTGCGCTCAATGCGGTACAGCGCCTTGATGCTGTCCAGGGCGTGCCCAGCTACCGGGCTTTTGTTGCTGGCAAAGACCTCGAAGAACTTGCACCGGGCGTGCGCCATGCAGCCCAGTACGGTGATTCCCTGGTCAAAGCAGGCCTTGTAGCCGGCGTAGTCATCGTAGATCAGCTTGCTTTGCCAGTCGCCCAGGAAGGTGCGGCAGTGTTGGCCCGAGCGGCTCTCGGTCAGATCGTAGACCACGGCCTTGAGATCATCGTACCGGGTGCTGGCATATACCCATAGAGCGCTGCAGCCAGCTCCCTGCGCTCCTTCCAGCTGGCGTACTCCAGGCTGTTGCGGTCAGGTGCACGATGCAGGTCTGCAGCGTCGTGGCCGGAAACACCGCCTCCAGCGCCTCGGCAATCCCCTTGAGGCCATCGGTCACGGCAATCAGGATATCGGCCACGCCCCGGTTGCGCAGATCGTTGAAAACCTTCATCCAGAAACGTGCACCTTCGGTGTTCTCGATCCAAAGACCCAGCACGTCGCGGCTGCCATCGGGCAGGATGCCCAGCGCCAGGTACACCGCCTTGTTGCGCACCACGTCGCTTTCCCGGATCTTGACCCGCAGCGCATCGAAGAACACCACCGGGTACATGGTCTCCAGCGGCCGGGATTGCCAGGCCTGGACCTCCTCCGTGACCTCATCGGTCACGGAGCTGATGAACTCGGCGCTGACCTCGGTGCCGTATTGCTCCATCAGCAAGCCCTGGATCTCCCGTACCGTCATGCCCGGGCGACATGGCCACGATCCGCTCATCGAAGCCCTTGAAGCGCCGCTCGTGCTTCGAATCAGGATCGGCTCGAAGCTGCCTTCCCGGTCCCGGGGCACCTCGATATGCAGCGGCCCGTCCTCGGTCAGCACCGTTTTGGCGCTCTTGCCGCTACGGTGATTGGTGGCCCCTTTGGGCTTGTCCTGCCCGGGGCCGTGGCCCACAAGTGATGGGACCGCTCCCCACTCATGGCACGCTCGATCAGCGCCTTCTTGAACGCCATCGAGGCCTGCTGGATGGTCTCGGCCGTCATCGGACCCTGCTTCTCGATCTGATCCAGCAGCTCCCTGGGAATGCTGGGCATCCTGGCAGCGTTGGCCTTCGCGGCACGAGTGGTCTTTCTGCGCGGCATACGTCGTCCTCCTGTCAGACGTCATGGTATGCCCTCACACAAAATTTCGGATAGGCTCGGTGGCTCTACGCCACTCGGTGAAGCTATTGGAGTGAGGTGGCTATTCGTGGCATTGGGACTGGCCGACGCCACCATCCTGCTGGCGGGATTCCTGTCGCGCTCATTGCGGCAGGCACCTCAGATCGGCAAGTCAATTTGCTCACGGAATCTCTTGCTGGGTGGTACCTTTCCGATCTGGGGTATCGTCCCACCTTCTCACCTATTGATCCCTCAACCTATCGATCGGGATAGCGTTGCGCCAGTGTGGTGCTTGCCGCCGGACGTTTCCCGAGCAAATGCCATTCCATCGGGGCGGATGGGCCATTCTGGTTGCCCCTATTCACCTCCCATCACCCCTCACCCTCCCCACGCCCCTTGGCACTGGCCGGCACCAGGATGTCCCGGTTGCCGTTGCTGGTCATGGGCGAAACGATGCCGGAGCGCTCCATCTGTTCCAGCAGGCGGGCGGCGCGGTTGTAGCCGATGCGCAGGTGACGCTGCACCAGCGAGATGGAGGCACGACGGTGCTGCAGGACGATGGCGACGGCCTGGTCATACATGGGGTCGCTTTCGCCATCCATGCCGGCTTCCGCCAGGGTGCTGGAGAGCCCCCCGAAGCCAACGGCGCTGCCGGTGTTGGTCTCTTCGGGAACGCCACCTTCGAGGATGCCTTCGATGTAGTCGGGCTCGCCACCGACTTCGCGCCAGCTGGTGACGACCTTGTGGACTTCGTCATCGGCGACGTAGGCGCCGTGAACACGCTGCGGCAGGTTGGTGCCGGCGGGCAAGTAGAGCATGTCGCCCTGACCCAGCAGGGTCTCGGCCCCCATCTGGTCAAGGATGGTGCGCGAGTCGATCTTGGAGGAGACCTGGAAGGCGATGCGCGACGGGATGTTGGCCTTGATGAGGCCGGTGATGACATCGACGGAAGGCCGCTGGGTGGCCAGGACGAGGTGGATGCCGGCGGCACGGGCTTTCTGCGCCAGGCGGGCGATGAGTTCCTCGATCTTCTTGCCGACGACCATCATCAGGTCGGCCAGTTCGTCGATGACAACGACGATGATGGGCAGCCTGGAGAGTGGCTCGGGTGCGTCCGGGGTCAGCGAGAAAGGGTTGGGAATGAACTCTTCGCGCTTCTCGGCATCGGCGATCTTGGCGTTGTAGCCCGCCAGGTTGCGCACGCCAAGCTTGCTCATCAGCTTGTAGCGGCGTTCCATCTCGCCAACGCACCAGTTCAGGGCGTGGCCGGCCTGGCGCATGTCGGTGACGACGGGTGCCAGCAAGTGGGGGATGCCCTCGTAGACGCTCATCTCCAGCATCTTGGGATCGATGAGGATCATTCGGACCTGGGAGGGGTCAGCCTTGTAGAGGATGGACATCAGCATGGCGTTGATGCCCACGGACTTGCCGGAGCCGGTGGTGCCGGCCACCAGCAGGTGGGGCATCTTCGCCAGATCGGCGACGACGGGGTTGCCGGCGATGTCCTTGCCCAGCGAGACGGTGACGGGAGACTTGGCGTCGACGTAGGCACGCGAGCCGATGATCTCCGAAAGGCGCACGCCCTGGCGGCGGGGGTTGGGCAGCTCCAGCCCCATGAGGTTCTTGCCGGGGATGGTCTCGACGACACGCAGCGAGATGACGGACAGCGACCGGGCCAGGTCCTTGGCCAAGTTGACGATCTGGCTGCCCTTGACGCCGGTGGCGGGCTCGATCTCGTAACGGGTGATGACAGGACCCGGATAGGCGTGGACGACCGTGGCCGAAATGCCGAAGTCGGAAAGCTTCTTCTCGATGAGGCGCGAGGTGTATTCCAGCGTCTCGGGCGACATCGTCTCGACGGTGGCCGGCGGCGCATCCAGCAACGCCAGGTCGGGTAGCGGAGAGTCTTCGCCCTGGTGACGGTACACCGGCGCGGGCTGAGGCTTGCTGATGGTGGTGCTTTCGCGCACGGGCTCGCGCTGGACGCCGACGGTCTGGCCGACGTAGGCATTGCCGTGCGGAGCGCCGCCATGCGAAACGTTCCCGTTGGCAGCGAGGCTGGCACCGACGGACTGAGCTGCGCCCTCCGATCCACGCCCCGACGGGGCGGGATGCGGTTCATGCCATGCTGCGCCTGCGGTGGCGCCGCGGGAAACAGGCATGTCGGAATCATCCTGCACTGGCTCGCCAAAGCCGGCAATGGTGGGCTCGACGGCGCCATGGCGATCGGAGACGCCTTCCCGGCTGCCGGAGACGGCATCCTTGGCGGCACCCGCGACGCGACTCAGAAGGCCACCGAACAGGCCTCCACGGGCCGGGGCCTCGTCGGCATCCGTCGCGCCAGCGAGGTGGCTGCCCGATGCACCCTCGGCATCCTCAGGGTCTGCGGCATGCACGCCCTGCCCCCCATGGGCAGTTCCGGTGGCAGGACCATCCAGGCTGGGCGATGCACCGGCCATGCTGCCCGTCACGGTGTCGGGACCGCCGGCATCACGGCTGCTGCGCCCTGCCCTGCGACCCGGAGCCGGCAGGGTGTCGTCATCCAGATAGATGTCGTCTTCGTCGGGTTCGTCCGTGCTGGCGGTGCTGCCCTGGGTCAGTCGGGCGGGACGGATCAGCGGTGCGCCGCTCTCGTCACCGTCCAGGTCCACGGGCGCACGCCCCAGCAGGTTGCCCCGCTGACGGGCCGCACGCGCGCCGGCCTGACGATCGGCACGCGCAACCAGTTTCTGGCGGATGTAGTCGACGCTACCTTCCAGGACGGCCCCGGTGCGCTCGAAGATGGACATCCAGGAGACGCCCGTGGCCAGGCTGAAGCCGATGGCGATGAGCAGCAGAAGCGCCAGCGTGCCACCGACGGCACCCAGCATGACGTGGACGGGACCGGCAACCAGTGCCCCCAGCAGCCCTCCGGGGGCCAGCGGCAGATTGGCGCTCAGGTTGTAGAGACGCGAGCCTTCCAGGGCGCTGCACCCGACCAGCAGCAGGATGAAGCCGATCCAGCGTTCCCAGGCAAAGCGGGAAGGCGGCAGTGCCTCCGACGCATCGGCACTCTGGCTGACCGTGCGGCCGCGACTGGCCGGCTTGGCATCGGCCAGCGGCAGCGTGCGTGCCAGCTGGGCTTCCTGGTGCAGGCGCCGGTAGCTGGCCAGCACCCGCAGCATGAGAAAGAACGAGAACAGGTAGGCCGAGAGCCCGAACAGGTACAGGATGAGGTCAGCGAACCAGGCACCGATGCGCCCACCCAGGTTGTGGACCTGGCGGGTGGTGACGGCGTGCGACCAGCCCGGATCGACCGGGTTGTAGCTGAGCAGGATCAGAAAGAGAAAGATGGCAAGGAAGCACAGGACGATCCAGCGGGCTTCCCGCAACAGGCGGATGGCCCGCCCGGAAAGCCCGATATGCCGACTGGCCCAGTGTTCATTGGCGGTTGCCTGAGCTGCGCTGCGCGCCATCGTTCCCTTGTCCTCCGGAAATTGGGTGGAACCCCTGATCATACCGCCTTGACTGGGGACGGGACGAATCCTCCGGGGGTTTCGGTCGTGCGTGGGCTATCGTTCAGGCCAGATAGCTGCTGAGTTTCTCGCGCAGCAGCACCTTGCCTTCGGGCAGCGGCACGATGTAGCCCTCGGTTTCCAGGCCCTTCATGACGCGTGAGACCATCTCTCGGGAGGCGCCGATCATCTTGGCAATCTCCTGACGCGGCAGACGGCTGCGGATCATGCGCTCCTCGCCGACCTTCTCGGACATGTCCAGCAGCACGCGGGCGACACGGCCATAGACATCCAGCAGCGCCAGCGTCTCGATCTTCTTGTCGGCCTCGCGCAGGCGGCGCACCAGACCGGCCATGATGCGCAGGGACATCTCGGGGCTGGAGAGCATCATCGACTTGAAGCTCTCCTTGTTGATGGCCATGAAATCACTGGTGTCGATGGTGATGACGCTGGCCGAGCGCGGCGAGTCGTCGATCAGGCTCATTTCGCCGAAGCACTCGCCCGGGCCGATGACGGCCAGGATGACTTCCTTGCCCTCGGTGTCGGAACGCTGCACCTTGGCACGGCCCGACAGCAGGATGTAGAGGGACTGCGAAGGCTCGCCTTCGGTGACGATGACCCGGCCCCGGGGAAAGTTGCGGCGGACACTGCCGGCGGCCAGACGCTCGATCTGCTGCTCGGTCAGGCCGGAAAACAGCGGTACCCGCCGCAGGAATGCAATGTTCTGCTCTTGTGACATGCCAGTTCTCGATGGTTCCAGGTGGTCGGGCGTTCCGGAAAGGTGTCATGGATCGGTTGTGCCGCCGATGCGGCAGCGACAGGAACCTGTCCGGAATGCCCCCTGGATGTATGAAAGTTGAAAACGACGACCTTCGCCTTCAGGTACATGGACGATAGCTTCTTATAATTTCCGTCCGGCGGTCGATGGGTCCGACACCTACGGCCTTCTGGCCGCCCAGTGGTTGTTTTTTTGGAATTTCTGCAACGTTCAGCCAAGGAGAGCCTTTCGATGAGCGCCCCACGTCATACCCGCCTGCTGATCCTGGGCTCCGGCCCGGCCGGCTACACCGCCGCCATCTATGCGGCGCGCGCCAACCTGAAGCCGCTGCTGATCACCGGCCTCATCCAGGGCGGACAGCTGACCACGACGACCGAGGTGGACAACTGGCCTGCCGACGTGAACGGGGTTCAGGGCCCGGAGCTGATGGCGCGCTTCCAGGCCCACGCCGAGCGCTTCGAGGCCGAGCTCGTCTTCGACCACATCAACAAGGCGGATCTGTCGCAGCGTCCCTTCGTGCTGACGGGTGACAGCGGCACCTACACGTGCGATGCGCTGATCATCGCCACCGGTGCCTCGGCACGCTACCTGGGCCTGGAGTCCGAAACTGCCTTTGCCGGCAAGGGCGTCTCGGCCTGCGCCACCTGTGACGGCTTCTTCTACCGCAACCAGGAAGTGGCCGTGATCGGTGGCGGCAACACGGCCGTGGAAGAGGCTCTCTACCTGAGCAACATCGCCAGCCGCGTGACGGTGGTGCACCGGCGTGACCGGCTGCGCGCCGAGCCGATCATGATCGACCGGCTGATGGAGAAGGAAGCCGAGGGCAAGGTGCGCATGTTGTGGGACAGCGAGCTGCAGGAAGTGCTGGGCGATGCCAGCGGCGTGACCGGCATGCGCGTCAGGAACAACAAGACCGGCGAGGAAAGCACGGTGCCGCTCACCGGGGTGTTCATCGCCATTGGCCACACGCCCAACAGCGAGCTGTTCAAAGGCCAGCTGGAGATGAACAATGGCTACATCCGCACGCGCAGCGGCCTGGACGGCAATGCCACGGCCACCAGCGTGCCTGGCGTGTTTGCTGCCGGCGACGTGCAGGACCACATCTATCGGCAGGCCATCACCAGTGCAGCCACGGGCTGCATGGCAGCGCTGGACGCCCAGCGCTACCTGGAAGGCCAGGACTGATGCCGATCCGGCTGCGGCTGGAAGACCTGGGCCGGCTGGCCGGCGAGATGAAGGCCCGGGCCGCCGCCGAGCGCGCCCAGGCCGAAGCCTGCCGGCGCGAGGCTGCACGACTCAAGGCCGAGGCGGAAGTCTTCCTGCGCGAGGTGGCGGATGTGACGCCTCTGCGGCCTACCGGACGCCGCGAGCCGGAAACGCGCCACCGTTCGCCCCAGGCGCGTCAGCGCCAGCAGGACGAGCAGCAGGCGCTGGCGCAGTCGCTGTCGGACGAGATCGACATCGAGCAGCTGCTGGAGGCGGACGAGGCGCTTTCCTTTCGGCGCGCCGGTGTGGGACAGGATGCGCTGGCGCGGCTGCGCCGGGGCCACTGGACGGTGCAGGCCCAGCTGGACCTGCACGGGCTGCGCACCGACGAAGCGCGTGAACAGGTGGTGTATTTCATCAGCCAGGCACGCCGGAACGGCTTGCGCTGCGTGCGGGTGATCCACGGCAAGGGGCTGGGATCGGAGGGGCGTCAGCCGGTGCTGAAGGACAAGGTGCTGCGCTGGCTGCCGCAGCAGAAGGAGGTGATCGCCTTCTGCCAGGCGCCGCCCTCCATGGGAGGTAGCGGCGCGCTGCTGGTGCTGCTGCGGCAGGCCAGCCGGCCGCAGGAGGCGGGCTGAGTCAGACGGCGGCTTCGTCGATCTCGCCGGTGCGGATGCGGATGACCTGCTCGACGCTGCGCACGAAGATCTTGCCGTCACCGATGCGGCCCGTCCGCGCAGCCTTGACGATGGCGTCGATGACGGCATCGAGGTTTTCATCGGAAACCACCACGTCGATCTTCAGCTTGGGCAGGAAGTCGACCACGTATTCGGCGCCGCGATACAGCTCGGTATGCCCTTTCTGGCGCCCGAATCCCTTCACTTCGGTGACCGTCAGGCCGGTGACACCGACCGCGGCCAGGGCTTCACGGACTTCATCGAGTTTGAACGGCTTGATGACTGCCGTGATCTCTTTCATGAATCTCTCCAATTCGTTGTAGGCCGGGACGTTCAGACTGTCGACACGTGACCCGGCTAGCCTAACCCCTTTCAGGCGCCCTGTCCGCCGACTGGTTCACGGAAGGCTGATGTGATGGGATAGCGCCAGTCACGACCGAAGGCCCGGGCGGTGACCCGTGGTCCCACCGGCCCCTGCTGACGCTTGTATTCGGCCAGCCGCAGCAGACGGACCACCTGGGCCACGGCATCCGCCGGCAGCCCCTCGGCCACCAGCGAGGCAGCCGGGCGATCTTCCTCCATGTAGCCCTGGATGATGCGGTCCAGCACATCGTAGGGTGGCAGGGAGTCCTGGTCAGTCTGGTCGGGACGCAGCTCGGCGCTGGGCGGCCGGGTGATGATGCGCTCGGGAATGACGGGCGACTGGGCATTGCGCCAGTTGGACAGCTGATAGACGACCGTCTTGAGCACGTCCTTGAGCGGTGCAAAGCCCCCGGCCATGTCGCCATAGAGGGTGCTGTAACCGACGGCCAGCTCGGACTTGTTGCCGGTGGTGAGCACCAGCCAGCCCGTCTTGTTGGAAATGGCCATCAGGAGCGTGCCCCGGATGCGGGCCTGGATGTTCTCTTCGGTCAGGTCCTCGGGCAGGCCGGCAAAGGTGTTGGCCAGCGTCCCGCGGAAGGCGTCGAAGCACGGCGCAATGGGCAGCACCTCGTGCTTCACCCCCAGGCGGGCTGCCATGTCCTTGGCATCGGCCAGCGAGATGTCGGCCGTATAGGGCGACGGCATCATGACGGTGCGTACCCGATCGGCCTCCAGCGCATCCACCGCCAGGGCCAGCGTCAGCGCCGAATCGATGCCGCCCGAAAGCCCCAGCACCACCCCGCCAAACCCGTTCTTGCCGATGTAGTCGCGGATGCCCAGCACCAGGGCCTGATAGATCTCGGGCAGACGCTCCAGCGCCGGGGCCATGCTGCCGGCAAGTGCCAGCGCGCCATCGGCACCCCGTTCGACCGTGACCACCAGCAGATCCTCGACAAAGGACGGTGCCCGGGCCGCCAGACGCCCCTGGGCGTCCAGCGCCAGACTCTGGCCGTCGAAGACGAGCTCATCCTGACCGCCCACCAGGTTGCAGGCCACGACGGCCATGCCCTGTGCGCAGACGTTGGTGCGCAGCGTGTCGGCCCGCAGGTCGCCCTTGGCCGACTGGAACGGCGATGCATGGAGGCTGAGCACCAGCTCGGCCCCGGCGGCCCGGGCGCGGGCTGGCGCAGCCGGCAGCCAAGTGTCCTCGCAGATCAGCAGTGCGCAGCGCACGCCTGCCACCGTGAAGACGGTGGCATCGGCCTGCGGCTGGAAGTAGCGTGTCTCGTCGAAGACCCCGTAATCAGGCAGCTCGGCCTTCAGGTATTCGGCCACCTGGCGTCCCTGATGGAAGACGCCGGCGGCACTGTGGCGCCGACCTTCGCGCAGTACCGGATATCCCACCACCCAGTGCAGCCCGGGTTGCTGCGCCGAGGCCTGTCGAATGGTCTCGACGGCGGCATCGACCTGCTGCTGGAAGGCGGGCCGGAACAGATTGTCCCCCGGCAGATAGCCGCACAGCGACAGCTCAGGGGTGAGCAGCACCTGGGCGCCCTCCCCGGCTGCGCGCGCCGCAGCGGCGATGATGCGTTCGGCATTGCCGGCCATGTCGCCCACACGCTGGTTCAGCTGGGCGCACGCGATCTTCAGGCTCATCGAAGAATATCCGGGGACAGGGTGGGCAGGACGCGATCAGGCCGACTTGTGGGCCTTGCCGCGCTCGATGCCGGCTAGGATTTCCTTGGCAGCGGCTTCGGGACCTTCCCAGGCACCGACCTTGACCCACTTGCCGGGCTCCAGATCCTTGTAATGCTCGAAGAAGTGCTTGATCTGGGCCAGAACCAGCGGGTTCAGGTCATCGACCGTCTTCACGTTCTTGTTGGTGGCCAGCAGCTTGTCGATGGGCACGGCCAGCAGCTTGGCATCGCCACCGCCCTCGTCTTCCATGTTCAGCAGGCCCAGGGCGCGGCAGCGCACTACGCAGCCATGCACCAGCGGGTACGGCGTGATCACCAGCACGTCCACCGGGTCACCATCCTCGGCGATGGTCTCGGGGATGTAGCCATAATTGTGCGGATAGCGCATGTTGGTGGCCACGAAACGGTCCACGAACAGGGCACCCGTTTCCTCGTCGACCTCGTACTTGACGGGATCGGAGTTCATCGGGATTTCGATGATGACGTTGAATTCTTCGGGCAGCTTCTTGCCGGGACCGACGCGATCGAGATTCATGATTTCCTGTCTGTGGAAGGAGTTGAGGAAGAGGAAGTGGCTGCCACACCGGACGACGGCCGGGATGCAGCGGGGATGCCTGTCGTGCTGGCAGCAGTGGACTGCGCCGTGCTGGCAGCGGTGGACCGTGCCGAGCTGGTTGAGGCGGGCTGCGCCGTGCTGCCTGCGGAGGTCTGGGCGGACGTCGGCGCAGCGCCTGCGGTCGGCTGCGTCGACGCTGGCGTCGTCGCCTGCGTCAGGGTGCCGCGGGCAGCCTCGACTTCCTGGGCCGAGGCCTGCAGGGGTGCCCCGCCCTGTCCCAGAGGGGCGGTATGAGGTGCGGACTGCCCCTGCAGTCGGGGTGCGGGAATATCCGGCGGCAACGGCGAACTGCCGCCTCGTGCGCCCGCACCTGCACCGGCGACGCCCGTCAACGACGCAGCACCGATCGGCTCGGGCAGCGGGGGGCGCTCACCCAGCGACAGGCGAGCAGCGTACTGGAACTGCAGCGCGGCTTCCTGCGGACGACCGACCGATTCATAGAGCTGGGCCAAGGCAACCCGTGCCGAGACGGCATCGCCGGCCAACAGCGAATCCACCAGATAGCCTTCGGCCTTGCCCCAAAGGCGCTCGGATGCGCAGATGCGCCCCAGCATTTCCAGCAGCCGTGGCTTCTCGCCGTGGCGCAGGCGCCAGCGCTCCAGCTGCTCCAGCCGCTGGCGTGCCGGCAGGGCCTCCAGGGAGGCATAGGCTTCCAGCACGCCCTCGTCGTAGTCGACGTCAAGCAGTCCGATGCCGATACGGCGTGCATCGGCCGTGGCATTGGCTTCCGCCAGGGCCGTCATGGTGGGAGCAGCCAGCATGCCCTTCTTGCGTTCATCGGCCGAGAGCGACTTCCAGAGCGCATTGAGCGCCTCGGCATCGCCGGCGCGGCGCGCCAGCAGCTGCCGATAGGCAGCCAGCCGCAGGTTGTCCGCCTCATTGGCGGCCAGCTTGCCCCGACGTGTGAGCTGACGGACCGTTTCCAGTACCTGATCCCAGCGACCAGCCTGGCCATAGCCCGCCAGTGCCGTCTCCAGCGCGGCCACCTGCTGCTCGCCCCCGGCCGTGATCTGGCCGACGGCCATCAGGGCCTTCTCGGGCTGGTGATCTTCGAGGGCAAACTCGGCACGCGCCATGAGGGCCGCGTTCTTGCCGCCCCGACGCACCGCCTGGCGTGTCCAGTCGTCACGCCGGGCATAGTTGCCCAGCCGATGGGCCGAGAGCGCAGCCAGCAGTGCAGCCGCAGCCCCCTGATCCTTGCGGTTGCCTTCGGGCGTATGGGCCAGCACCGCAGCCGACAGCCGCTCGGCACGCTCGAAACGCCCTTCGAAGTGGGCCAGCACGGCCTCCTGCAGCGAGCGGTTGTTGCGTTGCAGACGGCGCTGCTCGCGTTTGCGACGGATGCGCTGGGGCAGCCCCAGCGTGCGCAGCACCAGCAGCAGGGCCAGATGCAGGATCAGGAAGCCGATGATCAGCAGCACCAGCAGCATGTTGCTGGAGAGCTCGATCTGGTACGGGGGCCAGGTCAGCGTGACGTTGCCGTGATTGCCCTGGAAGAACAGGGCCAGAACGACGGCGCCGGCAAACGCCACCAACAGCCAGATTGCGTTACGGATCATCAGAATCGCTTCTCGCTTTCAGCCCGTGCCGCAGCCAAAGCCGCCATGCTGTCGGACAGCGTGGGCAGTTTCAGCTGCAGCGGCTCGGATTGCAGTTCGGTCAGGAGGTTGATGGAGGACTTGACCTCGGGCTTCTCGACATCGAAGAAGCGCTGGATGGTCTCGACGCTCTTGGCCAGGTCCTGCCGGAACAAGGCTTCGTTGCGGTTGAGCAGGTTGATGCGCGCGCTGAGCAGCTGCAGGCGCAGACCCTGACGGATGCTGCGCTTCTGGTCCGGGCCCAGCAGGTAGCGATCGGGCTCATCGATGCGACGGATCTTGACCAGGCTGGTGAACTCTTCGTGTGCTGCGGCGGCTGCACGCGAACCGGCGCCCAGCAGATCGTGATACCACCGTTTGAACTTGCCGGAAAGACTGTCGTCGGTCGGCTCCTCGGCCGCCGGCGCTTCGGCAGGCTCCTCCTCGGGTGCCGCTTCCTCGGTGGCAGCCGGTGCCATGGCCAGACCGCCAGGGGCGTCGGCTGCCGGGGCATCCGGATCCCCCAGGAAGGGAAGCGTCTCCACGCGCGACAGCACTTCGTCCATGCGCGCCACCGACCGGACCAGATCGACCTCGGGCAGCGACTTCAGCTTCTCGATGTCCTGCAGGATGACGCGACGCAGGCCGATGGCCTGGGACTGTTCGCTGTCGGCCAGCTGTTTCTCGGCGCCTTCCAGCGCCAGCAGAGCCCCCTTCACGTTGCCCGACACCGCCAGGTGCTGGTTGGCCAGCGTGATGGCACGTTCGACTTCGGCCAGGCGGGCATCGCCCCGAACCCGGGCCACGTCGTCATAGAGGGCCTGCAGCTGCTCCTGCTGGGCCGAGGACTCGGCCACGCGGGTTTCCAGCGCGTTGCCGCGCGTCTGCAACTGCTGCTGGAGGTCGTGCAGCTGGCGGACCTGTTCCTCCAGACTGGCGGCCCGGCTTTCGGATTCCTGCAGGCGCAGGGCATTCTGGCGCTCCTGAGCCAGGAAACGCTGCTGCATGTACCACCAGCCCGCAGCGGCCACGATCACGACCAGCACGGAAACGGCCAGCCAGCCCCAGCCGCGCCGCTGCACATAGACGGTACGCGGCTCTTCACGGCTCGTGCCGCCGCCACCCGAACTGGCCTTGATGGAAGGTTCGGAAACGATCAGCCCGCCAGCGGCAGAAGCGGCCGGGCGCGTGGCGCCGGGCGTGGCCGCCCCCCCCTTGCTGGCCTCGGCCGGTTTGCTGCCGGCCGGCGATGCCGAAGCCACTGCAGGCGATGCCGTGCCGGGCGCTGACGAGGCGCTGCCGGACGGCGTGCCGACGGATGACGCGCTGCCGGCAGAGCCCGACGGGGCCTTGCCGGGACCGGATGCGGCCGATGCGGGGCTGGCCGAGGCAGAGGATGGGGTCTGACCGACCGTGCGGCCCATGGGGGGCGTCACGGAGATCTGCTTTCCCGATGCGGGTGCGGGAGGTGCCGGCAGCTTGCCGGTACCTGCAGCTGCGGCGGGGCGGGAGGATTCAGCGGGCTTGCCACTGCCGGCCTGGCCGGCAGCCGGCGTCTTGCCGGCAGGCGCACTGGCGGACGATGCCGTGGCGCCGGATGACCCCGGTGCGCCACGCTGCGGGCTGTTTTGCTGCTCGGAACTCAAGACTTCGTATCCTCAGGAATGGATGCGCCCTGCCCCAAGGCCATCAGGGACGGTGGCGCTGACGAGGCCCGAACACGATGCCGGCTGCTGGGCAGACGACCCGCCCGACACCCACCGGGTGAGCAGTGTCATCGTTTCGAGCGAAATTCCTCCGATTGTAGCCGGTCGATCAGCTGCTGCCGATCATGGTAGACCCGGGGAGTGTCGAAACCCAGGTTTCGGGCCGCCTCGACCAACCTCGGATGAGGCAGCCAGACCGGGCGACGCGCCGCAAAATGCGCCAACCGAGGCGGCAACGTGGCCAGCCATCCCGCCACGGTACGCAACACCGATGCCGAGCCGATCAACCAGTGGGGACCACGCGACATGAGCGCGTCTTCATCGGCCTCGTCCGGATCCTGCACAGCCGACAGCCCGGATACCTCCGCGTCGGGCACAGCCGCCTGCCAGCCTTGCCAGGCTTCCATGAAATCGGCCGGTACCGCCGTGCACCACCGGGCCTGGTAGGCAGGCTGCCAGTCCACCTGGATGCCGGCATCCTGCAGCACGCCAGCCCACTCACGGCGCCCGTCCGGGCGGTTGAGCACCACGATACGCCGCGGCAGGGGCTGAAGGCAGAGCACGAGACGTGCCAGATGGGCAGCGTCCTGATACGGCGGAGGAGGCACCAGCAGCCTGGGCTCGGTACCGAAATGCCGCGTGAAGGCATGCGCACTGCCTGCCCCCGGCAGCCCGGCCCAGACACCGGACGGCCAGCGACGCCCGGCCCGCTGCAGCGCCTGGGCCACGATCCGAACCGCAGCCGGACTGGGCAGCACGACGCCATCGGCCCTACCATCGAAGGCCGCCAGGATGTCTGCGTCGGACAGCGCCTCGATCTGGAAGGCCGGCCAGTGACAGGTCACGATGCCGGCCGGGCCGAGCAGCGTCCGCCATTCGGCCGCGCTGGCATCGTCCTGGGTCAGGATGAGGTTCGGAATGGGCGGCGCCCCATCCGATGCAGCGCGCGTCCCCGAAGCTTCAGGCATCAGGACTGTCCGGACGGCTTCGGAGCGGCAGCAAGCTGCGCCTTCAGTTCGGCGGCCACGGCCTCGCCCATCACGCGGGCCTCCTCCGGATCGGCCACCTTACCCACACGGGTGACGCGGGCAATGCGCCCGTCGTCATCAGCCAGCAGCGCGTCCAGCTGCATCTGTCCGGGCGCGGTGAAGCGGGCATGGGCGGCCAGTGGCGTCTTGCAGTTGCCCCCCAGCTGGCGCGACACGGCGCGCTCCGCCGCCGCAATGCGCGCTGCCTCGGGATCATTCAGGAAGGCCAGGGCCCGGCGCACATCGTCACGATCAGCCCGAATCTCGATGCCCAGCATGCCCTGCCCCGGCGCCGGCAGCATCTCGTCCAGCGGCAGGTACTGGCGGATGCGCTCGGCCAGCCCCAGACGGGTCAGTCCCGCAGCGGCCAGGACGATGGCGTCATACTGGCCGGCATCCAGCTTGCCCAGACGGGTATCGAGGTTGCCGCGCAGCGGCTGGATGCGAAACCCCGGGTGCCGCGCCTGCAGCTGTGCAGCCCGACGCAGGCTGGAGGTGCCCACCACCGCATCGGGCGGCAGCTCATCCAGCGAGGCATACCGAGTACTCACGAAGGCATCACGTGCATCGGCACGCGTCATCACCGCCGCCAGGTCGAACCCTTCAGGCAGGTCCATCGGCACATCCTTGAGCGAATGCACGGCCAGCTCAGCCCGCCCGTCGAACAGCGCCACCTCCAGCTCCTTGGTGAACAGTCCCTTGCCGCCGATCTCGGCCAGCGGCCGGTCCAGGATCTGGTCCCCCCGGGTGGTCATGCCCAGCAGCGCGACGTCAGCGGCCGGATGGCGGGCGCGCAGCAGTTCGGCCACATGGTTGGCCTGCCAGAGAGCCAGTCGGCTTTCGCGCGTGGCAATGCGCAGGGGGGCGGAAAAGGCGGATTCGGTCATGCGGCGCACGCTCCAGGAAGTGGCAGGATGCCAGGCAGCATCCAGGCAGGATCGGAGAGTCGATCCTGCCAGCGGGATTCTAGGATCTTGGGCGCCGGAACGCACGCCAGCCACACCAGAAAGACAAGGGGCCGGAAGAACCGGCCCCTGCGTGCACCCGGACAGAAACCCAGGCAGAAAGATGTCGACTGAAGCGGGTCAGCTGACCAGGCCCTTGACGATGGACCACTGACGACGGCTGACCGGCAGACGGTCAGGCACCTCGCGCAGCACCACCTGCCAGTACGGATCGCCCGACTCGCCCTCGCCCGAGGGCGAGACACGCTCGAAGCCGGCGATGGACGGACGTGCCACCAGCGCGTTGCGGTGGATGCGCACGAAGCGGTCACTGAATTCCTCTTCGAGCGAGGTGAGCGATTCCTCGATCAGGTATTCACGCTCGCGCGTGCGCACCGTGATGTATTTCAGTTCGGCCTTCAGGTAGATGACCTGCTCCAGCGCCACCAGGATGACGCGACCACGCTCGTGCACCGACAGGTGACGACGACGGGTGTTGGTGGCCTTGGCCAGCGCGTCGATGGCGTCCAGATGCTCGGACGGGATCAGCGTGCGGGCACGCAGCAGCGCAGCCAGCAGACGCTGGGCGCGCACGGGCTTGAGCAGGTAGTCCAGCGCATTGACTTCGAAGGCATCGACCGCAAACTCGTCGAAGGCCGTGACGAAGATCATCAGCGGCATCGGCTTGGGATCACTGCCGTCGCTTTCGCTGGCACGCGCGGAAATGTGGCGTGCCAGCTCGATGCCGGTCATGCCCGGCATCTGCACGTCCATCAGCACCACCTGAGGACGCTGCGACTCGATCTGCGCCAGTGCTTCGGGCGCGTTCGATGCCTCGCCGACGATGCGATGCGGAAACTCCGGCGCCAGATCGGCCAGAACCTCTCTCAGCCGGGCGCGCGCAGGCGCCTCGTCATCAACGATCAGGATTGAAGTGGCGTCGGACATCTCGTCGTCGTCTCTCTTTGCGGTAGGGGAATTCAAGCAGTACCTGATAACGGTCGCCCTGCGGACCTGTTCTCAGTTCGGCCGCCATATCATAAAGCAGCATCAATCGCTCCCGCACGTTGGACAGGGCCATTTGGTTACCTGGACGCGACGCTACTGTTGTAGAAATGGGATTATCGATCTCGACCCGCACACGCTCCCCCACCAGGGTGATGCAAATATTCAACACCCCCGTCTCGGTACGCGGTTCGATGCCGTGGTGAACGGCATTTTCCAGCAGCGGCTGCAGCAGCAGCGAAGGCACCAGCGCATCGCCCGGCATGCCGTCGATCTTCCAGCAGACATCCAGACGCGGCGCCAGTCGCAGTTTCTCGATCGCCAGATATTCCTTGCAGGTCACCATCTCGTCGTCCAGCGGCACCATCTCGCGGGCATCGCGCATGAAGACGCGGAACAGGTCGGCCAGATTCTCCAGCGTGCTCTCGGCAAGCTTCGGGTTTGAACGAATCAGGCCCAGCACGGTGTTGAGACTGTTGAAGAGGAAGTGCGGACGGATGCGGGCCTGCAGCGCCTGAAGCCTCGCCTCCGAAAACGACGGTGCATAGGCACGACCGCGAAGGCGGAAATAGCGATAGACGCCCCCGGCCACCAGCACGGCACACAGCGCAGCACCCAGCGCGTCATGCAGCAGCGGCACGTAGGCATCGCGATGCTCGCCGGCCGCCACCCGTTGCACATTGCCGACCACCAGGCTGACCACACCCCCGATCGCGCCGGGAATGAGCAGCCCGAGGACCCACTGCATGCGCTGGCTCAGACCATTGACCTTCTTGCGCGCCAGGCACAGCAGCAGCATGGCCAGCAGCATCGAGGGCTCGAAGATGGTCAGCAGATAGAAGAGCGTGTCCAGGGCCCGGTTGCCATCATCCCAGAGACTGACCGACGCCCCCAGCACGGCCAGCACGCCCAGATGCACCAGCAGCAGCGTGCGCGAGAAGACGCCCGGGCTGCAGAACTCGGGGATGACCGGCGCAGGCGCCCCCTCGCTCTGGCGCCGTGCCTTGGCGCCCTCTCCCGAATCGGCCGGGCCGCCCGCGGCGGGCTTGTCCTTATAATTTGCAGCGACATCGCCATTCCCGCTCCCAGGCTGCGGGCTGGTGCCCGAACCTGTCGGTTCCTGCGCACCGGGTGCCGGCCCGGGGGCCGACTGCATCACACTACTCATAGAAGATCCATCACATGACCGGACAATTTGGCAACAAGAACAAGGCATGGTCGGCACGGTTCTCCGAACCCGTGTCCGATCTGGTGAAACGCTACACGGCCTCGGTGGACTTCGACCAGCGCCTGGCCGAGGTCGACATCCGGGGGTCGCTGGCCCACGCCGCCATGCTTGCCGCGACCGGCATTCTGAGTGAAAGCGATCTGGCGTCAATCCAACGTGGTTTTACAACCATTCGTGAGGAGATCGCCGCCGGCCGCTTCGAGTGGTCGCTGGATCTGGAGGATGTCCACCTCAACATCGAGAAGCGCCTGACCGAGCTGGTCGGCGACGCCGGCAAGCGCCTGCACACGGCCCGCTCGCGCAACGACCAGGTCGCCACCGACATCCGCCTGTGGCTGCGTGACGCCACCGACGAGATCCTGACCCTGCTGCGTGCACTGCAGGAAGCGCTGCTTTCGCTGGCCGAGCAGCATGCCGACACGATCATGCCGGGCTTCACCCACCTGCAGGTGGCGCAGCCCGTCACCTTCGGCCACCACCTGCTGGCCTATGTGGAGATGCTCTCGCGCGATGCCGGGCGCCTGGCCGACACCCGCCGCCGCATCAACCGGCTGCCACTGGGAGCTGCCGCGCTGGCCGGCACCACCTTCCCCATCGACCGCGAGCATGTGGCGCGCACGCTGGGTTTCGATGGCGTGTGCGAGAACTCGCTGGACGCCGTCTCCGATCGCGACTTCGCCATCGAGTTCTGTGCCGACGCCAGCCTGCTGATGATGCATCTGTCGCGCTTCTCGGAAGAGCTGGTGAACTGGATGTCGCCCCGGGTGGGCTTCATCGACCTGTCGGACCGCTACTGCACCGGCTCGTCGATCATGCCGCAGAAGAAGAACCCCGACGTGCCCGAGCTGGTCCGCGGCAAGACCGGTCGCGTCTATGGCCACCTGATGGCGCTGCTCACGCTGATGAAGGGGCAGCCGCTGGCCTACAACAAGGACAACCAGGAAGACAAGGAGCCGCTCTTTGACACGGTGGACACCCTGGTGGCCACGCTGCGCCTCTTTGCCGACATGACCACCGGCATCCAGGTTCGCGCCGAGCGCATGCGTCAGGCCGCGGCCGAGGGCTTTTCCACCGCCACCGACCTGGCCGACTACCTGGTCAAGCGCGGCCTGCCTTTCCGGGATGCCCACGAACTGGTGGCCCAGGCCGTGCGCGAGGCGTCGGACGCTGGCGTGGACCTGGCCGGTCTGGGCCGCGAGCGCCTGAAGGCCCTGAGCCCGCTGGTGGGCGATGACGTGCTGGAGACGCTCACCCTGGAAGGGTCGGTGAACGCACGCAACCACATCGGCGGCACAGCCCCGGCTCAGGTGCGCGCCGCCATCGCACGTCACCGGGCACGACTGGCCAGCGCCTGAACACGCCCTCGGGCAGCTCACACGTACCGACACGTTGTCCTGCACACTGCCCGGACACGACCTGCACCGCTACCGGACCGGTGCACCACGGCGCCCGGGGCATGTCCGCGCATGCTCCGGACGACCAGGCGCCTTCTGTCCATGCCTTCCTGCCGCCGGACGGCCCGCCGTCCGATCCGGCACGAATCGTTTCCCCATAAAACACGACAGCCGGGGCCTGAGGCTTCGTGATGGGAAGGGCTCTCGTTATAATCGGCCCTTCCCTAGCACTTTTCGGACCACCCCGTGCCGGCCCGCCCAGGGCTCATCCAGAAGCCCGGCAGGCAATCAGGGCACGTGCCACGGTCCGTGTCGATGATCACCGAGCCAGAGCCCCCGTCCCGCCAGCGTTGCGGCACCCCTTTTTTCACTCCCGCCTTCGGGCAGCCCGCCGACATGGATGACCGGGCGCAGATGTGCGGATCCATGATCACGGCCTGCATCCCGTCCCGCCAGGCCATGTCCCTCCAGGAGAGCCGCTGATGGAAGCTGCTGTCCTGCTGGGCCTGATCGTGCTCAACGGCCTGTTCGCCATGTCCGAAGTGGCGCTGCTCACGGCGCGCAAGGCGCGACTGCAGCGTCTGGTGGCCGAAGGCGACAAGAGCGCCGCGGCCGCCCTGGCCCTCGGTGAAGACCCCACCCGCTTTCTCTCCACCATCCAGATCGGCATCACCTCCATCGGGGTGCTGAACGGTATCGTCGGTCAGGCCGCCTTCGCCGAACCGCTGGCGCGCTGGCTGCTGTCGCTGGGTGTGGCCCAGAAGACGGCCGAGATGCTCGCCACCACGCTGGTGGTCGTGCTGGTCACCTATGTGGCCATCGTCGTCGGTGAACTCGTGCCCAAGCGTCTGGGTCAGATCAGCGCCGAGACCGTGGCCCGGCTGGCCGCTCGTCCCATGGGCGTCCTGTCGCTGGTCTCGCGCCCGTTCGTGATGGCGCTCACCGGTTCCACCAACCTGATCCTGCGCAGCATGGGGGTCGATCCGGACACCGAGCAGAAGGTGACGGAAGAGGAAATCCACGCGCTGCTGGCCGAAGGCTCCGAGTCCGGGGTCATCGAACAGAGCGAGCACGTCATGGTGCGCAACGTGTTCCGCCTGGACGAGCGCCAGATCTCCTCGCTGATGGTTCCCCGCAGTGACGTGGTGTTCCTGGACGTGGAAGATCCGCAGGAGGAGAACCTGCAGAAGGTGGCCGAATACGAGCATTCGCGCTTCCCGGTGTGCCGTGGCGGCCTGGACGATGTCCTGGGCATCATCCACACCAAGCAGCTTCTGGCGCAGTCGCTGCGCGGCGAGAGCATCGACTTCTCGCAGAACCTGCAGGAAGTGCTGTACGTGCCCGAGACCCTCACCGGCATGGAGCTTCTGGAGAACATCCGCAACTCCAACACGCAGATTGCCCTGGTGCTGGACGAGTACGGCGAGGTCCAGGGTCTGGTGACACTGCAGGACCTGCTGGAGGCCATCACCGGCGAGTTCACCTCGCCCGACGACGATGACAGCTGGGCACTGCAGCGGGCTGACGGTTCGTGGCTTCTGGACGGGCTGATTCCCATCCCCGAACTGAAGGACCGGCTGAACCTGGCCACCGTGCCCGAAGAGGACAAGGAACGCTACCAGGCACTCTCGGGCATGATGATGCTGCTGCTGGGCCGCATGCCGCAGACCGGCGACATCCTCACCTGGGACAAGTGGAAGTTCGAGGTTGTGGACATGGACGGCAAGCGCATCGACAAGGTGCTGGCCACCCCGATCCAGCCCGAAGAAGAAGCCGACGAGGAAGACCCCGACGTCGAACGTGACGGGCACAGCCGCTTCGATGGCGACGACCCGCGCGAGGATGCTCACCCCGGGCATCCCGAGGACGGTGCGCACCGCCACGACGGCGATTCGCACCGCACCAGCGGGCATCACTGAGGCCCCACCCGGTACCGCAGACGTCGGGAAACGAAACAACCGTTTCCCGGAACATGCCTCATGACGCCTTGCGGCCGCCTGGCGGCCGCATCGCTTTCCGGGAAGATGCTGCATGACCGGACACGCCTGCTACACTAGCGCGTTCGGTCAGTAACGTATCTCATTCCCGAGCCTACCCCCATGGCGTCATCCCCCCTTCCCGCTGGTGACCAGGCCAGCACGCAGTATTCCCGCCTGCTGAAGCTGCGCTGGCTGCTGATGGCGGTCTTCGTGGCCGTGATCCTGCTGTCGCTGGTGGCAGACTTCATGCTGGGCCCTTCCGGCCTGAGCTGGTCAGAGCTGATGCGCACGCTGTTCTCGCCCGATCAGGCCGAGCCCACCACGAGCGTGATCGTCTGGGACGTGCGCCTGCCCTATGCCGTCATGGCCGTGGTGGTGGGCCTGGGCCTGGGCCTGGCCGGTGCCGAAATGCAGACCATCCTGGCCAACCCGCTGGCCAGTCCGTTCACGCTGGGCATCTCGTCAGCAGCGGCCTTTGGCGCCTCGCTGGCCCTGGTGCTGGACCTGAGCCTGCCCTGGCTGCCGGCCGAGTGGGCCGTGGCCGGCAACGCCTTCGTGTTCGCCATCCTCTCGGCCCTGCTGCTAGACGTGCTGGCACGCTGGGGCGGCATGAGCGGCTCGGGCATGGTGCTGGTGGGCATCGCGCTCGTCTTTACCTTCAATGCGCTGGTGTCGCTGATGCAGTTCATCGCCAGTGCCGAAGACCTGCAGAACCTCGTGTTCTGGACGATGGGCAGCCTGTCGCGCGCCACCTGGCCCAAGGTGGGTGGCATGCTGCTGGCCTTTGCCGTCATCCTGCCGCTGTGCCTCAAGGACGCGTGGAAGCTCACCGCACTGCGGCTGGGCGAGGACCGCGCCATCAGCTTCGGCATCGACGTGAAGCGCCAGCGGCTCGTCTCGCTGCTGCGCATCAGCTTCCTGGCGGCACTGGCCGTATCCATGGTGGGCACCATCAGCTTCATCGGCCTCATCGCCCCCCACATCGCCCGGCGCCTGTTCGGCGAGGACCACCGCTTCTACCTGCCGGGCAGCGCCCTCATCGGGGCGATGATCCTGTCACTGGCCTCCATCGCCTCCAAGAACATCGTCGAGGGCGTCATCGTGCCGGTGGGCATCGTGACCTCACTGGTCGGCGTCCCCTTCTTCGTGTCGGTGGTCATGCGCCGGCGCGCCGGCTGACGGAGAGCACCATGCTGGAAGTGAACGACCTGAAGGTTGCCTACCGCAGCCGCACCATCATCGAGAAGCTCACGCTCTCGCCCATCGCCCCCGGCCAGCTGGTCTCGCTGCTGGGGCCCAACGGCACCGGCAAGTCCACGCTGCTCAAGGCCATGGCCGGCCTGCTGCCGCCCCGCCATGGCACCGTGCGCCTTGACGGCACCGATCTCGCTTCACTGGATTTCCGCGAACGAGCCCGCCACGTCGTCTACCTGCCGCAGTCGCTGCCGGCCTCGGTGCACCTGCGCGTGATGGAGTCGGTACTGGTGGCCGCACGCGCCTCGTCGCTCTCGCAGGAGGCCGAGCACGTCACGCTGGAAGCCGTCATGGCGCTGCTCAAGCGCCTGGGGGTGGACCATCTGGCCATGCGCTATCTCGATCAGCTCTCCGGCGGCCAGAAGCAGCTGGTGGGCATTGCCCAGGCACTCATCCGCCGGCCTCGGCTGCTGCTGCTGGACGAGCCCCTGTCGGCCCTGGACCTGAACTACCAGTTCCACGTGATGGACCTGCTTCGCCACGAAACCCACGAGCACGGCCTCATCACCCTCATCGTGCTGCATGACCTGAACATCGCATTGCGCCACAGCGACGGCTGCGTGCTGGTGCGCGACGGCGGCCTGCTGGGCCAGGGCGCGCCGGCCGATGTCATCACCCCGCAGGCGCTGGCCGACTGCTACGGGGTGAACGCGCGTGTGGAGCGCTGCTCGAAGGGGGTGCCCCAGGTGGTGGTGGACGGGCTGCTGAAACCCGTGCAGTAACCCGATCCGGCCGGCCTGCCGCCGGCCTCGTGCCCATCATCAAGGCGGGGGCCCTTCCGAGCCCCTGCATTTAGCCCTCATTCTTCATCGAACATGGCCTCCCTGTTTTCCAGCTTTCACTCTGCCCCGGAATCCGCCAGCCGTGCCGTGACCGCCCCCGCGGCGTCGCCTGCACGGAAGTGGCAACGCGCTGTCCGCCGTACCCTGACGGCCGCCTCGGCGCTGCCGCTGGCAGCATTGCTGCTTCAGCCCGTCCCCCTCCAGGCGGCCGACACAGCCGGCACGGAGCAGTCGGCTGCTCAGGCGGCCGCCCAGACCGGCCCCATCACCGTGACCGACGTGCTGGGTCGCCAGGTGACGCTGAAGGCCCCCGCCAGACGGGTGATCCTGACGCAGGCCCGGCACCTGCCGGTGATGGCGCTGCTCACGCCGGATCCGGTCTCCCTCCTGGCCGGCTGGTCGGACGAATTCAAGACCTCCTTCTCGCGCGAGTATCAGACCTACCTGCAGCGCTTTCCGGCCATCGCCAAGGTGCCCCTGGTGGGGCGGCACACCGCCGACAGCTTCTCGGTGGAACAGGCGCTGGCGCTGCGACCGGATCTCATCGTGCTGACGGCGCGCTTTGCCGGCGGCACCGACCGGCAGAGCGTCGAGGAATCGCTGATGATGAAGCGCTTCGCCGCCGCCGGCATCCCGGTGCTGGTGGTGGATTTCTTCGTGAAGCCGCTCGAGAACACCGTCCCCAGCCTGAAGGCGCTGGGTCAGGCCATCGGTCAGCCGCAGCGCACGGCCGAGTTCATCGATTTCTATGAAAGCCACATGAAGGCCGTGACCGACCGGCTGGCCGACCTGCCCGCGAAGGACCGCCCTCCCGTGTTCGTGCATGCCCATGCCGGCAGTACCGACTGCTGCAACTCCCCGGGCCAGGGCACGTTCAACGAGATGATCAGCTACGCCGGCGGCCACAACATCGGCGCCGACGTGCTGAAGACCCCCACCGGAAAGCTGGGCTTCGAGTACATCAACAGCCGCAACCCGCAGGTCTACGTGGCCACCGGCACCGGCTCGGGCAAGCGAACCGGCCAGGGGCTCACCATCGGCACGGGCATCACGGAAGCCGATGCCCGCAGCAGCCTGCAGCGGGTCATCGACAGCAACCGCCTCTCGGCGCTGGCCGCCATCCGAAACGGCAACGCCCACGGCATCTGGCACGCCTTCAACGATTCGCCGCTGCACGTGGTGTTCATCGAGGCGCTGGCCGGCTGGATCCATCCCGACCGGTTCGACGAACGCACCGCCATGAAGACGCTGGACGAGGTGAACCGGCGCTTTCTGACCGTACCTCTGGATGGCACCTATCTGGTGGACCTGAAGAAGCCCTGATCCGCACAGGCCCTGCACGCCCCGTATGAGCACCCGGGGCGTGTTCCGGATGATAAGATTCAGTCGTTTCCAAGATTGATAATCGTTATCATGACTGATCCCATCCGACTGCACCAACCCTGGCCCGAGGACCTGGCCCGCCGCTACCGCGAAGCGGGCTACTGGCGGGGCGAAACCTTCGGCGCATGGCTGCGCAAACGGGCCCAGGCCCATCCCGAGCGCATCGCCGTGGTGAGTGAAGGCGAGCGCATCAGCTATGCCGAGCTGGACCGGCAGGCGTCCGCCATTGCGGCCGGTCTGCTGGCCCGCGGGCTTCGGCGTGGCGATCGGGTCATCGTCCACCTGCCCAACCTGCCGGAGTTCATCAGCACCATCTTCGGCATGTTCCGCGTGGGCATCATCCCGCTGTATGCGCTGCCCGCACACCGCATTGCCGAGATCGCGCATTTTGCCGACACGGGCGATGCACGCGGCTACATCTGCGCCGGTGACTGGGGCGGCTTCGACTATCGCAACCTGGCCACCGAGCTGCAGACGCGCTGCCCGCAGGTCCAGCACGTCATCGTCACCCGGGGCGACGCCGGCAGCTTCACCCCGCTGGCCGACCTGATGCGTGCCGACATGGCGCCGACCCACCATGCCGCCGACGCGCTGCCTGCCACCGACGTGCAGGGCGAGGACACGGCCTTCTTCCAGATCTCGGGCGGCAGCACCGGGCTCTCGAAGCTCATTCCGCGCACGCACGACGACTACATCTACACGCTGCGCGAGAGCGCACGCATCTGCGGGATGGACGAAACAAGCGTCTACCTGTGCGCGCTACCCATGGCACACAACTTCCCGATGAGTTCGCCGGGCTTTCTCAGCGCGCTCTACGTGGGCGGGCGCGTGGTGCTGGCCCCGGCCCCCACACCGGCCGTGTGCTTCGAGCTGATCGCCACCGAGAAGGTGACCGACACCGCCCTGGTGCCACCGCTGCTGCTGCTGTGGCTGGAAGCTGCTGCCAGCGCCACGGCGGATCTCTCCAGCCTGAAGCTCATCCAGGTGGGCGGTGCCAAGCTGATTCCGGAAGTGGCGCGGCGTGTCACGCCCACGCTGGGCGCCACGCTGCAGCAGGTCTTCGGCATGGCCGAAGGGCTGGTCAACTACACGCGCATCGATGACGATGCCGAGACCATCATCCAGACCCAGGGCCGCCCCATCAGTCCCGACGACGAGATCCGCATCGTGGACGACCAAGACCAGCCGGTCCCGGCCGGCGAGGCCGGCAACCTGCTCACGCGCGGTCCCTACACCATTCGCGGCTACTTCAACAATCCGGCGGCCAACGAGCGCTCCTTCACCCACGACGGCTTCTATCGCACCGGCGACATCGTGCGCCGCACGGAAAGCGGCCACCTGGTGGTACAGGGTCGCGCCGGTGACCACATCAACCGTGCCGGCGAGAAGATCTCGGCCGAAGAGATCGAGAACCACCTGATGGCCCATCCGCAGGTCTACGACGCCGCCGTGGTGTCGGTCCCTGACGACTACCTGGGCGAGCGCAGCTGCGCCTTCATCATCGCGCGCGGCGAGCGCCCACGGCCGGCCGAGCTGAAGAAGTGGATCCGTACCCAGGGGCTGGCCGACTTCAAGGTGCCCGACCAGTTCGTCTTCGTCGATCACTTCGTGGAGACCGCCGCCCTGAAACTCAGCCGCAAGGCGCTGCGCGCCCACCTGCGTGCCCAACTGGATGAAAAAGCATGACGACCCTCACCCTTGAACAGATGCGTGCCGACCTGGCCAGGATCCTGCTGGAAGACCCAGCCGACATCCATGACGACGACAACCTGATCGATCTGGGTCTGGACTCGATGCGCGCCATGACGCTGGCCAGCCGCTGGCAGGCCGCCGGCGCACGGCTGGACTTCTCGGAAATGGCACTGAACCCCACGCTGGGGCACTGGTGGACGCTGATTCAGCAGGCCGGCTGAAGCCTCCCGACCCACTGTCCCGCTCCGCGCTTTCCCCCTTCGCCGCAGGTCCCTGACGGCAGCCCTGCTGGAACGAGCCTTCCCCATGACGCCCGCCCTGAACGACGACACGCCTTCCATGGACAGCCCTGCCGGCGCCGTGCCGCTGACCGAAGCCCAGGAAGGGCTCTGGTATGCGCAGCAGCTGGATCCGCACAACCCGATCTTCAACACCGGCCACTGCACCGGCATCCGGGGCGACGTGGACGTGGAACGGCTGGCCAGCGCCATCGAACGGACCCTGGCGGAGGCCGATGCACTGTCGCTGGCCTTCATCGACACCGAGGATGGCCCGCGCCAGTATTTCGACGCCGCCCGCCGTCCGGTGCTGGAGCGCCTGACGCTGCCCAGTGACGCGGCGGGCCGCGCCGAGGCCTATCGCCTGATGCAGGCCGACCTGCGCACCCCCATCGATCCGCGCACCACGGCTCTGGCCCGGCATCTGCTGATCCGGTTCACCTCCTCGGCAGGTACGGATAGCTCGGACAATGCCTTGCCCACGGTGCTGTGGTTCCAGCGCGTCCACCACCTGGCGGCTGACGGCTACGGCATGGCGCTGATCGAGCAGCGGGCCATGCAGCACTACCGTGCGCTGGCCGGCGCGCCCCTGACCTCCTTTGCAGCCGTGGTGGCCGATGATGCCCGCTACCGCGACAGTGCGCAGCGCGCGACCGACGCTGCCTACTGGCGCGAACTGCTGGCGCCGCTGGACACCGTCGGCAGCCTCTCCGAACGCAGCGCCGCCACGGGCGATCACGCGCTGCACGCCGAGATCGACGTGCCCGAGGACGTGCTGCAGGCCCTGCGCCAGAAGGAGCAGCAGACGCTGGTGAGCTGGCCCGACGTGCTGACCACGCTGCTGGCCGCCTATGTGCAGCGCCACATCGGTCAACAGCCGGTGGTACCTGGCGTGCCGTGGATGGGCCGACTGGGCAACGCCAGCGCCCGCAGCGTGGCCACCGTCATGAACATCGTGCCGCTGGTGCTGGACATGGACCAGGACCGGCCGCTGGACGAACTCATCGTCCAGACCGCACGCCAGCTGAAGCAGGCTCGACGCCACGGCCGCTACCGCAGCGAACAGATGCGCCGCGACCAGGCACGCCCCGGCGGCCAGGGCCGCATCCATGGACCGCTGCTCAACATCCTGCCCTTCGACGCCCCCTACCGCCAGGCCGGACTGGACGCCGACCAGGTCGTCTACAGCACCGGTCCCGTGGAAGACTTCAACCTGAACGTGCGCGCCGCTCCTGATGCCAGCGGCATGCGCCTGCAGGTGGAAGCCAACCCGCGCCTCTACGCCGCCGAGGACATCGATCGGCACCCGGCACGCCTGCTGGCCTTCCTGCGTGCCGCCCTGCAGGCCGACACCCTGCGCCCCGTGCAGACCCTGCACGACGAGGAACTGAACCACTGGGTGGCCGGCGTCAACGATACCGCTCACCCGGTTCCGGACACCACGCTGGTGGCCCTGGTGCGAGAGGCCAGCCGGCACCATGCCAGTGGCGAGGCCCTGCGCATGCAGGACGAACGCCTTGACTACGCCGCCTTCGACGCCCAGGTGGACGCGGCCGCCCGCCACCTGGTACAGGCCGGCGTGCAGCCGCGTGACATCGTGGCCGTGGCCCTGCCCCGCAGCCCGCGCATGGTGATGAGCCTGCACGCCATCCAGCGTGCTGGCGCCGCCTACCTGCCGCTGGATATCGAGCAGCCGGCAGCGCGCATCCAGCGCATCCTGACGGCTGCGCAGCCCCGCACCGTGGTGGTGGACGAGACCACGCGCACCCTGCTGGAGGGCGCGGACGTGGCCTCGGTCGACGTATCGGCGCTGTTCACCCTCCCTCATCCCGGGGGTTCGGCAACCGACGCCGCACCGGACGCCGCCGACCTGCCGTCAGCCATCCCCCTGCCCACGGTGCAGCCCACCGACCCCGCCTACGTCATCTACACCTCGGGCAGTACCGGCGAGCCCAAGGGCGTGGTGGTCAGCCACCGTGCCATCGTCAACCGGCTGCTGTGGATGAAGGAACACTACGGTTTCGGTCCGCAGCACCGATTCCTGCAGAAGACGCCCTACACCTTCGACGTGTCGGTCTGGGAACTGTTCCTGCCCATGCTGTGCGGCGCCCCGCTGGTAGTGGCCGAACCCGACCTGCACCGTGACCCACAGGCACTGGCTGCGCTGATCCGCCGGGAAAGCGTGGATGTGGTGCACTTCGTGCCCTCCATGCTGGCCGCCTTCCTGGACGAACCGGCCAGCGAAGGCCTGCGGATGAATGCCGTCTTCTGCAGCGGCGAAGCCCTTCCTGCCCCCCTGCGCGACCGCTTCCATGCACGCATGCAGTCGGCGCTGCACAACCTGTACGGCCCCACCGAGGCGGCCGTGGACGTGAGCTTCTGGGATGCGGGCCGCACCGACCGCAGCGACCCGATCCCCATCGGCTTCCCGGTCTGGAACACGGGCCTGTACATTCTGGACGACTGCCTGCGTCCGGTGCCCCCCGGCGTGACCGGCTCCCTGTATCTGGGCGGCCGCCAGCTGGCCGACGGCTACCTGGGCCGCCCGGACCTGACCGAGGCCCGCTTCATCCTGCACCCCGGCTTCGGCGCCGAAGACTCGCCTCGCCGTCTGTATGACAGTGGCGACCTGGCGCGCTGGCGACGGGATGGAGCGGTGGAATACCGCGGCCGGCTGGACCATCAGGTCAAGCTGCGCGGCCAGCGCATCGAGCTGGGCGAGATCGAGGCCGCCTTCTCCACCCACCCAAAGTGCCGTCAAGTGGCCGTCATCGCCCGTGTCGACGACCAGGGCGGTCAACGGCTGGTAGCCTACGTGGTGCCGCAAAGCGACGCCGAACCGCAGCCCGTCGTCATCAATGACGAAGCCCTGGCCGAGAGCCTGCTGGACCACGCCCGCGCCCTGCTGCCGGCCGCCATGGTGCCTTCGGCCGTCGTGCTGATGGCAGCGCTGCCCATCAACGCCAGCGGCAAGATGGACCGCAAGGCACTGCCCGCCCCGGTCTTTGCCGTGCAGGCGCGCACGCCCGCCCGCACCCCCCAGGAAAAGCAGGTGGCGGCCGCCTTTGCCGAGATTCTCGGACTGTCCGAACAGCCCGGCGTGGAGGACGATTTCTTCATGCTGGGCGGCCATTCCCTGCTGGCCACGCGGCTGGCAGCACGGCTGCGCGACCAGTGCGGTGTCGAACTCACGCTGGGCGCCGTCTTCGAGCACCCGGAAGTGGGCCGGCTGGCCGCCTGGATCGAGCGGCTGCAGCGTCGCGAGGCCGATGCGGCCTCGGCCGGCTTCGGACCGATATTCCGGCTGCGGGGCGATCTGCCGGCCACAAACGCCGTCAGCGCGGCCCAGGGACAGGAGGCTGATCCCGCCGGCCGCGCATCCGCTGCACAAGGAAGCCCTTCGCCGGCCCTGTTCTGCATCCACCCCGCAGGTGGCCTGGCCTGGTGCTACGGACTGCTGGCGCGGCGGCTGTCAGGCGACCGCCCGGTAGTCGGCCTGCAGTCCCCGGCCCTGACGGGCGAGCACGCACGCTATCCCAGCCTGCGGGCGCTGGCCGCCCACTATGCCGACCTCATCCTGCAGATGCAGCCCGACGGCCCCCATCACCTGCTGGGCTGGTCCACCGGCGGCATCCTGGCGCAGGAAATCGCCTGCCAGCTACAGGCCCGACACGCCCGCGTGGGCGTGGTCTGCCTGCTGGACGCCTATCCCGCCGACGCCTGGCGTGATCGGGCGCCTGCCGAGGCCCACGACGTCTGGCGCGCCATCCTGCACATCGCCGGCCAGGATCCGGACGTGCTGGCTGCCGAAGGGCCGCTGACGCGGGAGCGCGTGATCGGCTTCCTGCGTGCGCAGAAGCACCCGCTGGGCGACCTGACCGATGCCCAGCTGCACGGCATCTTCGAGGCTGTGGCCGCCAGCAACACGCTGGTCAAGACCCACCCTCACCAGCGCTACGACGGCGAGCTGCTGTATTTCCGGGCCGCACTGGACCACGTGGGCGAGAACCTGCACCCCGACATGTGGGCGCCATGGGCTAACAGCCTGGCCGTGCACGACGTGCCCAGCCTGCACGCCCACATGCCGGGCGAGGCAGCACTCGCACACTGGCTGCCGGTGCTGGAAGAGGCGCTGGCGGACAAGGAACGGGGCTGAGGCGCGGGCTGGCATCACACTGCCAGCACCGACACCAGGAAGTCCGCCACCGCCCGTACCCGCGGCGAGTGCCGCACGTCCTCGTGCATCACCAGGTACAGCGACTCTTCCAGCACCTCGGGTGAACGGCCATTCACCGCCACCGGTACCAGGCCGTCGTCGGGCTGCACGCAGAGATGCGGCAGAAAGCCGATGCCCATCCGTTGCCGGGCAGCCTGCCGGATAAGCTCGAAGTCATTGCAGCACAGCTGGATGTCGGCCTCGCCGATGAGCTGTTTTGCCCATGCCTGTTGCGGATTGACGGTGGAGAGCATGAGAAATGCCCGCCGCAGCCGGGCCGTCCGCTTCAGATAGCCGGGATGCGCGAAGAAACCGAAGCAGATGCTGCGCAGGCGCTGCACCACCAGATCATTCTGGCTCGGGCGCACCAGCCGCAGTGCGATATCGGCCTGGCGTCCGTGCAGATCACTCAGGTCTGCACTGCCCTGCAGGACCAGACGGATGCGGCCATGACGAAAGGCCGGCAGATACGGCATCAGGCCATGGCGCAGAATGACGGGCGGTGCCGAGACGACCACGTCACCCACATGCGTGGCCTGCTCATGAGCCAGCCGTTGCAGCCCCTGCATGTCCTTGTACAGCTCGCAGGCATGCTCATGAATGCGCTGTCCGTCCTCCGTAAGCCAATGGCGCTTGCCCATGCGGTGAAAGAGCCGCAGACCCAGGCTCTTCTCCAGGCGCGCGATGCGCCGCGACACCGTGCTGTGCTGCACGCCCAGCGCCTCGGCTGCCGCCGAAAGCGTCTGGTGCCGCGCCAGTGTCACGAAATGCAGCACGTCGTTCCAGTCGAGATTCATCTTCGGTGTGTCGTGGCCCGGAAGGCGCATGAAGGCCGCCATGCCCTTTGTCCCTGCTCCCTGCTCCCTGCTCCCTGCTCCCTGCTCCCTGCTCCCTGCTCCCTGCTCCCTG
>ERZ772993.148-NODE-148-length-35983-cov-6.661712_pt1 | contig 35983 bp, 32 predicted proteins | sample MGYA00580670_ERZ772993 | MGnify/ENA primary metagenome ERZ772993 (study PRJEB29015, sample SAMEA2737936) | human oral metagenome | biome: human oral; feature: human-associated habitat; material: dental | place: China | collected 2136 ... | reverse complement strand
AGCTCGGCCTGCTTCCCAAAATTCCACACCCGGCCACGTACCTGCGCAACCAGATCCCAAAATTCACAGCCGGCCTCAGGAACCTCAACGCATCCCTCAAGGATTGGATGCACAAGGGCAACCAAAAGATCCTCGAAGGAATCGACAAACTCGGCGAGACGGCCGACAAATTGGCCGACGAGCTCCGCAAGAGACACGGCCGCCAACCCGCATACGTCGGTGGGCCCAGCAATGGGCGCAGGAAAATCACCAACAACTTCGATGTCGTCCACCACACCGCGGATCCCACCCCCGGTACCGGCAAGCGCTCTGAGAACCCAGCCAAACCACGCCGAGCCGCGGAAGCCCCATCGGATCTTCCCCGCAATGGTCACGCCCCGGGCGACCCAGGCCTTTCGGATGGGGACTCACCCGCGGTTCCCGGTGAGAGCAGTTCCGCACCTTCGAGGGATTCCCTCCCGGAACGAAAACTCGCACAGCCGACCGATGGCACCAGTCTGACGGCGGGCAGCAAGGGCACCGTCTATGACCCGGACGCTCCGGTTCGTAAAACGATCTCGGCCAAGGACGCGGCCACGAAGATCGGGCGCTACACCCCGGACGACGTGCAGCGCGCGCTGGATCGTGCGCCACGCAATGCGGACGGCCAACCGGTCGACCACCGCAATGGCCGGCCGCTGAAGCTGACGGACTCATCGGGACATCGGGGTTGGGTCATGCGCTACGACGAGAAAACCGGTTCCTGGCTACCCGAGAACCGCAGCTTTGATGAAACCGGCATGCCGGCCAAAGGAACAGCGAACTCCTACGGCTACGACTCGAACGGGGACCTCCTCCCCTACGCCAACGAACGCCCCAAATACTCCAAGAGACAAATCGAGAAGGTATGGAGACTCTCCCGCGCCGAACAACTCGCCGAGATCCGGAAAGGTGAACTCAACCTCCCGAAACCGGGCTGGAACCAGCTGTGGGTCAAAACAGTCGATGACATCCCCAACGGACCCGACATCCACATCGACGCCAAAGGCAACAAATGGCGCAAAATCACTTGGGACCCCAAGAGCACAACCCGCGACTGGGACATGGGACACATCCGAGAAGCCAAATACAGCGAACTACGTGACGAGTATCTCTCAGGAAACATCACTAAAGAGGAATTCTTGGCAGAGTATCGCAATGCGAACAATTATCGCGTGGAGGACCCCATGCGCAACCGTTCACACATCGATGAGTAGCGAGAAAGTAGACTTGATGACAAAGAAAAAAACTCCCGGTATTGCAGCCAAGCGTGGCACGCTGGAAGATTTCCTGACATCAGTAGCCGAAAACCCAGGTATCGACTGGAAGAGATTCCTACCCTGGGCCCTCAGTAACCAAGACGTAGCCGCTCGAGTGGAGATCGCGAACTGGATGCTCGACCACGGAGCAGACCCCGCCCGGGTGAATTCTCACGAGGGCACGAACGCACTGCATGTCATGTTCGGAAAACGTGAGCATGACTACATCGGAGAGGCGAAGCTGCTGCAACGCTTCCTCGACGGCGGAGCCGACATCAACCTCAAAGCACCCAAATGGAACCTCCCAATCTATGCAATCATTGAAAACTACGGCCTCAGTGACAAAGAACTCGGCCCCTTCTACGACGTCATCTTCTCCTACCCAGGAATCGACTGGGACATCATCGTCGGAAAACCATCCGGCCGCCCCATGTCACTCCGCGAACTCGTCGACCGCGCAGCAGAAAGACGCCCCGACCTCCACCGGCGCATGCACGACTACCTCCAACACGGCCCCTCACCCCGACCCGAATTCAACTGACCGCGGTGGAGCCATCTCGGAGGTGGCCGGGTCGGTCTACCAACTCGTTCACGTGTGGCCCCCGACACTCCCTGCTGCGCAGTAGCCTGAACCATGACCACTTCAGATCCCCAGTTCGCCGAGTTCTGGGAACCGGGCATCCGGTTGTTCATCTCGGAGTGCGACCAGGTGATCCTCACCGAGCCGATACGTTCCTTCATCCTTGAGGCACGCCATGACGGGCAACGGCCGGTGCTGCTCACCAAGGAATCGGCCCACATCGGGTGGTTCGTCGCCGACGAACTTCGAAACGCGGGTGGCCGCTGGGTGGTGCAGGATCCCGAGGGCCGCGACTACGACGCCATCACCGGGCTGCCCATCTCCGGTATGGCCGACCTGTGGCAGGACCTCTCCCCGGCCCGCCCCAGGTTGTCGTCCTTCGAACGGGGAAGAGATCAACCTGGGCTGGGAACTTTCTTCTTCGAGGTTTTCTCGCGAGAACGCGCGCGCAACAACACCCGGTGCGGCAGGGTGGCTGAACACATGATCTCCGGACTCGGGGGCGGGCGCCTCATCCGGTGGGACGAGTGCGAGCCCCTGGCCACACTCTGGGATCTCACTGCCCTCACCACGTCCCTGCAACAGCAGATGCCGCTCACCCGCCGCCATCTCGGGCGGAGCGACCGGGATGCAATGGTCAGCATCGCCGTCGCCAGAACCGACCAGGGTTTGCTGGAACACACTCGCGGACTGCTGCCAACCGGTCCTTACGGAGAGCCAATCGGTCTTCCCGACGGGGCCTCCCTCGCCATGCACCCGGCGATCACGGGGACACTGATGGAGCTTGGGACCCGCTTCCGGCCCAACATCGCGATCGTCTCCTACGGTGAGGCGGAGAAACGAGACGGTTCTCTCGGGCAGTTCGCGATCCAACGGCACGGCGAGGTACCACTGGCCGCGCTCATCGGCCCCCCGGCCGTGCGTGACCTGCGGATCGACATGGAGGAAATCTCCCGAACCCACGATGTCACTCCCGTCGGTTTGAGGAAAGCCCCCAGCCTGCTGGTGCGTTTCAGCCGGGGAGACGACTTCTGGCATCAGATGATCACCTTCACGCACACCCTGGACCAGGAGAGACTGACCGCGGCTCTGGGTGGCACGCCCGTCGATCACCCCGGGAAGGAACACCACTGATGGCCGTTGAACTGGTTCTCCTGAGCGAGACTCCCCCAACCCTCGAACTCCAGCAGCTGGTTCTCGGTGCCATAGTCGGCTCGGGCACGGTGACGCAGTGGAGCATTGGCGCGTTCAGCACCATGTTCTCGGAAACCGGCGCCCCGCTGCTGCGGGTGCACAACCCGAAACCGATCCTGGACGACACCGAGGCCAGGGCCGCTCTCCACGATCCCCCGGACACCTTCACCTGGTGGACTGACCTCGTGCTCCTCGACCAGCCGGACAGAACCACCATGCAGTTGGCCGTCACGCTGGCATCGGAACTGAACGGCGTCCTGCGCATCAGAAAATGACATTCACGAGGGAAGATTCTGTTCCCACCCCGGGATGGCCCCTTATGCTGCCTCCATGCTTGGACTTCACCTCCGCCTCGACGCAGCTGACGTCTCTCGCCTGACGGACAACGAGGAGGACCTGGCGGACATCCTGGAGGAGTTCGAGGAGGACGAGCAGCTCTTCGACCGCGCATGCCAGACCGACAGGGCGTGGGAGCCCATCCACAACGCCCTGGCCCCCGATGGCGAGGACGACGAATGGCCCGCCCGGGGTGTCATCGGCGGGGCCCGCACCCTCCACGAGGACGACGACGTCTGGGTCACCCACTCCAACCCTGACGAGGTGACGGAGATCGCCCGGTGGCTGGACACCTTCGGCGACGACGACTTCCATCGTTCCTACACCAACATGCCCGAGGACCTGCGCGGCCCGGAACACGGACCGGAGGAGGAAGGCTACGCCCTGGAGTCGCTGGCGGACCTGCGCAGCTTCTACCTGGAGGCCGCGGCCGAACGCCGCCACGTCGTCTTCACGGTCTACGGCTGACCCGTTTCAGGAGCCATGCTGGTCGAACCGGCCCGCAGCACCCTTAACGAATGGCAACGTCAGTATTGGCTGAACACGGGCGAAAGTTAAGAGTTTCAAAGTGATCCGGGGAACCCTGGCGCATCCAGACCGTTCGTGCATACACTTTCCTTCATGGGTATAGAGCTCGTGGCCTGATCAGTCCGAAGGGGGACATCAGAGTGGAGGGTCCTGACGAGGACGGGGCGATACAATGACAGGAAGATTCAGGCTCTCCTTTCTCCTGAACAAGAATGCGGACCTCGCCGCATCACAGCTCTGGTCATCCTTCACAAGGATCAACGTCAACACGTGGTATCCCGCCCTGATCGCCGGGCGTTGGCTCGTACAGCTGCTCGTCAGCTGGGTTTCTCTTCTGGTCATAGGGCGATACACGAGCAACAACCTTCTGCTCCCGCTCGCCCTCACGATCATCACCCTGACGGCCCTCTCGCCACTGTTCGACGACTTGGATGTGCATCTGCGGCGCTACAGGTCGGGGTACATACATTTCATTCAGAAAAACCGAGATACATCCGGAATTTTTCTGATTGACAACATCTTCTGGTTCTCGTTGTTCAAGAACCTCGGAACAGTAATTTTCTGGGGCGTATTCACAGTCCTCACGGCCGACTGGCGTGCGATTCTCTCGCTGGTGATCCTGATGGCGGGCGCATACACCATCTTCGTCTCTCGCTCTTTCTTCAGGATGAGGGTCAACAGCATATCCGGGATGGTCTCATACGCCCTGAGCGGGGCCGTCATCGCAACGGGATCCGCTTGGGTTTGGTCCGCCATCTTCAGTCTTCTTTCCGAGCTCAGGAGCGCGGTCCTCAGCGGCAGGGGTGACCTCGCCGGAACGGAAGCGGTCAGCGTCCTGTACAGCTCGCTGCTCCAGACGGCCAGCGACACGTACAACAGCACGTGGTTCATTCACGCAGGCGTGGCCACCCTGACCCTCTTGGCGGTAGCGGTCTTCCTCGTGAGATCCTCCCACATGGGGGTCACCACCCCGGACGGTTTCCGAAGTCATTACGTCGATCGGATGACTCGCTCACCGAGAGCGGCTTCATTCGGGCGGGTGATCGTTTCCCAACTGCGAAAACTCTCTCCACGCCATGGACACAGCGAACTCAGCGTGATCGTTCCCATGGAGTTCTGGCTGCTGGTCGGATTCGATCTCTCGATAATCCCCAGGCTGAGCAATCCAGCCGCGATTCTTTCACTCACGGCAGTGCAGATCTATGTAATCGTCACGGCAGTACCGCGAGGGTTCGCCGCCCACTACCCAGCCGTATTTGAATTCGGCTCGGCAATCAAGGCCTTGCGAATTTTCAGGCAGACGGGCCGACCAACCAGATTGAACTACTACGAGTCAACCGAAAAGATTTTGCAGCGCTTGGCGCTGCCCGTCACCCTTTTCCTCACAAGCGGATGCACACTGCTGATCGCATTTCTCGGCTTTGAATCCCTCGGCATTGGGCTGAGCATCGCCGCGCTGGCCATCGGAGCGGTTTTCGCCACCCTCCTGTCCCTCCCCACAACCAGGCTCTGCATGGCTTCACCCGTTGACGCCCTGGAGGTGCTGCTCCGAAAGTCAGAAGCCCTGTCCCCGGGGATGAATTTCGAGGATCTCATCTCCTTGTCAGGCTATCGTCTGCTGCGCTCAATTCGGATGATACCCATCTTTCTGACCCAGGCGGCCATTGTCTCCGCCTTCATCTTCCTGCCTCTGTTCGGCATCCTTCAGGGGCCGGCGTGGTGGTCAGCACTCGGAGCGGTTGTGCTCGGCCTCCCCGTCAGTGTTCTCGTTGCTTCCCACAGATCGGTCGAGGTGAGTTGACGTGAGTCTCATCCGTTACCGACTTGGAAATCTTATTGTGGCGTCGATTGCCACAGTCATCGGTTTCTTGGCAGGCCTCTACATCGGTCGCGATTCGCGGCAAGCCGCAGTCAACAACAGGTTGCCAATCTGGACGATTCTGGGCAACAACCTTCACGTTGGCGGGCTTGTCATCCTTCTGGGGCTGATTTCGTTCGGGGTCGGCGGATTGATCGTGATAGCCTACAATCAATTGATCTTCGGAGCAACCGTCATGGCCGTCTACTCGGAGAGTGGTTGGGGACCAATCATTACCGGCGTCCTGCCCCACGCATTCTTCGAGTTGGTGGCGACTGTAACATGCGGCATTCTGGGATTTGAAGGCTGGCGAGCCCTGCGAATCATCAAGAAGAGAATCGTCTCCGGGGAGCGCACCCCCTTTGGCATTTCAGGAATTCTCACCCTAGCCGGAATCGCCTTCGGATTCTATTCACTCGGGGCCGTCATTGAATCTGTAATCTCATATGTGGAGGTTGGGCAGAGATGAAAGTGAAAGAGCTTCTGGTACTGGAGGGGCTGACCTTTGGTTACGCCGATGCCCCCTTGTTCGAGGATCTCGATCTCGACTTTCTCGAAGGATCCATCGTCCTGCTGAGGGGAAAAAACGGCACCGGCAAGACCACCCTCTGCGACATCGTGGCGGGCGCACTCAAGGCCGATGTGCGACGCTGCCTGTGGCGCGGTGAGGAGGTGGACCAGGAGGACCTGCGCCTCGTGGTCGCATACGCCTCCCAGGAGCCCGAGTTCTTTCCCGCACTCAGTGGAATGGAAAACCTCAACCTGCTCCAACTCCTGGCCGAGGAGCCTTCCGAATACCTGGAGAAAGCCGTGACGACCTCCTTGGATCTGGGGTTGACCAGAAAAGACCTCGAAAGGAAGCAGGCGGGAAACTACTCGGGAGGAATGCGCCAGAAGCTCTGGATCGCGGCCCAGTTGGCGAAGTCGCGGGATTTCGTGATCCTGGACGAACCGTTCACCAGCCTCGACGACGAAACCATCAACACGGTTTCCGACATGTTGAAGCGCGATCCACGAACTCGCCTGCTCGTGAGTCACCAGATTCCCGAGGGTATCGACTTCGCCGACATCATCGACCTCCTGGGAGAAGACAAAGAAGAGGATGAAGGGTGATGAAATCAGCCAAGATCATGGAATACGGCGGATATGGTTTCGCACTGCTGACCGCCCTAGCGATTCGCCTGACCGGCATTTCCCCTGGTGGCTCGTAGCTGTCATCATCTTCATCTTCGTTTGGGGTGGATATTTCCGCAGACTGGGCGAGGAAAACAAGGAATAGCTCGGCTCAAAGACATCTGCGCACGGGAAATCCCTGCCCGCTTGGTTGCGCCGAGCTACGGTTGAATCGAAACCACAGAACACGGTTGCGCAGCACTCAACGCGGAAAACGCCTCGTTTTGCGCCCGAAACCGGGTTGAGTGCTGCGCAACCGGGGGAACTCGCGCGCAGCCGGCCGGGGAAGAGGGGCTCAGTCGGCGAGGGTGGCCACCAGGATGGCCTTGATGGTGTGCATCCGGTTCTCGGCCTGGTCGAAGACGATGCTCGCCTCCGACTCGAACACCTCGTCGGTGACCTCCAGCGCATCCAGTCCGGTGGCCTGGTAGATCTCCTCCCCGACGGTGGTGTTGCGGTCGTGGAAGGCGGGCAGGCAGTGCATGAACTTGGCTCGCGGGTTCCCGGTGGCCGCCATCATCTCCGCGTTGACCTGGTAGGGCTTCAGCAGTTCGATGCGCTCGGCCCACAGATCCTTCGGCTCCCCGAGTGAGAGCCACACGTCGGTGTGGAGGAAGTCGACTCCCGCCACGCCCTCCGCGATGTCGTCGGTGATGGTGATGCGGGCGCCCGTCCCCGCGGCGATGGCCTCGGCCTGGGCGCGCACCTCGTCGGTGGTCTGGAGCTGCTTGGGCGCGACCAGGCGGATGTCGGCGCCGACCATGACGGCCGAGATCAGGTTCGAGTTGCCCATGTTGTTGCGCACGTCGCCGACGAAGGCCCACGACGTCTCCTCCAGGGGCTTGCCGGAGTGCTCCAGCATGGTGAGCTGGTCGGCGAGCATCTGGGTGGGGTGCCAGGAGTCGGTCAGGCCGTTGTAGACGGGAATCCCGGCATACCGGCCCATGGTCTCGAGGGTTTCCTGGGCGAAGCCGCGGTACTCGATGCCGTCGTACCAGCGACCGAGCACGCGGGCCGTGTCAGCGGCCGACTCCTTGTGGACGAACTGCGACCCGGCCGTGTCGAGGCGGGTGGCGTAGCCGCCCTGTTCCGTCATGGCTACGTCGAAGGAGCAACTGGTGCGGGTGGAGGTCTTCTCGAACAGCAGGGCGACTTTCTTGCCCACCAGCCGCTTGACCTCGCGTCGTTCCCGCCGCTCCGCCTTCAGCTGGGCGGCAAGGTCCAGGACGGCCTTCCACTCGGCGGGGGTGAGGTCGGTTTCCTTGGTGAAGCTGCGTCCTTTGAGCATCACAGGGCCTTTCTGCGGGGAAGCCCTCAGGGTATCGCGACAATCCAAACGCGACCGCCGGTGTCCGGATTCGCGCATCGCCTGTGAACAAGCGGCGGTGATCAGGCGAGGGCGTCGAGGATGCCCGGCATGGCGGCCTCGATGTCGGCCAGGGTGCTGCGGAACCCGGAGGCGGGACCGTACCAGGGGTCATCGAGGTCCTGTCCCTTCGGCATCGCGGGGTTGAAGTCGTTGAGGAGGGCATAGGTGGCGTCGGGGCAGAGCCGTTCGAGCCTGCCGATGTGGAACCGCTCGGCGACGACGACGAGGTCGGCCGAGGCGAGGTCGTCGGCGGTGACCCGCCGGGCCCGGTGCCCGCCGGTGGAGTACCCGGCCTCACGGAGCACGGCGGCGGCCCGCCGGTCGATGGGGTTGCCCGATTCCTCGGACGAGATGCCGACGCTGTCGGCCTCCACGTCGAGCCCCCGCTCGGCGGCCATTCCGCGGGCCACCCGCTCCGCCATCGGGGAACGGCAGATGTTGCCCCAGCACACAAACACGACCTTCGCCATGGACAGCAACCCTAAGGGCTCCGCGGACGGGCGCCGGCACGAACCGGTCCCGGGCCGTGCCCCGCGAGTTGGCGGCGCCTCCCCATGCGAACCGTGTTGTACCTCCCCGGGGTAGTTTGCCTGCCCCACCGGCGTTGTTCGTGGGGTTTCGGGTTTTTGATGGCAGTCTTGTGCCATGCAGATCCTGGTGGTGGACGACGACCAGGCCGTGCGTGACTCGCTGGCCCGGTCCCTGAAGTATTCCGGCGACGAGGTGACGACTGCGGCTGACGGCGTCGAGGCACTGGCGCAGCTGGCAGGGCACACCCCGGATGCGGTGATCATGGACGTGATGATGCCTCGCCTCGACGGTCTGGAGGCCACCCGCATGCTGCGACAATCGGGCAATGACGTTCCCATCCTGATCCTCACGGCTCGTGACGCCGTCGGTGACCGGGTGGACGGTCTCGACGCCGGTGCCGACGACTACATGGTCAAGCCCTTCGCCCTCGACGAGCTGCTGGCGCGGCTGCGGGCCCTGACCCGGCGTTCGAAACCGACCCCGGAGAACGACTCGAAGGTGCTCGTGTTCGGGGATGTGACGCTGGACCCGCAGCACCGGGAGGTGACCCGCGCGGGAAAACACATCTCCTTGACCCGCACCGAGTTCGCTCTCCTGCAGGCCTTCATGGAGAATCCCCGCCGCGTGATGGAGCGCAACACCCTTCTCAACGAGGTGTGGGGGTTCGAGTTCCCCGCCACCGCGAACTCTCTGGAAGTCTACATCGGATACCTGCGTCGCAAGACCGAGGCGGGCGGCCTGCCCCGTCTGATACACACGGTTCGCGGCGTCGGCTACGTGCTGCGTGAAACCGCCCCGTGATCGGTTCGTTCTGGATCCGGCTCCGGCGGGGCATCGAGAGGCTCATCACGGGTCAGTCGCTCCGTTCTCGTCTGGCCTCGTTGACCGGGATATCCGTGGCCGCGGCCGTGCTCCTGGTCGGTTCCACGGCCTATCTGTCCACGCGGATCTCGCTGCGCGACCAGCTGGATCGTGAAATGTTGTCGGCTGCCCGCACCACCGCCGCGATCATCAACTCCGACATCAGGAATCTTGACAATCTCGGCCCCGGGCTCGGCACATCCCAGGAGTTGTTGGCCGTCACCACCTCGACGGGAGAGACCACCCAGGCCGGGAAGCAATCCCTGGCGCTGGTCCCCGAGGCCGGGGAGATCGCCGTCGCCCGCATGCAGCACGGGCATCGTGCCCGTTCCGTGAAACTGGAGGACGGTCAGCAGTATCGCCTCGTATCGGTGCCGGTGCGGGCCCGGGATCGCGCCGGTCGGTCGCAGAGCTACGCCATCCTCTACGCACGTCCCCTGACGTCGCTGGGAACGACGCTGAACTCGCTGTGGCTGGTGATCGCGCTGTCCGGTCTGGTGGGTATCCTGACCACGACCCTCACCGCCCTGTGGATGGCGCAGACCGCGCTGGCCCCGGTGCGTCGTCTCTCCACCGCGGTGAAGAACGTCACCCAGACCGACCAGCTGAACCCGATCCGCATCTACGGACGCGACGACCTGGGTGAGTTGACGCGCAGTTTCAACCTGATGTTGAAGAGCCTCCAGACCTCGCGGGAGCAGCAGCGCCAGTTGATCGCCGACGCCGGCCACGAGCTGCGCACCCCGTTGACGTCGATGCGCACCAACATTGAGCTGCTGGTTGCCGACGACAAGTCCGGGATGCTGCCGGAGGGGGCCCGCTCCGAGATTCTCGACGACGTCTCCGCCCAGCTCGGCGAGTTCTCTGCCCTCGTCGGTGACCTGGTGGCCCTGACCCGCGACGACCATCTCCAGCGCCAGCCGGAACGGCTCGACATGTCGGAGGTGGTGGAGGCGGCGCTGGCCCGGGCGGCCCGTCGCGGACCGAACATCACCTTCCACACGACCCTGGAGCCGGTCCCGATCCTGGGAGATGCCCCCACGCTGGAACGCGCCATCACGAACCTGCTGGACAATGCCGTGAAGTTCTCCCCCAGCGACGGCGAGATCTGGGTGGAGTTGACCTCGGCCGGGGTGCTGACGATCATCGATTCGGGCCCGGGAGTCGCCGACGAGGACCTGCCGCACATCTTCGACCGGTTCTATCGCTCCGACCGTGCCCGCAACACCCCGGGTACCGGCCTCGGTCTGGCCATCGTCACCCACACCGTCGAGGCCCATGGCGGCTCGGTCCGGGCAGGAAACCAACCGGGAGCCGGGGCGAAGTTCACCATGCGGCTGCCGGTCCTGACCATCCCCGAGTCGCCCCTGTCCCCTTAGGGAAACGCCGCCTGAGCATGTTCGTGGCTCCCCCGGCCGGGTGTTCCGGGGTTGTCAGTTCCTTACGCGCGGACCACGCATCCCCCCCGATTCCACAGACTTTTCCACAGCCTGGGTAGAACTACACGGGTGTAACTCGGGCGTGGATCCCCGGTTCCTCGTGCTGCTGGACGGCAGGGCGGACTCGACCGGTTTCCCACAGGCTTTTCCACAGCTGGGCAAAACTACACGGGTGTAATTCAGCCTCGGATGCGCGGCGCCCGATGTCGTCAGCGCGTGTTCACGCGTCTCTCATTGGCCGGTCACGCCCCGGGCGAGCACGGCTGTTCCCGGTTCCCGGGTCTGCGAGTGCAGCTCTGACGCGGAGCGCTTGGCCTGTGGGAGGAACACCAAGTAGGCGATCCACACCAGTAGCGCCAGCACCATCAACGTCACGACCACCCAGGCCCAGGCGCTGCGACGTTTCGGGGTCTGGCGGCCGACCGGCTCCGAGCTGTAGATCGGGACCGGGGGTTGGTAGGGAGCGCTCGACGGAGGCGGCGGGCCGACCTCGTACTGCCCGTAGGACGGCGGGGGGACGTACGGCGAGGCCGCGGGAGCGGCGCCATGGCCCGACTCAACGACCGGGGACGTCGTCACCGCCGGGTCCGGGGGCGGCGGCATGGTTGCGAGAGGGTCCTGTCCGTAGGGGGTCCAGGGGGTCTGTGCCGGATTCGGCGCGGGGGGAGCCGGCGGGGGCATGGCGGCCAGGGTCGCCGGGGACGGCTCGGGAACCGGGGGCGGCATCTGGGGAACTGCGTGATCCGCTGATGGTGGGGGGACGGCCTGCGCCATGGGGTCGGCAGGGGTGCTGGAGAGGGCCTGGTTCGCGGAGTACGGGAGCACCGGCTGTGGGGGCTCGACGATCTCCTCGGCCGGGGCCGCCTCCTCCCGGAAGATCGACAGGTCCTTGATCGCGTCCAGGATCTGGGTGGGGGCCTCGGAGTCGTCAAAGTTCATCGGAGCGGAAATGCGGGTGATCGTTTCCGCCTCCTCCGGTTCCGGTGCGGCCATTGTCTCCTCTGCCGGGGTGGGTTCGGCCGGTTTCATCGGTGATGTCGTCGGCTTGGGGTCGGCCGAGGGCAGCTCGTCCCAGGATGATGTGATCACGTTCGGCTCGTCCGGGGAGGGTGCGGAGGGCACCATGACAACGACCACCCGGTTCACCGATCCGTCATCATCCGTCTCGGCTGGGGAGAGTGCCGCTTCCGGTCGTGATTCGACCTGGGACACCTCCGTTGACCTCTGCCCGAGCCGGGAGAGCTCGGCGGTCGGTTTATGCTCGACCGGCGCCAATGCCGTCGATGTCGGTGCCTGTTCGACGGAGGACACCTCGGCCGACCACTGTCTGACCGGGACCAGTTCACCCGGAACGGTTTCGGCGGGCACCGCGGGCGTCGCGGATGGTACGACCGGAACCACGTGGGTTGCGGGCCCGTCCACCTCGGGGACCGCCTCGGGGAACCCCGGGGAGGCCGTCATCACCGGCTCTGGCGGCTCCTCGTCCGCCTGAGGCCGGGGCTTCTCCCGGTGGGCGCCGTCCTCGTTCAGGCGGGTCTCCCCCAGGCGAGCGGTGTCCTCATCCGCACCGGTCTCCTCCGAAAATGTGGTGTCCTCATCCAGCCCGACCTCGTCCAGAGGGGTGGTGTCCCCATCGGGGACGAGTTCCTCCTCCTCACCTGGGAACGAGGGAAACGAGTCGATCGGGGATGGCTGGCTCGTCCTGAACATTTCCCAGGGGCGGGGTTTCGGTTCGGCTGGCGTCGAGGAGAGGATCATGGGAACCTCGTGGCCCTCGTCGCTGAACCCCGGTTCCCCGACCGCTGGAACCAGATCCTCGATCAAGGCGTTCAGGTCCCTCTTGCTCGCGGCGAGCACCAACGCTCTGATACGCGTCCGGTACTGCGCGGAATCCAGCCTGTCGGCCGCCAGCGCCTCGTCCAGGACGCGACGGTACCGGAGCAGGTCCTCCGAGGTCAGGGGATTTGAACTCACCCAGCCAGTTTGTCAGAGACCATCGCCAAGAACCATGACTGTGTCCAACCAATGGCTGGAAACCGTCCCGATTTCACGGCCACGCGCGTCGGCGGGCTAGGGTTTGGGGACCAACCCCAGGAGGCAACATGCTCGGTTTCGCCGCGGTGGATCGACGTTCTGAGACGGTCGCGATCTGGCTCATCAGCCGCACCGACACCGCCGAGGCGTCCAGCACGAACGCCGTCGTGGTGGACCTGGCCGACGAACACGCCCTGAAGAAGGTGCACTCGCTGACCCGCGATCGCATCGTCATCGCCACCCCCGGCAGCGACCTGACCGGCCTGCCGATCAGCGACGGGCACCCGACGGCGCTGCTCGAGGAGTTCGTCGACGCCACCCGCACCCACCAGCGCGCCATCGTCGAGGCCGTGCGCTCCTACGCGGCCTCCCGCAAGGGCCAGAAACTGGTGGAACCCACCTTCCCTGCGAAACCGCAGCTCCCGGAGACCTGGCCAGAGACCTGCCAGGGCCGCGCCCTGGAGCTGGCCGGCCTGGTGTCGCGGGTTTGGACGAACTGGCTGGTCAGCGACGGCGAGAGGCTGCGCCGCACCACCCAGCCACGCACCGGCAGGACCCCGTGGATCATGCCCGGGGAGCTCAACCAGCCGGCGCTGCTGGCCCTGCCACCGGCCCTGGCGGAGAAGCTTCGCCCCGAACCCGTGGGGCCCTTCCCCGGCTGAGCGGTCCCGTCCTCAGTCCTGCCCCGCCGGGGGCAGCGGGGCGTACCACTCGACGTCGGTGAGAAGGATGCGGGTGTCCACGTTTCCTTCCCAGCTGACGCCTATGCCGTGTTCCTGGAGGGTCGGGATGACCACGGTCTTCATCAGTTTGATGGTCGTTGCGTCGTAGAGCTCCTCGCGCTGGGAGTCGCTCAAAGCCTTGTATTCCTCCTCGCTGATGTGGGCGGGCCAGAAGATGCCGTAGCTGAGGTAGGTGCTGCCGTCCTCCACGAGGCTCTCGGTGTCCTGCTGGTGGAAGAACACGTACCCCAGGTCGCCCTGGTCGCCCTCGATCTCCGCGTGCCCGCAGGTGTTGCAGCAGGTGAAATCCTGCTCCGCGACGACATGGGCCCTCCGCAGCGCCTCGAAGGCGCGGTCCAGCTTGGTGGGAGGCACGTCCCCGAATCCCGCCTGCTGGGTGCGACGCGCATCGATCAGGTACTGGGCGATGGCGCGGCACTGCGCCTCGGACAGTGTGTCGCCGGCGCCCTCCGCGTCCTTCTCGTCCTCCACTGCGCAGGCGATCTCGTAGGCATGGTCATCGATGCTGTCATCCCCCCTCACGAGTTGCGTCCAGATCATGTCGCGGATGTACTCCTCGAGTTCGGGATCAACCACGCCCCCGAGCAGCTCGTCGGGGATTCTCAGTCCATCGGGCTGGGCGTTCAGGTCAGTCATGGCCGAGACCCTAACAATCGCCACCGACAGAAAGGGGCCGGGCGGCGCCGCCCGGCCCCTCATCACGGCCTCTCACCGCCAGGGGTTCTGGCCCGGCTGGCCGGGCTGCCCTGGGTAACCCTGCTGACCCGGCTGGCCCGGCTGCCCCGGGTAACCCTGCTGACCCGGCTGACCGGGCTGCTGGAAATTGGCCGGGCCTTGGAATCCGTCCTGCGGGCCGGGCTGCCCGGGACCGGGGCGAGCCGCCTTCGCCCTGCCGCGCTGCACCAGGATGACGGCGACCACGGCGCCGCCCACCACCACGACCCCAAGCACGATCCACAGCCAGGTCAGGTCGGGATCATTGCTGGCGGTCGCCTTCAGGCCCTCGGAGCCGATTAGGTCGGAGGGGTCCTTCCACGTGACGGTGTTGCCGGAGATCTCCCCCTTGCCGCTGGCGGTGAGGACCTTGCCCGGGAAGGTCACCTTGACCTCGAAGTCGGTGATCATGGTCGCGCTGATCCCCTGCGCATTGCTGCCCGACATGTGGAAGGTCCATTGCTTGCTGGACTCGTCGAAGCTGAGATAGCTGATGTCGGAGAGCTTGGCGGTGCCGGAGATCTTGCAGCCGATGTACTTGTCGTCCTGGTAGCCCTCCTGTTTGAGGTCGCCGGGGAGCTTCACCGAACTCATCCCGCGCTGGCAAACCCCGTCGGAGTCCTTGATGCCGCCCGATTGTGCTTGCTCCTTCAACACTCCGAAGTCACTTTTGACCTCGATTTTTTCCTGACTGCTCACGTTGATCTCCTGGTGCATCCGGATGCAGGAGCTGAGCATCAGGACGAGAGGCAGGATCAAGGCGACGATGCCGATTCTGCGTAATTTCGTCATGAACGAAATCTACAACCCTCCCCTTACCGCAGTGCGGGATCCCCCAAATTTGCGGTACGCGGGTGGGTTTCCCGCGAAAAGCCTTCCCGCCCGCAGCGGAACACGGCACCATTGACCCGTGAAACCAGATCGCAACGCCACCGTCGCCGAGATCTACGCGCACCCACTCGGCCGCGACATCATCGACAAGGTGCTGCTGCAGACCGGGCGCAGCGCCGCCTGGGTGCACAACCCTCTGGTCTCGCGGTTGCGGTTGCGACAGCTCGACAAGATCCTGGGGCGCGCGTTCGGCCCCGGTTTCGTCGACACCCTCGTCGACCTGCTGGCTGACTGCCCCGAGTCGCCTCCCCGCCTCGACGGACCCATCGCCGCGACCTGGTGGAAGCGGGCGGTGTTCTACCAGATCTACCCGCGTTCCTTCGCGGACAGCAACGGCGACGGCATCGGCGACCTGCCCGGCATCCTGGCGAAGGTTCCCTACCTGGACGACCTGGGCATCGACTGCCTGTGGCTCTCGCCCATCTTCACGTCCCCCAACAAGGACATGGGCTACGACATCGCTGACTACCGGTGCGTCATGGACGAGATGGGCACCATCGACGACCTTCGGCGCCTGATCGCCGCCTGCCACGAACGCGGAATGCGCATCATCCTCGACCTGGTGGTCAACCACACCTCCGACGAGCACCCGTGGTTCAAGGACGCCCTGGCCGACCCGGATGGCGCGCACGGTGACTACTACTTCCTGCGTGACGGCGACCCCGAGACACCGCCCAACAACTGGACGTCGTTCTTCTCCGGTCCCGCCTGGCGCCGCATCGGTGAGAAGTGGGTGCTGCACCTGTTCACCCCCGAGCAACCGGACCTCAACTGGGACAACCCGGCGGTGCGCCGCGAGGTGGCCGACATCGTGCAGTTCTGGCTGGCGGAGGGCATCGACGGGTTCCGCCTGGACGTGATCAACTACATCTCCAAACGCGACGGCCTGCCCGACGGCAACGCCACCGTCGGCCAGGTGATGGGTTTCACGGGCGTGGAGAACTACTTCCACGGCCCGCACCTGCACGACCACTTGGCGGAGCTGCGCCGCGAGGCCTTCACCAGAAAGGACGTGGAACCGGGCCACGAGGCGCCGGGGGCCGATGCCCGGCCCATCATGATCGGCGAGACCCCAGGGGCGGGCGTCGAAGTGGCCAGGCTGCTCACCAGCTCCCAGCGGGACGAGCTGGACCTGATCTTCAGCTTCGACCACCTGGAGACCCCGGGGCACGTGCGCTGGGACGAGTACGCCTACGACCTGAACTTCCTGAAGCACTACTACATCGACTACCAGTCCCGGCTGGGCTCCGACGACTGGATGAGTCTGTTCTTCGAGAACCACGACAACCCACGCATGATCTCCAAGGTCAACCCCGACCCCCGGTTCCGCGACCAGCTGGGCAAGGCCCTCGCGACGATCCTGCTGACCATGCGCGGTACCCCGTTCATCTTCCAGGGACAGGAGATCGGGGCCGTCAACCAGGACTTCCCCGACGAGTCGGCGCTGCGCGACGTGGAATCCCTGAACCTCCTGGCCGCCGAGGGCCCCGGGGCCTGGGGGAAGATCATGGCCGGTTCCCGCGACCACGCCCGCGTCCCGATGCGCTGGGATCGCGACGAGCACTGGGGGTTCACGCGCGGAACCCCCTGGATCAAGGCCTTCGACGACTCGGTGGGCTACTCCGTCGCCGCCCAGGAGCACAACCCGGACTCGGTGCTGCGCTACTACCGCCGCCTGATCTGGCTGCGCCGCTCCAACCCGACGCTGAGCCTGGGTTCGATCCGTTTCATCGACGCCGGCGTCAAGGACTACTTCGCCTGGTTCCGGGAGCACAACGGCGAGCGCTGGTTCATCGAGGTGAACCTGTCGGGCCATCCCCTGCGGCGGCGCCACCGCGACCGGAACCTCGAGATCGTCGCGGGTACCACCAAGGACCGCTCGGGTCCGATGGAACCCTACGAGGCCCTCGTCTGCCGGGTTCCCCCGACGACCGGCAGGTAGTTTCCCGGACGGTTCTTCCCGCCGCCGAGGAAGCCTCACCCGCTCGAGAGCCGCCCCTCGTTGACGCGAGTGGGCGGCTCGAGCGGTTTCGGACCCCACCTCCTCTCATCTTCACCCGAACAGAAATCGCAAGAAATCGCGATTTGTTTTCACCGACGGAATATTCAACCCCCCATACAAATCACGGCTCCCCCCAAGCCCGCCCCCAATTCCCGTTCTGCGAAACCGGGAGCGCCAGAAGTAGAACATTCAATTAACCAAAGCGGATGTGGGCTCACTAGGGGTGATAGCCTGAAACCCGCTCACCGTAAGACTCTCTTCCCAAAAGTTGACCCTCGTGGGTTATGCTTCACGCAGCACCCCCTTGGGCGGGCAGCGAACCCCTGACCGGGGGTTGTAAAATCCTAAAGAATTGAGGAAGTTTTATGAAAGCTGCTTCATCGCGCGCCAGGGCGCGGAAGCTCCTGGCATCAGCAGCCGTGGCTCTTGCGGCAACCCTTACCCTTGGTACGCCCATGGCACATGCCGAGGACCACTCGAACAGTTACCCGGAGGGATACCCGAAGGTCGGCACGAGCAGCGAGATCGTGGCCGGCTTCTGGTTGAAAGTCACGAAACAGGACGGCAGCACCGGCCACGTCATGCCCAACCTGTTCACCGTGCACACCTCGGCGAGCAAGGAAGGCGCCATCAAGGCCTACTGCATCGAGCTCGACGTCGACATCAAGTACGAGTCCGACCTCCGCGTCGGCGACTGGAAGGACTTCCCGGGCACCAACAAGTTCAAGGACAACACCGAGATTCAGTCCAAGGTCGCCTGGATCGCCCAGCGCAGCTACCCCCAGACCGACCTGGCTGAGCTCATCAAGACCACCGGCATCGCCGGCCTGACCGAGCAGGAGGCCATCACCGCCACCCAGGCGGCCATCTGGCACTTCACCAACGATTACAAGTGGTCGGGCTTGAAGGAAGCTGATCAGGCGACGACAACCCGCGTCGAGAAGCTGTTCACCTACCTGACCGGGCAGACCAACACCGGACTGAAGGAGAGCAAGCAGCCGACCGTCGAGGCCGAGACCGGCAGCATCACCTTCACCCGCAGCGAGAACGGCTCCGAGGGCAAGGTCGGTCCGATTCGATTCAAGTCCAGCCAGGCCACCTTCAAGCTGACCAGCGAGCTCAAGTACGAACTGATCAACGCGCAGGGCGCCAAGGTTGACTTGAACGCCGTCCCTGCCGACACCGATCTGTACCTCAAGGTTCCGGCCGACGCGACCTCGGGCGAGCAGGAGTTCAAGGGCTCCGTCACGGGTAGCGTCTACGCCGGCAAGTTGCTGATCACCAAGGATGCGGTCGCAGGCGGCCCCCACGGCCAGACCATCATCATCGGCTCCAACAAGGAGGTCACCGCCGAGATCCAGGGCAAGATCAGCTGGTCCGTCACGCAGCAGACCACCACGCCGACGCCCACCCCGCCCGCGACGGAGACAACTCCGCCCGGGCACACCTGCCCGCCGGCCGGCACGGAGAGCACCCCACCCGGGAGCCCCTGCCAGCCCACCCCGCCCGCGAATCCCTGCCAGCCCAACGGCACGGAGACCAACCAGGCCGGCAATGGCAACGGCAACGGCAACAACTGCGCCACCAACGGCACGGAGACCAGCCAGCCCGGTAACGGCAACAACTGCGCCACCAACGGCACGGACGCCAACCAGAACGGCAACGGCAACGGCAACGACCGTGCCGCCAACCAGAACGGCAACGGCAACGACCGTGCCGCCAACGACCCCGGAGCCAAACAGAACGGCAACGGCAACAACCGTGCCGCCAACGACCCCGGAGCCAAGCAGAACGGCAACGGCAACAACTGCGCCCCCAACGGCACGGAGACCAGCCGACCGGCCACGACCACTGTGACGGCCCCGGCCCCCGCCGTCCACAAGCCGGGCCTGCCGAAGACCGGCAGCAACTGACACCCCCCAGATGCGAGAAGGGGCCGGGCATTGCCCGGCCCCTTCTCACGTCCACCGCCATCCTCGCCACCCCGGCACGCGGCTCCGAGGAACCGATAGTTGAAGATTTTCTGTAGCACTTTCGGCCAAAGTCGGTAGCCAGGCCCCATTGACCCCGGCTGCGACGCGCCCGAGCGCAAATGGTACATACTTCAATCAACCAAAGCAAAGGCCTTCTGACCAGGAGCGATGCCCGTCAGGGGAACCTACGTCACCCCTCCCTCCCTAAAGTGCATCCGCATGGGTTATAGTTCGCGAAGCGACTCTGTGAGGAGACCGTCAGCGACCTGTCCGCAGGCCGTGAACCCTCCCGCTGAGCCGTGAACACCTAAAGAATTGAGGAAGTTCATGAAGGCTGCTTCATCGCGGACCAGGACGCGCAAGTTCCTGGCATTCGCCGCCACGACGTTGGCGGCCACCCTCGCCTTCGGCACCCCGACGTCAGCACGCGCAGACGATTCGGGCTTCAACTACCCCGAGGGTTACCCGAAACTCGGGACCGCCCAGGAGGGTTTCCACGGCTTCAATGTGAAGTCCACCGAAACCAGCAGGGCCACTCCCACCCAGCTGTTCAGCGTTCACACCCGCGAGGGCAAGGACGCCACCATCAAGGCCTACTGCATCGAGCTCGATGTCGGCGTCATATTTAAGTCGGACCTGACGGTCGGCGACTGGAAGGACTTCCCGGGCACCAACAAGTTCAAGAACAACGCCGAGGTGCAAGCCAAGGTCGCCTGGATCGCACAGCGCAGCTACCCGCAGACCGATCTCAAGGCGGTCGCCGAGGCAGCCGGCGTGGCCGGCCTGACCGACAAGGAGGCCGTCACCGCCACCCAGTCGGCCATCTGGCACTTCACCAACGATTTCAACTACGCCGGCATCTCCGGTACCATCGACGCGGCCTCCGCCACCAGGGTCCAGAAGCTCTACGAGTACCTGATCAGCGAGAAGAACGTCGGTATGAAGGAGACCGCTCGGCCCACCATCGAGTTCAAGGGCTCGGTCAACAGCTCCTTCAAGCCCGGTGACAAGGTTGGCCCGCTTCGCTTCGAGTCCAACCAGGCCACCGTCAAGGTGACGAACAAGCTCGAGTACGAGCTGGTCGACGTCAAAGGCAACAAGGTCGATCTCAACGCCGTCCCCACCGGCACCGACCTGTACCTCAACGTCCCCGCCAACGTGAAGTCGGGCGAGCAGAAGTTCGATGTCAGCGCCACCGGTAGCGTCTACGCCGGCAAGCTGCTCATCACCAAGGACGCTGCCACTACGGGGCGGCACGGCCAGACCATCATCATCGGTTCCAACACCGAGGTGACGGTCAGCGGCACCGCTTCGTTCAAGTGGGAGATTGTTCCGCCTGCAGCACCCACCCCGCCAGCGTCCGCCTCGACTCCGCCTGCTCCGGCAACCACCCCGTCGGACCCTGGTGATCCTGCGGACCCGATCGCCCCGACCTCCACCGTCACCGTGACGGCGCCGGCCCCCCAGTCGAGCGCCCCCTCCAAGAAGCCGGGCCTGCCGAAGACCGGCAACAACTGATCACCCCCCGATGGAAAGGGGCCGGGCCGCTGCCCGGCCCCTTTTCGCATCCCGGGATACCTGAACATTCAGTCACATTGACCAAATTTCGCCCCGATGTGACAGCATCATCTTCTTGCGCTACTTTCCTGAAAGTTAAGTTTTCATTGCATCTTCAATCACATTGGGATGTCGATTTCACCAAGGGGGAAGGGAACACATGGGAAAGCTCTCCACGCGAAGGGGCGCCTACGGGTTCCGGGCCATCGCTGCTGCCCTGCTGACCGCCGTCCTGGCGGTCGGTGCACCGACCGCCAGCGCCGACGAGTACCAGCCGGGGTATCCGAAACTCGGGCAGGACTCCGAACTCGTCTACGGACACGACCTGTACCGCGACGGGTCACTGGGGACCCAGCTGCTGACCGTTCACACCGACGACAAGGGCGGAAAGATCCTGGCCTACTGCATCGAACTCGATGTCCATTCCGAATGGGGCGGCGAGATGAAGCAGGCCGACTGGTCGGCCTTCCCGGGCAGCAATGAGTTCGCGAAGAATCCGCAGGTACGGTCCAAGATTTCCTGGATCGCCCACCGCAGCTACCCGCAGGTGGACGTCGCTCAGGTGGCCGCGGCGGCAGGCGTGCCGGGCCTGACCGAAAGGGAAGCCATCACCGCAACCCAGGCAGCCATCTGGCACCTGACCGACAACTTCACCTTCAACGGCCTGCACAACTGGGAGGAACCCCGCCACGACACCACGTCCGAACGGGCACAGCGCGTCACGAAGCTGTACAACTACCTGCTGGGATCCGCGAACACCGGACTGCCCGAAACCTCCGGCCCGAAAGTGGAGGTCGCGGTTCCCAAGTCTCCCGGAACCAGTGGCGAGCTGGTCGGTCCGATTCGTCTGACCGCCACCCAGCAGACCGTCGCTTTGGCCGCGCTCCCCTACCCGTTGGTGGATGCCCAGGGCAACGAGGTGGATCTCTCCGCGGTTCCCACCGGGACGGACCTGTTCCTGAAGGTTCCCGCCGACGCGCCCGCCGGGAAGACCGACATCACCGCCAGCCTCACCGGGGACACCCACACGAGCCACCTCCTGGTCGCCCGGAGCGGACGCTGGCAGACCCTGATCATCGCCAAGACCAAGCAGGTCACCGTCACCGCCCGGGGCGAGGTCAGCTGGGCCCCCGCGCAGGCCCCGAGTCCTTCTCCCAGCCCGTCGGAGTCGCCGACCCCCGACCCATCACCCACCCCGTCGGGAACCCCCAGCCCGACGCCAACCCCCACGGCAAGCACCCCGGCACCTTCCCCAACTCCCTCCACGACTGCTCCCTCGGCCAGGCCGAACCTTCCAGTCACCAAACCGGGACTGCCGAGGACCGGCCGCTGAGAGAACCCGCAGCGGGGCTGAGCTTCTGCCTCCCACCAATGGTGGGAGGCAGAAGGCTGTTCATGAACCACACAGGAGGTTGTCCAAGGCCTCCTTGATCGGTTCAAAGGCGGCTCTGATGCTCTCCTCGCCGGTCGGGTCCTTCGCGACTGCAGTGGGGGTGGCGGTCACGGCAATGGTGACGGTGCCGCCGTCAGGACCCACCGCATCGAGCGTCTGGTGGCCGGGGATGGTGCCGCCGTGTCCACAGGCGGTGCCACAGCTCAGGGAATACCCGATGAGTCCGAGGCCGTAGTCGCTGTGGGTCTCGGTGTGGATGGACTTCTGCATCTCCGCGACGCTGTCGGCTGTGATCAGGGTGCCGTCGAGCATCTTCTGCATGAAGATGTTGAGCTCACTGGGAGTGGAGATCATGGCACCGGCAGCCCAGGCCCAGGATGGGTCCTGCTCGGTGATGTTCTCCAGCTCACCGGAGACAGGATTGCGTTCATACCCCTCCGGGTGTTTGCCATGGATGGTGCGATCCCCCGGCGCGGGCAGGTACGTGTGCAACAGGCCGAGGGGCTGAACGATCCGCTGATCAATCTGCTCACCCAACGTCCGCTTGGTCACCTTCTCGATCAGCAACCCGAGCACAATAATTCGTATTCGTGTAGGCGAATTTCTCACCGGGCTGAAACGCAGCAGGCCTCGCCAACGCGGCGTCGAGAAAATCCCTGGGGAAACGATACTCATCCCGAACCTCGAAGATGCTCGTAGCAATGGCGTCGGTGTATTCGGGCAGCCCCGAGGTGTGCTGGAGCAACTGCCGCACCGTGATCCTCGACCCGGCACCTCGCGAAATCTTATTGAATGCTGCACTCATGACATCCAGCCTTCCAAGCACCGTTGACGCAGACCATCCGGTCAGCAGGCCAAAGAAACCTACGGACAGCCCGACAGAAAACCCCCGGCAGCCACGAAGCAGGCGCTTCGCACGGATCGGTGATTGAGCGATACGTTCAGGGAGCCGGTCAATCCGAACCCCTGCGACCTGTTCAGCGCACGTCAGCGACCTGGAATCGCGGCCACCGCGACCGGTTGCGCACGAAGCGATTCCGGGACGGGTGCGACGCCACCTGCAACCGGCGCCACACCCACCCCCAACCAGGCCACCGACTCCGCCTGCGCCAGTTCAGCGGGCAGTCGCAGTTCCCCGGAGGCGGGGGACAGCAGAAATGCATGGACCACCCCGTCGACGACGGTGTAGCGGACTTCCCCATCGGCGGCGCGTCTCCACGGCCGCGATCCGAAGATCGCCGGCCCATTGACCTCAAGCCAGGCCCCCAATCCGTCGAGGGCCCGCTGTTGGAGCTGCGGAATCGACCCGTCGGCCCGCGGACCGACGTTGATGAGGAGGTTGCCGTTCTTCGCGACGACATCGACGAAGTAGCGGATCAGCCCGGCGGCATCCAGGCTGTGGGTGTCGTCCTCCTCGGCGTTGTAGCCGAAGGACAGGCCGAGTCCGCGGGTGGCCTCCCAGACCTGCTCCTGGACTCCGTCGACGTCGCTGTACTCGCGGGTCAGGAACCCGTGCGCGGGCACCCCCCAGCGATCATTGACGACGCCGTCGGGAACCGTCTCCAGGTAGTGCCGCCACAGCGCCGCGACCCCGAATCCGTCGTCTCCCTTGCCGTCGTCGGGCCATTCGATGTCATTCCACAGCACCGACGGTCGGAAACGGTCGATCAGCTCGGTCAGTTGTGCCGCCGCGTAGCGCGCAAACCCCTCGTCGTTGCGGCGCAGCAGGAACAGGTCGCGGTCGGACTGGATGGGTGGCAGGTCCGAGACGTGCCAGTCGAGGGCCCCGGAGAAGTACACCCCGAACCGCACCCCGGCGGCCCGGGTCGCGTCGGCGAACTGCCGGATCAGGTCGCGACCCGGACCCCGCCGGGCAGCGTTGAATCCGGTGGTGGTGGTGTCCCACAAGCAGAAACCATCATGGTGCTTCGTCACGGGCACCACGTAGCGCGCCCCGGAACGCAGCACGGCCCGGATCATGGCATCGGCGTCGAGGTCGAAGGGACGCCACCGGTCGGCGAGGTCCTCGTAGCTCGTGCCCTCCCCGAACCGTGCGACGTGCTGGGCACGGCAGGGCGACCCGGGGATGCGCACGGTGTTGCCATACCACTCGGCGTAGCGGTGCCGCGCGTAGGCGTCCTCGACCGGTACCCGCCCGTCGTGGGGTTCGGCCCAGGCCGGCAGGGAGAAGATGCCCCAGTGGATGAAGACGCCCAACTTGGCGTCGCGATACCAGTCGGGGACGGTGACGTCCGGGTAGTCGACGCCGAGGGCCGGGCCGGTGCGTTCGTCGAAGTTCAGCATCCGGCACCTCGACGGGTGATCGACGGGGTCAGGTCTGGGTTCGGGTTGGAGCGGTCGAAGGGCCAGGTCCCGGGTGTGAGATTGCGGTGCCCGAGCCGCAGCAGATCCTGGTCAACGCCACCCGGGGTGAGGGCCATGACCCACGCCTTCGCCAGGGTGAACAGCTCCGGTTCCAGGTAGCCGATCTTGACCAGCACGACGTCGGCTTCCTCGGGTTCCAGGCCGAGCCGGCGGAAGTCGTCGAGCAGGTGGAAAGGTTTGCGGCGTTCCGTGATGATCACGTGCACCGACCCGCATCTGACCACCGCCTGGCGGCCTGCGACGGGATCGCCCTCGGTCAGGGAGAACACCTCCCCGCGCACCTCGGCGGGTGGTGCGACCTTGTCGACGTTCCCGCCGACCCGCACATCCACGGCCCCGCCGACCCCGGCATCGAAGCAGGCCGCGACGGCCTCGGGGTCGAAGGTGGAGGCGTGGATCACGACGCGGCCCCCGTCGGTCAGGCCGGGATGGGCCAGCAGTTCACGCACCGTCCACGACACGTCCCCGGCACCGCCCGCGGTGGGGTTATCGCCGGAGTCGGAGATCACGAAGGGTTTGGGTGCGTCCTCGGCGAGCGCTGTCGCCAGGGCACCGTCGAGGGTGTCGGTGGGGCCGACGAAACAGAAATCGTCGCGGGCCGCCCACCATGCCTCGGCCAGCTCCGAGGCTCCGGCGGCGATGGCCTCCCGGTCATCACCGGTGACGACGACGGCGGCCTGGCAGCGGGGTTCGTCGGCCCATGCGTAGCCGACCCACAGGGCCGCGTCGATCACCCCGTCACAGGCCTCGATCTCCGGTACACGGGCGTAGATCGAGGCCGCGGGTTCCACGCGGGTGGAGGTCTTCTCGCCGGGCAGCAGCAGCGGAACAGGCACGAATGCCTTCCACGGCCGCCTGGCGGCGACGTCCGCACCGACCCCGGAACGCAGCCGGGCGATCAGGTTCCAGGCCGCACGTTCCTTGGTGTTCATCACGTCCTCGTGCGGGGCCATGCGGTAGCAGGTGATCAGGTCCACCTGGTCGACGAGGGCCGCGGAGACGTTGCCGTGCAGGTCGAGGGTGGCCGAGACCAGGCAGTCGGGGCCGATCACCTCCCGCAGCGCAGCGGCAAGGTCACCCTCCGCATCGCGCATCCCGACGACGCTCATCGCGCCGTGGATGTCGAGCAGCAGCCCGTCGAACGGCCCCTTGGATGCGGCCAGCTCCAGGATGCGGGCCTTGATGTCCTGGTAGGTCTCTGGGCAAACCGCGCCGCCCGGCAGGGACCGGCCGTGGTGCAGCGGCACCCAGTCGACGACCTCCCGAAGTTCCCGGCCAGCTTCGAGGAACGGGTAGTAGGACAGCAGTTCGTCACCCTCGCGGCGGGGGAACGCCTCGTCGCCGCTCAGGTGCGGGGAGAAGGTGCTGGACTCAATGGACATGCCGGCGATGGCGATCCTCGGCCGGGCAATCCCCCCGTCGGCGGCGGGCGGCAGGGGCGGGCACCAGATATCGGCGGCTGTGGTCATGACATGGTTTCCTTCAGGTCGAGGGCCAGGGCGGCGGCCCCGAGGGCGGGGTTGACGAGGGTGGCGCGGTGAACACCAGGGATCGGCACGGTGACCGGCGGATCCGCGACCAGGGCTTCGGTGAGCAGTGGTCCAAGCAGGTCCCAGGCCGCCGTCACTCCTCCTCCGACCACGACATCGGTCAGATCGAGCAGGGTGGTGGCCACAACGATGCCCTGTGCCAGGGCCCGCGCGGCGCAGGTGAACACCTCGACGGCGGCGCTGTCACCTCTTCTGGCTGCGGTCGCGATGTCGGATCCGGTTAGTCCGGTCCGGCCCGTCAGGTCGGCGTAGCGCAGAGCGAGGGAACGCCCCGACGCGAGGGTTTCGAGATGCCCCACCCCACCGCAGGTGCAGCGGTGCCTGGGATAACCAGGGGTGTGCCCGATCTCCCCCGCTCCGCCGCGTGGCCCAAGGTGGGGGCGTCCTCCGATCAGCAGGGCACCCCCGACCCCGGTGCCGAGCATGATGGCCAGGCCGTCGCTGACGCCGCGCAGCGCACCCCAACGGGCCTCTCCGCACAGGAACGCGTTGACGTCGTTGACCAGTTTCACGGGGCGTCCGGTGCGGTCGGCGATAGCCTCAGCGGGGCGGCGACCCCGCCAGTCAGGGAAGGTCCCGGATGCGGCCAGCACCTCGCCCGAGTCGGGATCGATCACCCCCGCAGCACCGGCGCCGACAACCGCAGCCCGCAGCCCGGAGCAGGTCTCGATGCGGGTCACCAAACCTGCGGCGGCATCGATCAACGCCTGACCACCGCACCCCGAGGCGGTGGTGTCGGAGGCCAGGACATTGCCGTCCACGTCCGCCAGCACCGCGGTGACCTTGGTGCCTCCGATGTCGATGCCGGCCACCACGGGTCCGTGCAGCACATCATCCGGCGACGGGATCCTGAGCATCAGCGACCACCCAGCCCGGCCAGGGCGATGCCCTTCACGAGGTGTTTCTGCAGCGCTATCACGAGCGCGGTGGTGGGCACCATCGAGATCACGGCGGCGGCCATCTGCAGGTCCCACCGGGTGCCCTGCTGCGTGGAGAACGTCGCCAGCCCCACCGGCAGGGTACCGAGGGTGGAGTAGTCGACGGTGACGATCAGCGGCCACAGGTAGGAGTTCCAGAAGCCCAGGAAGGTGAAAACGGCCAGCACCGCGATCGCGGAACGCGACAGGGGCAGAATGATATTGAGGTAAATACGCACCGCCCCCGCACCGTCGACCCGGGCAGCCTCGTCCAGCTCGAAGGGAATGCCCCGGTAAAACTGGCGCAGCAGGAAGGTGCCGAAGGCACTGAACGCGAACGGGATGATCAGGGCCTGATACGTGTTGATCCACCCGAACCAATCCATCAGGGTGTACATCGGGATCATCACGACCTCCGCAGGCACCATGAGGGTGGCCAGGAACAGCAGGAACACGGCATCGCGTCCCTTCCAACGGAGCCTGGCAAAGGCGAAAGCCGACGTGGACGAGACGATCAGCACCAGGATCGTCCCAACGACCGAGACGAACAACGAGTTCAGCATGTAGGTGACGAACGGACCGTAGGAGAACACCTCGATGAAATTCGTCCACTTGATCTGCGACCCGATCAGTCGCGGCGGGGATGTGAACATCTCGTTGTTCGGTTTCATCGCGGAGAACAGGGCATAGATCAGCGGCGACGCGAAGACCAGGGCGGCGATGTAGATGCTGATGTGGGCGAACACCGAGCGCAGGTCCCCGCCCTTCTTCCTGGTCTCAGTACTCATAGTGCACCCACTTCTTCTGCGCTCGGAACTGCAGGGCCGTCAGGACGATGATGACGGCGAACAGGATCCAGGCGGCTGCGGCTGCCAGACCGAGATCCTGGAACCGGAAGCCGTTGTTGTAGATGAACTGGACGATCGGCTGGGTCGAGTTGCCGGGGCCACCGCCGGTCAGCAACTGGGGTTGGGCGAAGACCTGCAGCGATCCGATCATCGTCATCACGGTGGCGAAGAACACGGCCGGGGAGATCATGGGCAGCGTCACGCGGAAGAACAGGCGGGCCCCCGTCGCGCCGTCGATGCGGGCCGCCTCGATGACGCTGTCGGGAAGCTGCTCCAACACCGCCGAGAAGATCAGCATGTTGTAGCCGAGGCCCTGCCACACTGACATGGTCACCACCATGACCATCGCCCAGAACGGGTCGGCCAGGAAGCTGGGCAGGGTGTGGTTGAACAGTCCCTCGCTGATGCCGTTCAGCGCGCCCTTGGGTTGCAGCAGCATCTTCCACACCAGGATGTTCGCGACCATCGGAGTGACCACGGGAATGAAGAACAACACCCGCAGCGCCCCACGCCCACGGATACGGGAGTTGAGCGCCACCGCCAAGCCGAGCGACAAGGCGATGTTGATGGGGACGTAGGTGATGGCGAACACGAAGGTATTGCGCATCGCCGGCCAGAAGTCCGGACTGACGGTGAACAACTTGATGTAGTTGCCGAGCCCGTTGAAGGTGCGTGCACCGAAAGTGGGCCAGTTGAACAGGCTCATGACGATGGACAACCCCACCGGAAAGAGCGTGAACAGGCCGAGGCCCAGCAGGGCCGGGCTGACGAAACCCAACGCCTGGCGGGCCTCGGCCCTGCGAAGGGCCCCTTTTCTGGGGGAGGACATTCAGGACCCTTTCCCCGTCACTGCTGGAACTGCTGTTGAGCGGAGTTCAGCACCTCGGGCATCGGTTTGGAGCCGCTGTAGACGCTCACCAGTTCGGGCTGGATGTACGCGTTGACCTTGGACCAGTTCGGGGAGACGTGCTGCGCCTCGACATTGGCGAAGGCGGCGTCGAAGGCCTGTTTGACCACGTCGCGGTACTGCTCATCGATGGACTCGAAGTACAGCGGCTGTGACTCGACGCGGGCCGGATAGGACCGACCAGAGCTGGCGACGTAGTCCTGGGCCTCCTTGCCGAGCAGGGCTCCCAGCACCTTCAGGGCCGAATCCTTGTCCTTGCAGCTCTTGGCGATGCCGTAGCCCGATCCGAGAATCAGTCCGGTCGCCTTGCCGCCAGCGGGTGCGGGCAGGTTCGTCATGCCGACTTTGAAGCCCGCGTCGTTCTTGATGTAGCTGCTGGCGTTCCAGGTTCCGTCGACGGCCATCGCGGCGTTGCCGTTGGAGAACTGATCTTCACCCCAGCCAGCATCGGAGGCCGATCCCACGGGCAGCGCAACCTTCTTGTCGGTGACCAACCCCGCGTACCAGGTGGCAGCCTCGACAAAGGCCGGGTTGGCGATGTCCAGCTTGCCATCGGCCGTCACCGGCTGGGTGCCGGACTTGGCGATCGGCAGGGCCTGCCACTGGAAGTCCCCCATGCCGATGCCGAAGCCCTGCTTGTCGTCCTTGGTAGCCGCAGTGGCGGTGGCCTCGAAGTCGTCGAAGGTCCAGCCGTTCTTGGGCTGAGGTGCGCCCGTGGCGTTGATCATGTCGACGTTGTGGTAGGTGAGCATGGTGGCCATATCAAAGGGCAGGCCATACATGGTGCCGCCATCACTGAGGATGTCCGTGGCGCGCGGGGCGAAGTCGGCGGATTTGAGCCCTGCGGTGGTGAGGTCAGCCTCGGTGAGCTCCACGAAGCCGGCCTTGTAGTCGGAAAGCTTCCCGGAGTTCATGCCCGTCACACAGGCCATGTTGTCGGTGCCCATGTTGGTGGTGAGCTTGGTGAAGAAGTCACCCCAAGGGGCGGTGCGCAGCTCGATCTGGATGTCGGGGAGGGCCTTCTGGGCGATCTCCACCTGCTTCTTGATGGCCTCGGTGTCCTTCTCACCGCCGGCCCACATGTCGACGACGATCCTCGTCTTGCCGTTCTCACCGGTGGTGTCGCTGCCGCCACCCTTGCTGGAGCAGCCGGTGAACGCCAGCGCGGTGACTGCCGCCAGCGCGACGGCCTTGCGGAAATTGAACTTCATAATTTCTCCTAGATTCCGCACCTTTAATTCGTCTTCGAATTAAATTGAGTGCCTTCTCGGCGGAAGTGAGCATAAGGCAGACCGATCGGATGACGCAAGGACCCACCCGATCCTGCTGAGCGATTGCACTCGCCCAACCATCCGACGCACCTCATCCCAGACTCCCTACCGGTCAGGAGAATCGGCGCCGGAAACCAGGCCACAGACAGCACACTCGCAGTCATCCAACAGGATTCGCAACCCCCCACAGTCCGACGCCGAAGCGTATCGAAGATCTTCTCCCTTAATTCGACATCAGCTAAAGTTACTGCATGACGCACCCACACCCGCGCATCACGGAGTTGCTGGCCGACGGGTCGGCCTCGTCGCGTTCGGACATCGCGCGTCTGCTGCGGGTCGCCCCGTCGACCGCCTCGGCCTGGGTCGGACAGCTCATCGAGGCGGGAGTCGTCGTCGAGGACGGGCTGGTCGCATCCGGAAGCGGACGCCCCCGCCGAAAACTCCGCCTCAACCGTCCTCCCGGTCACCTGCTGGTGGCAGAACTGGGTGGCAACCACGCGCGACTCGGGGTGGCCGACAGGGCGGGACGGTTGCTGCGCTCCACAACCTCGCCCCTGACGGTGGCCGATGGCCCGGAGCAGGTACTCCGTTCCCTCACCACGCTCCTGCGCAAACAGCGAGCCGAAGGGGAACCGGCGGGAGTGGGGTTGGCGCTGCCCGGCCCAGTGCAACCTGGGGGCACGGTGCGGCTGCCGTCGCGAATGCCAGGCTGGGCGGGATTTCCCGTACAGGAGGCCCTCGCGGAGAGCCTGGTCCCCCCACTGACCACCGTCGCCCTCCCGCACGCCCTCATGGGGGAGACGGCGGTCGAGCTGGCGCTCGCCGTCGCGCGGGGGGAGCAGCCCGATCCGCCCCAGCGGGTCCTGCCCTGCCCCCTCGTCGTGCGCGACTCGACGGCGCGGCCGCGCTGATACGCGCCGCCGCGCCGTCGAGCCACCCGCTCCACCGCGCCGGGCCGGACCTCAGGGGACCCGGGGGACGACCTCGTCGGCCTCGACCGCGCCGTCGGCCGGGACCAGCAGCGTCCACGGCTCGTCGTGGCGCCACGTCGCGGGCACGCCCGAGGCCCGGTAGAGCTCGAGCACCGAGCCGTCGACCCAGACCCGGTCGCCGGGGGCGACGTCGTGCTCCCCCAGGTCCGGGTGATCGAGCCGGACGCCCCGGCCGATGACGTCGAGCGCCCAGCGCCGGTCGGCCAGGCTCGTGCGCCCGGCCGGCAGCGGACGGGCGGGCCCCGGCGTCAGGGCGGAGGCGGCGCCCGGGTCGACCTCGCCGGTCACCAGGCCGTCGACCAGCCGCAGACGGCGCGGCAGGCTGAGGCAGCCGGCGTGGTCGCGGACCCGGGGGTCCTGGCCGTCCTGGCGGATCCACCCCATGAGGAGCGGCGCCTGTCCGGCGGCGGCCACGACCTGGGGGGAGTAGAAGTCCGCGCCCTCGTCCACCGCGTGGGCGCTCCGGACGGCGAAGCGCAGCGATCCGCCCTCGTCGACGAGGTCGCCCACGGCCGCGACGACGCCGCCGAGCACGCCCCTGTTGTACAGGGACACGATGAGCACCCAGCGCCCGTCGAGGGGGAACAGCTGGGGGCACTCCCAGACGTCGGCCCGGCCGACCGCCGCGAGGACCGGGTCGTCGGCGAGGAGGATCCCCTCGTAGCGCCAGGAGAGCTCGTCGCTGCGGTCGAACAGGGCGATGGCGGGCGCGCCGTCGGCCAGGCCGACCCCGAGGACGGCCAACCGGCGCCCGTCGTGCTCGAAGACGAAGGGGTCGCGCATAATGGCGATGCCGTCCTGCCGGGGCGTGCGCCCGACGACGATCGGCGCTCCCCAGTCGCGCAGATCCGCACTGCCCCACCTCAGGCAGATCGTCGACTGGCGCGAGTCGTCGGCGATGCCCGAGTAGACGACGGCGGGCCTGTCGTGACCCGGGACGAACACCCCCGTCCAGCAGCCGAAGGCGTCGGGCGCCCCCGGTGAGGGCGAGAAGGCGACCGGCTGGAGCTCCCAGTGGGCCAGGTCGCGGCTCGTGGCGTGGCCCCAGGCGATCCGATCGTGCACGGGGGCGTCCGGGTTGTGCTGGAAGAACACGTGCCACACGCCGTCGACGCGGGCCATGCCGTTGGGGTCGTTGAGCCACCCGCTGCGGGGTCGCAGGTGGTAGCTGGTGGTGGGCGCGGTCATAATGCTGCTCCTCTCAGCGGTGCGAGCCGGCGGTCAGGCCCTCGCGCAGCGTCCGCTGCCCGAAGACGAACACGAGGAAGGCCGGGATCATTGAAAGTACCACGCCCGCCAGGACGGTGGCCACCGAACCGGTGCCCATATTGCCCTGAAGGGAGACCAGCCCCAGCGGCAGCGTGAAGTTCTGCTCGCTGATGGTCATGATCAGCGGGCGGAAGAACTCGTTCCAGTGGAAGTTGAACGCCAGGATCCCGACGATGGCCATGCCCGGCACCGCCAGCGGCGCGTAGATGGACGCGAAGATCCGCCACGGGCCGGCGCCGTCGATCTGCGCCGCCTCCCCCAGCTCCGCGGGCAGGCCCAGGAAGTACTGGCGCATGAGGAAGGTGCCGAAGGCCGTCGGAATGGCGGGCAGGATGAGGGCGAGCAGGGTGTCGGCCAGGTTCATGCCCCGGATGAGCATGAAGACCGGCACGATGGTCACCTGCATGGGGACCATCATCGTCGCCAGGATGAGGGCGAACAGGAGGTTCTTGCCCCGGAATTCGAACCGCGCGAACACGTAGCCCGCCATGGCGGCGGAGAGCATCTGCCCGACGGCGATGATTCCGGTGACGAGCACCGAGTTGAGGGTGAGCATCCACATGTCGACTTCCTTGAACACCGCCGGGTAGGAGGAGAAGTCGAGGCTGCTGGGGATGAATGAGCCGTCGGCGGACAGGGACTCGGCGGGGGGCCGCATGGACGACAGGACCGTCCAGATCACCGGGGCGAGGGTGATCAGACTGGCCAGGGCGAGGATGACGTAGGTGGCTGCCTTCTTCATGTCGGAACTCCTCAGCCGTAGAAGACGAAGCGCCGGGACAGGCGGAACTGGACCGCCGTGACCAGCATGATGACAACGGTCAGGACGATCCCGATGGCCGAGGCCCTGCCGAATTCGAGCTGCTTGAACGCGGACTCGTAGATCACCATGACGGCGGTCCGGGTGGAGTCGCCGGGTCCGCCTCGGGTGAGCACGTAGGGCTGGTCGAAGATCTGCAGGGCCGAGATGATCGCCATGACGGAGGCGACCAGCGTCGTCGGGCTCACCAGCGGGAACGTGATCCTCCAGAACTGCTTCCAGCCCGTGGCGCCGTCGACCTGCGCGGCCTCGTAGACCTCCTTGGGGATCGAGGACAGGCCGCCCAGGAACAGCAGGAAGGAGAAGCCGAAGTTCTGCCAGACGTACACGAGGATGACCACGATCATCGCCCCGTGCGTCGAGGTCAGCCACGGGACGTCGGCCATGCCGAGCAGGTTGAGGACGTGGTTGACCAGCCCGAAGTTCTCGTTGAACAGGTAGCCCATGATGATCGACACCGACGCGGCCGACAGGACGAGCGGGAAGAACAGCACCGAGCGGAAGAACGACTTGAGGAGCCCGGGCATCCTGGTGTTGACGAGCACCGCGAGCACGAGGGCGACGGCGAGCTGCAGGGTGACTGCGACGACGACGAAGCCGATGGTGTTGAGGAACGACACCCGGATCGTCGGGTCGGCCGCGATATCGACGAAGTTCTCCAGGCCGACGAATCTGGGGGGCGTGATGATGTCCCACGAGAAGAAGGCCAGGACGACCGAGGCCAGGATCGGCAGGAAGGTGAACAGGCCCAGTCCGATGACGGTGGGGGCCAGGAACAGTCCGATGAGAAGCTTGCGCTGCATGTTCATGCCTCCAGGGCTCGGGTGAGGTCCTCGTCCAGCCGCTCCAGTGCCGCGGGGAGCGCTGCAGCGGAGCCGGTGACGGCCCCGAGGACGTTCTTAATGAGAGCGGTCTCGACGGCGGCCTGCTGCGGCGGCGCCGGGATCGGCGCGCAGGGCAGCTGGTCGAGGGTGTCGTAGAAGACCTTCCAGTGGGCGGGGCCCTTCTGCGAGTACAGGGCCTCGTTGCACATCGAGCGGCGGGTGGGCGTGGTGTTGGGGGACGGGAAGGCGAGCTGCATCCCCTCCCGCGACGTGCAGAACTTCACCCACTCCCAGGCCTCGTCCTTGCGCTCGGACGTTTTGAGGATCGCGTATCCGGCGGCGCCGAACTGGTGCCGCTGGGTGCGCCACTTGGGGAAGTAGGCGACGTCGTAGTCCTGAGGCGTCAGGCCGGCCTCGCTCAGTCCCTGGACCCAGAAGCCCCCTGCGGGGGTCATGCCGATGGAGCCGCCGGAGAACTGGCCGACGAGCTCGTTGCCGCCGCCCTGGGCGGGGCTGGTGCCCAGCCCCTCCTCCACCAGGGCGCGCACGAACTCGAAGGACTCGGCGACCTTCGGGTCGGAGGCGTTGGAGCCCTCCCACAGGAAGCCGCCGGAGTAGGCGCCCTTGTGATCGGGGTAGAAGCGGTCCCACAGCCACTCCCCGCCGGGGGACTTCGTCTCGGTCAGGAAGCTGGTGTCGTTGATGTAGAGCCACGGCACGATCCCGCCCCACAGGCGGTTGGTCCAGTAGAACGGCACGAAGCCCGAGCCCGCCGCCTGGCGCATCTGACGCGCCATCGTCAGGAAGTCCTGGTGGGTCCAGTCCGCGGCCGGGTAGGGGACGCCGGCCCGCCGCATCGCCTCGGTGTTGAAGTACATGTTCGCGGCGTTGAAGTCGATGGGCATCTGGTAGAAGGAGCCCTTGTACATGAAGGCCTCGATGAGGCTGGGGTGGACGTCGTCGAAGTAGTCCTGCACCTGGGCGGCGTCGCGCTTGATGAACTCGTCCAGCGGCTCGGCCAGGCGCTCGGCGAAGAGCTGGGCCCCCTCCGTGGCGACGACGCACACGTCGGGCGGGGTGCCGGCCGCCACCATGGTGAGGATCTTGGCGAAGAAGTCGGCCCAGTCCGTCCCCTGGATGGCTTGGAGGCGGACGGGGATGTCGGGGTGGCGGGCGGTGAACGCGTCGACGAGGGACTGCCTCGCCGCGGCGTCCTGGTTCGTCCCCAGGATCGCGATCGACAGCGAGTCGTCGTGCCTGCCGGGGATGTCCGCGCCCGTGAGACGCGGCCACTGGCTGCCGAGGAGGGCGAGGGAGCCTACCCCTACCGCCCCGGCCAGTAGGCCACGCCGGGTGAGCTGTGTCATCGTTGACCTCCTACCTAATTCGATTTAGGTCCCGCTCAGAGTAGTCGGCCGCACAAGTGGTGTCAAGGGTGCGGCGGGGTTCGTCGGGGGTCCGTGCGGCGGGGTTCGCGGTGTCCGCGGCGGATCGTGTCCGCCGTGCTTCGCCGCGTCCCTTCTCGTACGGTGCGAGGGGTGCGGCGGAGGGGGAAGGGGCGTTGAAGGTTGTTCAGTGGGCTCGTGGTGGTGCTCTCCTGTTCGGACCATTCGTGTGCGGTTGGACCGCGGTGGTCCGGCCGTCGTTCTCGGGGGCGGGGTGCGCGTTCCGGCGTTCGGGGTGCGGCGGCGTCGGGCGCGGCGGTCCGCGAGGTCGTCGGGTGGCCGCCGAGGTCGTCGCTTGACCC
>ERZ772993.147-NODE-147-length-36194-cov-5.829243_pt1 | contig 36194 bp, 38 predicted proteins | sample MGYA00580670_ERZ772993 | MGnify/ENA primary metagenome ERZ772993 (study PRJEB29015, sample SAMEA2737936) | human oral metagenome | biome: human oral; feature: human-associated habitat; material: dental | place: China | collected 2136 ... | reverse complement strand
ATTGGGAAACCGTGTGGATGTCGGCCAGTAACTCTTGGGTGAGGTTGTGTCTGAGTGTCAACAAGGTGACCTGGATACAGCGGAACAACCCCAGGACACGGGACCCTGCTACGGGAAGGTTTCCGGAACGGGATGTGTGGATCAGTTCGCACAGGTTGAGGATCTGGTCGCGGTCAAGGCTTGTGGTAGTGTTCACGGCAGCGGCTTGTCTTTCATCTGAGGTTCTTGTTTCTGCACCTTGAATTATCTCAGATCGGGCAAGCCGCCCTCGCATCCCCCTCGGATAAAGCGTTAGCTGAGGAAAACCAAAACACCCCTATGAATAAGCCTCGATGTGTGCGACATGGAGTTGGTGGTGAATTTTCCGAGTCAAGCCATTGTATGCGCAGTGTGGTGGTCTGCTCGGGCTTCCGGTAATTCGCTTTCGCGAATCGGGTGCTGAGGTTTCTCGTGCTTGAGATGACACTGTCGCCTGACTAGGCCGGTGATCGGGTTCATGGTGCACCCAGACGTGCGTACGAGCGCGGCAACAATGGCCAAAGGTTAACCTGGGCAACGATGACTTTCGTGTTTGTTCGGGTCCATCTCGTTGCCGGTGGGAATGGGAATGTCCTGGTCGCAGGTGAGGGGGTGCTCGATTGTTTTCGGTTGCCGACTTCGAGATGTCGTTGCGGGGTCTGTGGGGACCTCTAGTATGAATCCATGCCTCCCGTGATCCGCTCCGCCAGTCATGAGGACCTCCCGGCCATCGTGGAGATCTACAACGAGAGCGGCGTGGCCACCACCGCCTCCTACGACGTCGAACCGGTCACCCTCGAGGAGCGCACCGCCTGGTTCGAGCGGCTGCGGAACCAAGGGCATCCCGTGCTGGTCCTCGAGGAGGACGGCCGGGTGGTCGGCTTCGCCAGTTACGGCCCGTTCCGCGACAAGGCGGCCTACCTACACACCGTTGAGCACTCCGTCTACGTGGCCGAAGGAAGCCGTTCCAACGGAGCCGGTCGGATGCTGCTGGGTGCTCTCCTCGACCATGCCCAGGGTTGCGGGGTTCACGTCATGATCGGTGTCCTGGACGCGGACAACGCGGCCTCCCGGGCCTTTCACAAGAGCCTGGGATTCGTCGAGTCGACCGTGCTGCCGGAGGTCGGCAGGAAATTCGGGCGCTGGCTGGACGTTGTGTTCGTCACCCATCACTTCGACTGACGGTAACATTCCGCCATGGTTTACCACGGCGACGCCAGCGACCACGCAGGTAGAGAAGTGCTCACCTGGGAAGGGGTCGGGGAGGCCGCCGACGACCTCGCGCTCCAGGTCCACGAATCCGGTTTCCGCCCTTCGGTGATCATCGCCATCGCCAGGGGAGGCATGATTCCGGCCGGTGCGCTTACCTATCGGCTCGGGGTGAAACTCACCGACGCCATCAACGTCGAGTTCTACACCGACGTTGAACAAACCCTCCCCGATCCGGTTCTTCTGGCCCCCATGCTGGACACCGAATCCATCGCAGGCAGGCAGCTTCTCGTGGTGGACGATGTTGCGGACTCGGGGCGCACCCTCTCACTGGTGGTGAAGCTGCTGCGTGGGTTTGGGGCCGATGTGCGAAGCGCGGTGCTCTACGCCAAGCCGACCACGATCGTGAATCCGGATTTCTGCTGGAGGCGCACCGACCGTTGGATCGTGTTCCCGTGGTCCGCTGAGCCACCCCTGAATTGATTGTCGGAGACCCCCAGTAAACTCCGGGCCATGGCTGAGATCCGCACCCACGATTCCGAAGGTGGCTCTGACCTCGGACGCCTCGTCCGTGAGGCGCTGGGGGAGACCATTCGCCCCATAACGCCCGGATCGGTTCCCGGGACGGTTTCCCCGGAGGCCGAGACCGATGCAGGGCAAGGGGCCTCGTTGACCTCACTACCCCAGTGGACAGGGCTCTCCATCAACGTCACAGAAACCTGATTCAACGCAGGTGTTCACGTTAACAATCCGATAGTGTGGGGCTGCGGGCGCAGTTGCCCCGTTCCTCAGGAGCTCAAAGGACGGAACATGACCCTCGACTGGACCGAACTGGACACCCGAGCCGTTGACACGGCGAGGATTCTCGCCGCCGATGCTGTGGAGAAGGTCGGCAACGGCCACCCCGGAACCCCGATCTCACTGGCCCCCGTGGTCTACCTGCTCTACCAGAAGATCATGAAGGTGGATCCGACCGACGACAAATGGCTCGGCCGCGATCGTTTCGTCCTGTCGATCGGTCATGCCTCCCTGGCCCAGTACTGTCAGCTCTACCTCGCAGGTGCGGATCTCGAACTCGACGACCTGAAGTCGCTGCGGACCTGGGGGTCCAAGTGCGCGGGACACCCCGAGTACGGCCACACCCGGTTCGTCGAGTGCACCACCGGGCCCCTCGGCGCGGGCATCAGCAACGCAGTCGGCATGGCGATGGCCGCGCGCAGGGAACGCGGCCTGTTCGATCCGGACGCACCCGAGGGCAAGTCTGTCTTCGACCACTTCGTCTACTGCCTCGTCGGCGACGGCTGTCTCCAGGAGGGTGTGGCCGCGGAGGCCTCGTCGTTGGCGGCCACCCAGGATCTGGGCAACCTCATCGTGATCTATGACGCCAACCGAATCACCATCGAGGGTGACACCCACATCGCCTTCACCGAGGACGTCCTGGGACGTTACGACGCGCTCGGTTGGCACACTCAGGAGGTTGACTGGACCAACGGCGGAACCGGGTACGAGGAGGACCTCGACGCGCTGCTTTCGGCCATCCGGGCGGCCAAGGCCGTCAGGGACAAACCCTCGATCATCAAACTCGACACCATCATCGGCTGGCCGCTGCCCACCAAAGCCGGGAACCATGCCATCCACGGTTCCAGGATTGGGGCCGAGGAGATCGCCGCCCTCAAGGAGAAACTCGGTTTTCCCGCCGAGCCGTTCGCGGTCGATGAGGAGGCCGTCGCCCACGCCCGGGCCAACGCCGCGTCCCGTGGCAAGGTGGAGCGTGCCGAATGGGACGAGAGGTTCGAGGCGTGGAAGGCCAACAATCCGAAGCGTGCTGTCCTGCTGGAACGGGTTCGCTCCCGCAAGCTCCCGGCCGATCTGAAGCTCCCGGTCTTCGAGGAGGGCATGATGTCCACCCGCAAGGCATCCGGGGAGGTGCTGTCCGCGCTGGCGCCTCAGCTGCCGGAGCTGTGGGGTGGTTCCGCCGACCTCGCGGGCTCCAACAACACCACCATGAAGGATGAACCAAGTTTCCTGCCCGATGCGCGGCAGACGGAGGACTGGCCCGGAAATCCCTACGGGCGCACCATCCACTTCGGAATCCGCGAACACGCGATGGGGGGCATCATCAACGGCATCGTCCTGTCGGGCCTGACCCGGGCCTACGGCGGCACGTTCATGGTGTTCGCGGACTACATGCGTCCCGCGGTTCGGTTGGCGGCCCTGATGAACCTGCCCTCCATCTTCGTGTGGAGCCACGATTCCATCGGGGTCGGCGAGGACGGCCCCACCCATCAGCCCGTGGAACACCTCGCATCGCTGCGGGCCATCCCCAACCTGGACGTGGTTCGTCCCGCGGACGCCAACGAGACCTCCGTCGCGTGGGGCGAGATCCTGCGCCGCACCGATCGCCCCGCGGGGATCATCCTGTCCCGCCAGGACCTGCGCATCGTGGCCCGTGGCGACGAGTACTCCTCCGCCGAAGGGGTCGCTCGTGGTGGCTACGTGTTGAAGGAGGCCTCCGAAAAGCCGAGGCTGATCCTGATCGCTTCCGGTTCCGAGGTCGCCCTGGCCCTTGAGGCCGCTGCGAAGCTGGAGGAGGACAACGTCCCCACCCGTGTGGTGTCCATGCCCTGCACGGAATGGTTCGACGAGCAGGACCCCGAATACCGCGAGTCGGTGCTGCCCAAGGACGTGAAGGCCCGGGTTTCCATCGAGGCCGGCATCGCCATGGGCTGGGGCAGGTACGTCGGAGATGCCGGGGCCAGCATCAGCATCGAGTGTTTCGGCGCGTCGGCCGCTGGGTCGAAGTGCTTCGAGGAGTACGGGTTCACGGTCGACAACGTGATCAAGACGGCCCGTTCCGTGCTCTGAGAACTGCTGCGAACCCGCTTCCCGGGCGGGGTGTTGGTGGCTGTCGGTAGGCTTGCCGCATGGTGCTCAAGTCCTTCCTCGACAAGTTGCCCCGCCCCACCCGGCGCATCGTGCTCGAACTCGACCTGGCCCGGGGCGTGTTGGAGACCTTCCCGCGGAACCCCCTGCAGATGCTTCAGGTGGTGGGCGCGACTGCGATCAGCGACCTTCGCGGACACCTCACGGAAGCGGTCAAGGATGAGCGTGTCGCCGGGCTGATCGTTCACGCCGTGGACTGCGGTCAGTCGATGACGGTGATGGACGAGATCGCCCACCTGATCGAGGCCTTCGGGGCGAGACGGCCGACCATGGCGTGGGCCGAGTCGTTCGGGGAACTCGGCAACTCCTTGGCCGCCTACAAACTCGCCACGGCATGTCGCACCGTCTGGCTCCAACCCACCGGCGTACTCGGCATCGGCGGCGTCGAGGTCGACATCACCCTCTTCCGCGGGCTGCTGGAGAAGGCCGGGGTCACCCCGCAGTTCGGACAGCGTCACGAGTACAAGACCGCAGCGGACCAGTTCGCGGCGCCCGAGATCACCGAGGCCAACCGGGAGATGACCCACCGTCTGGCCCAGTCCGCCGTGGACGACACCGTGGCGGTCATCGCCAGGCGCCGGGGAGCGGCACTGGAGACCGTGTGGGAAGCCGTCAACAGCTCCCCGGTGGTGCCGGAACGCGCCAAGGAAATGGGCCTCATCGACGAGATCGGCTACCGCGACGAGGCCTACGCCAAGGCACTCGCCGAATGGGCTGCGAAACCCGAGGAACTGCTCTACGCGTCCCGCTACCAGCCACGCCCCGACCTTGCGGGAGCTTTCCGGAGGGACCGACCGAAGGTCGCGGTCGTCAGCCTGCGCGGTCCCATCGAGACCGGCCGGGGACGTCCCGGAACCTTCACGGGTCCCAGCGCCGGCGCCGATGTGGTGGACGAGCACCTCCGGACGGTCCTGCGTGACGATCAGATCAAAGCGGTGCTGTTCGAGGTCGACAGCCCCGGCGGGTCGGCCGTGGCCTCCGATTTCATCCGCCGAAGCGTCCTGCGGCTACGGGAGTCCGGTCGTCCCGTGGTGGCTCGGATGGGAGCTCTGGCCGCCTCGGGCGGCTACTACGTCTCGATGCCCTGCAACGAGATCGTCGCCCACGCGACCACGCTGACGGGTTCCATCGGTGTCCTGGCCGGCAAGTTCGTGACCCGTGAGCTCTACGAGAAACTGGGATTGAAACGGGAACCGATCCGGATCGGGTCGGCCTCGGGGATGCTCAGCTCGGCCACGGAGTTCTCCCCCGAGGACTGGGACCGCCTCAACGCGGAACTCGACCGCATCTACCGGCAGTTCACGACCTTGGCCGCTCAGGACCGCGCCATGGATCACGAACACCTGGAATCGCTGGCCCGGGGCAGGGTGTGGAGCGGTTCCGACGCCTGCGAGCGGGGACTGGTGGATCACGTCGGGGACTGGCGCCTGGCCTGGCGGCGCGCCTGCGCGCTGGCGGACATCGACCCCGAGGAGGCCACCTCGGTCAGGATCGGGGCCGGTTCCGTGCTGGAGAGGATCATCCCCGCACGCTCCAGCGAACACCGCGCCGAGTCCGCCCGGATCGCCCTCCCGACGGCCGACGACCTGCTCACGCGGGCCGCCGACCTGATCGGGCTCCCGATCCACGGCGTGCTGAGCCTGCCCTTCCGCATCAAGGTGCGCTGACCCGGTGCCTGCGCTGTCCCTGGCGGAACTGGCAGGTTCCCCTCCGGGCCCGGTGTTCGAGGCCACGATCGAGGGAAACCTGCCCGGAGCCGGGCTGCGGGGTTTCGAGTTCGAGAACTGCGTTTTCAAGGGCGTGAACCTGGAAAGGGCGGTCCTGGTCGGTGCGTCCTTCACCGAGTGTCGCTTCGAGGATTGCAACTTCTCCGGTGCGGATCTGACGGACACCAGCCTGGGGGAGTGCAGGTTTACCGGCACGAAGCTCTCCGGGATCAACTGGGCGCTGTCACACGTCAACAGGTTCGCTGCCCGTCCGTTGGAGTTCCTGCGCTGCAGCATGGACTTCTGCTGGTTCGTGGGGGTGGATCTGGCGCGGTGCCGTTTCATCGACTGCTCGATTCGCGAGGCGGATTTCTCCGAGGCCCGGCTCACGAACGCAGGGATGAACGACTGCGACCTACGGGGGACCAGATTCCACGGAACCGATCTCGACGGGGCCAGTCTCGTCGGCTCCTCCGGCTACGTGTTCGACCCCCGGGAGAACCGAACCAAGGGACTGAAACTGAGCCCGACAGAATCCTGGCCTCTCCTGAAGGCCCTGGGGATCGAGTTCGAGCACTGACCTCTCAGTCGTCGTCGCCCTCGGGAGCCGGTGGCTTCAGGAAGGACCGGTCCAGTTTCCGCGGGATCAGGGACGCGGTGAAACTGCCCAGCAGCAGGAGCGCACCACCGACGGCGAAACCCACCTGATAGTTGGTGACGTCCACCAGGCGACCGACGGCGACGGGCCCGATGATCGCCCCCAGATCGACGATCATGGAGTAGGCCGCAACTGGGGTGCCACCACGTCCGCCCGAGGCGTCGCCCACAGCGGCAGCGGGCGCGGTGCCCTGCATGGCGGCGCCGATCCCGTAGACGCACAGCAGCGGGATGAGGACCCAGATCCCGGGTGCGAAGGGCATGGCGATGGCCGACAGGCCACACACCAATCCGCTCGTCACCATGACGGGTTTGCGACCGATTCGGTCGGTGGCCAGCCCCGCCGGGGTCAGTGCCGCGGCCTGGAACATCGCCGCGATCGCGAAGGCCATCCCGGTCCAGCCGGTTTCCAGGGCGTACACCTCGGTGATGATCACCGGGATCAGGGCAGAACGCACCCCGATCGACTGCCAGCCCTGGGCGAATCCGAGAAGACAGGCGGCCCGGTAGCGGATGTCCCGCGACGTCTCCCGGAGCGTCCGTGGTTCCTTCGCGGCGGTCGGCAAGGGATCACACCTGGCCGGGAGCAGCAGTAGGGCGAACAACCCGGCCACCAACAACATCCCGGAATAGAAGTAGAAGGGCGCGTGCAGGGAGATCGAACCCAGCAGACCCCCGATGGCGGGCCCGGCCATGTTGCCGAGCAGGAAACCGCCCTGGTTCAGGCCTGAGGCGCGACCCCTCAGGTGCTGTGGGGTGGTGGAGATCAGCAGGTTCATGGCCGCGATGGTGAACATTGCGGACCCGATTCCGCCGAGAGCCCGCACCGTTATCATCCACGACAGGTTGGGGGACAACGCCACCCCGAAGGTGGTGGTGGCCACGATGACCATTCCCAGGGTGATCGCGTTACGTTCCCCCATGGCCTGCCCGATCCGGGTGACGAACGGGCTGCTGACGAGCCGCATCAGGGCGAACATGGAAACCACCAGCCCGAGCTGGAAGTTGTCGGCCCCGAAGGTGCGTGCGAAGGGGCTCAGCACCGGGATCACGACCCCGAAGCCGACGGCGACCAGAAAAGTGGTGGTTGCCAGCACCCATGCGGTGCGGGGTAACCCGGTTGCTCTCAGCCGTGTCCTGAGCCCCACGTCGTCTCCCTCCTGTGGTCCCCGACCAACGTGACAGCCTACTCGCGTACCATGGGGCGGGCTCATTCCCCATGAGCAGTGACAAGAGAAGGACCGGAGTTGACCAGCAAGAAACCCCCATCGCGGTGCAGGAAATGGTTGATAGGCAGCGGCATCGGACTCATCGTGCTGTTGGGCGGCGCCTACACGGCAGCCTATTTCATGGCTGGTGACAAGGTGCCGGTCAACACCACGGTTGAAGGGGTGGCGATTGGTGGGCTGCATCCCGCCGATGCGGAGCAGCGGCTGCGCACCGAGTTGGGGGCTCGGTACGAGGCGGCGATGACCGTGACCGACGACAAGGAGCACGCCGTTGAATTCACGCCTCTGGACAGCGGTTTGAGCGTCGACTACGCAGGCGCCGTGAAAGCGGCCGGGGGAGCGAGCCTGAATCCGATTGACGTGTTCAAGACCTTGTTGGGCGGCGGCCCGACGGAGCTGCCGAAGAACGTCGATTCCGAGAAACTCAAGGAGACGTTGACCACCCATGCCCCGGCCTTCACGGTCGAGGGCACTGACGCCACCCTCGCCTTCGTGGACGGCGCGATCAGCCGCACCGAGTCCACCGACTCGGCGGTCCTGGACGTGGACGCCACCAGCGCATCGGTCGCCGAGGCCATGAAATCGGGTACCCGCGAGGTCGCGGCCGTCACGAAGGCGCAGTCACCCGCCGTCACGTCGGCAATGGTGGACGAGGCGGTTGCGAACTTCGCGACCCCGGCGCTCTCCGGCCCCGTCACGGTGCAGGTTCGCGACAAGAGCTTCCAGGTGAGTCCGGAACAGATCGCAGCGGTCACCACCTTCGCGGCCGAGGACGGCAAACTGGTCCCGCACATCAACCCGGAGCAGCTGCTGAAGGTGACCGCCGAGGCCCGCGCCGGTCTCGGCCTAGTGACGGGCAAGAACGCCAGCTACACCCTCAAGGGTGAAACCATCGAGGTGGTGCCCGCCGAGGGCGGCCAGCAGCTCGACATGAAGGGCCTGGCGGAGGGTGTCGCCAAGGCCGCGACCCAGAGCGGTGAGGCCCGGACCACCACCGTCGAGGTGATCGACGGGTCCGCAGAGTTCTCCACCGAACGGGCGGAAGCCCTCAAACCCACCCAGGTGATCGGGGAATTCACCACCGAGTATCCGCATGCTGATTACCGGAACAAGAATTTGGGACGAGCGGCAGAGCTCATCAACGGCAAGGTGCTTCTGCCCGGCGAGACGTTCAGCCTCAACGACACCCTGGGACCCCGTACCCCGGCAAACGGTTTCACCGACGGCTACGTCATCAACGGCGGCCTGCTGGTCAAGGAATCCGGCGGCGGCATCTCCCAGGCTGCGACCACCATGTACAACGCCGGTTTCTTCGCCGGCTACGAGGATGTCGAGCACCGACCCCACAGTTTGTATTTCCCGCGCTATCCGGCGGGTCGCGAGGCCACCATCTACTACGGCAGCTTCGACATGAAGTTCAAGAACAACACCGACTACCCGGCCTACATCCAGGGGGTGAACACCCCATCCACGTCGGGCAGCAAGGGAAGCCTCACCTTCCGGATCTGGTCTCGTCCGACATGGGACAAGGTGGAGTCGACAGAGCCGGTGAAGTCCAACTACTACTCGGGCGGGGAGCGTGTCGTGAACACCCCGGGCTGCGAGCCCCAAGATTCTATTCAGGGCTTCACGGCCACTTGGAAACGGTTGTTCTACAAGAACGGAGAGGTGGCAAAAACCGAGGACTACTCGTGGACCTACTCCGCGGGGGACAAGGTCACCTGCGGTTCCTGAGGCTGTGGGTGGCAACCGATTCCGGTTCCGCGCGCTAAGCTTCTCGCGGAAGAACCAGAAGGAGTGAAGTGACCTACATCATTGCCCTGCCGTGTGTCGACGTCAAGGACAGGGCCTGTGTGGAGGAATGTCCCGTCGATTGCATCTACGAGGGCAACCGGATGCTCTACATCCACCCCGAGGAGTGCGTGGACTGCGGGGCATGCGAGCCCGTGTGCCCGGTGGAGGCCATCTACTACGAGGACGACCTGCCTGAGGATCAGGAGGAATACCTCGACATCAACGCTCAGTTCTTCGAAGACCTCGGCTCACCCGGCGGGGCCGCGCGTCTGGGTCCCGTTGACCACGACCACCCGACGGTGGAGCAGCTTCCTCCGCAGGGCGAATGATGTCTCTGGCAAAGCAATTGCCAGATTTCCCCTGGGACTCCTTGGCGGAGGCCCGGCGTGTGGCTGGTGGGCATCCGGGTGGGATTGTTGACCTGTCCGTCGGAACCCCGGTGGACCCCACCCCGGAAATCGCCAAGGAGGCACTGGCCGCCGCGTCGGATGCCCACGGGTACCCGACGGTGTGGGGCACCCCGGAGCTGCGTGACGGCATAGTCGGTTACCTGGAACGCCGATGGAACGCGCGCGGCCTGCGGCACGAGTCCGTGCTGCCCGTGATCGGCACGAAGGAACTGGTTGGTTGGCTGCCCACCTTCCTCGGTCTGGGGGCAGGCGATGTCGTGGTCCATCCCGGGATCGCCTACCCGACCTATGAGGTGGGGGCCCGGGCTGCCGGTGCCAGGTCCGTGGCCTGCGACGATCCCGGTGCCATCCCGGCCGGAACCAGGCTGGTCTGGTTGAACTCGCCCGCCAACCCCTCGGGTCGCATCCTCGCCCCGGAGCAGCTGCGCGCCTGGGTGGCGGTTGCCCGCCGCGAGGGGGCCGTGCTGGCCAGCGACGAATGCTACGGGGAGTTCGCCTGGGAGAAAGAGGCCATCAGTGTCCTCGATCCGCGTGTCAACGACGGCGACCTCTCCGGGTTGCTGGCGGTGCACTCCGTTTCGAAACGCTCGAATGCCGCCGGATACCGCGCCGGGTTCGTCGCAGGCGATCCGGTGGTGGTGCAGGACCTGGTGCAGGCCCGTAAACACCTCGGCATGATGGTTCCCGGCCCGATCCAGGCCGCCCTGACTGCCGTGCTGGCCGATCAGGAACACGTGGAGGAGCAGCGGCGGCGTTACCTGGCCAGGCGGGCCGTGCTCCGCCCCGCCCTGGAGGCTGCGGGCTTCCGGGTGGATGACTCCGAGGGGTCGCTGTACCTGTGGGTCACCCGCGGCGAACCGTGCCGGGACACCATCGCGTGGCTCGCGCGGCGCGGGATTCTCGCCGCCCCGGGGGATTTCTACGGAACCTCCGGAGCCTCCCACGTCCGCGTCGCCCTCACTGCCACGGATGAGCGAATCGCCTCCGCCGCCGCCCGGCTGGGGGAGCAACCTCAGGGCAACTGATCACGGCAGGGACGGGTTCCGGCTGGAGTCCGGATCGCCGGGTGGTTCGGACGGTTCCGGTACCGGATCATTTCGTTCCGGGATCAGACACCACGGCCAGGAACAGCGGCCAGCCCTTGCGGACATCCAGCACCCGCATCACGTAGGGATGGTCCACCACGAGCGCGGTCGGCGGGTCCACGGGGGCGCTCACAGGGATTTCGACCTCCGTCAGGGCTGCGCCGACGGTGCCCTTCGCATTCACCTGGAGGCGCACCTGCTGGACGGCCTGGTTTGCTCCAGCGCCGTCGAAGATGCCGTCGAGATGCTCGAGGTCCACCCCCAACCGGGTGAATTCCTCCTTGAGGTTGCGTTTCGCGGCCAGGTCGGCGGGGGGCATGGTGACATCGACTCTGCCCTCGGTGGCCGCACTCAGCTTCTCGTGGGTCTCCTGCAGCACGCGAGCGTCCCACGTCAACGGGTGGATTCCCCGGTCCGGGAGAATGACATCCATGGCGAGGTTTTCGTCGTAGGGCAGCCGAACGGCCTGCCAACCCTGCCCGGAGGCCACCCGGACGAAGAAGCTGTCCGACAGGGCCTTGACCTCCACGGTCTCCCCGCTCCCGGTGGTGAAGGCGAGCGGGTCGTCGTCGGATTTGAACTGCGTTTCCCATCGGGAGGCGAACAGCAGGGCATCCTGCACCACCAGCGCCGTATTGTGATCCACCGCTATTCCTGACTGCTCGATCAGCCCAGCGGTGTTCTTCTTGGCCCAGGCATCCAGACTGGCCTGGGCCTCGGAGTTCTTCACCTTCTCCACCGAGGCGTCGAAGTGTTTCCGGATGGCGTCCAGGAAAGGAGACTTGGGCTGGACGTCACTGCAGATCAGGAGACGCGATGCCAGATTGATGATCGGCTTCTCGGGTGGGTTCTTCGCATCGATGCTCTCCGGCAGGGAGGCGTAGTCCGCCAGGCCCGCCCGCAGGGCACCGATGCCGGCTGCCCGGTCCTCGGAGTTCATCCCGAACAACTCGTCCAAGCTCGTCGCGGAGGCTCCCGAGGCCCCGAGACCGACCAGGGCCAGGGCGGCACACAACGAGGCGGGGGACACCAGCTGGTTTCCCGTACGGTCGCCTTGCGCGAGCAGACGCCAACCGATCTGCTGTGAGGCGGCAGCGGCACCCCCGGCCAGGGGATGGTCCGGATTCTGTGCCACGTATGCGACGGTCCCCTTGAGTAGTTCCACCCTGGGTTCGGCCGAGCAGCCGCTTACCGCTGCGGCTGCCAAGCCCGCGAGGATCAGGGTTCGCCGTTTCAGTGCCATGGCTTTCCTCCAAGATCTCGGAGCAGGTGGAACATCAGATTTATTCTCGGTCCTGAGGGGGTCACGACCTGAGTTTGATGGTTACCGTCACGGACTCGCCGGAAACCGGTCGGACGTCCTTCCAGGTTCGTTCCCCCTGCTTCCACTCGTTCCCACCGACGACGACCTTCTCGACGCCGAGATCCGCGGCATTCGCGATGGCCAGATGAGTGGCCGACCAGGCGGAATCAGCATTGCTCGCCGTCATGGTCAGGTCGGAACCGTTGTCCTGGAGCTTGACACCGGGAACGGCGGCCACCACCTTGTCCAGGACGCCGTGGTCGGTGCCGCTGGCGTCCCGGTTGATGCAGGCGAAAACGCCTTCCCGGGAACCCCGGAAGGCCCCGGCCAGGGCGCGCGCATTGGTTTCGTGTTTCCTGTAGGCCTCGGGATGCCCGGAACGCTGCACCTTCTGGGCGATGTCGTTGACGTCGGTGCTCTCCCAGCCTTCGAACTTGATCAGTTCCTCGTAGAACCGGCCGGAGCTGTACCACGGATCCATGATCTGCTCCTCGGTGCCCCAGTCATAGGAGGGACGCTGCTGGAACAGGCCCAAGGAGTCGCGATCGCCGTAGTTGAGGTTCCGCAGCCCCGACTCCTGCCACGCCGTGGCGAGGGCGATCACCGCCGCCTGTTCCGACAGGCCACGGTTGTACGACTCGGCGACGATGATGGAGGCGTTCTTCGCCTGCTCGTTCGTGAGCCGGAGCGGTTCCTCCACCCCTTGGACCTGGAGATAACAGGCGTTCGGGGTCATTCGGGCGATGAACCACTCGTATCCCTTCCAGGCGCCGAAACCGAGGGCGCCCACTATCACGAGCGCCGTAACCAGGATGATTGCCGTCTTCTTGCGCATGTCAGTTGGCGTGCAGTTCGTCGTTCAGTTCAACAGTGCTGCCCTGACGTGGTTTGACCACGACTTTTCCTGATTGTGAATCCCTCAGGAACAACAGGCCGGGGACGCCGGAGAACTCCCGCGCCTTGATCACGCGACCGTCGGGAAGCTCCACCTTCGTGCCCGCAGTCACGTAGAGTCCTGCCTCCACGACGCAGTCGTCACCCAGCGAGATCCCGATGCCGGACTCCGCCCCCAACAAACAGCGTTCGCCGATGCGGATGATTTCCTTGCCGCCACCGGAGAGGGTGCCCATGATGGAAGCGCCACCGCCGATGTCGGAACCGTCGCCGACGACCACCCCGGCGGAGATGCGTCCTTCGACCATCGAGGTTCCCAGAGTGCCGGCGTTGAAGTTCACGAAACCTTCGTGCATCACGGTGGTGCCGGAGGCCAGGTGAGCCCCCAGTCGCACCCGGTCCGCGTCCCCGATACGAACGCCGGCGGGGACGACGTAGTCGGTCATGCGCGGGAACTTGTCGATGCCGAAGACCAGCAGTGTTTCACCTCGCCCGCGAAGCAAGGTGCGGAGACGAGCGACATCCTCCGCCCGTACCGGGCCGCGACTGGTCCAGGCGTTGTTCGGCAGCTTGCCGAAGATGCCGTCGAGGTTGAGCCCGTGCGGCCGGACCAGGCGATGGCTGAGCAGGTGTAGACGCAGGTAGGCGTCCTCGGTGTTCTCGGGGGCGGCGTCGAGGTCGATGACCACGCACACCACCTTCGTGGTGACCTGGCGCAGGTCGTCCGTGAGCTGGGCCGCCAGCAAAGAGCCGGGAGCCTCCTTGGCGACCTCACCGCCAATTCGCGGTTCCGGGTAGAACACGTCGAGAACGGAACCGGAGGCGTGAATGGTGGCGAGGCCCCAGCCCCAGCCCTGGCGAGGAACGTCGGTCATGCGGGCAAGTGTAGTGAACACGGGCGACAACGATCCCGGGACGGGCCCGGGCACAGCAACGGCCTCGAGGATCCCCGGTCGCCGACCCTCCCGGTTTAGGCGAACCCCACAGTCATGGGCCGATTCTTGGTTGCGGCTGGTGTTTGTGGCAGTAGGCTCACAGCCATGAGTCTTGATCCCCGCACCGATCTCGTAACCCTGCTGCGCGCCGTCGTCGACGTCGAGAGCGTTTCCGGGAACGAGAAGCGGCTCGCGGACCTGGTTGAGGAGCTGCTTCGCGCTCAGTCCCATCTCGAGGTGGCGCGCGACGGCGACTGCGTGGTGGCCTGGACCCGGCTCGGCCGTGGGCAGCGGGTGCTGATCGCCGGACATCTGGACACCGTTCCGGTGGTCGGAAACCTGCCGAGCACGGTGGAGGAAACCCCGGAAGGGGTTGTGATCCACGGCAGGGGCACCGTGGACATGAAGGGCGGGGTGGCGGTCGCGTTGAAGCTCGCCTGCGAACTCGACCAGCCCCGTTTCGACATCACCTGGGTGTTCTACGACCACGAGGAAGTGGACGCCTCCCTGAACGGCCTCGGGCGGCTGGCGGGCAACCGCCCCGACCTGCTCGAGGCGGATTTCGCGGTCCTCATGGAGCCGACGGGGGCCCGGGTCGAGGGGGGCTGCCAGGGAACCATCCGCATCAGGATCACCGTCGAGGGCAGGGCCGCCCACAGCGCCCGCGCCTGGATGGGGAACAACGCCATCCACGGCCTGGCGGACGTGCTCGCGCGGCTCGCTGCCCACGAACCGAGGCGGATCGAGGTGGAGGGATTGGAGTACCGGGAGGGGCTCAACGCCGTTCGCATCGGCGGGGGAGTGGCGGGCAACGTGATCCCTCCTCAGGCGTGGGTGGAGATCAACTACCGGTTCGCGCCCGACAAGAGCCTCGACGAGGCCCTTGGGTACTTGGAGGAGGTCTTCGACGGGTACACGTTCGAGGTGACCGACCTGTCTCCGGCTGCCCGGCCCGGGCTGGACAGGCCGCTTGCGCAGGAGTTCGTCGACGCGGTCGGCGGGGAAGCGTTCCCCAAGTACGGTTGGACCGACGTGTCCCGTTTCTCCGCACTCGGGATTCCCGCGGTCAACTACGGTCCCGGGGATTCGTCGCTGGCCCACCGCGACGACGAACGCTGCCCGGCCGAACACCTGGGAATCTGCGCCGACGGCCTCCGCCGCTGGCTTGCCTGAAGGAGGAACCTGATGACCGAACGCCGCCAAGGAGCCGTGGTGCTTCGTGGCCAGGCCCGTGAGGAGGTGCCGACCGCCGACGAGGCCCTGCTCGGCTCCGACGGGGACGAATGGGCCAGCAAGGATCCGTGGCGGGTGCTGCGCATCCAGGCCGAGTTCGTGGAGGGATTCGACACCCTCCACGATCTTCCCGCCGCCGTCAGCATCTTCGGTTCCGCGCGAACCATCCCCACCGATCCGATGTACCGGGCAGCGGAACGGATCGCCCGGGGTCTCGCGGAGAGGGGGTTCGCCGTCATCACCGGTGGCGGGCCCGGCGTCATGGAAGCAGGCAACAAGGGGGCCATCGAGGCGGGTGGTACATCCGTGGGGCTGGGCATCGAGCTTCCCCACGAGCAGGGGCTCAACCCGTACGTTGGGCTCGGCATCAACTTCCGCTACTTCTTCGCTCGCAAGACGATGTTTCTGAAGTATTCGCGCGGATTCGTCACGATGCCCGGTGGCTTTGGCACCCTCGATGAGTTGTTCGAGTCGCTGACGCTGATCCAGACCGGCAAGGTGACCCATTTCCCGGTGGTGCTGTTCGGAAGTCATTTCTGGGGGCCGCTGCTCGAGTGGATCACACAGCGGGTCGAGGCCGGTGGTTTCATCAGCCCGGGTGATCTGGAGCTGATCACTCTCACCGATGACGTCGATGAGGCAATCGCCGCCATGGGATCCCCTGACCGGATTCGATCAGTAGGCTCTGACACATGATCTGGGTCTTCGGGGCAGTTTTCATGGCGGTTCTCGCCCTGGCCGCCTGGGCGGGGACCGGGCGGCTCGGGGAGATGCCCGAACCAGTGGATGACAGGCCCAGGGCCTTCATCCCAGATCTTCCCTTCGGCGAGAAGTTCGTGAAGCAGCTACGTCTTCCCACCGTCTCGGTTGGATACGAGAGGACGCAGGTGGATCGGTTCGTGGCAGAGGCCGAACGGCAACCGCCGCCGGGGCCGCCCCAGTTCGACATCGTCGGTGGTGGGTACGACATGCAGGCCGTTGATGCAGTGGTCAATCGGATTGCCGAGGACCTCGGTTTGCGTTTTGGGCAGCCTGCTGCCGGGCTCGTCGCCGGCTTGGAGGCGCCGTCCCCGGCGAATCCCACCCCGGCTGATGCGTCAAGGACTTTGCAGATGCGGAATAATGGAGGAGTTCACTTGGACTCCAAGGATTGAGGTTTGGCACATGGCAGCGATGAAACCCCGCACGGGAGACGGACCCATGGAGGTCGCGAAGGAGGGGCGTGGCATCGTGATGCGCGTTCCGGTTGATGGCGGGGGACGACTGGTGGTCGAGATGAATGCCACGGAGGCAACCGATCTGCTCAACGCTCTGAAGGGTGTCGTTGGCTGAGCACGGCCGAATCCACCTTGACAGGGTCGCCCGGGAGCTTTCTCCCGGGCGACCCTCGGTCTTTAGTGGTTTCCGTGGAAGGCGATGGCCTTCTCGTAGACCGCGATGGTCTCCTTCGCGATCTGTTCCCATGAGAACTCGTCGATGCAACGCTGCCTCCCCGCCTTCCCGAACTGCTCGGCAAGTGTCGGGTCGCTGGTGAGGCGGTTCACCTTGGTCGCGAAATCCGCCTCGAAGGCGGAGATGAATTCGGGGTCGGATGCCCGGGCGGGGTCGTAGGGGACGAGCAGGCCCGTTGTGCCGTCGACGACCACCTCCGGGATTCCACCCACCGCGGAGGCGACGACGGCTGTTTCGCAGGCCATGGCCTCCAGGTTCACGATGCCCAGGGGCTCGTAGACACTTGGGCAGGCGAAGACCGTCGCGTGGGTCATGACCTGTCTCACGGAGGCCCGGGGCAACATTTCCGGTATCCAGATCACGGGTGCGCTGCGTTTGGCCTGGAGTTCCGCGAACGCCCCGTCGAACTCGGCGGCGATCTCCGGGGTGTCGGGGGCGCCCGCGAGCAGCACGACCTGGGTTTCGGGATCGAACTGCTGGGCTGCCCGCACCAAGTGGATGAGCCCTTTCTGGCGGGTGATGCGGCCCACGAACACCACGGTCGGGCGATCCAGGTCGATGCCCAGGTCCTGCACCACGTCGGTGCCGTTGTCCGGTTTGAACTCGTCGGGGTCGATTCCGTTCTTGACCACGAACACCCTGTCGGGGTCAAGGTCCGGGTAGGAGGCAAGGACGTCCTTGCGCATCCCCGCGGACACGGAGATGACGGCGTCGGCGGCTTCGAAGGCAGTTTTCTCGGCCCATGAGGACACCCGGTACCCGCCTCCCAGCTGTTCCGCTTTCCAGGGGCGGTGCGGTTCGAGGGAGTGCGAGGTCACCACGTGGGCGCGGTCCAGCATCAGCCCTGCCAAGTGACCTCCCATGTTCGCGTACCAGGTGTGGGAGTGCAGCACATCGGTGTCCTCGGCGACCGCGGCCGCCATGGACAGGTCGGCTCCCAGAACCCGCAGGGCCGCGTTCGCCCCGGCCGGCCAGGATTCAGGATGTGCGACGGCGCCGTCGCGGGGTTCTCCCATGCAGTGAACATCGACGTCGATGAACTTTCTGAGCTGCGGGACGAGCTGGGCCACGTGGACCCCAGCACCGCCGTAGATCGATGGTGGATACTCACGAGTCAGCAGCGACAGTTTCATGCTCAGCAATGATATCTTCCCGAAGCTGTTGTAAGGGACCCGACGAAGCGCTAGGTTTCAGACATGGTGGCACGCCCGAAGATCCTGTCAATTGTCCTCGCCGGTGGCGAGGGGAAGAGGTTGATGCCGCTGACCTCCGATCGCGCCAAACCAGCGGTGCCGTTCGGAGGCAGCTATCGGCTGATCGACTTCGTCCTGTCCAATCTCGCGAATTCTGGGTTGACCCAGGTCGCGGTCCTGACCCAGTACAAATCCCACTCCCTGGACCGGCACATCTCCATGACGTGGCGGTTCTCGACCCTGATGGGCGCCTACGTGACGCCCGTTCCCGCTCAGCAGCGTCTGGGGCCCCGCTGGTATCAGGGATCCGCTGACGCCATCTACCAGTCGCTCAACCTGATCCGCGACGCCAATCCCGACTACGTCGTCGTGTTCGGCGCGGACAACATCTACCGGATGGACATCGAGCAGATGGTGGATGCCCACATCGATTCCGGACTTGGCTGCACGGTCGCGGGTATCCGCGTGCCTCGCAGCGAGGCCGGTGCGTTCGGCATCATCGATGCCGGGGAAGACAAGCGCATCAAGAATTTCCTGGAGAAACCCGCCGATCCGCCGGGGCTGCCGGACTCGCCGAATGAGTCATTCGCCTCGATGGGTAACTACATCTTCTCCCGTCACGCGCTGGTGGAGGCGCTCCGGGCCGATGCGGAGAACCCGACGGCCAAGCATGACATGGGCGGTGACATCGTCCCGTGGTTCACGGCCCAAGGGCAGTCGCAGGTCTACGACTTCAAGGACAACGTAGTTCCCGGGGCGACCGACAAGGACCTCAACTACTGGCGCGACGTCGGTACGATCGACGCCTATCACGAGGCCCACATGGACCTGGTCTCCGTGGATCCGGAGTTCAACCTCTACAACAGTGACTGGCCGTTGCTGACGAACCAGTCCCAGGCGCCCGGGGCAAAATTCGTCATCCGCGGAAAGGCAGAGGACTCCATCGTCAATCCCGGATGCATCATCTCCGGCGGCGAGGTGGATCGTACCGTGCTGGGCCCGAACGTGCGCATCGACAAGTGGTCCCAGGTCTCGGACTCCGTGCTGATGGACGGTGCGCGTGTCGGCCGGGACGCGGTGGTGCGTCGCGCCATCCTCGACAAGCACGTTCTCGTCGAGGACGGGGCGCAAATCGGTGTCGACCACGACCATGACCGGGATCGAGGTTTCCACGTCTCACCCAGCGGAGTGGTCGTCGTTGGCAAGGACAAGGTCGTCCCACGCGACTGAGAGGAAAACGCGAGTGGCTGCCCGGACTGAAGCTTCCGGGCAGCCACTCGCGTCGAGCGGAATGCTGCCCGCTCAGTTCTTGACGGCCACCAGCAACCCGTTTCCCACCGTGAGCAGGGTGGTCGTGTAGCTCTCGGCCGCCTGCACCGCGTCGAGGGCCTCACGGATGATGATTGTCTCGTCGCCCTCTCGGCCCGGGTTGGCGACGGTGTTGTACCAGAGCACGTCATGCAGGATGAGAAGCCCGCCCGAGCGCAGCAGACGCAGGGCAGCGGCCACGTACTCGACATATTCCAGTTTGTCGCCGTTGATGAAGACGATGTCGTAGGCGCCGTCCCGCAGTTTCGGGAGGATCTCCAGGGGAGCGCCCGCGATCAGTCGGCAACGGGACGGCGGATAGCCCGCTGCGTTCAGGAAGGACCGTGCAGGCAGCTGATTGTCGGCCTCGGGGTCAATGCTGGTCAGCACTCCGTCAGAGGTCATCCCGGCGAGCAGGGGCAGGGCGGAGGTGCCCAGCGCGGTACCGATTTCGACCACGGTTCGCGCATTCACGGCCTTGGCCAGTACGGTGAGGGTGGACGCCACACCTTGGCTGACCGGGGTGAGCCCGGCCTGAACCGCCTCCACCCGGGCCCGCTGAAGACCATCGGCGATGGGGGAGTGGGCCTCGGCGAAGCTCCAGCTCTCCGCCGTCGGCGCCGGAATGGGAGAATCAGCTATGTGAGTCACACGGCAACTCTACCCAGTTCGATGCCCTTATCCATGGAGGCTCTATCCTGAACCGCATGAGTCATGTGGCCTACGCCGACAACCCGGGCGGCGCGCAGCAGTTGGTCGGCGCGGCCGGTCGGCGTGTGGGGGGTGGCGATGCCGCCGCATCACCTGGATCCGGCTTGGTGTCGTCGGCGATGACCGGGCAGGAAAACATCCACGACGAGGAATCGCTCGTCATTTTCGAGGAGGCCTGAACCATGCCTGCAAGTCCGGAACAGCCCATTTTCGGGCGGCTGCTGACCGCCATGATCACCCCGTTCGGGCCGGACGGGCGCGTGAACCTCGCCGAGGCAGCCCGGTTGGCCCGGCACTTGGTGGATGGACAGGGACACGACGGCCTGGTGATCAACGGAACCACCGGGGAATCCCCCACCACCAGCGACGAGGAGAAACAGGAACTGCTCAAGGCGGTGGTCGAGGCGGTCGGGGACCGCGCCTCGGTGGTGGCCGGGGTCGGCACCTTCGACACGCGCCACACGATCGAACTCGCGGGGCAGGCCGCGGAGGCCGGTGCCGACGGGCTGTTGGTGGTGACCCCCTACTACTCGCGCCCTCCCGTTGATGCGCTCGAAGCTCACTTCCTCGCCGTCGCCGACGCCACCGAACTTCCCCTCATGCTCTACGACATCCCGCACCGCACGGGTATCCCGATTCCGGAGGCGTTGCTGGTGCGCCTGGCGGACCATCCCAGGATCGCGGCGGTCAAGGACGCCAAGGCGGATATCTGCTCGTCCTCGGTCGTGATCGCCAACACCACGCTGACCTACTACGCGGGCGACGACGCCTACCTGCTGCCGCTGCTGGCCGTTGGTGGGGCAGGGGTGGTGGGGACGTCCACGCACTTCTCGGGTCTTCAGGTCCGCGCGCTCATCGACGCGTTCGTCGCAGGGGACCTCGAACAGGCGCGGCAGCTCAACGCCCAGCTGCTGCCGGTCTTCCGGGGGGTGTTCGCCACCCAGGGAACGATGATGGTCAAGGCGGCCCTGAACCGCCGCGGTTTCGACGTCGGGATGTGCCGCCCTCCCATGGGAACGGTCGCCCCGGAGATCCTGGAACGTTTCCTGGGGATTCTGGACACCCAACTCTGAGCGTTTTCTCGGAAAACTCACAGGAACCTGAAGACCTCGCCCGGCGGCGGAAACCCGTTGGAACAAAGCCTCGCCGCCGTGCGTTGAAGGTTGTGTGAGAGGCGTGGAACGTTTCACACACAGGTTCCTCACAGGATGAGGTGCCAGATTGTTCCCATGGAGAGGCGAGGCGTGTTCCGCAACAAGGCGAGACCGAGCGATTCGGACTGGGGTGCGCCCACCTGGGCGGAACTCGTCCGGGACCATTCGGCGCAGGTCTACCGCCTCGCCTACCGGCTCACCGGCAATCGCCACGACGCCGAGGACCTCACCCAGGACGTGTTCGTCCGGGTGTTCAAATCGATCCACAACTTCCAACCCGGCACCCTCGAGGGCTGGCTGCACCGCATCACCACCAACCTGTTCCTGGATTCCGCGCGACGCAGACAACGGATCCGCATGGATGCTCTCAGCTCGGCCCCCGAGCACCTCTGGGGACAGGACCGCAGCCCCGAGGAACTCCACACGGACGGGGCCCTGGACGCCGACGTGGCGAATGCTTTGGCGGCCCTGAAACCCGAGCAGCGCGTCGCCGTCGTGCTCTGCGACATCGAGGGAATGAGCTACGAGGAGATCTCGCAGGTACTGGGCATCAAGCTCGGCACCGTGCGCAGCCGGATCGCCCGCGGGCGCGCCCAGCTGCGTGACGCGCTCGCCCACCGCGCACCGAACGAGGACCATGCCCGATACCTTGGGGTGTCATAGGAGGTGCGGGGAAACGACTGCCGCCGCTACGAGGACGACCTCTCCGGGTTCGTCGACAAGACGCTGCCCGAACGTCGCGTCAATCAGGTCAGTGAACACCTGATCCGGTGTCCGCACTGTACTTCTGTCGTCGAGGAACTGCGACGAGTGCGTTCCAGACTGAGTTCCTGCCAAGCGGCAGCCCCTCTACCGGATTCCTTGGCTGAACGACTTCAGGGCATCGCAGGAAATGAGTGCGATCAGCCCCTCTACCTGATCGCCGAGGACGGAACACGCTGCCGAAGCGTCGGCGGGCGGCTGATCAGGGGAGGCGTGGCCGCAACTCTCGCGCTCGCGACGCTGATGATGCTTTCTCTGGCCCTGGCGAAAGAACCCGCGATCGTGGGGGATCCGGTCAGGGCGGCACGCGAGCAGTACTCGCTGGCCCTGACCACGATCAACGTCGGCCAAGGCGTTGGCGCCGTCCAGTGGGCGCGTGAACGAGGAGCCCGTCCCGGTGTGGCCGTGCAGTTGACCCCTCGTCCCATTGATCTCGGTCAGGCAGTGCCGATCGACGAGAGCAACGCGATGGCCCGGCTCGGCAACAACGGCCAGAGCATCACCTACTCCGGGCGGCAGCGGGTCTGGCTCATGGACGGGGACGGTGCCCACCGGGCGAATGACGTGGAGGTCGACGTCGTCGCGGGTGAGGGAGCCAGCCTGACGGTCCTCGATGCGACCGGGGAGCGTTTCCTCTCGTGGTTCGTCCCCACGATGGGGTGCTGCTCATCCCTTGCCGGGACCGGCTTGCAGTTCTACACCTATCAAAGCTCGGACGAGATCGCGGGACGCAGCGCTTCCGTGGTCGAGGCGCATGGCGACGGGTACCTCACGGCGCGCTGGTGGCTCGACGATGAAACGGGACTTCCGTTGTGGGTGGAGCGGTACAACATGACGGGAAGCCCGACACTGGTCTTCGGATTCGTCAGCATAAACATCGGGACGGCGCAGCTGGCAACGGACTCCACCCAGCCCTATCCGATGGAATCCGTCTCCAGCGTTAGCACTTCCGGATGGTGCGTTGGCCTGCCGGAGTGCCCGCTGGAACTGGGGGGGCTTCCCTTGGTGGCCCATGCCAGTTCTGGAGAGGGAGAGAAGTCCTACCAGCGGTTGGTCTATTCCGACGGTGTGCGTACCCTGAGCGTCTCATGGACCCCGGGTGTGCTGGCAGGTGGAACCCGGATCTCTGACGACTCTCCGGGACTTCCCCAGGTGTCCGTCTGGCAGGTGGGCGAAGGCGTGGTCTCCGTCGCCACCAACGGGCCACGAACTCTGATGGCGGAAGTGTGCAGGACCCTCCCACAGATGCGGAAGAACGAGTTCGGCCTGCTGGAGCGCGTGGGAAGTGGCCTGGGGCGACTGGTCGGGATTGGCTGAGAGCTCGGTCGCGGGTAGCCTGAGCCTGTGTTCAACATCGACGCCTCCGAGCTGATTCTTCTTCTGGTACTCGGCGTCGTCATGTTCGGTCCCGAGAAACTCCCTCTGCTCGCGCGCAAGGCGGCCCGGGTGTTCGTGGCGGTCAGGAACATCGCGAACAATGCCCAGACACAGCTGCGCGAAGAACTCGGTCCCGAATACTCCGACCTCAAGATTGAGGACCTCAACCCCAAGAAATTCGTCGCCAAGCACATGCGCGAGGAGATCGCTGCCATTGAGGAGGCCAAGCGCGAGATCTCCACTGTGGGCAGCACCGTGAAGGCCGCCGCCACGGAAGCGACGGCCGCGGCAGCAGCGAAAAACGATCCGACGGGCGAAACGGAAACCTCAACGCTCACGCTTCTCACGGCCCCCTACGATCCAGAGGCGACTTGATCAGGCCGGGCTCACGGGAAGCATTCTCCCCACCAGGTTCCGGCTGCGATTCGCCAGCTCCTCACCCAGCTTCAACAAGGCCTGTGCGGCTGGATGGTCCGGGGCGCTGAGCACGATGGGTTCTCCTCTGTCACCGCCAGCCAGAAGGGCCTCGTCAAAGGGCACCTGGGCCAGCAGGGGCACCTCGTATCCGAGTCGCTCGCTTAGTGCTTCCGCCACCAGGGTGCCGCCTCCGGAGCCGAACAGCTCGATCCGGTAGGGCTTCCCGGTGTCGGGGGCGATGAAGTCCAGCCAGCTCATGTTTTCAACCACCCCGAGCACCCTCTGCTTGAGGATGTGTGCCATCGTCCCGGCCCGTTCCGAGACCTCGGATGCAGCGAGCTGCGGGGTGGTCACGACCAGGACCTCGGAGTTCGGGATCTTCTGCCCCAGACTCATCGCGACATCTCCCGTTCCCGGGGGGAGATCGAGAAGCAGGAAATCCACGTCACCCCAGAAGACATCGGCCAGCAGCTGGGTGAGAGCCCGGTCCAGGATGGGGCCACGCCATGCCACAACCTGATCCCGGGACGGTTTCAGCATGCCCACCGAGATCACCTTCAGCCCCTCGGCTGCCGGGACCGGCAGAATCATGTCGTCGACGACCGTCGGACGTGTATCACCCAGACCCAGGAGATCCGGCACGGAGTGGCCGTAGATGTCGGCATCGAGGATGGCGACGCCGCGACCCGCTTTCGCGAGGGCCAGGGCCAGGTTCACCGTGACCGAGGACTTACCGACACCGCCCTTGCCGGAAGCGACCGCGATCACCTTCGTCAGGTTTCCCGGCCTGGCGAACGGGATCTCGCGTTCCGGTTGACCACCGCGCAGCACCTGCCGCATCGCGGCTCGTTGTTCCTCATCCATCACACCGAGCTCGACGTGCACGCCCTTGACACCCTCGACGGCTTCCACAGCCTTGGTCACACGGCTGGTTATCTCGGCGCGCATCGGACATCCGGGAACGGTCAGCAAAACCCGAATGAAGATCTGGCCATCGTCAGTGGCCGTCAATTCATCGACCATGCCCAGTTCCGTGATCGGGCGGTGAATTTCGGGATCCTCAACCGTGTGCAGAGCAGCTCGGACCAGAGGAAGAAGGGGGTTCTCGTTCGTCACCCCTCCATACTCCCGCACAGTTCAGCTGGTTTCCAGCCCTTCCTTCTCGGTGCGGGAGGCCAGGGCGTCTCCCAGCAGGACCATGCTGATACCCGCCAGAGCTGGTAACCAGATGGATGTGAGGACGGCCAGCACCACGACGGCGGGCCCGAGAATCAGATGCACGGTCAGCCGCTGCCGGTAGGTGAAACGATTGCGCGCGGCGGGGGCCAGGCGAAGCCGCCACACGAAACCGTAGGCGATCAGTGTCAGGAGGGCGGCGCCCGCCCCGATCCAGAGACCCGAACCGAGCACCCAGAGTGACCATGTGGCCACTGCCGCCATGACCATGTGCCCCGCGAGGAGCACCACGGAATACCAGCTGATCGACCGGGGCCCGCTCATGGCTCCTCCCCTTTCTTGTTGACCGCCTGTTCCAGACGTTCTGTGAGTTCACGCAGTTCGAACCGCAGCTCCGAACGCACGAAGTCGCGGGTGGCCAGCTCGCCGAGATGCATCCGGATGGCGGCGATCTCGCGGGCCAGAAAGTCCATGTCGGCTCGTGACTGGGCCGCCAGGCGGCGGTCCTCGTCGAGGCTCAGCTTGTCCCGCACCTCCTGCCGGTTCTGCGCCAGCAGGATCAGGGGGGCCGCGTAGGAGGCCTGCGTCGAGAAGAACAGGTTCAGCAGGATGAACGGGTAGGCGTCCCAACTGAAACCGTAGATGCCGACCACGTTGAGGATCACCCACGCCCCGACAAAGACCGTCATGTAGGCGATGAACTTGCCGGTTCCCATGAAACGGGCGGCGGCCTCCGCGAACTCGCCGAAGGCCTCCGAGTCGAGAGTCACCTTCGGCAGTAGCCGGCGCCGCCTCGACCGCGGTTCCGACAGAGGGCTGCGCTCAGCCATGGCTCACCTCCACGGGCTCGTCCATCTGGGTGCCGCGCCAGTCGTCGGGCAGCATGTGGTCGAGGACGTCATCCACGGTCACCGCCCCGACGAGCGCCCCGTCGGAGTCCACCACGGGTGCGACCACCAGGTTGTAGGTGGCGAAGAAACGTGACACCTGCGCCAGGGGTGAGTCGGGGTTCAGGGGTTCCAGGTTGTGGTCCAGCATCGTCGCCACCATCAGGGTGGGGGCGGCCCGCAGCAGCTGCTGGAAGTGCACCGCTCCCACGTAGCGGCCTGACGGGGTCTCCAATGGGGGGCGGGTGACGAAAACCATGGAGGCCAGGGCTGGGGTCAGCTGTTCCTCACGGATGTGGGCCAGGGCTTCCGCCACGGTTGCGTCCGTGCCCAGCACCACCGGTTCCGGGGTCATCATGCCGCCGGCGGTGAACTCGCCGTAGACCAGCAGCCGGCGCACGTCGGAGGCATCCTCCGGTTCCATGTGTTCGAGAAGGTCCTCCGCGACCGCCTCCGGGAGGTCCTTGATGAGGTCCGCGGCGTCGTCCGGGTCCATCTCCGCCAGTACATCGGCGGCACGGTTGGTCTCCAGTTTTGAGATCAGCTTGATCTGTTCGTCCCCGGGGAGTTCCTCGAGGGCCTCCGCCAAGGTTTCGTCGTCAAGTGCATCGATGACGTCGACCAGGCGATCCGGGTCGAGGTCGTGCAGCTCCTGGGCGATGTCCGCGGGTTTCATGTCGGAGAACTTCGCCACCAGGTGTTCCGGGGATCGGCCGGTCGTCAACACCAGGTCCGGAACCTGGTTCCACTGAATGATGTCGGTGACGCGGCGACCGCCGAATCCGAAGCGACTCACCCGGGTGCGGCTCGTGATGGCAACCTGGAACAGCTCCCACTCGCGGTTGCGAACCTGAATCATCGAGACGTCGTAGATGTGGGTCGGGACATCTCGCGGGACGGAACGGTCAAACAGATCGGTGGCCACCAGCCACTCCGTCTCACGCTTGCTGAAGCGACGGGTGTCGACCTGACCGAGAATCGCCACCTGGTTGACTGTTATGTTGTGGACTCGGATCATGGGGACGAAGATCCGTTGTCGGGCGAACAATTCAACCACCAGGCCGCGCACCCGGGGCGCCAGGTTTCCGGTGCGCAGGTGGAAAACCACGTCCTTCACGCGCCCTACCTGATCGCCCGCCGCATCGACCACGGGCAGACCGATCAGGCGGGAGATGAAAACCGCTGATTCCTTGGCGCTCATGGACACGAATCTACACTTGGGAAGCGTGTGAGCGCTTGCCGGACACCGATCAGGAGCCAAGATGACCCCCGCTGTTCCACCGCGACGATTCGTCCCGATCGTCTCCACCAATAGGCTGTTCGAACTGGATTATCCTCAGCGTGTTGGGAGCTACGGCACCTACGAGGAGGCCCAGGCCGCGGTCGATTTCCTGTCGGATTCGAAATTCGCGGTGGCCAACCTGATGATCGTGGGGACCAACCTGAAATCGGTGGAACGAGTGACGGGACGACGCACCTGGGGTTCCGTCCTGGTCCAGGGTGCCGTCTCTGGTTTTGGCACCGGGATCGTTGTGGGGTTGATGTTCTACCTGTTCATGCAGAGTGAGAGCACGTTCCTGACGCTGATTCTCGCCGGGCTCGGTCTCGGGGTCACGTTCGGGATGCTCTCCGCGGCCCTGGCCTATGCGCTGAGCGGGGGACGGCGTGATTTCGACTCGATGCGGCAGGTGGTGGCCACCGGTTACGAGGTGCTGTGTGAGCACAAGGTCGCCGGCCGGGCGCGTGAGTTGCTCGCCACGTGGCCCGGTGGCAGGGCCACCGGGATTGACTGAGTAGGGTTCTGTGCATGGACTTGACCTGGGATCTGTACAACCCCACCAGCCGCGCCAACCGCATCCTCGTGGTCGCCCCCAGTCTTGGCGGGAACTGTTCGCACCAGTGGGCGAAGGTGGCGGAGCTGCTGACGAATGATGCGCAAGTGGTGTTCGTCGACTATCCCGGACACGCGTTGAGCGAGGTCTGGAACGATGCGGACGAGCCCACCCTGGACGTGGTCGCCTCGGCCATCATGGACGTGATCCACGAGGTCCGAGAACGGACCGGTGAGCTTCCCGTGATTTTCGCAGGGCTCTCCATCGGAGGGGCGACCGGCCTGCACCTGGCCCGCGATCACGCGGACGAACTGGCGGGTGTGGCAGTGCTGTGCTCGGCGGCCACCGTGGGGGAACCCGACAGGTGGATCGAACGGGCCGAGCAGGTGGAGGCCGCGGGCACGCAACAACTGGTGGAGGAAACCTCCAAACGCTGGTTCACCCCGGCCTTCAAGGCGGCCAATCCCCGCGTCACGACCACCATCATGGAGGGCCTGGCCGCGGCTGACGATCATTCCTACGCGCAGCTCTGCCGTTGCCTGGCGCATCACGACCTGCGCGCTGACTTGGCCGACATCCGCTGCCCGCTCCTCCTCGTCGCCGGGGAGCGCGACAGCTCCACGCCGATCGCGGGCCAGGAACTGGTCGCGGAAACCGTGCCCGGGGCCCAACTGTCCGTGATTCCGGAGGCGTCCCACCAAGTCACGGTAGCGGCCCCGGACACCACGGCGAATCTGCTGCGCGCATTCATGGACCGGGTGGCCCGGCAGGCGAGGAAGGAACTCCCGGACGACTGACGAGACACGGATCCGAACGTGAGAAAGGCTCGCCTCGATGGGGTAATTCCCACCGAGGCGGGCAATCAATTCTTCAGCCGTGCCAGCCAAGCCTCCACGTCCCTGCTCGCGCGGGGCAGCGAGGCCGACAGGTTTTCGGGATCGCCCTCGGTGATGAGGATGTCGTCCTCGATGCGCACCCCGATGCCTCGGTATTCCTCGGGCACGAGAAGATCGGTCGACTTGAAGTAGAGACCCGGTTCCACCGTGATCACCATGCCCGGCAACAGTTCGGCGTCGCGGTACTTCTCCCGACGGGCGGCGGCGCAGTCGTGGACATCCAGACCCAGGTGGTGCGACGTGCCGTGTACCATCCAACGCCGGTGATAACCACCGTCGTCGGCGAGGGTTTCCTCGACCGAGCAGGGCAGCACACCGATCTCCGCCAGGAACTCGGCGATCACCCGGATGGCGGCGCGGTGTGGATCCAGGAAACCGTTGCCCGCCCGGCAGGCCGCGATACCGGCCTCCTGGGCAGCCAGGACCACCTCGTAGACGCGGCGCTGCGCGTCGGTGTAGTGGCCGTTGACCGGCAGCGTGCGGGTCACGTCCGCCGTGTAAAGCGAGTTGACCTCGACCCCGGCGTCCAGCAGCAGCAGGTCGCCGTTCAGGATGTCGCCGTCGTTGCGGATCCAATGGAGGGTGTTGGCGTGATCACCGCCCGCGGAGATGGTGTCGTAGCCGACGTTGTTGCCCAAGTGGCGGGCGTGCAGGCCGAAGACTCCCTCCACCCAGCGTTCGCCGCGGCCGCCTGCCACGGCGTTCGGGAGCTCGCGGACAACCGCCTCGAAACCCACCCGGGTGGCATCGCAGGCGCGGCGCAACTCGTCGATCTCGAAATTGTCCTTGACCAGGCGCAGCTCGGAGAGCGTGCGGAACAGTTCGGCGTCCGCGTCCTGCGCCTGGCCGCCACGCAGTTCGTCGACCATGGAGGTGATCTCCGGATCGGCCTCGCGTACCACCCGCAGTCCGACGATCCCGGAAAGCTCGTCCCTCAGCTGGTGCAGATCCCGGCAGGGGAAACCGACCCGGGCGGCCATTTCCTCCAGCGAGTCGCGCTGGCCGACCCACATCTCCCCGTAGCGGCTGGAGGCGTAGAACTCCTCATCCGTCCTGGGACAGCGGGGCCGGAAGTACAGGAGGACATCGTCAGGGGAGACCACGGCGACCGCATCGGGTTCCCGGTCCTCACCCAGCCCCGTCACCCAGGCAAAGGTGGAGTGGGGACGGAACCGGTAGTCGCAGTCGTTGGAGCGTACCTTGTACGGCCCGGCAGGGATCACGAGGGTCGCGCCGGGGAAGGCTTCGCGCAGGGATGCCCAGCGGGCGGGAATCCAGTCGGCGGCTGCTAGTCGCTCGGGCGGAACTTCCGAGTAGGGCGCCCACCCCGAGACGATGAACTTCTTGAAGGCCTCCGAATAGGGGGACTTCCGGTTGTCTGCGCGATCTTTCGCCTCGTGGCTGCCTACCTGCTCTGTACTCATGGGTCAAGAGTCTAGATCCCCGGTAGATTTGCGTCCCAGAACGTTGGGAGGAAACTCATGCTCGCAGACCCCGCTGACCAGCAACGCCTGCTCACCCTTGCTGAACTCGACTCCGAGATCGGGCGTTTGCAGCACACCGCCAAGAAGCTGCCGCAGCACGCCCGCATCGCTGAACTGATGAAGAATCGACAGGCCGTCACCGACGACCTGGTGGCCGTTACCACCCGGGTGGGGGATCTGGAGCTCTCGGTTCGCCGGGCGGAATCCGATCTGGTTCCGGTGAGAACCCGGTTGGACAGGGAGAGCAGACGGGTTGAGGACGGGTCTGTCACGGACCCGAAGGTGTTGCGCGGGCTCATGGAGGAGGTGGAGCGCATCAAGCGGCGGATAACCGAGCTGGAGGATGCTGAACTCGATCTGATGGAGCAGCTCGAGGAGGCCACAGCGGAACGCGATGAACTGGCCACCGGGAAGAAGGACGTCGAGGAGACGTTGCGTGCCGAGGTCGCTGTTCGTGACGCTGAGGTCGGCAAATTGAGCACGGAGGCCAAGGCCATCGCCTCCAGTCGGGCCTCTGAGGCTGAGAAGGTTCCTGCCCCGCTGCTTGCCCTCTACGAGAAGATCCGCGCACACAGCGGCCTTGGGGCGGCCAAACTGCATCGCGGTCGGTGCAGCGGATGTCAGCTGGAACTCACCGTCTCGGATCTCGACGCTTACCGCAAGGCCCCGCAGAATGAGGTGCTCAGGTGCGTCGAGTGCGACCGGATTCTCGTGCGGACGGCTGATTCGGGACTTTGATGCCACGCGGTGAACTCAAGGTCTCCCCGGAAATTCCCCGCGCTGTCGTTGAAGGACTCGAGCTGCTTCGCAGCAGACTGGGGGTACCGATCGGCTTCCCCGGTGACGTGCTCGCCGAGGCGGAAAACCTCCGGAAAGACCCTCCTAGTTTCCCGAGGCACGCCGACCGGACAGCCGTGGAGCTCGTCACGGTTGATCCCGCGTCCTCGAAGGACCTGGACCAGGCCGTCCGGATCGAACGGAGCGGGTCGGGATACCGGGTTCATTACGCCATTGTGGATGTCGCGGCGTGGGTGGGACCGGGATCCGCCCTGGAGGCCGAGGCGAGGCGACGCGGGGAGACGTTGTATGCGCCCGGGGCCAAGGTGCCGCTGTATCCCGATTCCTTCTCAGAAGAAATCGGATCGTTGCTGGCCGACGGCAGGCCCCGCCCGGCGGTGTTGTGGACCCACGACCTGGACGCCGACGGGGTGCCCACGGGGGTGGGCGTCGAGCGGGCCCTGGTTCGTTCGCATGCGAAGCTCTCCTACGAGGAGGTCCAGGCGGATGTGAACGCGGGCCGGGCGCACCCGAGCGTCGCACTGCTGCCCGTCGTCGGTGAACTGCGGCAACGCCTCGAGGCTGAACGCGGGGGCGTCTCCCTCAACCTGCCCGGACAGGAGATCGTCGCGGGGAACGGAACCTGGCTGACGAGGTTTCGTTCCCCGCTCCCGGTGGAGAGACACAACGCCCAGATCTCGCTCCTGACCGGTATGGCCGCAGCCGAGCTCATGGTGGGTGCAGCGGTCGGGATCCTGCGAACCCTGCCGGCCGCCGCTCCCGAGGCGGTCGATCGCCTCCGCATCAGCGCCGGGGTGCTGGGGGTCGACTGGCCCGTTGCGCAGTCGTACCCGGATTTCGTCCGGGGGCTGGAACCGGGGGAACCCGCGGAACTCGCGGTGCTCGCCCGTTGCACCTCGCTGTTTCGGGGCGCCGGTTACCGGAGTTTCGACGGCTCACTGCCTGGCGACGACCTGGGACACTCCGCCCTGGCGGCCCGCTACAGCCACGTCACCGCACCCCTGCGGCGGCTGGTGGATCGCTTCGCGTCAGAAATCTGCGTGAGCATCGGGCAGGGGGAACCGGTTCCCGGGTGGGTGCGTGAGAACCTCGCCGGGCTGCCGGGATTGATGGCGGCCAGCAATCGGCGAGCCCGGGCCTGGGAACACGCGGTGGTGGACCTGGCGGAGGCGCTGGTCCTCCAGACGCGGGTGGGTGAGGTCTTCGACGCGGTCCTCATCGATGTCAATCCAAGGTCCGGGATGGGAACCTTCCAGATCGCCGATCCGGCGGTGGAGGCGAAACTGCCCGCGGAGGGCCGTGAACCCGGCCGGGCGGTTCGGGTGCGGCTGGACGAGGTGGATCTCAGCGAGGGCAGGACGGTGTTCTCCCATGCTGTTTGAAGCCGTTGGGGGAGCTAGACTTGCTGCCCGGACGAGTCGGCCGGGTGATCGCGGCCCGGGTAACCAGGCTGAGGAAAGTCCGGACTCCGCAGAGCAGGGTGGTGGGTAACACCCACCCGGGGTGACCCGCGGGACAGTGCCACAGAGAACAGACCGCCCGGTCCAACGGCCGGGTAAGGGTGAAACGGTGGTGTAAGAGACCACCAGTGCGCCGGGTGACCGGCGCAGCTCGGTAAACCCCACCCGGAGCAAGACCAAGAAGGCCAGTCCGCTGGCCGCGGAAACCGTCTGAGCGCTGCTCGCGCGAGGTTTCCGGGTAGGTTGCAGGAGCCCGCCGGCAACGGCGGGCCTCAGATGGATGGTCACCGTTGGACAAAATCCGGCTTACAGGCCGGCTCGTCCCCGAAAGACTCGGCGAAGAGCCTTGTCGGGCCTTGCTGAGGACTTGCAAGGATACAAGTCGGTGGATTGCGGTGCGTTTAGTGGGAGGTCTGTCTGGTGATCCTGTTACAGCCTGTTCCGGTGCGTACTTGAGGTCTCCGCGATCTGTTCCCGCTGCAGCCCGGCATCCATTGCCACCAGGACGGCATCGGCGCGGGCAGCCGCAGCAGCCGTCATGGTCTCGTGGGTGGAGCGAGCCTGCTCGCTCGCCTTCCTGACGGCGGCCAGCAGTTCGTGGGCTTCGGATTCGGACACGTTTATCACTCCTGATCGTACTAACAGACGCTGTTACTTCCGCAGCTCCACCATGGGAAGATGAGCAGGTGGAGACAGAAGACAAGACGCCCATCTCCGACGTGGAACGCCTCCTGGAAGTCATGGAAACCTGGGCCAAACCCGTGCCCCAGGGATACAGCCTGCTCGACGTGCGCGGAGGGCAGAAGTGGTGGGACAGACACGTCGACGCCGTCACGCTAATGGTCAGCGTCGCCGACCAGGTCGAGCGCTTCCCAAACAAAAGACTCCAGGCCTCTTGGCGGGAGATCGAACCCAGGCTGCAGCACTGCATCTTCGCCACCGGATACCCGATGCGGATGACCAACCCGAGCTGGGACGCCTTCGAGAAGGACACCTTGGTGATCCTCAGCGCCATCGCCTCGGCGCTCACATACGGCGGCGGCAGGATCGTCGAAACCAAGGAATTCCTGGAGCTGCGCGATGAACTGAACGCGTTGAAGTCAGACATTGGGAACACCGACCTTGACGACAAGGTCCGCGAGTACGTCCTCCATCTCCTCGCACGCGTCGAGGAGGCGCTTGCCGAGGTTGCCATCACCGGCACCGCCGACGTCCAAGCCCTGGCCGACCAGCTCATCGGCTCCTGCTCCCGGCTCTTCATCCTCAAGAATGACGGCGAGGAATCGAAGAACTTCCGCAATCGCCTGAAACGCCTTGCGGGTCGCGTGAACAGTTTCGTTAACAGTCCGCTGGTTGTTGGCATAGCTGGAGGCATAGCGAGTGGCTTCGCCGGGCAGATCACGGCTGGCTGACAGTAATGCCAAGGTGGCATCCGACAGCGCACGCTCCACCTCGTAGATGACAACGTGGGCGTCATCACTGCTGACCATCCTGTGCAGCTTGGCCAGACGCACTTGCGTGGCGCGAATGACGTGCATCGGGGACAGCTGGGTCATGATGCTGTTCCTTCAGAGAATGTGACCCGTCGCATTCAGTGGCCGCCGTTCTCCAAGCCGTCACCATCATCGGATGGGTTCGGGAGGGTCTGGTTCGGCGTCTCGGCGAGTAGCCCTTCCATGAAGGGGCGCATTGCCGCCATTGCGGAAGCATTTGGTATCGCACCCACCGCTTGGCTGGATTCGACGCGCGGTGCGGCCGCCAGGGCTGCGCGCGAATTCGCCCCCGGGTCTGACCGCCTCCAGGGGCGCTCGGAGGGGGCGGCGATACGCGCTGCTTGGGAAGTGCTGGGGGACTCCCGCACGCTTGCTTCGCCTCGCCCGCCGAGCATGCAGGAACTCCGGCAGCAGCGCCTCCGGGCGGACGATCGAGGAGGCCGCGGACACGCGGGAGCGGACCGGCGACGATGATGATTGGGAGCCGTGGTGAGTGACAGGGATCGCCTGATTTGGTCGCCATGACCGCGCAGGTTCAATGCTGGAGGGGATTGGGTGTGACCCGGCTGGGCGTCATACGATAAAGACTGGAAACCGTGCCCGATGCAACCGCCACTGGTTGTCACCAAGAGAGGAGACCGCAATGGCTCGCGTACCCATCAACGGAACCACTCTTGCGTGGGCTCGTGCAGCCATGCGCCTGGAGCCCGCGGACATAGCCAAGGCGGCCGGCACAACCCTCGAAAAGGCTCGGGGCTTCGAATCCGGAGAGGTGGAACCGACCCTTAAGCAGCTGGAGAAGATCGCCAAGAAGCTGGACCGCACCATGGCTTTCTTCTTTACTGCTCCGCCGGCAGTTGTGGATGTTCCCGACACCCCTGATTTCCGGGGGCGCGGGGAAGAGCTCCTCCCCCCCATCCTGGCTCGGGAGATGCGCCGCGCAGAGCAGTATCGAGATGCCATGCTCGACCTTCAGGGGAAGCCTGAGCGTGTCGTGCGGGTGGGGTCCGTCACTCGGGAGACGCTGCAAAGGCGTGCTGTCGAGCTGCGTACGCAGCTCGACCTTCGGGGGGACTTTGTCCCGCAGATGCGCGACATGTCTAGGGTGCTCAATTTTTGGTGTGACCTTCTGGAGCGAAACGGATACCTAATCTTTCAGGCCACTCGGATCCCCCTGAGCGTTTTTCGCGGTCTGTCCATTCATCACGACCATCTGCCAGTCATTCTGCTCAATGGGGCCGACTCCCACGCCGGTAAGGTATTCACAATTTTCCATGAAATCGCCCACTTGGCCAACAAGACCAGCGGCCTCTGCGACTTGGATAGACATGTCAACGAGGAGGCCGTTGCCAACGCCTTTGCGGCAAACTTCCTCATGCCCAGCGGGCAGGTCGGAGCCTTTGTCGAGGGGTGTGGTGAAAATGGCTTGGAATTGGCCCGCAAGATGGGAAAGGTATTCAAAGTGAGCTTGTTGGCGGCGGGCGTCAGGCTGCGCACGCTCCGGTTCATCAACGATGATGAGTTGGAGGCCCTTCGAGAGGAAAGTGATGCCGCTTGGAGTGAGCATCAGGCCGCTCAGAAGGCGAATCCCGGCGGGCCCCCGGCTTGGCGGTTGCGATACCGGGACCTGGGAAGAGCCTATATAGGAGCTGTGGCTAAGGCGGTGGAGGATGACCGCGCTGATTGGCTGGACGCCAGCTACCTGTTGAATGCGCGCATCCCCATGGTGGAGCAAATGTTCGAGGAGTATTACCGCTCCGAGGCGAGCTAGTTATGAAATACACCTTGGACTCCAATATTCTCATAAACATGGAGCGCCTGTATCCGCGGGAAATTTTCGTTTCCTTGTGGGACCTCATTGAAGATCTGGCGAGTCGGGGCGAGGTCTGTATCTGCGATGCTGTTCTGCGAGAATTGCAACGCGGTGATGGTGATCTTCACGCATGGGCGAAGAAACTTCACGGCTTCACGTGTCCCACCCATCGGGATGAAGCGCTCACCGTCAAGGACATAGCTGAAGATCATCCGGACTGGGTAAGGGGCCGGGACAATGAAGCGGATCCATGGGTCATCGCCCACGGCCTTCAAGAGGGGCGAGTCATAGTGACCGAGGAGAAGCGCAAGGGGCCAAACACTGCGGATCGGAACCAAAGAATCCCCAACATTGCCTCAAAGTACAAGGTTCAAGTCGTGAAGTTCTTCGAGTTCGTGAAAGCGCAGGGCTGGACGTTTTAACCTTCGGCCGGCCGGTCGAGTGGCCGCCCCAGCTCTCGCGGCGGTATCCTGTCGGCCATAAGGGCGACATGGCAGTCGCCCCAATGAGGAGAATTTCAGGAGTTCATTGAGGCTTATTCATAGGGGTGTTTTGACTTTCCCCA
>ERZ772993.145-NODE-145-length-36852-cov-6.362611_pt1 | contig 36852 bp, 36 predicted proteins | sample MGYA00580670_ERZ772993 | MGnify/ENA primary metagenome ERZ772993 (study PRJEB29015, sample SAMEA2737936) | human oral metagenome | biome: human oral; feature: human-associated habitat; material: dental | place: China | collected 2136 ... | reverse complement strand
CGACCCAGACCGCCAGTACATCATCGACGGTACTCTGGCGCCCTGCTGGTCATGGTCGAAGCGTCCCGAACTGTACTCAGGCAAGCACCACACGACGGGGGTGAACCTGCAGGTGGCCTGCACCCTGGCCGGGCACCTCGCCTGGGTCTCCCCGCCCCTGCCGGGTAGTGTGCATGATGCGAAGGCCATCAAGGAATCCGGTTTCCTCACAACCCTCGACAGTCAAAGTCATATTGGAGACAAGGGCTACATCGGTTTGGGAATGATCACCCCTACCCGGAAACCCGCTCATGGTGAATTCACCGACACCGATAAAAGAAACAACACGGCCATCAACCGCGTCCGTTATCTCATTGAGCGTGTCATCGCGAATGTCAAGACCTGACGTGTTCTACACACTTATTACCGCCGCCCCTACGACACTTTCGAAACCACAATACAAGCCGTCACGGGACTCATCTTCGCTTACACCTCATGAATAAGCCTCAATGTGTGAGTCACCTTGGAGTCACTGAGGGAAGAAGGTGCGGCTGATACGCGTGGCGTTGTCGATTGGGTCTGTCTGCGGGTCGATCTGGACGGTCAGTGCGTCGAAGACGAGTCCGTCGACAAGGTAGTGCAGGGCGCGGACCGTGTCGGATCCGCCCGGGAGGCCGCGTTCCTCGTGGAAGGCCACGTCCTGTGCGAAGCCCTCGCGTAGCACGGGCATGACCAACGCGGCGATCTCGGGCGACCGCCTGGCCTCCAAGCGCAGTTCGAACCACGCCCTGGCCAGGTCGGGTTGGGCCAGGAGTCGCTCGACAATGTAGCTGACGTAGGCCGGGCCAGCAGCCGCAGTCGGCAGTTTCTTCAGCTTCTCCAGGCGTGCAGGCGCGGGCTCCAATGCTTCGAACAGGCGTGTGGCCATGCCAGCGAAGAGCGCGGATCGTGTCGAGAAGTAGTTCGATGTGGTGCCCAGCGGGAGTTCTGCCTCGCGATCCACGGCCCGGTGTGTGAGAGCCCGCGCCCCTTCGCGTCCGAGGATGCGCAGGGCGGCACCGCACACGGTGGCGCGTCTGTCGGGGTTGGCGACCATGCTGAAGACACTACCCGTTGTCCACAACATGTGTTGTACTTGAGTCAATAACGACAGCTGTAGTGATTGGAGTCGTGATGCGCAACCTCGTCTATTACGTCGCCGCCTCGATCGACGGCTACATCGCCGACCGAAACGGTGACTTCTCCGTCTTTCCCCAACATCCGGACACGCTGCGGGAGCTGTTCGCCCGCTATTCGGAGACATGCCCGGTCCACGTCAGGGAAGCTCTCGGAGTGACCGGGGAAGCTCGCCGGTTTGATGCCGTGATCATGGGGCGCCGGACATATCAGCCCGCGCTGGACATGGGTCTTTCCAACGGCGCCTATCCTCACGTGACTCAGTACGTGGTCAGCCACCAGCCCCTGCCGGCCTCGTCCTCGGTCCAGTGGGTCAATCGGGACCCGGCTGGTTTCATCGCGGATCTCAAGCGGCAGCCGGGCAAGGACATCTGGCTCTGCGGCGGTGGCGAACTCGCGGCTCAGCTGTATGACGAGATTGACGTGATCCAGATCAAGGTCAACCCCATCCTGCTCGGTGAAGGAATCCCCCTGGTCCGAGGAACGCCGGCGCCGCTGACGTTTGAGGTCGCAGAGGCCGAGCAGCTGCCTGGCGGCATCCTCCTCACCACCTATCGTCGGCATCGAGCTGATCGCTCCTGTGGTCGTCGACTCTGATCTGGTTCCGGCGGCGGGCCCCGAAGTCGGCTAGCTGTACTGACTCCGAGCGGTGCTCGACCCGTGGTCGACGACGGCTCGGTATGGCTCCAGGCGTGCCAGCAATTCGGGATTCTTACCGTGAAGAAGACCCATCCTTGCGGATCTCAAACCAACAGCAAGATGGAACGTTTCCGCCGTACGCAGCCTGCGGTAAGCAACTACCCGTCACCCGATTGACCAACCTCGCTCTGGTTGGTATGTCTGGCGACTAGGTCGAGGTTCCAGGCTGCTCTTCGGATCGGAACGGTTTGTCTACTGCCTCGTATGCCACAGCGAGGTTATTGCGGGAGCGGAGGGTGCCAGGGTGGTCGGGTCCGCGGATTCGGGTTTGGGCTTCGAGGGTTTCTTCGTGTAGTGGGATGGCCTCGTTGAGTCGACCTGCTGCCCGGTAGGCGGCGGCGAGGTTGTTGCGGCTGGTGAGGGTGTCGGGGTGGTTGGGTCCGAGGAGTTGGGTTCGGGCTTTGAGGGTTTCTTCGTGTAGTGGGATGGCGTCGTTGAGTCGGCCCGCATCTTGGTAGGCGATGGCGAGGTTGTTGCGGGAGCTGAGAGTGTCGGGGTGGTCGGCGCCGAGGAGCCGCCCCGACTCTTCCGCCGCGTCCTTGAGGATCTCAATGGCGCCGCCGAAATCGCCAGCCTCTGTGGCGACCGTCGCCAACGCCTGCTTAATGGCGAGCACCTCCTGCGCCGTGTGGTGCAGCCGGGCGGCGGGCAGGGCGATGTCCCGGTATGCGTGGCGGGCCTCGTCGAACTCGCCGAGGCTGAGCGCCAGGTCTCCCCACTCCCGCGCCACCTCGTAGACCAGTTCTGGCTGCGGGGTGCCTTCGAGCCATGACCGAATCTCACGGATCCGCTTGCGGCGTGGCTCTGGGTCGGTCCGGTTGACCCGGGCCTCGTGGGGAAAGTCGAAGCCCGTGAGCGGCGAGACGCTGGGCACAGCGATGTCGAGGAAAGAATAGACGCCTCCCCGCCAGGCCCACAGATCCGGCGCCTGGGTTGCCATTTCCGCAACGTTTCGCGGATGGAGCCACCACACCAGGCGGGCGCGGGCGCTCTCGGCCAGGCGGTCCCGGCGGATGTTGAGTCCCTGCCGCCGTTGAGGGGTGAGCCAATCCGGGGCGCCGAACAGGTGGATCAGATCGGCGTCGGTGGCTGCCGCAACGATCAGCTGTTCCAGGCCATCCGCATCGGCGGCGGGATCCCAGCACACCTCGGTCACGCGGAGGCCTCGTTCCCTGGCCGCGTGGTCAATGACCTCCCGCGCCACCCTCCTGGCCTCGTCCGAGACGGCCTCCACGATGAGGATCTGAAAATCCGGCCCGTGGCCGACCGCCCGCGCGAGCCGACCCAGTTCGGCGCCGAAAGCTGGCCCCTCGGTCATTGAGCCGCGGCCCTGACGTACCCCTCCAGGGTGCGGATCACGGGATGGCTGCGGCGCCAACTCCCATCGTTGTACTCCATGAGCGCCAGACGGTGCAGCAGCCTTTGGGCTCGTTCGTCGTTCCCACCGTGCTCGGGAGTTCGATCGATCTCACAGAGCAGGGAGTAGTCCCCCGGGGTGAGCCAGCGACGGTAGTCGGCTGCGAGACGACCGATGGCGGCCTGGGCGGTCGCGTGGTCGATCACCTCGCCGGGGGCCAGCTCGCAGCAGAGACGGAGCAGGTGCAGCAACTCGCGGGGATGGCCGCCGGAATGCTCGACGAGAAGCCGGATCACCTCATCAGATTCGAAGAGCGTCTCGTCGGCCCGCCGCAGAAGGATCTCTCGCATGGCGGCCCAGCCGGCCTCGCAGCGCGTGTTGGTGCGTTCGTAGAGCTTGATCATGGGCAGCACGAGGTTGGCGTCCAGCTTGCCGCCGATCCTGCCGTCGTACTTCAGCTGGAGCGGGGTGGTATAGATTGCCAACGTGGCTATGGCCAACAACTGCTCGGCGTCGTAGATGAAGAAACGATCCGTGTCCTCGCCCCGCAACTTGTCCGTGCCGTCGATGAGAAAGACGATCCGGCGGCCGTCCAAGGACTCCTCTGCGCTCCGGATGAGCGCGTTGAACGCGTCGGAGAGCTGGGTGAAACGGTTGCGGATCTCGATGCGCATCTGGTTCTTGGTTGACGCGCCCGTCTTGAAGGATGAGGTCACCCGAGAAAACAGCCTGAGCAGCCCGGGGAGCCCGCCGCCGAGTTCGACGCTCGCCTCCGTTCCCACCCCGGCTTCCGCAAACATCTCCCTCACCTGGGTGCTGCTGGCGAACCACTCCTGGATGGGTTTGAGGGACGCATCCGGCACCTTGATGTCACTGGTTTTGAGCTCCTGGAGCAGACGCTCCGCCATCGCCATCAGCACCTCGCTGTAGGCGAGGTTGTTGCTGTCGAGCAGAGTGAGGACGTTGACCTCGACCGGCAGATAGTGGCCAGACGCGGTGAACCGGTCCAGGTACTGCCTGAGCTCCGTGGTCTTGCCGCTGCCGATGTGGCCGAAGAACAACACGTGCTTGGTGGTTGCTGGGAAAAACGCGTCGGTTTCTGGGTCCCACCCCAGTTTCCGCGCCAGGCGTCGCCTGGTCTGCTCGGAGCCGCGTGCCTGCTGGGTGTCGACGAATCGAGGGTCGCCGTGGCTCAGGGCTTCGTCGAACTCCAGACTCTGCAGCGCCTCCATCAGGGACTGCGCGGGTTTGAACGTCATGCCGGGCAGTCTACTTCCAGCCGCCTTGCCTGACCCCGGCAAGAAGCGCATAGTAGCCGTCCGTGTTGCGTCCCACCCACTCCCCAACGCTGGAGAAATCAGGCTCGAAGAACGCCGCTGCGGCCCAGAAAGACTGTCTACAGGGCGCCCGTTGTCATCACGGAAAGGGCGGCGAATCGGGCTCTTCACAGGAGCGAGTGGGGCAGGGGTGTGAACCTGCCGGTGTTGAGTGGGTGGCGGGTGGGTTGCAGTGAGAGTCAAGTTTAACGTTTGGCGTTAATAACGCTCCTCGGTATACTTTGAGTGCATGATCGTCTCCTTCGCCGATCGCGACGCTGAGCGACTGTTCCAAAGGCAGCGCGTCAAGCGCCTTGATCCGCGTCTCCACAGGAAGGCGCTCATCAAGTTGTGGTTGTTGGATGCCGTCCAAGAATTCGACGAGTTTCGAGTGCCGCCGGGCAACCGGCTGGAGGCCCTCAGGGGAGCCCGAATCGGTCAGCACAGCATCAGGATCAATGACCAGTGGCGGATATGTTTCGTGTGGACCCCGGCGGGTCCGAGCGAAGTTGAGATCGTGGACTACCACTAGGAGGCACGGAATGGACAACAAAATGGCTCCGGTTCATCCAGGAGAAATCCTCGTAGAGGAGTTCCTGAATCCGATGGGCATTACTCAGCATCGGCTCGCAGTCTCCATTGGGGTGCCGCCCCGCCGAATCAACGAAATTGTGCACGGCAAGCGTCGGATCACGGCTGACACAGCATTGCGGCTGGGACGCTTCTTCGGGATGAATCCGCAATTCTGGGTCAACTTGCAATCGCGCTACGATCTCGAAATCGGGAAGGATGCACTGGGCGATGAGCTGGACAAGATTCAGCCTCTGGGATCTGTCGCATGATCGTTGTCCGATGGTTGGACCCGAGCAACAGTAGGATCTAACGCGTGACCGCTTCCGACGTGAGAGTCGTGCCCTACGAGACCGCGATGCGTGAACGGCTTCTCGACCTGTCGATTCGCGCGTGGGACGCGGTTTTCGAGGCGATGCGCGATGACCTCGACCGCGGTTTCGTGCCTCGTTTCGTGTATGACAACTTCTACCCGGATGGTTGGGATGTTCGTCAGAGGGCAGACCTCGCCCTGGTCCTCGATGAAGAAGCGGGAAACTGCGACGTCGCGCTCGTCGACGACGAGATCGCCGGGTGGGTCTGCACCCGAATTCACCCCGAGGACTCCATGGGCGAGGTATACATCCTGTGTGTCGATCCCCTGCATCAGCGCGAAGGCATTGGGCGAGCGTTGATGGAGCACGCGCATGAGCGCGCCCGGCGGGTCGGGATGCGGATGGTCATGGTCGAGACCGGCGGAGACGTGGGCCATGCCCCGGCGCGCGCCACCTACGAGGCGATGGGCTACGAGCGCTGGCCCGTCGCCCGGTACTTCAAGCAGCTGTGACCCGCTGATCCGAGCAGGTCCTGGTCATCCGCTTCCGCCGCATCACCGGGGGAGGTGATGACGTGTGTCTCGAGCACGCCGTCAATGAGTAATGGAATCGACGCAACCAAGCGATGCGGCCAATCTGCCCGGCACAGGGATTTGAGAGGTCATGGCTGGACACAGGATCAAACATCAGTTCTCGGAGCTCGGCGGGTACGTGCGCGATGTCGGCTGGCGGTGCTTCCGATGGTGAACAAAGCGACTACACCGACATGGATGAGTAGGACTAAAGGGGTGGTGGCTGTGGGCAGTGTCGCGGAAACCGTGCTTGGTTGAGGGAGGCCCCCGGTTGTGCAGCACTCAACGCTGGTTTTGGCCCTGAAAGAGGCTTTTTTGGAGTTGAGTGCTGCACAACCGGGATTTTTCCGGTATCCCGGGCGCGGGAACTGGTTCGGGGACGGGGCGCGTTGGCGGGGAGACGCGGGTATCGAAGTGTGTGCTCGCCAAGTGGCGTTCCGCCCAGATGATCGCATCCAGGACGCTGCGCGCCATGTAGGCCCGTCGACCCTGCCCACCGATTCGGTCGTCAGGATACCGGCGGCCCGCAGGGTTTCCAGACCCCGGGATTCGGCTGTGCGCGAGATGCCATGGATTCTTGAAGCCGTTGTGATCGTGAGGACGGGTGTGCCCGGCAGGTCCTCGACGGTGTCACCCTGAAGGGTGGTTCGTCCTGTCGTGGGTGCTGAATCAGCGAGGTTGTGCGCGGCAAGCGCCGGATCGCGATTGACGCGACGGCGCGGTTGGGGTTTTTCTTCGGGGTGAGTCCGCAACTCTGGGTCAACTTGCAGTCGCGCCACTGTCTCGAAATCGAGAAGGAAATACTGGGTGACGACATGGGTGCGGCTCATCTGCTGGGGTCTGCCTCGCGAGTGCTTCTGGAGACTGTGCGACCATGAGGAAGGGTCTGGTTCTCGGATTTGTAATTGGCGTTTGCGAACCGGATGCAAAATCCATGAAAAGGTGGGGTCCGATCGCGCTTCGTGCAAGATGGCGGGAAGGGGATTTTGGTTAATCAACCAATTGGAATATCCAGGCGCCAGCGATGTGGCTACATTGATGATGGTTTGCCAAGGTGTGGCACGCCCGCTTTCCGCGCCCAACACATCCCAAGGATGCAAGCATGCTCGCTCGTCCACCGTACCCAGGCCTGTCTCGGGTGACCGCCATGGTGGTGGCTCTACTCATCGTTTTCCCGATCGCTGCGTGCGGGGGAAGTGGCGTTCCTGGGCGGGTCGGCCCGCCGCTCTCGGCGTCAGAAGCCAAGGGCAAGAAATATCAGGATGTTGTCACTCGTTTCGAGAATGCCGGGTTCACCAACGTCACGACCGAGGCGGTCGCGGACCTTGTCATTGGGTTGTTTGCTGGCGATGGCGAGGTGAAGGATGTGTCAATCGCCGGTGACTCCGATTACACCAAGAATGAGAAATTCGCCCCGGATGCCCCAGTAGTCATCCGTTACCACACTTTCCCGGCGAAAGAGTCAGCAACCCCTGAGGCGGCAGAGACCCCGACGGATCAACCAAGCCCGTCCTCGAGTCCGCAATCTTCCACTCCGCCCACGCCTGAAGAAGTGCCCTCCGCCCCGGAGGCGACGTCTACGCCAGGAAACCTGACCGTGGAAAACAACTCGGATCTGGTGGCTCTTCTGAGCCTAAAAGACCCGGCGGATCCCTCGGTTGCCGCTTTCGCCAGCAAATATCAAGGGCGGATAATTGAATTCGACGGATGCGTCGTGGCGGTTTCCCAGCACGGATCAACGAAGACCCGCTTCGATTACCTGCTGTCCGCGGGGAATTACGATCCGGACAGTGCGGTGGGACCGAACTTCCAGTTCTTCGACATCAACTACTACGACTTCCATTTCCCCGCCGACAACTCGCCGGACAGCGTTCCCGTTGGAACCAATCTCCGAATCATCGCCGAGGTGGGAAAGTACGACAGCAAAACGAATCTGTTCCAACTCCGGCCGGTGAAAACAAGCATGCGGTGAATCAGAAGCCCGTTGCGTGACATTGCGGAAGGCCTGCACGCCAAACCCTGCGCGTTCGCTCCTTTCCCGTGTCACTGATCTTGAGGCTTCACAGAGGCCTTGGTGAAAGTCCGAGCAGCCCTCACCGGGGCCAGTTTGAGGTGAGGTACGCCTCCACGGCGCGGTGCTGGAAGTGGTAGGGCCTGCCGCGTTGGATGATCTGACGATTGAGGTCCAGGCGCTGTGCTGTGGGGCCTGCGTCGGTTGCCTTCGCGTGGCCCATCTTCCGTGCGATGTTCGTCAGGGAGCGTTCCTCCGGTGCGAGTTCGGCCATTGCCTCGATGAACTCGCGTTCGCGGGCCGGGAGTCGATCGAGGATGCGTTGTACGTGTGCCTCCGCCTCGGGTGCGGCGGTCGTCCAGCCGGTTCTGACGTGGTCGGGGGTGATGAGGTTGTCCGTTCCCGCGTACCAGGCGCGTTCTCCCGCCAGTTGGAACAGGAAGGGCTCTCCGCGGGCCAGATCGACGATGGCGCGTTGGGCTTTCGGTTCCATGAACACCCTGTCGGTGCCGCCGGCATCGTTGGCTACCGGCCAGCCTTCGGTGACGAAGGGTTGAAGTGCGGTCATGAGCGCCTCGTCGTCGATGGCGCCAAGAAACGTGGTCTGGAACCGGCGCGCGAAAGTGGCACCTGTCCTCGCCCCGGCCATGTCCGCGAACTCGGGCAGGCCCGTGAGGTACACCGCAATGGGTAGCGCCCTGTCCATCCGTACCCCGCCCGGAGCCGTGGCGGGTTCCTCGTGGGTCAGTGCGTCGCCGAGGGCGACGAGCAGCTGTGATCGAGTGTGCTCATCGGCGATGTTCTGCACCTCGTCGACGTGAAGGATCACCATGACGTCCTGCTGCCGGAGCGCCGAACGGCCGATCTCGACCAGGAGATCGGTGAGGGCGGTGTACGCATCGGGGGCGCGAACGGAGAGCGAGATGCCCGACGCGGCGACCGTCTCGATCCTGCGCAGAAGGTCGCCGATGCGCTGCTCCCGTGCGGCGGGAAGCCCTGCCATGGATGCCAACTCCAGGAGCGCGGAGGCGACTCTTTTGATGGGGTCGGTACCCGATGGGATGCGAAGTTGCGGTGTCACCCAGCCGCCTGCCTCGAAGGCCTCGCGCGCGATTCGGCGCACGAGTGAGGACTTGCCGGAGCCCGCCTCGCCGAGAACGGTGCGGCCCCGCTCGTGAATGCCGGACAGACGGCGTGGACGAAGAACGTCCCGCCAATCGCTGAGTTGGCTGGTGCGGCCGGCCCACACTGCGGGAACCGTGTCCGAGCCCGGACTGAAGGGCGAGTCGAGCGGAATCCTCACGACGATAAGTTTATCAATGGACGAGCTTTTTGATAAACTTATCAAGAGATTTGGTTTGTTCCACGGTTGAGTGACTCGACCGGACCGCGGACGTGCTGGTTTCCAGCGACCTGCTCGAAACCGAGTTGCGGCGCATCGCCTGTCTGGGAGGGCATTGATCAGGGTGCCGTGACCCGGATTCTCGACGGGGTCGGGCTGGCTGCTCTTGACCGGGCGGTTTACCGCGGCGCAGGTCTGTTGCCCATGCCATACCTGCGGGGCCTCGAGGTGTTGCACTTCGAAGCGGCAATGCGACTCGATGCCACCGCGGTTCTCACCTACGACCACAGGCTCGGCAAGGCGGCCCGGGCCGTGGGGCTTCAGGTGATCGCGCCCGGAACAGCGTACGTGTGAAGGCCGGTGATCGGGCAGGAGAAGCAGCGGAGCGGGGCGATCTATAGCCCGCGACCCTGTCGGTCGCCACGGAGAGGTCTGCTCATTCGCCGGGGACATCTCCCGACGTGCAACGTCGCCACGCGTCGGTGAAAAGCTGCCCGAAAGGAACCAACGGAACCACCACGGACAGCCGGGGAAGAACCTTGGGCGCATCCTCGAGATCGTAGAACGAGGACTTCCACGACTCCATGGGCAGGTGGGGGGTTTTCGCCTCCTGCCAGCCGCCGGGCAGGAACAGGGAACGTCCCGCGCGCGCACGCCTGGCCCGCACGATCAGGTCCTTCTCCAGCAGAGGAGCGGCGGCCCTTTCCCGTTCGGCCTTCCGCCATCCGTTCCAGAGGGCGATGTTCTTGTCGGTGGGGTTGTGGAGAGCCAGGAGCTGCAGCCAGTAACGGGCCGGATCCTCCGGGAGACCGAACCTGGCCGCCACCTCCGCTACGATCTCGGGTGCGGTGACCAGCGGATCCTGCGACCAGCCGTCGCCGGGGGCGCACAGATCCGCCTGGATCCCTTGATAGGGGGAGGGGTCGAATCCGGGCTCGAAGTCGTCGAGACGCCCGGCCAGCCAGGCACGCAGAGGATCGTCGCGGCGCAGCTTGGTGGTCAGCCAGAGCCACGTCGAGATCAGGGACTTTTCGAGTTCTTCGGAAGAACGCAGCGCTTCCAAGTTTCTTGCACCGGCATAGGGGAATTCCTGCTCCGCAGCCAGGACGATCTTCTCCGGGAACCGGACATCATCCTCACCCAGGCCGAAATCTTCGATGATCGCGTCCACGTCAGGTCCTTCGGCCACCACCCTTTCGGGGTCCCGGGCCCCGGCAGCGAGAATCCTCATCAGGCGGAGAGGGTCCTGGTCCCGCAGAAATTCCCTCGCCATTTCGGCTTCCTTGGGCGTGAGCCCCAGCAGTACGCGCACCTCCTTCGGCAGGAAATCGGACTTCCAGGTTTTGAAGTTGCGCGGCCCGCCCAGGAGGAGGGCGACGGCGCCGCGCAGCCACCCCAGTCCTTCGGTCAGTCGGGCGACCTCGTCGGGACGCCATTCAGGTGCCCCCGTGGAGAGCAGCTCCTGGAAGGCTGCCGTCAATTTCTCGGCGGGAATCCCCTGGGCCCGCAGCAACACTTTTGTCGGTGCGCCGTCAACATGTCCGGGGACACCGCCGCCGGGCGAGTAGACCGTCATCTCGTAGGACCTCCCCGGCATCCGCAGGAACATGGCGGGGCCGGTCGGGGTATCGATCAGGCTGCCGGGGTGGTGAACCGGCATGTCCCGGGTGCGTTCGAAGGTGAAGACGACGGCATCCGGTGAATAGAGCCCGGAATCGATGACGGCCGCGACGGCGGCGGCCGCGGACGCCACGACGTCGCGGTCCAGCAGCGGAGCCGAGGCCAGGGCCAGCACGACCTCCGGCAGGACCAGAGGCAGGTACTCGAGCTGGGGAAGCATGCCCACCGTCACGTTCTCACCGGCCAACGCCCTGCGCACCTCGGTCAGCTGATCCCGGGTGGAGGCGCTGGAGCCGTGACCCATCCACTCGGCCACCTTCAAGTCGGGCTTGGGCGGGGGTGTCGTGACGGGTTTCTTCTCGGATGGGGTCAGCAGGTCAGCAGCCCAGGTGGCCAGCGCCTTGATGCGGGACGCGAGCCACACCGCGGCGTTTGTCAGGGCCGGATCGGTGGTTCCCAGCAGATTCTCCGCCGCCGCGCGGGCATCCGGGGCGATCGGTTCTCGTGATGTGGGCCAGGTGGAGAACCGACCGTACTGGAGTTCCGTCTCCGGGACGGCGTTCAGGAGCGACGTGACGTCCTCGGGTGTCACGGCGCGGAGTCGCGCGCTGACAGCGGCGTCACGGATCCGGAACCAACGCCAGCCGCTCAACGGGACTCGGTGCAGGACGTGCGTGTTGCCGAACTCGTCCTGCGCGGGGAACAGTAGCTGATCGTCCTCGCGGTGGAGGCCGCCGTCCTCGTCGATCCACCAGCTTTCACCGACCCCGGGGAGCGCCGCCCGCCCTGCCTGGGCAGCTGGTGGCTCCGGTGGAGGTGTTTCCCGGTGGGTTTCAGGGTCATCGGACCAGGTGAGGCACCAGGTGCTGCCGCGCAGCCAATGGCAGCCGGTGACGGGGCCGTTCAGGACGTAACGCCACTCCTGAGGTCTGGCACCCAGGCGGGGTTGGTGGAACCTTGCCTCGGCGATGCGCTGGTCGCCGTCGAGCCAGATCACCCGGCCCCGGGCCGCCACCCCGACCGCCGTCCCGGACTCGTGGAAGGTGATCGCCGCGGCGGGGTCGTCGCGGTGCAGCTCGGCGACCGCTGCCTCCAGGGCGGGCCAGGTGTACTCGGTGAGCATGCCATCGCGGAAAGCCTCAGCGAGGAGCCGGGGGCCGTCGCAGAGCTGCAGGAGCCGGGCCATCTGCCTGGGAAACAGGTCGTGCCCCTGCGGGGAAAACAGGGGGCGGACGGCGCGGAGCCCGTCGAGGGCCGTGAGCATCGTCGACGACTCGTCCACGGCCGACCCGAGCCACGAACCGAGCATCGCGCGGCTGCCCTCGTGGGCCAGCAGGACCTCCGCATGTTCCCTGAGCAGCCCGACAAGAGCGGGAAGGCTCGTATGGGAGAACGGGCTGCGGGCCAGATGGGTCAGCTCCGGGCGATTCTCGCCGTTCGCCCAGCCGTTGAACCAGGTGGGAAACAGCTCCTCCGGCACGTCAGCGCCCGCCTCGAGCAGCGCGTCGCACAGTTCCGGGGTGGCGGGGTGCTTGAACCGTACCGTCGCTCCGGCCAGGGGCAGCGTGCGAACCAGGTGGCTGAGCCGGTTCCAGTAGGTGTAATGCCAGCGGGAGTCCACGAACTGCGTCAGCCATGCGACGGCGTCACGGTTCCCGGAGCGGAGGTCGTCCGCGATTCCGGTGGTCTCGATCAAGTCGAGCCAGGTGTCGGATTCGACCTCGGTGGGGTTCAAGTCGAAAAGCGCCGAACGAACCTGCGGATCCTGTCCGGCCAGATCGACGAGCCGGTCACGGTAGGACCTCCAGAAATCCTCCGGCGCCCGGGACAGGTACGCGGTTTCGAGGAGGTCACGCAGCAAACGGTTCTCGACCGCGACCCGGTCCGCTCCCGCCGCATCGATCAGGCGCCGGACATCGGCTGCGAACCGCGGATACGGCGGCAGCCCGATCCTGGCGCGGTCAACAACCAACCCGATGAAGTAGTCCAGGGCCTCACCGGTGGGGCAACGTTGCAGCAGGGAGGCAGCCTCGACCGTCAACTCAGCGGCGCCGAGGGCACCGAGAGAGGAGAACTCCCTGAAAACTCGGCGGTGATGCTCCTCGTCAATGGGCAGGCCGTGGACCTCCTCTGCCTCGCGGGCCTTGGCGAACAGTTGCCTCACCACGGAGAGTTGTTCGTTGTGGAGCGCGATCCGGGTGCCCTCCTCGAGGAACGAGGGAATGAGACGTGGATCGGAGATGCCGAGTTCGGCGGCTTTGTCCAGGAGGAGGTCGCGGGCGAGTCCGGGTTTCTTCTCCATCAACTCATCGGCTCGTTCAAGGCAGGCGACGAGATCCGGGGGAAGGGGCTGCGAGGGCAGGGAGGTCATGTCGGGGCCTTTTCCGTTTCGCCATCGTCGCGGCGAATCGATCGGATTGGATGGCCCAACTGTACGTGACAGAGGCGGCGGATGAGCTCGCTCGTCACAAGGCGTTGCCGCAGGTCGGGGAACGACCTTCACGAGACGCCCACCCACGACTCCTGTTCGTCCCGAGCTGTGGATCGGCGATCACCTCGTGGGCTCGAATTCGGCTCTTCGAGCGTGACCCCGATGTTTCCCCGGCATTTTCGGGAAACGTTCACGGGCGGCCGGCACGAACAGGGCCCGCCTGCTGCGTCCTGCGGTACCTGCGGATGATCAACCACGTGAAGACTCCGACCAGCAACAGTGCCGGGTAGGCCTTCCACACGGGGATGTCGATGTCGTAGGTGGACACGTATTCCTCGTCGGAATCGGCCTGGGTGAAGCGGATGTCATCGGTGATCTCCGTCGGCATGAAGTTGCCCTCCACCGCAGTCAGGTAGCGTTCACCATCGCCGAGGCCCAGCTCATTCGCCGGGACCTTCCCGGCGAACTTGACGTTCAGGTCATGTGAATAAGAGGTCGGTCCCTGCGCATCCATGCGGTGATCCGCCAGCACGAAGAGCTTCACCCCTTGGCGCGTCCGGGCATGCTGTGACAACTTGATGGGATAGATCGGCTCATCGGTGGGGAACTCCATGCGCAGCGAATCCAGGCCGCTCGACAGCGCCGCCGAGTCGCCGCCGGGCGTCAACCGGGTCGCGGTGATCTGCCAGCCGGCGTCGAGATACTCCTGAAAAGTTGTTTCCACCTCTTTTCGGGCCGGGAACCCGTTGGCGTCCAGCCAGTCATTGACCGCGGCGGCGCTGGTGCCCTGCAGGGTGGTCACCTCGAACGGCCCCACCGTCTGGACGTCGACGACCTGAACCCCGGGGGCCGCTCCCTCCTTGGGCCCACCAACCCCGGATTGCGGTCCTCTGTCCCTGGAGTCGGGCAGGAACTGTGGCACGTACCGGGGGCGAGGTTTGGTCAGTTCCTTGAGCCGGCCGAAGACGTCCTTGTCACCCAGGCTGACCTTTCCCCCAGGAGGCAGCGGCATGATCCAGGCCGCTGTGGAAGCCTCACCATCGAGGTGCATCACCATGTCAATGCGCTCCCGCCCATCGTTCATCACCACGAACGCGGTCTCAGCATTGATGTTCGCCTCCGAGTCGGTCACCAGGACCCCGCACGCGCACGCCTGCGCAGGGGTCGGCAGCCATGACGTTGCGACGATGAACAACAGGCCCAGGGCGATGCGGAGAGCGTTCTTCACATGGGTCAGGGTATGAGGCGGTCGGCTCATCCCGGTCAGGAGCCTGTGCGCGGGATGTGGCGGAAAAGACCGAGAGCAGGGGACGTGGATGTGTCGGCCAGCAAGGTATCGTTGCTTGAGGTGCCGGCCATGGCGATCTCGTCCGCTACTCCCGGGAACGGCTGTGGAAGGACCTGCCAGCGGTTGCGCTGGACATTGACCAGGCCCCGAAGGAAAGCGTCGAGGTATTGTGAGCACCACACTGATCCTGATCCGGCATGGCGAAACCAGACTGAACGCGCTCGGGGTGTTCCAGGGGCAGCTGGACGAGTCGCTCAACGATGTGGGCCTCGGACAGGCCCGGGCGGTCGCGGCATCGATGGCGGGTCTCGAACCGGACGCGATCTATACGTCCGATCTTCTGCGAGCCAAACAGACCGCCGACGAGGTCGCGAAGCTGACCGGCCACGAGGTGCACACCGACGAGAGGCTTCGGGAGATCCACTGCGGTTCCTGGCATGGACGCAGCATCGACGAGGTGTCACAGGAGCTCCCCCAACTCGTCGAGTTCCGCCGCAGCGGACAGGACTTCCGACGCTCGGATACCGGCGAGACCGCGGCCGAGGTTGCCGACCGGGTGCGCGAGGCGCTGTTCGACATCATCAAGGACAACAAGAACCAGACCGTCATGATCGTCAGCCATGGCCTGGCCATCCGGGTCGGGATCGCCCGGCTGCTGGGCCTGCCCGACGAGCTGTCGACGAAACTCGGCACCTTGCAGAACTGCCGCTACGCACTGGTCAGCCATTCCAAGCGGAGAGTTCGCCTGTCGGCCTACAACCTTCCCGGCTAGCCCGCCGGTGGTCCGCCGGGATCGGCAGCGTCCCTGACGTTGGACCCGAGCGGGGCCGGCAGCCATGAGGTTGTGACGATGAACAGCAGGCCCAGGGCGATGTGAGGAGAAATTTTCACGTGAGGGCAGGGTATGGGGCTGGTCAGATCAGCCTGATCAGGAGCCGGTGCGCAGGATGTGGCGGAGAGAACCGGGATCAGGGAAGTGGATGTGCCGGCTCGAAGCGTCCCCGCTCGCTCACCACCTGATTGCCCCACTGGGTCAGGGCGTTCAGCGCGGGCAGGAAGGTGCGCCCGAAATCGGTGAGCGAATACACCGTTTTCAGGGGCGGTTTGGTTCCGAAGACCTGCCGCGATACGAGGCCGTCCTGCTCCAATTGTTTGAGCTGGTTGCTCAGCACGGTTTCTGTGCTCGAAATGAGTGCACGACGCAATTCACCGAAACGTTTCGGACCGTTCTTCAGATGGTAGATGATGACGGCCTTCCATTTGCCGCCCACCAGATCCATTGCGACACTGATCGGGCAGGGATACGTCTTTTCTCCCAAGCTCACGAAATCGCTGACGCACTCCAGTTTCACGCCGTGCTCCTGCCGTCTTCGAGGTGGTATCGGAAAGGATAGTTCTTGATCGCGGGGATCCGTGGTCCCACACTGAAATTCGTACACGACCCTACCGCTCATCACGCAAGGGAGAAACACCATGACCTCCACCGCGCCACTCGTCGCCGTCGCGGGCGGCACCAGCAAACAGGGTCGCAGCGTCGTGAGGACGCTGCTGGCCGACGGGCGCTTCCGGGTGCGCGCACTCACCCGAGATCCATCATCCCCGCAGGCGCGGGAACTCGCGCGGCTGGGCGCGGATGTCGCCGCGGCCCCGCTGGAGCCGGGGCATGACGACGAATGGTTCGCCGCTTTCACGGGCGCGCGGAGCGCCTTCCTCGTGACCCCACCCACGCCTCCGGAGAACTCGTGCGAGTTCGTGCTGGGATGCCGCCTGGCGGACGCGGCGGTGCGGGCGGGTGTCGAGCACATCGTCTTCAGCACCCTTGAAAACGTGGACGAAATCTCGGGCGGCAAGCTGTTCGCTCCGCACTTCACCGACAAGGCGCGGATCGCAGACCACATCCGCACACTGCCCGTCGCGCACACCTTCGTGATGCTGGCCTTCTTCTACACCAACCTGCTGGAATACTACGTGCCACGCATGGAAGATGATGTTCTCCTGCTGCCCATCTACCTGCCCGAGGATTTCCGTGCGCCCTTCGTGGATCCACTGACCGCGACAGGTCCGGCGGTCCTCGAAATCCTCACGCACCCCGAGCTCTACCAAGGAGAGACCCTCCCGCTGGTGGGGGACATCATCTCACCGCGGGAAATGGTGGAGACCTTCCGGCGGGTCACCGGAATAAGAGCCGAGTATCGCAATGCATTCACGCGCGACGGACTGCTCCGCTGGTTTCCCGAATTCGCTTCGGACGAACTGCAGGTGAAAGAACTCCTGGGCATGGTGAACTACGCCGTGGACCACGGCTATTTCAGGCCGGGGCGCGACCTGGATTGGAGCCGTCGCATCACCCCGGATGCCCTCACATGGGAACAGTTCCTGCGTGCGACCGGCTGGCAAGGGAAGCGCACGTCCTTCAACGCCTCGTAGGTGACGTCGGGCCGAAAAGGTCATCGCTTGGTGGCGCGGGGTGGTCGGCGACGCCGAGGCGTTTCACCGCGGCCGGGATCAAGACGGCGCCGGAAGCGATGATCACCGCACACGCGGCACAGGCCAGCAGCCAACTCCCCGACTCGTAGAGGAAACCGGCGGCGAGGGAACCAATGGTCGCCCCGGCGAGACACGCCGCCTCGTAGAGACCCAACCCGCGACCGAGATGCGTGCTGCCCGCTGCTTCGGCGATCACGGACTGTTCCACCGGAATCACGCAGGACCAGGTGACCGCGGAGAGCACCCAGAGCGCCGCGATCCACGGGGGACTCGGCGCAAAGGCGAGGCCGACGGCGAACAGCGCGCTCGCCACGGAACCGAGCATCAGCATCCTGCGGCGGCCGAACCGCATAACCAAGCGGTGCAGATGGGGAGGGAGGAGACCCATCGCGACGGCTCCCGGCAGGAACACGTAGGCGACCTGCACCGCCCCTAGATGGAGTCCGCGCTGCAGGTGCAGGATCAGCAGCAGGCTGATCGTCGTTTCCGCGGTCATCGTGACCACCACGGCCGCGAGCATCGGTCGCAGCCTGGCGCCGAGTCCCCGAAGTGACGTGCCCGATAGTTCCGCGCCGGCGAGCGCGTCGTCTGGCGCGTCGCGCCGCGGCAGGCTGACAAGCTCCAGGGCGGCTGCGAGGCAGCACGCGGCGACGCCGGCGAACATCCACTGATATCCGGCGGCGGACAGCAGAATGATCGCGGGCACCATGATCACCCAGCCCCCGGTTTCTTCCGCGGCCACCAGCTTCGCGAACACGCCCGAGTCCTCGGGCAGGCGCTCGCCGATGATCGCCCGGATCGCCACCCACAGGAAGGCCTCGGCCACCCCGGTCACGATCGCGGCGATCAGCGCCAGCGGCAGGCCCGTCGCCAGGGCGTAGAGCCCGCACCCGACAGCGAACACCCCCGCACCTGCGCCGGCGATGACACCACGATCCGCGCGGTCCACGACCACACCGGCGAACGGGCGAACCATGAACGTCGCCAGCGCGTTCGCCGCGACCAGCAGTCCGGTCTGCCACGGGGGCAGGCCGAGCACCGCGCCGGCGAACAGGGGAAGAACGAACTGGATTGCCTGACCCACGCCGCTGGCGAGTATCGCGCCGTTCAGTGTCTGGCGTTCCCGCGGCGGTGCCGGGGTGTCGGGAGAAGACATCGACCCTCCAATTTATTAATACGATCGTGCTAGTAAAAGTTATGGTAACACGAATGCGCTACCATGGAGGATGCCCAAGCTCATTGATCACGACCGTCGCCGGGAGGAGATCGCCGAGGCGACCTGGCGGGTGATCCACGCCCAGGGCATCAGCGGGGTCTCCATCCGCACCGTCGCGGCGGAGGCCGGGATCTCCACCGGCTCGCTCAGGCATGTCTTCCCCAGCAAGGCCGATCTGCTCGTGCATGCCACGGAGCTGGTGGGGCGGCGCGCGCAGGGGCGGATCGAGGAACATCTGCACGAACCGGATCCGCGTGCGCTAGTCCTCGCCGTCGTCAAGGAACTTCTGCCCCTCGATGCCGAACGGCGGTCCGAGATGGAGGTCAACGTCGCGCTCATAGCCGAGGCCCCCGGTGATGAGCGCGTCAAGGAGGTCCTGGATGTGGCCCATGCAACGGTCCGGGACGCCTGCCGCCACATGGTCACCCACCTTCACCGGGCCGGGCTCACCGCTCCGGACCTCGACGTCGAAGGGGCGACAACGCTCCTGCACGGGCTGGTGGACGGGCTCGCCATCCACATGCTCGTCAACCCGGATCCCGCCTTCGGGCGACAGGCCCTCCGCATGATCGAAACCACCATCGACGGACTGTGACCAACCCGGTTGCGCAACACTCAACGCCGATTCTGCTCTTCCAGGGGTGATATGCGGCGTTGAGTGCAGCGCAACCGTGATTCCTCCTCCAGGGCCTTGCGGGCGTGCAGGGAAAACGGCAATGAAGCGCGATGACTGGTACCGTTGATCCGTACCACTTTCAGGGGAGGGGTGGCCGTGTCCATCAGCGCCAGCGAGGCCCGCAGGACGTTGTTCCCGCTCATCGAGCAGGTCAACGACGATCGCACTGCCGTCGAGATCGTTTCCCGCAAGGGGAACGCCGTTCTCATGTCCGCCGATGAATACGCCGCGTGGCAGGAGACGGCCTACCTGTTCCGTTCCCCCGCCAATGCCCGAAGGCTGCTCGACGCCTACGAGAGGGCCCGGGAGGGGCGGGTCGAGGAACACGATCTCATCCGGGGGGACTGAGGTGCGCCTGGCGTGGGATCCCTCGGCCTGGGAGGATTACACGTGCTGGCAGGCCGCGGACCGCCGGGTTCTCAAGCGGGTCAACGCGCTCATCGACGCCTGCCTCCGCGATCCCTTCGGTGGGATCGGGAAACCCGAACAACTCAGGTACGGGACACCCGGGGCGTGGTCGCGGCGCATCACGGAGGAACACCGGCTCGTGTATCTCGTCGACGGCGACGACCTGGTGATCCTCCAGGCCCGGTACCACTACTGAGGTCAGCCTCTCGCGATCGGGTCGGCCGCGGTGACGTGGCCCTGCCGCGCGAGGCATCTCGCCCGAGAACGGCAGACCGGGCCAGGGCGAACCGGCGGCCGCAGACCGCTGCATAGCGATATTCCTCGCGCACGAACCAGCGGCCCCGCCACGTTCGGCAGGCGACTGCTGATCACGTCCGTTCCCGGGAAGGAAGCGTGAGCGGCGGGCAGCGGCAAACACGGACCCCCGGGCCGCTCAGGCGAGGCCGCCTATTCCGGTAGGGGAGTCGTGAACAGTTCGTTCAGCAGCTTCTGATTGATGTAGACGACGTTTCGACCGATCCTCTCCTTGGCGATCAGGCCGGTGGTGGCCAGCTCATTCAGCCATTTGGACGCCGTCTGCCGCTGGGCCAGTCCCGCGTCCACCACGTTCTCTATTCGAAGATAGGGCTGCGTGAAGAGCAGACGGGTCAGTTCCCCGGCGGGGAGTTTCGGCCGGATCCGGCGGATGTCGTGCTCCACGGTGCCTCGTAGGCCATCCGTCGCCTCCACGAGAGCCAGGGTCCAGCGGGCCGTCGACTCGACCCCGGTCAGCATGAACAGTATCCACGGCTCCCATTCGTCGGAGCGGGTGACGGCATTGAGAAGGCTGTAGTACTCGTCCTTGTGGCGCACGATGTGACCCGACAGATACAGGATCGGGAGTTCGAGCAAACCGGTTTCGATCAGGGTGAGCAGGTTCAGGATGCGACCGGTGCGTCCGTTGCCGTCGAAAAATGGGTGGATGGCCTCGAACTGATAATGGGCCAACGCCATGACCACGAGAGGGTCCACGCCGTGGTCGCCGTGCAGGAACTTCTCCCACGCGCTCAGGTGATCCAGAATGATCTCGCGCCCCTCGGGAGGCGTGTAGATCCTTTTCCCGTTCGTGGGGGTTCCGATGTAGGTGCCCGGGGTGTTCCGGATGATGGACGGCCGCCCCAGGAGGCGGGAACAGATGTCGATTGCTGTCTGCTTGGTCAGGGAGCGCGAGGTCAGGGACTCCACTCCGGCTCGGAGCGCTTCACAACAGCGGAGCGCCTCCTTCACCTGTGGGGTCGGCTGGGTCAACGCCCCGTGCGCCGCCTTGAACAACTCGTCGTTGGCGGTGACGATGTTCTCGATCTCGTTCGATGCCTGCGCCTCCATCAGGGGGATGAGGTTGATCAGCATGGTGGGGTCGGGCAACCGCTTGCAGGCCCCGTCGAGCCGGGCCAGTGCCCTGCTCGCCGCAACCGTCGCCTTCAGGACCACCGGCGTCTCCACATCCTTCGCCGGTGGGAGCGGGGGTAGGTTCTGGTGCGGGCGGTCAGGATGGTGCCACATGCACGAAACGTAACCACACAAGCGGGACGTGTCGAAATTTTGGTGATTTTTCGACACGTTTCACGGACGTGTCGATGATGTGTACACGTTCCCTCCCGGCTCCGGGATCTTCATGATCCAGTGGCAGGGCTCTCGATGCGCCTCTTGCAGGCGATTTGACATCATGTTTGATATCACTTGAGGGAGGTGGTTGCGATGGCATCCATCCTTGTCCGAGGCCTGGATGAGTCGGTGAAGCGGCAGCTCGCCGAGCAGGCCGAGCGACATGGACGTTCCATGGAGGCCGAGGCCCGCGACATCCTGACCAAGGGTGTGACCCGCCCCAACATCGGCTTGGCCCTCATACAGGCCGTGCAGGAGGTCGGGGGAGCGGATGACCTACCCGTCCCTGAACGTGATGACGTGGCGCAGGCGGGGCAGGCCCTGACCTGATGCCGGTTCAGGCGCGGAGCAGGACTTCGCCATGGACGACGACGAACCAGCCGTCGTCGCTGGCGCCCCACTGCCGCCAGGCCTCAGCCATCGTCTCCAGGTCGCTTGTCGTGGCCAGGCCGAGCTCCACCGCCCGCGGGCCGAACGAGGTCAGGCACCGCTCCGCCCAGGTGCCGGACCACCATTCACGGTCCTGCTCGGTGGCGAAACACCAGGCCGACGCCGATGTCGTCACATCCCGGAAACCCGCGGCCCGCGACCACGCCAGCAACCTGCTTCCCGCATCGGGTTCCCCGCCGTTGGCCCGGGCCGTGGCCATGTAGACCTCCAGCCACGAATCCATGCCCGCGGGCTGGGGAAACCACGCATCCGCCGAGTACACGGCGTCGCGCGCAGCGACGATCCCCCCGGGACGGACCACCCGACGCATCTCGGCGAGCGCCGCCACCGGATCGTCCAGGTGCTGGAGCAGCTGGTGGGCGTGGACGACGTCGAAGGTGTCGTCGTCGAAGGGCAGCGCGAACACGTCGCCTTCCATCAACTCCACCCGGTCTCGAAGGCCCCGTTCTGCCAGGAGGGCCCGGGCGATGTCGAGCACGGCGGGCGAGGCGTCGAGCCCGACGACCCTTCCGGGCGCGACGAGCTCGGCCAGGTCGGCGGTGACGGATGCGGGTCCGCAGCCGACGTCGAGCAGGTCCATGCCCCGGCGCAGGTGGGGGAGCAGGTATCCCGCCGAGTCCTGGGCGGTGCGACGGGAGTGGCTGGCCAGGACCGCCGCACCGTGGCCGTGGGTGTATCGATGAATGGTCCCTGAAGCACGCTCGGAGGTCATGGGGCCAGTATTGGACCGGCGGGAATCGCGCTGCAGCCGTGTCCGGGATGAGAGATGAGGATCAACAACGTGTCAGGGTTTGAACGACGTCTCGACGCACGCCTCGTCGTCTCCATCGTCGCGGTGGGCATCATGTCGTTCGCCGGGGTGGTCGTGGAGACCGCGATGAACGTCGCCTTCCCGGCGCTCATGGGCGAGTTCGGGGTGAACACCGCGACCGTGCAGTGGGTCACGACCGGGTATCTGCTGGTGCTCTCCGCGATCATGCCGATCTCCTCGTTCCTGAACCGCAGGTACCGCGCCCGGACGCTCTTCCTCGCGGCCATGCTCACCTTCCTGGCCGGGACGATCATGAGCGCGGCCGCCCCGCACTTCGCGCTCCTGATCGGCGGACGCATCCTGCAGGGCATCGGGACGGGCATCGCGCTGCCGCTGATGTTCAACATCGTGCTGCAACAGGTTCCCCACGAACGGATGGGAACCATGATGGGTCTCGCCACGCTCATCACCGCCATCGCCCCGGCCGTGGGGCCCTCGCTCGGTGGTTTCCTCATCGGCGCGCTCGGGTGGCGTTCGATCTTCCTGGTGCTCGTTCCCTTCCTGGTCATCGCCTTGGTGCTCGGGACCCTGACGATCCGCCAGGCCCAGGAGATCGGGCGGGTCTCCTTCGCCCCCGTCCAGTTCCTGCTCATGGCGGCCGGGTTCGTAGCCCTCATCTTCGCCACCAACGCCGCCTCCACCAGCGCATGGACCAGCCCGGAGGTACTCGGGCTGTTCGTCCTGTCCGTGGCGCTCATTGCCGGTTTCGTCCTGCTCTCCCGGCGCTCCGACGATCCCCTGCTGCGCGTGCGGATCTTCACCGACCGCACCTACGCATTGAGCATCGTCTACGTGGTGCTCATCCAGGCCATCGTGCTGGCGCTGGGATACCTGATCCCGTACTTCGCCCAGATCGGCAAGTCGATGGACTCCTTCGCCGCGGGCTGTCTACTGCTGCCCGGGTGCATCATCGGCGCGCTCCTCACCCCGTTCGGCGGCGGGATCCTGGACCGCTTCGGTCCCATGCGGCCCATCCTCACCGGCGCCGCCATCGGGGTGGTGACCCTCGTGCTCTTCGCCGTCCTCGGCGTTCACGGCTCAGGCATTCGGCTGGCGTTGATCTACGCGCTCTTCCCGATCTGCCAGGGGTTGTCCGTCTCGAACTCCATGACCAACGGCCTGCGTTCCCTTCCCGATGACCTCCAGGCCGACGGCAACGCCGCGTTCAACACCATCCAGCAGCTCGGCGGGGCCATCGGAACCGCGGTGGCGACCGCCATCGTCAACGCGGCCGAGGCGGCCGACCCGGTGGCGGGAACGACCACGGGCACCCAGCTCTCGTTCCACATCCTGCTGGGCGCCGGCGTGGTGGCGTTCGCCGCGGCGCTGGGCGTGTTCATCCGGCCGGGAAGACCCGCCGGTGATCCGTCCTGACGGGGCAGGGGCGATTCGTTCCCGGGAAGGCGATGGTCGGTGGCATGTTGGAAACACCCGCAGGGTTTACGTACCGAGCCGTCGTCGAGCGCGAGGAGGCTGTCATGACCGGTGAGACCGTGATCGCTGTGCCCGACCCCGACGTCAGGGTGGAGCTGCCGGGAGGTTTCGTGGTGGACACGGACCGCGGTCGGCTTGATCTGGGACGCGTACACCGCTGGTTGTCGACGGATGCGTACTGGGCGCTGGGACGGTCCCGCGATTTCGTGGAGCGGGCCGCGGCGGCATCGGTGAACTTCGGCGTGTACGGGCCAGACGGCGCGCAGGTTGGGTACGCGCGGGTGGTAACCGATGGTGTTGCCTTCGGGTGGCTCTGCGACGTCTACGTCGCGCGCGAGGTGCGTGGGCGTGGGCTCGGGGTCGCGCTGTCCCGGACCGTGGCGGAAACGTTCCGGCGACTCCGGCTCAAGCGGCTCATGCTCATTACCCCCGATGCACACGATCTCTACGCCGAGGTGGGGTTCGTGTCTTTCCCGGACCCGGAGAAGCTGATGGTGCTGGGGCCCGCTGACCGCTGAAGGGCGGTCGGGCTGAAGAGCCGGGGGTGAATCCTCCGGTCCGGTTGACGGCCCGCCGATACCGACCCTGGTGCGCATTGCGGCGAAAACTACCCGAAGGGATCCTTGATAATTGAATCACTGATCTGAGGTGGCGGGGGAGGTTGTTGCTGAAGAAGTTTGGTAACCGCAGTGATTGTTAGTTTGTTTACAATTTGACGGATGCCTCCCCCGCCGAGACAAGAGTAATGCATGAACTGGCGAATTGCCAACGTTTATCGAAAGTTAATTACCGCATGGTCGGGAGGGTTTGCATTGGTGTATTCGCTGAGGTTGTGGCTCGGAAAACCTGTCGATTCGGGGTCGCGGTGGCGCTGGATCACAAACGCGGGTGGGGCTGTATTGCGGGATCGTGTTCGGATGCGATCCGATTATTCATCGGATGTCTGAGGTCCGTGGCCGTAGAGATGCGGTGGGATGCCCCGGGGTGTTCGGTCCGGTGTGGTCGTGTCGACCTTCGTGGTCTCGGTTGGCTTCGTCTGTGGCAGGGCAACGTCTTTCTGATATATCGATAAAACAATTTAACGATCCTGCTTGGGTGCGGGTTCCGAGAGCTCGCTGGGGTGTCGGTGTCTCCCGGGGCGCTGGTGCTCGACACGGTTCTCGCGAGATGGCTCCTGCTGATTGGCCTTCTGGGCGCCGAGTCTCGGGGGGGCGTTGTGTCGTCAAGGGGTGGGTGTTCTGCGCGGGGCGCACCGTTCGGTGTTTGTCGGTCGACCGGGTGATACAGAGATGTGTGGAGGTCCCAATCGGTGTGACTCCATGGCGACGTTTCGTCGCCGCGAGGGGATTTTCCAAGCTATTCGTAGGTAGTTAGATAACGAAAGTTAGGGCGAGTGAGTTGGGTCCTGTCATCCGATTGGCCGGCGTTTTGCGAAATCTGGCGGTGCTCGGTGACCGCGGGGTGCGGAAACCCCCGGTTTTAGGGGCTCGGAGGCCGTCGGTGAGGGGAAACTGGCTGTTATCCGGCGCTTTTGCTTTTGAGGGGGATGCGCTAGCGTCATAGCTGCATTTCGAAGGAATAACTGGGCGAGGGAGGGTGTGGATGTCACTGGGTGAGATCAGCGAATGGACTTTGCGGGCCAAATGCCGTGACATGGAGGACGTTTTGTTCCCCGAATCCAAGGATCAGCGGCGGGTCCGAAACATCTGCATGAGCTGTCCAGTGCGCTTGGAGTGCCTTGCCGAGGCACTTGACAACTGCGTCCAATGGGGAGTCTGGGGCGGCATGACCGAACGCGAACGCCGCCGGCTGCTGCGTTCCCGGCCCGACATCACGTCCTGGCGGGAAGTGCTGCTCACCTACGGCCGTCTCGACGAGGCCAGCTGACAGCTCCTGCGTTTTCCTCCGCGCTGGTGGTTGGGCCGAGCCTCACGAGCGCCGGCGAGTGGGGCGTGCCGGGGCTGTGGTGACCGTGGTTGGGGGCTGGGGTCGGGCCTGCTGTCTGGGTGCGGGGTGATTTCGGCTCAGCCGTTCGCTGACGTTCACGTGCTGGCTCAACCAGCTTCAAAAGGTAGGGGTTGGTTGAGCCGGCCTGCGAGCGTCAGCGAGCGGGTCGTGTCGAAACCTCTTGCGCGTGTCCGGGGAGTCGTGGGCGGTCTGGCCCGGGTGGAGCATTTGATGGCAGTCTTGGGGCATGACCAAATGGGAGTACCTGACCGCACCTATCCTCAGCCATGTGTCGCAGCAGATCCTGAACAACTTCGGGGCCGAAGGCTGGGAACTCGTCACCGTCGCACCCGGCCCGACCCCCGAAACGATGGTCGGGTACTTCAAGAGGCCGCTGGAGGAGGGGCGATGAGCACCCCCACCCAGCGACTCGCCGAACTCGGGCTGACCCTGCCGCCCGTCGCCAAACCCCTCGCCGCCTACACCCCCGCCATCACGGTGGGAAACCAGGTGTGGGTCTCGGGACAGCTGCCCCTGCGCGACGGGAAACTCGTCGCCACGGGTCGCCTCGGTGACGCCGTCGAACCGGCCGAAGGTGCGGAGGCCGCGAAGGTCGCGGCCCTGAACGCCCTGGCCGCAGTCGCCGATCAGGCCGGGGGCCTCGACAACGTGGCCCGCATTCTCAAGGCCGTGGTGTTCGTCGCCTCCACCACCGACTTCACCGCCCAGCCGCAGGTCGCCAACGGCGCCTCCGAACTGCTCGGCGAGGTCTTCGGCGCCCCGCACGTGCGCAGCGCCGTCGGGGTGGCGGTCCTGCCCATCGACGCCCCCGTCGAGGTGGAGCTGGTGGCCGAACTCGCCGCCAGGTGACGGCGGCCCTGATCGGATCCAGGCTCGCGGCCGCCTACCCGGATGCCCGCTGCGACCTGGACCACCGGTCACCCTTCGAGCTGCTCGTCGCCGTCGTCCTGTCCGCCCAGACCACCGACGCCCGCGTCAATCAGGTCACCCCGGAGCTGTTCGCCCGCTATCCCGACGCGGAACGCCTCGCGGGGGCGGAACAGGACGACGTCGAGGAAATCATCAGCAGTCTCGGGCTGTACCGGTCCAAGGCGAGATCGCTGACCGGGCTGGCCCGCGCACTCGTCGCCGACCACGACGGCCGGGTACCGGACAGCCTCGACGAACTGGTGAAGCTACCCGGGGTGGGGCGCAAGACCGCCAACGTCGTGCTCGGGGACGCCTTCGGTATCCCCGGGATCACCCCCGACACCCACGTGATCCGCGTCTCGAACCGGCTCGGCTGGGTGCACTCCACCAAACCCGACGACGTGGAACGCGCCGTCGGGGCGCTGTTCCCGCCCGGCGAGTGGGTGGTGCTCTGCCACCGGATCATCTGGCACGGCCGCCGCTGCTGCCGCGCCCGCACACCCGCCTGCACCGCCTGCCCCGTGGAGGATCTGTGTCCCAGCTCTCAGGCCTGACGGCGGCGCTGCGCGACGGCGTGGCCGGGCCGCTCGGCCAGTTCGGTCGCGCCCCCGACGACGCGCGCCCGGCCGCCGTCCTGATCCTGCTCACCGACGAGCCCGACCCGGCCGTCCTGTTCACCGAACGAGCCGGGGGACTGCGAGCGCACGCCGGACAGATCTCCTTCCCCGGCGGCGGCGCGGAAACCGGCGAAACCCCCGTCGCCACGGCGCTGCGGGAGGCTCGCGAGGAGGTCGGCCTGGATGCGGGACTCGTCACCGTCCTCGGTCAGCTCCCGACGGCCTGGGTGCCGGCCAGCGGCTACGAGGTCACCCCCGTCGTCGCGCGATGGTCGGAGCCGCTGCCGCTGGCGCCCGTCGACCCCGGGGAGGTCGCGAACGTGCTCCAACTGCGGATATCGCAGCTCAGCGACCCCGCGAACCGCGTCACGGCCACCGTCCCCGGCGGCTACCGCGGCCCCGGATTCCAGCTCGGCGACCTGTTCATCTGGGGCATGACCGCCCACCTCCTCGACGTCACCCTGCGGGTCGCGGGCTGGGAACGGTCGTGGGACCGGGACCGGGAGGCACCGGTGCCGGGTCGCTTCCTGAGGGACTGATCCACCGCCACCGTCGTCGGTTCGGTATCGGCCGTCCGCCCGTCGCCGTCTCGTACCACTGCCCGCCCGGTTGTCGCCTGCTGCCGCCTGCTGTCGTCGTCGGTTCGCTGGCCTTACCCACGGTTTGCTGGGCTTGTTGATGTTTGCTGGCCTCACAGCGCAGGCAAACATGAACAAGGCCAGCGAAACCGCGCCAAGACCAGCGAATCAGGATCAAGGCCAGCAAACCAGAACCAAGGTTAAGGCCAGCGAAACGGGGCTGAGTGCTGCGCAACCGTGCGACCCCCTGGACGCGCCCTGCAAGTGCTTTTGGAACAGAAACTAGACTTTTCTTGAGCAAATACTTGCGCATCCGGAAAGTTATTGTTACCGTAGAGGCGCAACGACGAACCGCAGGAGGAACCGACATGACCACCGCCATCAGCTTCCAGCACGTGACCAAGGACTACGCGACCTCCAAGGGCATCGTCCGAGCCCTCCGAGGCCTGGACCTCGAGATTCCGCAAGGCGTGATCTACGGGCTTCTCGGCCCCAACGGGGCGGGCAAGACCACCGCCCTCGAGATCGCCGTCGGGTTGCGCGAGGCCACCGGGGGACTCGCCCGGACCATGGGACTGGACCCGGTCAGGGAAAACGCCGAGGTCAGGAACCGGATCAGCATCCAGCCGCAGAACGCCACCGGATTCGACCTGCTGACCGGCGAGGAACTCCTCGACATCTGGAGCGCCCTCTACCCCAACCCCCGGCCCGCGGAGGAACTGATCCGCCTGCTCGACATGAGCGGCTACATCGACCGGCAGCTGCGACGCCTCTCCGGCGGGCAGCGGCAGCGGGTCAACCTGGCCCTGGCGCTGATCGGCGGAGTGAACGTGACCGTCCTCGACGAACCCTCCACCGGACTCGACCCGATGGCCCGCGCCGACCTGTGGGACGCGCTGCGTCACCTCAAGCAGGAAGGCATGACCATCATCCTGTCCACCCACGACATGGAGGAGGCCGAGGTCCTCTGCGACCACCTGGCCATCATCGACGCCGGCGCAGTCGTCGCCGAGGGCAGCCCGTCGGAGCTGATCGCCGACGCCGAACGACGCCACCAGGGACCGGAACGTTTCCGCGGCCTCACCGACGTCTTCTTCCAGGCCGCAGGCCGTTCCTTCCACCAGCAGAACAAGTGACCCGCAAGGAGATCGTCATGTCAACCCTTTCCATCACCCGCCCACTGACCGCAGCAAACCAGGAGATCGCAATGCCCACCGCGTCCGTCACCCGCAAACTGTTCAAACTCCACTGGCTGGAACTCACCCGCAACCGCGCCCAGTTCATCTTCGCCATGGTGTTTCCCCTGTTCATGGGTGGAATGTTCTTCCTGATCTCGACGGTGATGCCCTCCAGCACCGCAGCCAACTTCGGCGCCATGATCCTGCCCATGAGCGGCTACCTGGCGCTTTCCGGGGTCGCCCTCAACCTGACCGCCGGACCTCTGGTGCAGTACCGGGAACAGGGCACCTTCCGGGTGCTCGGAACCACTCCGCTCAGCCGGACCCGTTTCCTGCTCACCCACCTGTTCCTGCGGGTCGTCTTCGCGATGGCGCTCTGCGTGGTGCTCTACCTCCTCGGGGCGGTGATCGGGCTGGCCGACTGGGCCGCGATCCCGGCCCTTACCGCGGCCTCCCTTCCCGCTCTGCTGCTGTTCCTGGCCATCGGGTACTGGCTGGGTGGCGTGATGACCAGTTCCCAGGCCACCAGCAGCGTCAGCGCTTTCCTGCAGGTCGGGTTCCTGTTCATCAGCGGCGCCGGAATCCCAATGTGGCTGCTGCCCGAAACCTTCCAGCAGGTCATCAGCTGGCTGCCGCCGGCCCTGTCCGTCGACCCCCTCTTCTGGGCGGCGAACAGCCCGTTCCAGCGGCACGATCCGTGGCTGACCAGCGGAATCACCATCGTTTTGGCGGCGCTCGTCATGCTGGCGGCGATCCGCACCTTCCGCTGGGAGGTTCGCAGCAGGTGAGATGGCATCGCGCCCGTGCAGCACTCAATGCGCCAAGGGTCCTGGTGGCCCGGGCGCATTGAGCGCTGCACGGACAAGGAAAACCTCAGCCCGGTTTCTCACCCATGCGGACGGTGCGCATGACGTAGCGACCCTCCTGCTTTTTGTAATCTCCTTCGTCGAACCAGGCCACATCGTCGGTGCGCAGCTCCCTGCTGTCCGGGGCGGCGGGCAGCCAAGATACGGGGACGTAGAAGGGTTTCTGTTCATCGTTGTCGCCGGGTACGAGGCGTCGCAACAGGAAACCGGGGCCCGTGGACAGGCCCGCGGAAACAACGTCCAGATCCGTGATGTCGAAGGCGGCCCCGGAATCGATGTTGAACAATTCCCTGGGCAGTACGTCCTTGGAACCCGCCTTGATGGCGGCGGTTGCGGCCTCCGGATCCTGGTAGCGGAAGACCCAGCTCCCATCCCTGACGGCGGTGACACCCGCAACTGTGCCCAGCTCCTCGCCCGAGGTGCTGATCCGGGTGAGGGTGGTTGGCAGGCGATCGTACTTCCGCAGGTCCTGGGACGACACGAGCAGGGAATCCGAGGTGGCTCCGACGAGCCACCGATCGGTGCGGAAGCTGGTGGGCCCGGCCTGCGCCTCGGTGAGGGAGAAGACGTTGAGGGTTCCGGTGCCCGCCGGATAGAAGTGCTGGGAGGTTTCAACCACCAGGGAATCGTTGGTGAGGACCTGCCCCAGCACCAGCCCGGAGACCTCGAAGGTGCGGGTCGCGTCACCGGTCTCGGTGTCGATGACGACGATGCGCATGCGCTGGTCGCTCACGTCGCTGGAACTCCCCGAAATCAGGTATGGCTTGACCATGATCGCCAGGTGGTGCCCATTCGGGCTGGTGACGACAGGGCCCGGGGTGCCGGGTGAGCTATCCCTTCTGAACAGGTCCTGGGCCGTCCCGGTGTCGCTCCGGCCGATCTCCGAGGACGCCGGTTCCAGGATGCGGGCCCACTTCAGGGAACCATTCGCCGGGTCGAGGCAGAGGATCTTGGTCGCCTGGGAGTCGTCGTTCTTCGAGGAGGTATCCAAGGGATAGTAGGTGTTGAGGACGATGATGATGCCGAAGGGCGTGGAGTGCACCGAACGGCTGTTGTCGATGGACACACTGGCGCCCAGGTTCCAGCCGGAGCCCTTGACGGTGGGGGCGGTGAAGGGGGAGTAGCTGTTGCCCGCGTCCTTCAGGTTCAGGGAGAAAGGCGGGGCGGGGGAGTTGTCGCGGTTCCCGGCCGGGGCGCACGACCCGAGCGGAAGAAGGACGAGAAACAGCGCCGCGGACAACCGGAGCACCGTGTTCCAGGTTTTCATCAGGATTCTCCCGTCAGGCCGTACAGGCGATGAACGTGCCGGTGGACGTAACCGATCTCTTTTTCCTTGATGTATGTCTTGTACCCGACCCCGGCTTCGGGGTCGAAGGCCACGAGGGTGAGTCCCGGGGCCGTCATGAAAATGGTTGAGTCGTCTTTTTCCTCGTCCGGGGTTGCGAGCTGAGACAGGGCGTCGGGGGATCTGGCACCCAGCGCTTCGGGAGACATGGTCGTGGTTCCCGGGGCGATGGGGATCGTGGTCGCCTGTGAACCGTCGCCGGGCTGCATGATGATCGCCCCGGTCCCCGACCCGTCGTCGGTGGTCACGGCGATTCCCGCCTTGGCTGCTGCGAGCCCGGGGTATTGGGAAGCCTGAGTGGTGGTGCGGGTGACCGGATCGAACACGGCACCCACCTTCGGTTTGTTGTATCTGTTGTGGATGTCCGAGATGGGAAGAGTATCGGGTGAATAGTCCGGGTAGGCGGCGAGGGTTCCCGTCGCACTGGAGGCGAAGGAATTGATGCCTGTCGTCCTGCCCAGGGCCACCGGGGATTTCGGTTCCAGACCGGCGAGGGAATCGAGGGTGACGGCCTGCGTCTCGATGCCCTTGGCGATGATCTCGTGGGTTTGTCCACTTTTGTCGGGTTCGCTGTCTTGAACATCGATTGGTTCCGTGAACTGCGCGACCCACCCGCCTGCGACAACCGGGGCGGGGTGCCTGCCATCGACCGCGATGCTCACCGCATCGGAAACCTTCGTGGGATCGGTGTCGGAGACAATGATCAGATTGCCGTAGAGAACATTGTCACTGTGTAGTCCCAAGAGTCCGTTCCTGGCGTAGTGGAGGATGAAGGAATTGTGTCCCGCGGGACCGGAGTAATCCGTGGACTTGCTGGCGGGTTCGAGGGTCGAACGGCGGGGTCTTTCAATGCTCCAGCGCCGCTGCCCATCGGCCAGGTTGTAGGCGGTGTCGCCGTCCAGAAGGGCGGAATCGCTGAGCTGGATACGCCAGGCTGTGTTGGAGGGATGTTCCCCGGTGACCTGCCCGGTGAGGGTGTCGAGGGTGATGGTCATGGCGTCGTACACCGGGGTCTTGTCCGCACTGTCCTGGTGTTGATCCGCCAGGTCTTTCGCGCTCCTGATCCGGAAGGCGATGTGGCGGCCGGTTGGGCTGGTTGTGAAACGGGGACCTTGGGGGTTCTCGTAGTCGAGGGGTGGAAGGCGAATGTAGGAGGCCCGGTCGCGGCGGTAACTCCACAGGACGGAGCCGTCGGCGGGATTCAAGGCGGTCAATCCCTCGCCGGTGAAGAGCACCGGGCCTGCCGCCCCGGCGGCCATCTCCAGCAGCCTCGGGACGTCCTTCTCCCAGGCGGGTGTGGTGCCGATGCGGATGGGTCGCGCGGGCAGGTCACCCGAGGGTGGGGACGCGGTGACCTGGGAGGTCGGATTCGCGAGTGTGTGAACCAACAGCACCGCGACCACCAGCGCGATAGCGGGGCACAGGACGGAGGCGAGCCGGCGAATCACGGCGCTCGGTGGTGCGGGATCGCGCGGCAGGGGACGGAAGCGGGCGGGGTCGTCGGGGGTCTCGGGGCGCGGATCCATGCCGTCGCGGATACCCCGCAGCAGCAGGTCGGAGGCGGCGAACAACCCGAGTCCGAGGGAAACCACGGCCATGACCAGCAGCAGTCCCAACCGGATCGACGACTGTTCGTGAACCACCCACCAGCGACGGCAGTGGAAACCGGCCGCCGCGATCGAACCCACCGTGACGATCACGGCCGGGATGATTCTCCGGGAACCCAGCCAGGCGGCCAGCAACCAGAAAACCGGGAACGCGGCCAGTACCAGAAGATGAGGCGTGACGGTGGGCAGGAGCAGGGTGACGTCGCCCCAGAACGGGATCACCAAGAGAGCAGAGGCGGCGACGACCCCCAGCCCCGCCAACCTCAGATCCCTGAGACCAGGAACGAAACGCGGCGGGGGATCCGCGGTGGTGACGGCGTCGTCGGGTGTCGGGGCCATGTCCCATTGTCGACCATCAACGGGGAGCGTGGGGATGATTACCGGGAAATGCCGAGCCCAGCCCTCCAAAGTTGGTTGAGCTGGCCTGCGACGAAGGAGCTGGTCGTGTCGAAACCGTGGTGGGGGTGTCCAAGGTGCTGGGGTTGGGTCTGTTTGTCGGCTGCTGGGTGGTTTCGACTCGGGTCGTTCGTTCCTCACGACCCGGCTCAACCGGTTTCATGAAGACCCATCCTCAGGTCCCTTCCCATCCCTTCTGTGCGTTGCGTGCACGGGAGGGGGAGTGCTGCGTAACCGGGACAATCCGGTTGGGTCAGATGGGTGCGTAGTAGACGGCGTATCCCTCTTCCTTGAAGTAGTTCAGGAACTCCTTGCGGGGTGTCTGATCGCCTGCGGTCGTGTTCAGCCAGAGGGCTGCTTCCCTTTCGATGGGTTGTAGGGCTGGTTTCAGGAAGATCCCCCACCCGCTGGGGGTGACCACGTCCCTGGGGGACGCGCCGGTCAGGTCGACGACCGCACCCGAATCGGCATTCACCAGTTCCCGGGGAAGCTTTTCCAACTGCTCGGCGAGCGAGACCTCGTCGAGGTTCTGGGCGATGAGGGCTTGGGCGGCGTCCGGGTCCTTGAAGCGTTCCAGCCAACCCCCGGAGTGCAGATCGGACACGCCCGTCACCGTTCCCAGCTCCTCACCGGAGGTGCTGATCCTGGTGAAGGTGCGGGAATGTCCCGTTGGGCGGAGGGAGGTCTTTTCCCTGTCGAACTGCGGTGACATGAGCAGGGAATTGGCGGTGGCTCCTGCCAGCCACAGATCGGTTCGGAAGGTGACCGGTTCGGCCGTGGGATCACCCAGGGGAAAGACGTTGAGGATCCCGGTACCCGCCGGGTAGTAGTTCTCGGCGGTCTCCACCACCAGACAGTCACCGGTCAGGGCGTGGCCGAGGACCATGCCCGCCACCTCGACGGTGCGGACCTCGTTCCCGGTGGCCGCATCCAGCACGACGACCTTCGTGCGCTGGTCGCTGATTCTCGTGGAATCCGCCGGCCTCATGTGGGACAGCAACGGAACCGCCAGGCGGGTGCCGTCCGGGCTGGCGACGATGCTGTTGCCGACTGATCTGCCTGATCTGCGTCCCTTCTCGTAGGCGATCTGAGGGGTCAGCGGCAGTTCGCTTCCCGGGAAGTCCTTGGTGGCCGGTTCGATGATGCGGGCCCACCTCACCGACCCGTCCTCCGGTTTCAGGGCCACCAGCATCGTCGCCGGGCGTGCCGTGCGGTCCTTGGAATCATCGTTCCCGCTCAAGGACGTGTCGATGGACAGGACGGGGCCGCTGGCCGTCGCCGCCAGCATGTCGCTGACGGCCTCGCCGTATAGGTGGCGATTGCCCGGGGCAATGACCTTCCAGCCGTTGCGGGTCGGTGTGGGAGCTTCGACGAGGGCGGACGGGTCCGCCTCGGCGATGCTCACGGGTCGTTCCGCTCCGCTCGGGGGTTGCGTGGAGGCGCTCAGGGGCAGGGTGAGGAGCGCCCCCAGGAGCAGGTGGGTGAGTTTCATCGGGGACCTCCTGGTACGCCGTAAAGCCGGTGCGGGCTGCGGGGTTTTTCGGGTCTGTCGTACAGCCCGGTCGTGGGATCGAGGATGACCAGGGTGAGTCCGGGGGTGGTCACGAAGGTCGTCGTCGCTCTTGGGAAGCTGCTCCTCGGGTAGAGCTGGACGGGGGAGTGCCAGTTACTCCGGTCCCGGAGGAGCGCATCCGGGGAACGGTAGGTGGAGCCCGGTGCGATGGGGATCGTCGCCCCGGCGGATCCGTCTCCGGGCTGCAGGGCGATCGCGCCACCATCCCCGCCCGCCACGAGCCCGACCTTCGCCGCGGCCGGTCCTGCGTACTCGGAGGCGGGGGTCACGGTGCGGGTCGCGGGATCGAAGACGGCACCCACCCAGGGACCTCCCGCCTCCTCGATCTTATTGAAGCTGTTCTCGTCGTCGGCGGGGCGGAGAGCCAGGGTGCCCGTGGCGCGGGAGGCCACGGAGTTCAGGCCCGCCGTGCGCCCCAGGTCGACCGGCGGCTCGTCCTCCAGGCCTGCCAGGGAATCGAGCGTGACGGCCTGTGCGTGCCAGCCGCTGACCGGAGTGAACTCTAAGTCGCCTTCGTCCTCTGGTAGTGCCTCGGTGTACCGGACGGTCCAGCCGTTGGCGATCACCAAGGGGTTCTCGCCGGCGCTGTAACGGTCGAGGGTGATGTTGGTCGCGACGGTGGTCGCGGTGGGATCGGTGTCGGGAATCAGGGTCAGGTTTCTCCCCTCGCGGCCGAGCACCAAGGATTTGTGTCCCGCGGGACCGCAGTAGTCCCGGCAGTCGTACTGGGAGGTGACGCGGCCGGAACCCTCGATGCTCCACAGGCGCCGCCCGTCGGTCAGGGAATGGGCCGTGTTCCCGGCCAGGATGACCGAGTCGGTGAGCTGGATGCGGAGCCCAGCGGACGGGTGTTCGCCCGTGATCCGACCGGTGAGGGTGTCCAGGACGATGACCAGGTGGCTGTTGTTTTCGGAGCTGTAGGAGTCTTTTTCCTTTTCCTGCGGACCCGCGATCGCCAGGGCGACGTGACGTCGGTTGGGGCTGGTTATCAGGTACGAGTTCACCGGGCCGTTGTCGCCGTAGCTCTGCGCGATGCGGGTGTACCTGGCGCCGGGACGGCGATAGCTCCACAGGGTGGAGCCGTCGCCGGGATCGAGGGCCGCGATGCCCTCCTGGGTGAGAATCACCGGCCCCGCGGCCCCCGCGGCCACCTCGAGCAGACCGGGGATGTCCCGGCTCCAGGCGACTCCGGCGCCGATGCTGGTCGGCCGGGCCGGTGGGTCGCCGTCGGGGGCCAGGACCGTGGTGTGGGAGACCGAGACCGCGGGCGCCACGAAATGGAACGCCGCGACCAGCAACGCCAGGACGACGGTGGGTGCCAGGGTCAGGACGATCCGGCCGGTTCGTCGCTCGTTTCCCGCGGGCCCGGGCCAGGGCGGGTCGGAGTCCTTCTTGCCGGGGGAGAGCGGGCGGATGCGGGCCGGGTCGTCGAAATCACCGGGAATGGAATCCAGGCTGTGACGTATGCCCCGCAACGTCAGGTCGGTGGCGGTCATCGCGCCCAGGCCGAGCGCCGCCATGGCCTGGGCCAGCAGCATCCCCATGCTGAACGAGGACCGCGAGAACGTCGTCCACCACAGGTACACCAGGAAACCGGCCATGACAGCGCACCCCGCTGCCACCAGGCAGGCCGGGACGGCTCTGTTTCCCTCCCCGGGTCGGGAGGCGAGGAACCAGATGGCGGCGACGGCCCCCAGCAGGACGAAACACCAGACGAGCGGGTCCTGCGGCACCCCGAAATCCCCCTGCAACGGAAACCACAACACGACGGCGACCAGCAGGACGAACAACCCCGCCGCCCGTGTTCTCCGGAGCAGCGGTACGAGTCGGAGGGTGGCCTCCGGGACGGGCTTCCTCGCCGCAGTGCGGGGATCGTCGTCAAGGAGAAGGTCGAAACCGATGCGTGACGCCATGGTCAATTATCGGTCAGAACCGCTCACCGGGGGGTGGGGATACGAGGAAATACCGGGTGGTTTCGACTCGGGCTGCTCCTTCGTCGCGGCCCGGCTCAACC
>ERZ772993.143-NODE-143-length-37047-cov-12.870107_pt1 | contig 37047 bp, 24 predicted proteins | sample MGYA00580670_ERZ772993 | MGnify/ENA primary metagenome ERZ772993 (study PRJEB29015, sample SAMEA2737936) | human oral metagenome | biome: human oral; feature: human-associated habitat; material: dental | place: China | collected 2136 ... | reverse complement strand
CCTGTCCATGCCCACCGGCAAGCAGAACACCTTCGCCAACCGGACCCTGCCCGAGACCGTCGTCATCTCCGTCCGCGATGATCAGCCCGTCTCCCTCGTCGGCGCCTTCGAGGAACCGGTGCCGGAGGCCTCCAGCCGCGGTTACATCGACCGTTCGGTGAGTGGGCTCGCCCAGTACGCCGAGACGATCGAGAAGAACTACGGGTTGAGGCCGCTGGACAGTTTCGTCGTCGCCCTCAAGGACTCCGACGCCGTCTCCTCTCTCGGTGAGCGCGTGTCCTTCGCTGACCTGCCCGGCCGAGTCCGCCAGGCCGTGGCTCCACGTATGAACCGTGAGGAGCGGGGCTGATGACCGTCCTCCTCCTGCGAATCGCAGGACCCCTGCAGGCCTGGGGGGTGAGATCGCGCTTCACCGTCCGTTCGACTGAGCTCGCGCCGACCAGGAGCGGCATCATCGGCATGGTGGCGGCCGCTGTCGGTCGTCGCCGGACGGACCCGATCGAGGACCTCCTGGCCCTGCGGTTCGGGGTGCGCAAGGACCAGCCCGGTCGAATCATCAGGGACTTCCACACGGCACGCACCCTCGACGGCAAGGAATCCATGCCCCTGTCGAACCGCTACTACCTCGCCGATGCCGTTTTCCTCGCCGGTATCGAAGGCGATCGGCCCCTTCTGGAAGGAATCGACGAGGCGCTTCAGCATCCGGCCTTCCCGCTGTATCTCGGCAGGCGCTCCTGCCCGCCGACGCATCCCGTGTCCTTGGGACTTCGGGAGGCGACACTGCTCGATGCGCTTCGGGCCGAGCCGTGGCTCGCCTCGCCATGGTTCCGGAAGCAGCAGCACAGTCATGTCTTCGACGCGGAGCTGCTCCTCGACCAGGAGGTCGTGCCCGCCGAGGAGCGGGGCGCGGCCCGGGGCAGTCGCGACGTACCGGTCTCCTTCGATCCGCGACGCCGAGACTACGACTTCCGCCAGGTTGAACGGCTCATGGTGCAGGTCGGTGTGCCTAAAGCGGACGCACATGATCCCATGCTCGCGCTGGAGGAGGCGAACCAGTGTTCCTGACGAAGATCGATCTGGCCCCGGAGCGCCGCCTCGCGCGCAAGTACCTGGGTTCGCCCCAGGCCATGCACGCCGTCGTCATGGGCGCCACCGGGGGCAACATCGGGGACGGCCCCGGACGCGTCCTGTGGCGAGTCGACCGAGGTACGACGACGGCGCTGTACATACTCTCACCGCTGGAGCCCGACTGCTCCCAACTCGTTGCTGAGGCGGGGGCGGCTGGCACCCAGGCGCGGACCCTGGACTACTCGCCGTTCCTGGCCTCTTTGGATGCCGGACAACTGTGGGCCTTCCGTCTCGCGGCGAACCCGTCCTACTCGGCCTCCCGGGGACCGGGAGTGCGCGGACAGCGGTACGGGCACGTCACCGTCGAGCAGCAGCGGCAGTGGCTCGTCGAACGCGCCCCACGACACGGCTTCGAGCTCATGCCCGTGGACCACGTCGATGACGAGGGCAGCGACGGGGCCGTCATGGTCGTGCACCGGGAGCGCCCCGTTTTCAACCGGCGGCGGTCGGAGGGTGAAGGACGTGACCGCGTGACCATCAACCGGACCGTCTACGAGGGGGTTCTGCGTATCACCGATCCCGAGTCCCTGCACCGTGCGCTCATTGCCGGGATCGGACGATCCAAGGCCTATGGCTGCGGCCTCATGACGCTCGCCCGGGTGCGACAGGACTGACCATGGTCAGAATGCTGCCGGTTCCCGTGACGGCGCTGCCTCGTGTCCAGGACCGGATGTCCTTCCTCTACCTGGAGCACTGCGTGGTGCACCGGGAGGACGGGGCCCTGACGGCGCGCAACGACCAGGGAACCATCCGGGTTCCGGCGGCATCGCTGGTCGCCGTCTTCCTCGGGCCCGGGACGTCGGTGAGCCACCAGGCGATGAGCCTGCTCGGCGAGTGCGGGACGACGGCGGTCTGGGTCGGCGAGCGCGGTGTGCGCTACTACGCGCACGGCCGTTCCCTGGCAACTTCCACCCGCCTGCTGGTGGAGCAGGCGGCTCGAGTCTCCTCCCCTCAGAAGCGACTGCGGGTGGCCCGCGAGATGTACTGCATGCGTTTCAGCAATGAGAGCGTCGACGGGCTCACCATGCAGCAGCTCAGGGGGCGGGAGGGCGCTCGAGTCCGCGAGGTGTATCGCGAGAACTCCAGGCGCACCGGGGTTCCCTGGAGCCGACGCGATTACCGTCCCGACGACTTCGAGGCGTCGGACCCGATCAACCAGGCGCTCTCAGCCGCGCACGCAGCCCTGTACGGTGTCGTTCATGGTGTGATCGTGTCCCTGGGCTGTTCACCGGGGCTCGGCTTCGTCCACACGGGGCACGAGCGGTCCTTCGTGTACGACATCGCTGACCTGTACAAGGCGGAGACGACCATTCCGATCGCCTTCGACGTCGTCGCGGAGGGGATGGAGGACCTCACCGGGACGACGCGACGACGCGTTCGGGACAAGGTCTTCGAACTCAGGGTCATCGAACGGACGGTGAAGGACATCTACCGCCTGCTCGGGGTCGAGGAGCTGGAGGACATGAGCGTCAACGTCGTCTCCTTGTGGGACTACCAGCAGCGTGCTGTGGCCGGTGGATCGAACTACGCCGGAGAGGACGCAGGCGGATGGTAGTTCTGATCCTGTCCGCAGCCCCGGCCTCGTTGCGGGGCTCCATGACTCGATGGTTGCTCGAGGTCTCCCCCGGGGTCTTCGTCGGCCACCTCTCGGCTCGAGTACGAGACCAGTTGTGGGAGCTGGTCCGCGCATACATCGGGGAGGGGCGAGCGCTGCTGATCTGGTCGGTGCGAACCGAACAACGGTTTGCGATCGCATCGCTGGGGCACGAGCGCGAGCCGGTCGATATCGAGGGGTGCCTCGTCATGCGCACCCCGTACCGGCAGATCGAGGGATCGCAGGCGATCCCCGGCGCCGTCAAGCCGCCGAAGGAGTCGTGGTCGATCGCCGCGAGACGACGGCGCTACCGCAACTCGGCGGAGCGGGCGCTAGGTCACCAGTGAAGGTAAAAGCGGTCTGATAGGGTAGGTCATCGTTGGGATTCCAAGGATCCGCAAGTGTAAACCCCGCGCGAGCGGGGATGATCCTAATGCGAAACCTGTGTGAGCAGACGAAAGAAGGTAAACCCCGCGCGAGCGGGGATGATCCCCTCAGGAGTCGTGATGAGAATAAGATCCTCGGGTAAACCCCGCGCGAGCGGGGATGATCCCGGCCGTATCTGCTCGCCCGCGTCTCGTCGTAGGTAAACCCCGCGCGAGCGGGGATGATCCGAACTGTTTGATCTTCACAGAGACGGAGACGGTGTAAACCCCGCGCGAGCGGGGATGATCCGATCGCGGCCCTCATGGACGCGATCCAGGCCCCGTAAACCCCGCGCGAGCGGGGATGATCCGTCCGACATCCGCGGGGGCCGCTCATCCCCTTCGTAAACCCCGCGCGAGCGGGGATGATCCCACCCACCGCTTCCCCGCCGGCAGGGACAGGGCGTAAACCCCGCGCGAGCGGGGATGATCCCGTTGCGGGACACCTGTCGCTCCGTCGGAAGCGGTAAACCCCGCGCGAGCGGGGATGATCCCTCCTGCTGCGAGGCGTCGGGAGGCCCTACAGGGTAAACCCCGCGCGAGCGGGGATGATCCGGACTGGCGGTGGGCGACCGGGAACCTCGGCCCGTAAACCCCGCGCGAGCGGGGATGATCCGCCCGGCCACTGGTGCGTCGTCACGCTCCTGTCGTAAACCCCGCGCGAGCGGGGATGATCCGGTAACACGACGGTCTAAGTGGCGGCCGTCACTGTAAACCCCGCGCGAGCGGGGATGATCCCCCATCCATAAGGAATGCCCATCATCCACTCTGCGTAAACCCCGCGCGAGCGGGGATGATCCGCCACGCTCCACACGTGGCCGTCGTAGCCAACCGTAAACCCCGCGCGAGCGGGGATGATCCGTCGCGGAACTTCTCCTCGGTGACCTCCCCTCCGTAAACCCCGCGCGAGCGGGGATGATCCGCATGAGGGCGTTGCCGTCCGGGACGACCATGGGTAAACCCCGCGCGAGCGGGGATGATCCCCGACGACCGTAGTCCCGGTGCCACCCATCCACGTAAACCCCGCGCGAGCGGGGATGATCCGCCGGTCGCGGTGCGCACCCTCCACGAGTTCGAGTAAACCCCGCGCGAGCGGGGATGATCCGAAGGACGGGTGGGAGACGGACTACTCCTATGAGTAAACCCCGCGCGAGCGGGGATGATCCTGACGCGGCGCGCGCGGAGCCGAGACTTGCGTGGTAAACCCCGCGCGAGCGGGGATGATCCCCAACCGTCCATTGTGTCATCCCACGCCTTGTCGTAAACCCCGCGCGAGCGGGGATGATCCTATGGCCCTGTACACGGGAAGCGATCTGCCGGAGTAAACCCCGCGCGAGCGGGGATGATCCTTCAAGGCCAATGAATGGGACGCTACTAATAAGGTAAACCCCGCGCGAGCGGGGATGATCCCAGCATCCTGCGGACTACAGTACTTACCTGTGAGTAAACCCCGCGCGAGCGGGGATGATCCGGTTCAGAATTCTCAGATGCTGGACGACCTGAAGTAAACCCCGCGCGAGCGGGGATGATCCTCTGCGCGTGGCACTGAATCACATCATTCGGGTGTAAACCCCGCGCGAGCGGGGATGATCCTTGATCGCAGCGTGGCGGGAAACGTTTACAAATGTAAACCCCGCGCGAGCGGGGATGATCCTGAGCAAAAGCATCGTTTGGGTCATCACCTCGAGTAAACCCCGCGCGAGCGGGGATGATCCTGCCCACGGAGACCGAAGCGAGCGCCTTGCCGTGTAAACCCCGCGCGAGCGGGGATGATCCCGTGTTCAACAGGCCCCCGAAGAACTTTCGGTGGTAAACCCCGCGCGAGCGGGGATGATCCCGGTGCGGCAAGTTCGATCGTCTTGTTGTTCTGGTAAACCCCGCGCGAGCGGGGATGATCCTAGTAGTGATCGATGATCTTTTGGTTCAGGAAAGTAAACCCCGCGCGAGCGGGGATGATCCTTCATCATCGAGACTGGCACGCACCATTACTTGGTAAACCCCGCGCGAGCGGGGATGATCCTGACGCTGCCCCCGTCGTCCACGACGATGCGGGGTAAACCCCGCGCGAGCGGGGATGATCCCGAACCCGACCACTCGAAACTGAGCCCCTTGACGTAAACCCCGCGCGAGCGGGGATGATCCCGTGTTATCCAAGAAAACACGTGTATCTTTGTCGTAAACCCCGCGCGAGCGGGGATGATCCTCCGGGTGACTCACAGGATCATTCTGGGAATGCGTAAACCCCGCGCGAGCGGGGATGATCCGGCTAAGTGCGATGTTGCTGTGCAGGTGAAGTAGTAAACCCCGCGCGAGCGGGGATGATCCTGGGATACTTCCAGGCACTGAGCGTGTCCGCGAGTAAACCCCGCGCGAGCGGGGATGATCCTCACGAGGTGATAGTCGTTACGCCGCGCTGGGAGTAAACCCCGCGCGAGCGGGGATGATCCGTCAAGTCTTAAACGTGTGAGGTAGCGCACATAGTAAACCCCGCGCGAGCGGGGATGATCCGCCTTCCGGACATGTCGCAGAGCGAATGTAGGTGTAAACCCCGCGCGAGCGGGGATGATCCCACGGTCTTGCGCGGGTCCAAATCCGGGGACCTGTAAACCCCGCGCGAGCGGGGATGATCCTTGCTGATTCGCATTGTACTGGGCCATTTGGGTGTAAACCCCGCGCGAGCGGGGATGATCCATACGGATTCATAATGGAAATCGCATTACTCAGGTAAACCCCGCGCGAGCGGGGATGATCCTTTCTTCAAGGAGTCCCTGAACTCAACGCGAGTGTAAACCCCGCGCGAGCGGGGATGATCCTTGCTTCCGGACGCAACAACCCACCCCGTACTGGTAAACCCCGCGCGAGCGGGGATGATCCCGTCTCACCATCCGCCCTACTCGCACCCAGGCTGTAAACCCCGCGCGAGCGGGGATGATCCGTACCCCATTGTGAGCCACGGATCATCCTTCTCGTAAACCCCGCGCGAGCGGGGATGATCCTGTAGTCATTGTTAAGATCATCCAGCATTTGAGGTAAACCCCGCGCGAGCGGGGATGATCCCTCGTCGAAAATGATCGTCGTCACGTCGGGGAAGTAAACCCCGCGCGAGCGGGGATGATCCTCAGCCGAGTAGTCGAAAATCTCGAACCCGCCGGTAAACCCCGCGCGAGCGGGGATGATCCCCCCCTCGAGGGCCGGGCGCCGCCGGATCCCCGGTAAACCCCGCGCGAGCGGGGATGATCCCGTCGTCCCCGAGGAGTGGGACGAGACCCTGGAGTAAACCCCGCGCGAGCGGGGATGATCCGTTCCTGCAATTCCGTGATGACCATCATATCAACGTAAACCCCGCGCGAGCGGGGATGATCCGTTCGCGAGGGGGACCTTGTTGTGTGCCGGTGGGTAAACCCCGCGCGAGCGGGGATGATCCGGAGCCGCCCCGGTGGTTGGTACCACCGGGGCGGTAAACCCCGCGCGAGCGGGGATGATCCTTCCGTTGAATAATCCCCATGTCCAACCCGTTGGTAAACCCCGCGCGAGCGGGGATGATCCCTGCTCGGGCAGCGCATGGTACTGTTCAAGTTCGTAAACCCCGCGCGAGCGGGGATGATCCCGGCTCCGACCGTGCGGCGCTGTCGGGGGCACTGTAAACCCCGCGCGAGCGGGGATGATCCTGAATGAACTCAGATCTGTCTTCAAGCGAGTAAGTAAACCCCGCGCGAGCGGGGATGATCCTTCACGCCACACGTCACCGACAATATACTCGGCGTAAACCCCGCGCGAGCGGGGATGATCCGGACAGGTTCCTGAGTGTGGAGTGGTGCATCGAGTAAACCCCGCGCGAGCGGGGATGATCCCAAGATGTATGGCCTTGAGGTCATGTGCCAGTGGTAAACCCCGCGCGAGCGGGGATGATCCGTGCTCGGACCGCCCGTTCCAGTAGTCGGTTACGTAAACCCCGCGCGAGCGGGGATGATCCCCCGACCCCATCGAGGCCGACACCCTCATCCGCGTAAACCCCGCGCGAGCGGGGATGATCCGTCTGCCTCGCGCTTCCACGACCCAAAATCGCTGTAAACCCCGCGCGAGCGGGGATGATCCCCCGAGCAGTCAGTGACACCGGTTTGATCCGGGGTAAACCCCGCGCGAGCGGGGATGATCCCCGCCGTACTGCCGCGCCCAGTACACGACGCTCGTAAACCCCGCGCGAGCGGGGATGATCCCGCCGCGAAGATGTCTCTCAGTTTCATGGGTTGGTAAACCCCGCGCGAGCGGGGATGATCCCTGGCTCTGGTCGATACTGATCCACCATGTGGGGTAAACCCCGCGCGAGCGGGGATGATCCGATTAGGGCCGCCTTTTCTTTCATACCGGCCAGGTAAACCCCGCGCGAGCGGGGATGATCCTGAGCGGATGGTTGTGACGAGCCATTTCGCTTAGTAAACCCCGCGCGAGCGGGGATGATCCGTCGTCCATCTTCGATAGTTGCCGACGAGTCCAGTAAACCCCGCGCGAGCGGGGATGATCCGCAGCGACGAGCGCCACTCGGGACTGATACCCAGTAAACCCCGCGCGAGCGGGGATGATCCTACACATTGTGGGGTAGGTCACTTTAGGAGCGTGTAAACCCCGCGCGAGCGGGGATGATCCTGTCTCGTCATCCAGGGTCATAAATTTTTCGGGGTAAACCCCGCGCGAGCGGGGATGATCCGTCAACGGAGGTGAGGCCCATATCTACTTCAGTGTAAACCCCGCGCGAGCGGGGATGATCCCGGGCCCGTGCGCAGCAGGATCGTGGAGAACAGGTAAACCCCGCGCGAGCGGGGATGATCCCTCGCATCATTACGAATGCGATTCATGATTTCAGTAAACCCCGCGCGAGCGGGGATGATCCCCCGGCGATCCACGACGCCAGGTCGAAGCCCTCGTAAACCCCGCGCGAGCGGGGATGATCCGTCGGATGTGACCTCGGACAGCGCGGCCGTGGGGTAAACCCCGCGCGAGCGGGGATGATCCCCACCCCAGCGGACTGTTCGCTGTCGTCAGAGCGTAAACCCCGCGCGAGCGGGGATGATCCCTGAGGATGTCATGGTGCCGGCGGGCGTGGGCTGTAAACCCCGCGCGAGCGGGGATGATCCCGATGCCGTTCGGCTCAAGGACCGTGAGGGTGGGTAAACCCCGCGCGAGCGGGGATGATCCCGGCCCGGCAGCACCGGCAGCAGCACCGGCACGGTAAACCCCGCGCGAGCGGGGATGATCCCAACGGCGCCTACACCCTGGAACAAGCCGCCGAGTAAACCCCGCGCGAGCGGGGATGATCCGGCGAACCTGTCGCACCGGGTGCTGTGGGGAGCGTAAACCCCGCGCGAGCGGGGATGATCCCCCGATGCTGGCCGTCGCCACCAGCGACGGCAAGTAAACCCCGCGCGAGCGGGGATGATCCCGCCGCCACCTTCGACCAGAGCTCTTTAGACGCGTAAACCCCGCGCGAGCGGGGATGATCCGGAGGGCCATCTCCGGAATGCGAGTCAGTGTCGGTAAACCCCGCGCGAGCGGGGATGATCCTGCTCCCGGGACGCCCGCAACGCCAGACGTCGCGTAAACCCCGCGCGAGCGGGGATGATCCCTCGATCAGGCTCTTGACCGGCAGGTTGAACGGGTAAACCCCGCGCGAGCGGGGATGATCCCGGCACGGTGACCGCCCACGTGAAGAAGGCCGGGTAAACCCCGCGCGAGCGGGGATGATCCCTCCCCGTCTAGGCATTCGCCGTTCCCCATGTTGTAAACCCCGCGCGAGCGGGGATGATCCCGCGCAGGTCTTGCCGACGATGACACGCCTGGCGTAAACCCCGCGCGAGCGGGGATGATCCCCGGCTCGCGGACGCTGCTGGGGCGCTCCGGGCGTAAACCCCGCGCGAGCGGGGATGATCCCTGGCGATGAGCGCAGCCGCGAGGAAGTCGGCCGTAAACCCCGCGCGAGCGGGGATGATCCGCGTGGCTGCCCGTCGCGTGAGGCTGCGCGGTCGTAAACCCCGCGCGAGCGGGGATGATCCCACGGGGGTACCACGGGGAGGGGAGGGGGGGGTAAACCCCGCGCGAGCGGGGATGATCCGATTGAGAACTACACAGAGACGGACCAAGGCCCGTAAACCCCGCGCGAGCGGGGATGATCCCCACAGGTTCCGGGACAACGCCCGCTCGTTCGCGTAAACCCCGCGCGAGCGGGGATGATCCGTTCATGTGTGTCTCCAATCAGGAAGGGGCGTGGTAAACCCCGCGCGAGCGGGGATGATCCCGGAGTCGGCATCATCGACTCCGACTACAGGGGGTAAACCCCGCGCGAGCGGGGATGATCCCCCAGAAAGGAACCCCAACCATGGACCGCTTGCGTAAACCCCGCGCGAGCGGGGATGATCCCTGTTGTCGCGCACGGGGCGTGAGTTCGAGCTGGTAAACCCCGCGCGAGCGGGGATGATCCCGCACTGTCGGACAGCAGGACGTCGATGACGGCGTAAACCCCGCGCGAGCGGGGATGATCCCGCCGGCGCCGCCGGTCAGGATGTCACCGTGGGGTAAACCCCGCGCGAGCGGGGATGATCCGCTCGTAGACGCCGTAGACCTTCTGACCGACGAGTAAACCCCGCGCGAGCGGGGATGATCCCGAGCACCAAGGTGTCCCCACACCCCGGTCGCTGTAAACCCCGCGCGAGCGGGGATGATCCCGGGTGCCCCACCTCGGGGATCGTGACCTGGTCGTAAACCCCGCGCGAGCGGGGATGATCCGTGGTACCAGCGCAACGGGCTCGACACGGGTGTGTAAACCCCGCGCGAGCGGGGATGATCCCAACCCCGATTCGAGAATGTGATCATGCCGCTGGTAAACCCCGCGCGAGCGGGGATGATCCGCTTCTTGTTCCGAGACTCCGCGGACTCCGAGTGTAAACCCCGCGCGAGCGGGGATGATCCCCTCCCCGCCGACTGACTCAGCGGGGAGGTTGTGTAAACCCCGCGCGAGCGGGGATGATCCGCACACCGACGACGACAAGCCATTGTCCCAGTCGTAAACCCCGCGCGAGCGGGGATGATCCGACGTCCTGCCAGGGGCCGGACGCTGCGGGGGTGTAAACCCCGCGCGAGCGGGGATGATCCCCACCCCCCCACACCCGGCACCTGGGCACCCCGTAAACCCCGCGCGAGCGGGGACGATCCAGTCTTATGATGCGCAGGATTCGACATGTCCCAGGTAAACCCCGCGCGAGCGGGGATGATCCGTAGTAGGAGCCGTTCGCCTTGTTCTTCTCGTCGTAAACCCCGCGCGAGCGGGGATGATCCGCACCCGGCCGGCGTGTGCCCCGTCGTCCGGTTGTAAACCCCGCGCGAGCGGGGATGATCCCTGATACCCCGCTAGGAAGGAACCCTCTGTGATGTAAACCCCGCGCGAGCGGGGATGATCCCCCTTCGCAGATGTCTCCCGCGTCGATGAGGAGGTAAACCCCGCGCGAGCGGGGATGATCCGAATTACAAGGAGTCCAAGCAGGGCGAGCGCGGGTAAACCCCGCGCGAGCGGGGATGATCCGACACCGGAGGCGTCAAGAGTGTCCTGGAAGGTGTAAACCCCGCGCGAGCGGGGATGATCCTGATGCAAGCCTTATGTGTGTTGTCGAATGCCAGTAAACCCCGCGCGAGCGGGGATGATCCGCGGATCATAGCGACCCGCTGCAATCTGCTGAAGTAAACCCCGCGCGAGCGGGGATGATCCGGCGGACGGCGAGATGTTCATCAAGAAAGTCCAGTAAACCCCGCGCGAGCGGGGATGATCCCCTCACCACCGCACCCGAGGTCAAGCACCTCCCGTAAACCCCGCGCGAGCGGGGATGATCCCGCCGCGGCCGCCCTGGACCTGGCCTCCACGGTGTAAACCCCGCGCGAGCGGGGATGATCCCTCATCCTCACCCTGCCCGCCGGCAGCAGCATGGTAAACCCCGCGCGAGCGGGGATGATCCGTCCCGGCACCAAAAGAAGTCCACGGCCTTGTGGTAAACCCCGCGCGAGCGGGGATGATCCCGACGCGACGTCCGCTTCCTTCGGGCCAGACACGTAAACCCCGCGCGAGCGGGGATGATCCGTCCAACGGCCGGGGCCGGCCCACGTCTGATCAGTAAACCCCGCGCGAGCGGGGATGATCCGACGAGCATTGACAAGACTACGGGGACGGTAACGTAAACCCCGCGCGAGCGGGGATGATCCGCGGTCGTCCACGCTGATCGGCAGGGACGCCAGGTAAACCCCGCGCGAGCGGGGATGATCCCGTCCAGGGGCCCCGGGTCCCCCACAGTCCTGCGTAAACCCCGCGCGAGCGGGGATGATCCCTGCGTCATCGCGTCGTAGTCGTCGAGGGTCTCGTAAACCCCGCGCGAGCGGGGATGATCCGCCGCGATACAGGCGGGCGCGGACACCGCTTTCGTAAACCCCGCGCGAGCGGGGATGATCCGGCGCACCTGGACGCGGTCGCGAACCAGATGGGGTAAACCCCGCGCGAGCGGGGATGATCCCAGCGCCGACTTCGAAAGCGCGGACGACGTCGAGTAAACCCCGCGCGAGCGGGGATGATCCGAACATTGCGTCCAAGGTCACAGTGGAAGACTTGTAAACCCCGCGCGAGCGGGGATGATCCCCCAGGCCGCAATACATGTTGCCTGCTCTTCTCGTAAACCCCGCGCGAGCGGGGATGATCCCAGGACCAGGTCCTCAGGCTTCGCCCACGTAGGGTAAACCCCGCGCGAGCGGGGATGATCCCCCAATCATTTTGCTTGTTAACGTCAGGTGAAGGTAAACCCCGCGCGAGCGGGGATGATCCCATATCAACACTTTCCAGGCCGATCTCATTGTAGTAAACCCCGCGCGAGCGGGGATGATCCAATAGAGTCAACACCGGGAGGCAGAAGGCCACCGTAAACCCCGCGCGAGCGGGGATGATCCTCGTATGTGTTGGAGTAGGTACGAAAGTAAACCCCGCGCGAGCGGGGATGATCCCGAGATCGAGGCAGGCTGGAGGCGAAGGTCCGCGTAAACCCCGCGCGAGCGGGGATGATCCCGAAGTGAGCGCCCCGCTGAATGCCAGCCCCTGGTAAACCCCGCGCGTGGGGATGATCCCCCAACGACGTCCCACACCGTTACTCGAGACCTCGCAATTCTCGATCTCTCACGATCTGACCGCGTCGGGTGGCGACGGCACCGGCGCTGTAGTATCTCTCCCCGAACCTCAACAGCACTCAATAAAATAAAAGCAGAACCCGGTCACCCATGACCGACCAACCTCCGCGGCAATGATATCCCAGCGCACCGCAATCACCACAGCCGTCCGCGTACCCGGCACCCCCGCCCCTCATCAGGCGCGGCATCGTGGTATGCAGGCCTGTTGATATTCTGCCTCCTTCCCTTCATCAGCTCGGTCGTCGCGCCAATCGTCATGATATGCGTCGGACTGATGTACAGGCGTCAGAACCTCCAACCGACACGCACTGTCGGCGCTCGCGCAGCCAGCTGGGGACTGACCTACCTGCTCGCAACGCTCCTATTCCTCGGTCTCCACTTCTATCTTCTATTCGCCTTGGACGGCACGGAAGCGGCAGACTCCTTCTTCCCGATCGGAATCCCCATCACCATCTGGCTCCTGATCTCAGTCCTCCACATCGACTGACGCGCTGTAGACATGATGGAAATTCTGGCGCTCACGCTTCCGTCTTCCCGCGGCTCGGATCCCACCATAGATCGCGAACACCAGGAGAAGCACAAGCAAAAGCCCGCAGAGCACGAAGAAGATGAGCGCACCATTGAGCATTGATATCCTCCCACATCTCGTTCATTCCTGATCACGACGATATGACGGACAATCGATTCCGTCAAGCAACGGCGACGATCCCCTCTTCCCCGTCGCGCCGCCCGCCCGACTCCCGTGCCATCCGCGACCTGCGGTAGCCTGCCACGGTTGCACCCAGCTTTCTCGAGGAGACGTCCGTGCGCGTCCTGGCCGCCCTGTCCGGAGGAGTCGACTCCGCCGTCGCCGCCGCGCGCGCCGCGGACGCCGGCCACGACGTCGTCGGAGTGCACATGGCCCTGACCCGCAACCGCGCCGTCACCCGCTCGGGCTCGCGCGGCTGCTGCTCCATCGAGGACGCCGGCGACGCCCGCTGGGCCGCGGAGATCCTCGGCATCCCCTTCTACGTATGGGACCTGTCCGAGCAGTTCGAGGAGCGCGTCGTCGCCGACTTCCTCGCCGAGTACCGCGCCGGTCGCACGCCCAACCCCTGCGTGCGATGCAACGAGCGCGTCAAGTTCGACGCCCTGCTCGAGCGCGCCCTGACGCTCGGCTTCGACGCCGTCGTCACCGGCCACTACGCCCGCCTGAGCGGCGGCGCCGCCTCCGGCCGCCCCGGAGAGACCGATGGCCTGGAGCTGCGCCGCGCGGTCGATACCGCCAAGGACCAGTCCTACGTGCTCGCCGTCTCCGGGCGCGAGGGCCTGTCCCGGGCCCTCTTCCCGCTCGGCGACGCCCCGTCCAAGGCGGCCGTGCGGGCCGAGGCGGAGCATCGCGGTCTGCCGGTCGCCGCCAAGCCCGACTCCTATGACATCTGCTTCATCGCCGATGGCGACACCCGCGGCTTCCTGACCCGCGGCCTCGGCGCTCGCCAGGGCGCTCTGGTCTCCCCCGACGGCGAGGTGCTCGGCACCCACGACGGCTACTTCGGCTTCACCGTCGGCCAGCGCAAGGGGCTGGGCCTGACTCGCCCCGCCCCGGACGGGCGGCCCCGCTACGTCATCGAGACCCGACCGGAGACCAACGAGGTGGTCGTGGGCCCGGAGGAGCTCCTCCGCCGCAGCGCCATCGACGCCGGCGCCCCGGTCCTCCTGGCCGAGCCCTCCCCCCTCGAGGACGGCGGGATCGGCTGGCGGGACGTGACCGTGCAGGTGCGCGCCCACGGTCGCCCCGTCCCCGCCGACGTCACCATCGATCTCGGGACCGGAACCCTGCGGGCACGACTGCATCAGCACCTGCGTGGCCTGGCGGCGGGGCAGTCCGTCGTCGTCTACAGCCCCGGGGACGCCCCCGACGGCGACCGAGTCCTGGCCCAGGCCACAATGACCTGACCCTCGCGCTGCCATGCGCATGCGGACCGGATGAGGAGCCCGCCCGCATCACTCGTGGAGGCCCCGACGCTCGTGCTCCCGTGCGAGCCGGATTCTCCGGTCACGCACGGGAGCGACGGAGCCGCGGGGACCGCCCTCAGCGCAGGCAGGTGTGCCGCTCGATCGCGCGCACCGCCCACCAGGCCAGCACTCCCGCCAGCAGCGGGCCGACGACCACGGATCCCATGCCGATGACGGTCGGCTGGACACCGGTCCTGAACGTCTCGAGGAACTGCGACAACATCATGCGGGCCACGACATCGCCGGTGGTGATGTCCAGGGACACGGGCAGGAGGAGGGTCGATGCCAGGGCGAGCACCTGGTTGCCCACGTAGAGCAGGACGATCCCGATCAGGGGAGCCCCGATATCGAGGTGGTTGAATCGCCCCTGCGCGCCAATGCTCATCACGGCGCCGATCTCGACGATCACCGTCAGGAGTCCGACCAGCGAGGAGACGATGAAGAACGTCGCGAGGGCCGGGCCCGGCCCGCCCACGGTGAGAGCGTCGCGCAGCGGCGCGAGGACCTCACCGAGCGTCGTGCCGGTGGCGTGGGCGAGCACGGCGAACCAGGCGACCAGGCCGGCCAGGTCGAGTGCGCCCGCCACCAGAGCCATAGCGCAGGCGTAGAGGGCCTTGGCCGTGAAGAGCACCCGTCCGCGCACCGGGACAGTCATGGTGAGGTAACCGCGCTGCCCGTACATGGACTGCCAGTACTCGACGGCGATCTGAACCAGGACGATAGCCGGCATCGCGATGATCACCGCCATGGACGCCATCTGCATGAGGACGGCCAGGGGCCCGACGCGGGCCAGGAGCCACCACAGCCCGAGGAACCCGAGCAGGACGACGGAGCAGATTCCCATCACCGCAGCATTGCGCGACAGCTGGGTGCGGGCCTCCTCGGCGAAGAGCGTGCGGAACATCAGCGGTACTCCTTCCTGAACAGGGCGTCCAGGCTCATCGAATGGGCCTGACGCAGGTCGTCGGCATCGCCGGCCAGCAGCAGACGCCCGTCCTTGAGGAAGACGGCGGAGTCGATGATCGACTCGACGTCGGCGATGAGGTGGGTGGAGATGAGCATGAGAGCATCGGGGTCGAAGTCGCGCAGGACGCCGTCGAGGATGATCTGGCGCGCCGCGGGGTCGACCCCGGAGATGGGCTCGTCGAGGAGGTAGACGCGGGCGCGGCGGCTCATGGCCAGGGCGATGCGCAGCTTCTCCCCCATCCCCTTGCTCATCTCCTTGATGGAGCGGTCGGCGGGCAGGTCGAAGAAGTCGATCAGTCCGCGGGCCTTGACGGCGTCGAAGTCGGCGAAGAAACGGGAGAACTGGGCGACGGCCCGGGGCGGGGTGAGACTCGCGGCCAGGAACTCGGCGTCGGGAAGAAAGGAGACCAGCGCCTTGGACGCCGGCCCGGGGGCGTGGCCGGCGACACGCACCCGGCCGTCGTAGTCGGCCAGGACTCCGGCGAGGATCTTGAGCAGGGTGGTCTTGCCGCAGCCGTTGGGCCCCATGAGACCGACGATGCGGCCGGCGGGCAGCGCGAGGCTGAGATCGTGCAGGGCCGGCCTGCCGCGGTAGCTCTTGGTCAGGTGGTCCACGACCACCAGGGGCGGGGCGTCGTTCAGGGACGCGATGACGTCGGGATGGGCGTCGGGACCGGGGTCGGGGCTCTGCGCGCCCGACGGGGCCGCCGTCGACGAGGTGCTCATGAGGACTCTCCTGATTCTGATTCCTGGACGGGGGTGGCCGGCCACCGCTCGGCCAGGATTCCGCTCGCCTGAGCGTGGTCCATGCCGATGGCGGTGACGGCGGTGATGAAGGTGTCCGCGGCTCCGACGGCGAGTTCGCGACGGACGGCGGCGAGCGCCGCGGCGTCCGCGGTGACGAAGCGCCCGGCAGTGCGCTCGGCGGCGGTCAGGCCGCTGCGGTCGAGCTCGACCAGGGCGCGTTGGACGGTATTGGGATTGACTCCGGCCTGCGTGGCGAGATCGCGCACGCTGGGGATCCGGGTTCCTGCGGGCCAGGCACCGGTGACGATCCGCATGCGGAAGTCGTCGACCAGCTGGACCCAGATCGGACGGGAGTCATCGATCGGCATAGGCCCTCCTCAAGCAGATGGGCTGGACATGGATGGAATGCGGATGGGAGGCGATGGAGCACGACCCGGCGGTGCAGTCGGGCGGTCTCCTCGGACCATCTGTATTACTGCACTAATACAGTGACACAGTTGGTCGGCGACGTCAAGTTCTCGAGCCCGCTCGGCTCCCGGCCCGTCGAGGGCCCGCGCCCCGGGCCGTCCCGCGGTCCCGGACAGCCCCGGAAACAGGTTCGGCTCACCTGTTAAGCGAATTCCGGACGCGTGTAAGAACTACGCCCGGATGCTCGGGAACGACGCGCCGCACGCTCACGCGATCCGTCGTCTTCCTTGCAATGACGCCGTTCCAACAGGTCGTGCGCGTACATCCCCAAGCCGCTGTTGCCACTGCCCGGACGCGTCCCTACCGTGAATTACGTCAGTGATCGCACCTCGTCGAAGGAGCACCCATCATGTCGACCGTCACCGCCATCAACTCCTGCGCCACCACCGCCTGCGCCTACAACCGCGGCGGCTGCACCGCCTTCGCCATCACGGTCGGCGGCGACGCCGCCACCCCGGCATGCTCCACCTTCGTCAGCCTCGACGCCCGCGGCGGGCTGCCGGTGGCCGAGGGGCACGTGGGCGCCTGCCAGCGTCTGGAGTGCGTCCACAACACCGACCTCATGTGCACCGCCGACGCCATCACCATCGGCGAGGACACGGCCTCCTGCCTGTCCTACGAGGCCCGCTGAGAATCCGCCGGCGCCCGCGTCCCCGGGGCGCCGGCTTCGACGCCGCAACGGGTCACGCGGCAGGGCCTCCACGCACCCGCCGCTCCATGGGACGTGGTAGTCCGCGGCGGCGCGGCAGAAATGAGGCGGAGCGAGCGGAGGGGCTCCGCGACGAGCCTGCCCGCTATCGAGTCCGACCGGCGGCCGGGGCGCTCACGGAAGGATTCCGCCGACCAGGGCCTCCTGGACGAGGTACCGCAGGTGGCGCCCGGCCTCGTGAGCACGGGTCGTACCCGCGGGCAGGAGGATCTGAAGAGTGTCGGTGGTCTCGCGCCCCAACCGCAGAAGGGTGACCGCGTGCGGGGACACGTCCACGCACAGCACTCGTCCCCACAGGGCCTCGTGCAGTCCGCCGGACGGGCGCCTGGAGCAGATGATCCCGGGGACACTGCCCTGCTCCACACCATCGCACAGAACCTCGAGCGCGCCCTCGCCCAGGGCCTTGACCTCATCCTGCGCGCCGAACGTCTCGGAGGCGGACCACAGCAGCGGGCGAACGCCCTTGGCGTCGGGGTCGAGCACCTCCTCCATGGTGTGCCCGCTGACGCCCATGGCGTCGTGGACCATGATCCGGCTCGTCTCGACGACACCCAGCCGCCCGCCCGGCGCCCTGGCGAGCTCGGCCAAGTCCGTGAGCGGGTCCTCCCCCGTGATCGCGCAGTGGCACCCGGCCACCGACCCCGACAGGACGGCGTCGCGCCCGCCGTCGTCGAGCCAGGTGAGCACGCCCAGGAGGTGGACGGTGGCGGTGGTGATGCGCAGGCCGGGCTCGGCCGCCTCGAGGGCGACGTCGAGACGCACCTCGACCGGGGCCTCGCACGGCACGTCGACCATCGGATGGTCGGCCGCCGGGTGGGCGGCCACGATGATGCTCCCCGTGACATCGAGCGCGTGGAGGACGAGCTGGGAGGGAGCGCCGTCGTCGAGTCGGTAGGCGGTCAGGGAGGCGCAGCCCGCCCCGGACAGGAGGCGGCGCGCCATGCGACGCGAGGAGATGGCGGCCTGCGGCGTGCGACTCTCGCTGGTGTACGTCACGGCTCCCCCCTTTCCGACTGCGGGAGCGGCGCGAGCAATCGAGGTAAGGTTAGCCTGGCGAGCATACGAAGGCGAGGAGAGACCGCTCACCGGACGCTCGCGCGGAACCGGTGCGCGGCCGGTGCGGAACCGCTGCGATCCGCGCACCGGTGGACGGATCGCAGCGGTGTCGTCGGCTCATCGTCGCCTCACCACCGACTCGCCACATGACTCACCACGGTGAGGCGTTCTTCTCCCAGTCGGAGTCGTAGGGGCCCAGGGCGGCCAGAGCCCTGTAGTCGGCGTAGCACTCGGCCAGCAGCACGGGCGGCACCTCACTCAGCGGGACTCGATCGCCCCGCTTGAAGCTCAGACCTGTGGTGGCGCAGGGGATGTTCTCCTCGGGCACCCAGGAGCCGGTGAAGCCCAGCACCGCGGTGAGTCCCGCGGAGGAGAAGACCTTGGCGTAGGTGTCGAAGGCGCCCCCGTCCAGGACCTCCCCGCGCCTGTAACCGCGTGCGGCGGCGGTGCCGCGGAAGGTGAGGGTGTCGGTCACATGGCCCTCATGGTCGCTCACGACCTCCTGCCCTTCCTCGACCCTCGGGGCGGTCGCGCTCAACTGGTCGAAGAGGGGTTCCACCTCGTAGTCCGCCAGGTGCTCGCGCCAGGCGGCCGCCAGCCCCGGGTCGAGGAGCGTCCCGTGGGCCACCCCCACCCGTCCCCGCTCATCGAGCTCGATGACGGCGTCGTCGGCCCCCACCAGCGCCCCGTCCTCGGTGGGGCGAAAGGTCAGGACCCCGCCGCCCGTGGACGAGATCCCCTCGACGCCCCCGGGACCGATGAGCGCGTCGTCCTCGTCCTCCGCGGGCGGGGCGGCCGTCCAGATCAGGCGGGTGACGAGCCTGCCCACCAGGGGGTGCGCCGCCAGCAGCTCGCGCCACTCGGCCGCCGTCCATGTGCGACCGACGCACATGGCCTCGTACAGTCGCGCGGACTGGAGGGCCAGGATCGTCCTGGCCTCCTTGCGAGAGGCGGTCAGCCGCTTCCTGGCCGCCTTGACGGCGTCCTCGTCCTCACCGGAGCGGGCCGCGGGCAGGGACCGGCGGGACCTGCCGTCGGCGTCCGTCAGCGCGATCGTGAACTCAGGAGTCAAACGGCCCACGAACTCCCGCCGACCGTAGGACAGGCGCAGCAGGCCGTCGTCGTCGAAGCCGGCCGCCGGGATGGTGCGGTCCGCCAGCTCCTCGGCGCTCCACCCCCGCTCCTCGGCGGCGTCCCGGGCCAGGGCGGCGGCCGTGGACCGAACACCGGCCATCGTGTGACGCCGTGCGATGGACAGCAGCACCTGCAGCGCCTCCGGGCTCGAATTGGCGTGCAGGCAGCGCACCAGGGCGTCGAACTGCGCCCGCCGTCCCGGGTTCGCCCGCATGTAGGAGCGCACCAGCTCCGCCAGCTCGGCCCCGTCCATGCGCACGGCGAAAGCGAGCAGTCCCTTGTCCGTCATGGCCGAGCCCAGATAGGTCCGCTGGTGCTCCGCATAGGCCCGTGCGACCCGCTCCTCCAGCGGGATCGCGGCCTCGGCCTCGGCCCTGCTCAGAAATCGCGCCGAGTGGGCATCCGCGCGGCAGGTCGCGAGCCACCGCTGAGCGCGGTCGTGGGCCCGCTCACCGGCAGTCCGCGCGTGCGCCCGGCTCTCCTCCTGCGCCGGGTGACGGGTGTCCCGGACGACCCAGGCGCGCACCACGTACGAGGCCAGCACCGCGGCGTCCGCCGGCTCCAGCAGGGACAGGTACAGGTCGATGATCCCGCGCCCGGACGGATCCTTCAGTCTGCCCGCCAGCACCACCCACCAGCGGATGACCGTCGGGTCCACGGGGCTCGCGGAGCGGGCGCCGACGCCCCGCCAGCGCACCGCCGGCAGGGCGTCGAGGTCGAACCAGGCCAACGACGCCGGTGCCCTCCTCCTGAGCCCCTCGGCGGCCTCGACGCCCAGCGCCCCGGGCGACAGGAACTCGTCCGTATCACCGCCGCAGTCCCTCAGGGCGGCCAGCAGCCCGGCCCGCACGACGTCCCGCTTCTCCCCGCGCAGAGCCTCCGCCAGCGCCGGCGCCGACGCCGATTCCCCCAGGGAGCCGACCCAGGCGGCCGCCGAGGCCCGTATCTCCGCCCTGCGGTCCGTCAGGCCCTGCTCGGCCAGATCGCGCACCCGCGGGTGACGGCGCAGCACGGCCTGGGCCAGGGGGCGGTTCACCTTCGAGGAGCCCACGGCGACATCCGCGACCGCGGGCAGCAGCTCGACCGGAACACGGGGGAACCCGCGCAGGATCTCCAGGGCACGGGTCGCCGAGCACGTGTCTGCGAGCGCCTCGCGGAGCAGCTCGGGATGCTCCGCGTACCACGGCCAGGAGGTCTCGGGCTCAACGCTGTGGAAGACGTGGCCGTGGAAACCCGCGACGAGGGCGTCGGAGTCGCATCCCAGGCGCGTCATGAGCTCCTCGACGGCTCGCGGGTCGGCGCCCCGGCCCGCGTAGCGGCTCAGCGTCATCCCGTACCACCAGTAGCCGGGCCTCCCCACCGCCTCCACTGCGTGGAGCCGCAGCGCATGCGCGAGGGTCAGGCTCGGGGCGTGCTCGGCGATCCAGCGGACGTCGAACCGGCCCAGGAGCGCGGGGCGCTCGCGGGTCTCGCCGTCGGCCGCGGCCACCAGGGCGTCGAGATCCGCGTCGGTGGTCGTGCGCGCCCTGTCGACCGCGGCGCGGATCCACGAGTTCTGCTGCGCGTCGGTGCGTCCGGCGAGCCGGTCCAGGGCGGCGCGCAGCTCGACCTTGACGGCAGCGGCGCTCGGGCCCGTCTCCAACGGCGTGAAGGGCGGCAGGATGATGGGCTCATCGACCCCCTCGGCGCTGAGCGCGTCGTGCCGGGCCCGGGTACGGCAGATCACCTCCGCCAGCCGTCGATTCGCCTCGGCCGCCTCGGCGAGCAGGTCCGCACCGCCCTCGGAGACCGACAGGAACTCCACCAGCTCCGTGGCCCGGGAGGCCGGAGCCACGGCCAGCACCGGGACGAGCGCCGCATTCCTCACCGGTGGGTCCAGCTCCCCGAGCAGCTCGATCGCCTCCCGGCGCACCTCCTTGGACGCGCCCGCGGCCAGGGCCGCGATCAGGTGGGCTCCGGCGCAGGCCCATGGCGCGTCGACCGCCATGTGCTCGAGCACGTGGCGCCGCCCGTCGAGGTCCAGCTCGCTCATGACGGAGGCGGGCAGCGCGTCCGCGTGCCCGGTGAGGTAGTCGGTCACACCGGGCAGGTCGGCCGGTGACAGGCGCCTGAAGGTCGAGTAGGAGTAGGTCGCCAGGAAGAGGGCCGCGGGTATGCGGTCCTCCCCGTCATCGCGGGCGTCCTCCTGCTCGTCCCCCTGGTGGCCCTCCTCAGTCAGCAGGGTCACCAGGCGTCGGGCGTCCCAGCCCGACCGGTCCTGTCCCAGCCGCTCGGCATGGGCGCGGAGAGTCGTCCCCACGTCCTCGCGGTCGATGGTCCACACGACGTCCCCGAGGAGCGCCTCCAACCAACCGGGAGCGCGCCCCGAAGGCGGCTCGCGATCGGTGCCGGCCCGCAGGACGGCGTCCAGGAGCCGTCCGAATCGCGCCCACTGGCGCGGGAGCACCCGGTCGCTGCGGTAGAGGGCGTCACGCAGGGCGAGGACCGGGCCCACCGTGTGGTCCGCGGGCCTCCACCTGATCCCCACGGCTTCGAGACGCCCGCGCCGAGAGCCGTTCCCCCAGAGGAAGTGGGAGGCGCCCATGACCGCGGGCACAAGGAGGCTCCTCGGATCGTCCCCGTGGGAGGAGATCTCGAGCAGGACCTCCGAGCTCGCGCCGTCGACGACGTAGTCGACCGCGCGGACGTGCAGAGACTCGTCCACCGCCCTGAGCGGCAGCAGGGCGCGGTCGACGAGCCGGCGGACTGCGGGATCGGTCATGGAGGTCACGGGGGTCTCCTCGTCTTGTTCCTGCTGCCGGCCCTCGCACCTCGCCGGTGGAGTCGGCTTCTGCTGCTCGGAGGATAACGGCGGGCGGCGACACGAATCCGACGGGACCGCCGCCCGGAGCCCTACCAGGCCGTGACGTTCTTCCTCCAGTCGGGGTCGTAGGGGCCCAGGTCCGCCAGAGCGGCGTAGTCGGCGCCGCACTCGGCCAGCAGCACCGGCGGCACCTCGGTCAGCGGCACCGGACGGCCCTCGTGGGTGAAGGACAGGCTCGTGATGGCGCAGGTCCTGTCGCCCTCCGGGACTCGGGTCCCGGTGAAGCCCAGCACCGCGGTGAGCGCTGCGGAGGCGAAGTCCTTGACGTAGGTGTCGAAAGCGCCCTTGTCCCCGATGTCGCCGCGCTTGTAGCCGCGCCTGGCGACCGCGCTTTGCAGGGCGAGGGTGCCGGTCACGCGCCCCTCCAGGTCCCGCAGCTCCCTCTGCCCCTCCTCGATGCGCGGGGCGGTGGCGCTCAGCTGGTCGAACAGGGGCGTCACCTCGTAGTCGGCCAGGTGCTCGCGCCAGGCGACCGCCTCCTCATCACCGAGCCGGATCCGGTGCGCCAGGCGGACGACGGAGCCCGGTGCGAGGTCCGCGAGGTCGACGGCGGCGTCGTCGACCCCGATGAGCGCCCCGTCCTCGACGGGCCGGAAAATCAGGGTCCCGGGGGATCCGCCCGCCTCGCCGGTCCCGCCGATCGGATCGCCGTCGGTCATCTCCCCGCCGGCCCGGTCGGGCGGTGCCGCGCCCCCGGGCGGGACGGCCGCCCAGATGAGCCGGGTGACGAGCCGGCCCATGATCGGGTGCGCCGCCAGCACCTCGCACCACTCGGAGACCGACCACGTCCGACCCGTGCACATGGCCTCGCGCAACCGCTCCGTCTGGAGGCCCAGGACCGCCTTGACCTCCTTGCGCGCGGCCGTCAAACGCCGTTTCGCCTCCTTGACCACCGCGGCGTCCTCGCCGACCCTGGCCGCCGGCAGGGACATGCGGGCCCTTCCGGAGTCGTCGGCCAGCTCGATGGTGCCGCCCGGCCTCAGACGCCCCGTGAACCCCCGATCCCCGTAGGACAGGTGCAGCAGGCCGTCGTCGTCGAAGCCCGCCGTCGGGATGGTGCGGTCCGCCAGCTCCTCGGGGCTCCACCCCCGTTCGTCGGCGGTCCTCCTCACCAGGGCCGCGGCGGTGCCCCGGATACTGGCCATCGTGTGGCGTTGAGCGGCATCGAGCAGCACCTGGAGCGCCTCGGGACTGCCGTGGGCGTGCAGGACGTGCAGGAGCGCGTCGAGCCGGACGCGCAGCCTCGGGCCCGCCCGCATGCAGGAGCGCACCAGCTCCGCCAGCCCGGCCCCGTCCATGCGCACCGCGAAGGCCAGGAGGCCCTTCGCCGTGGCCGGGCCCGGACGGGTCGGGGCGGCCCAGGCGCGCACCACATGATCGGCCAGGACGTCGGCGTCGGACGGCTCCAGCAGGGACAGGTACAGGCCGATGATCCCGCGCCCGTCGGGCTCATTCAGTCCGTTGGCCAGGACCACCCACCACCGGATGATCCGCGGGTCGACGCCGGCGCCGTCCTTCCAGTGCACCTCCGGGAGAGCATTAAGGTCGAACCGGGCCAGGGACGCCGGCGTCCTCCTCTTGAGCCCCTCGGCGGCCTCGGCGCCCAGCGCCCCGGGCGACAGGAACTCGCCCGCGTCCCCGCCGCACTCGCGCATGGCGAGCAGAAGGGCTGCCCGCACGCCTCCCTTCCTCTCCTTGCGCAGGGCGGCCTCCAGCGCCGGGACCGAGGCCCGCTCCCCCAGGGAGCCGACCCAGGCGGCCGCCGAGGCCCGCGCCTCCGCCCTGCGCTCCGTCAGGCCCTGCTCGGCCAGCTCGCGCACCCGCGGGTGGGAGCGCAGCGCCGCCTGGGCCGGAGGGCGGCTCATCTCCGAGGAGCCTACCGCCCTGGCCGCCACCGCCCCCAGCAGCTCGGCGGGAATGCGCGGCATGGCCCCCAGGATCTCCAGGGCGCGGGGAGCCTGCGAGGAGTTCCCGAGCAGTGCGCGCAGCAGCTCGGGGCGCTCGGCGAACCACGGCCACGACACCCGCGGATCACCGAAGTTGAAGAAGGCGTTGCCCATGCTCCTGGCCATCTCGCTCTCATCCAGATCGAGGCGCACGGCCAGATCCGACAGGGCGCGCGGATCGATCCCGTGCTTCGCGCAGTACTCGGCCGCCGAGTACGGATCGCCCCATGCGGTGGCGATCCGCACCACGTGGACCGGGGCCAGGCTCGGCGCGCTGCTGATGACGTCGATGACGCCGTACGTCCACCACGAGTCGAGTCGTCTCAGGTTCCTCGGGATCCTCCGGCTCCTGCCCTCGGCCACCGCCAGCAGGGCGTCGAGATCCGCGTCGACGATCCTCGCCCGCGACTCGCCCCTCTCCCTGGCGCGCTTCTCGAGCCGGTTCAGGGCGGATCGCAGCTCGGCCCTGGCCGGGGCCGCGGGGATGCCCGTCTCGATCGGGGTGAAGGACGGCATCTCGATGGGCGTCTCCTCCCCCGCGAGGATGTCTCGGCGGCTGAGGGCCCGGCGGACCGGCTCGGTCGGTCTCCTGCCGATCTCGGCCGCCCGGACGAGGATCGCGTCCCCGTCCTCGGCGACGGACAGGAGCTCCATCAGCTCGGTGGTTCGGGAGGCGGGGGCCTCGGCCAGCACCGGGGGCAGCGCTCTCAGGCGCACCGGTGCTCCCTGGGCCTTGAGCACCTCGATGGCGTCCCGCCGCAGCTGCCCCGACGCATCCACGGCCAGGGCGCCGACCAGGTGGGCCCCCGCGGCGGCCCATGGCTCACTCGCCCTCGCGCAGACGACCACACCGGTGCGGCCCCTGGGACTCAGGTCGCCCAGCAGGCGGGCGGGCAGGTCGGCGGCGTGCTCCACGAGGTAGTCCAGCGTTCCGGGCAGCACCACCGGCAGGGGGTCGAACGGGCGCCAGCCGTAGCCGGAGACGTCATCGACTCCGGTGAAAGCGGTCAGGAAGACGGCGGCGGGCAGGTCCTCCTCGCCGACGCCGTCCTCGGAGAGGAGTGCGATCATGCGGGAGACGTCCCAGCCGGGTCTGACTCCCGCCAGCGGGTCCCTCGGCATCGCCGAGCGCTCATCGAGCTGGATACGAGCGCTGCGCAGCACGTCGGAGATCAGCATGCACAACCAGGCGGGCACGCGATCGGGACCGGAATCGCTGCGCGACGCGCCGGCGCGGTCCACCGCCTCGAGAAGCCGCCCCAGACGCACCCACTGGTCGATGGTGAGGGTATTGCTGCGGTAGAGGCGATCCCGCAGCCCCATGATCCCCTCCTTCCTGCTGTAGAGGTATTCGGGATTCTTCATCGGGACGCCGGCCCTCCGGAGGCGGAGGCACCAGGAGTCGTGAGCGCTGAAGCCGGTCCCGGCCGGCCCCAGGCACTCCTGCGGTCCGGCTCCGGAGGACGCCACGTCCATGAGCACGTGCGGGTCCGCACCAGTGACGACGTAGTCGATGCCGCCGCGGTGGAGCGCCGGATCCACCGCCTTGAGCGGCAGGAGGGCGCGGGAGACGAGCCGGCGCCGGAGGGGGGCGAGGAGGATCATGGGCCATCATGGGCACGGCGTTCTCATATCGCCAGGGCCCGCACCCGGTCGACCACCGCGCAGGCGCGCAGGACCGCCCGCGGCCCGGCATCCTCCCCCGTCCCATCCAGGGCCGCGGCCAGGGTCTCCAGCCGGAGCTCGCGGGCGGTGCGCGCACGGGTGGTCAGCACGTGCGCGGTCATGCCCTCGGGGCGCAGGTCCCCGCCGGAGGCCGCGAGCGCGGTGAGCGCCTCGTGCGCGTCCCGGCACAGGGACTCCACCACCGGCACCGAGTCGGGGATCGGTGCCGGAGCGGTCGCCCCTGCGCGCAGCCGCTCCAGGCGCTCGGCGAGACGCCGGTAGAAGCGAGGGGCGCCGGCTCGCACCGAGGAGATGCTGGGCGACAGCAGGGCGAGAGCGCCCCGGTCGCGCACGTAGATCCCGGTGGGCCGGTCCCCCTCCACGGTCATGGCGACCACCGGGACGTTCCGGGCCAAGAGGTCGGCCACCAGGCGGGCCTCCATGCCGTCGGGGTCGAGGCGCAGCACGCGGGTCTCCCCCTCGATGCCGCGCACGGGCCACACGTACTGCTGGTGGATCTCATCCAGGTCGATCCTCCCCAGGCCCGACGAGCGGGTCAGCAGCAGCCGGACCGGCGGGGACGGGGGCTCGAAGCTCGCCGCCCGCGGGCCGCGACGGAACTCCCGGAGCTCCCGGGCGACGGCCGCCAGGTCAATGCCGTCGTAGCCGTCGTAGCCGACGCAGCCGTAGCGGCCATCGGCACCATCGCCGGCACCACCGTCATCCCTGCAGCCGTCACCGTCGCACCGGCTGACCGTGGTGCGGGTGGACGGGGCCAGGGTCCCGTCCGGTCTGCGGCTGGCGTCCTGAAGGCGCAGCGGGCCCGACAGCAGGACTCCGACGGAGACGCTCCACACCAGGGGGACGTCCTCCGAGCGTCGGAAGGCGGGGTCGGCACCGGCGGCCCGCCCCGTCGTCACCGACTCCAGCCGGCGGCGCTCCAGGTCCCAGAAGCGGGCGGTGAGGCCGCGGCTCCCCGAGGGGGCGGTCCACCAGGCGGCCGACAGGGGCACGAGCAGGCCCGGCCGGGTCCGCTCGGCCTCGGCGCTCCCGAGCAGGGCGGGATCCAGGGCGGCGGCGTCCAGCGCCCGTGTCAGGGACCAGGCGGCGGCCAGGGCGCTGAGGGCGGCGCTCTCGTCAACGGCGTCGTCGCGGCGGGCCACCGCGTGCACCGCTCCGGCGGCCGACACGAGCAGCCTGGCCAGGCGCGGGACCTCCTCCAGGCGGGCGACCTGGGAGAGGCGGTCGAGCTCGTGGGCGCTGCGAGGTCCGGCGTGGGAGATCCCGGCGGCGATGACGCCCTCGATGGTGCGGGCGGTCGAGGCGAGCAGCCGGCGACGGCCGGCGGTCATGGTGATGCTCCGGGCCGCCCAGGGCCAGGCCCTGCCCGCCCGGGCGAACAGGCGCACGACGGCCTGGAGGCGCCAGGCCGCGTGGGCGACCCGGGAGTGGCGCCCGGCCACGATCATGTCCCTGGGGCCCAGACCCGCGACGACGACGACCTCGGGGGCGTCCGGCCAGGTGACGCTCAGGCGTCCCGGCGCGCGAGTGATCTCGAGGTCCGCGGCGAGCCGGGCCGGGTCGGCGTCCGCCAGGGCGGCGGTGACGCGGCGCAGCGCGGCCGCTCCCAGCGCCTTCTCGACGGCGGCGGGCTCCCAGGAGAGCACCTCCTCCAGGACCGGGTCCTGCGCGGGGACGGGCGCCGGGACCGCGGGCCCCGGAGCTCCCGAGGGCTCGGCGGGCTCAGAGGGCTCAGCCGGTTCGGAGGGCCCCGGTGCCTCCGCGGGGCCCTCCGCCGAGTCGGGCCCGGCGGGGTCGTCGGCACCAGGATCGGCTGCGCGAACCGTCTCGCGCATCCACAGGCAGGCGGCGACGACGTGAACGCACGTCCCGGCGACGGGGCAGGGGCAGCGCGCGTCCCGGGGCCCGTCGGTGGTGAGGACCACCGGCACCGGCGGCCGTCCGACCGCGACCGTCACGCTCCCGCCGTTCGCCTTCGCCTCCGCGTCCCGGACCTCGACGTGTCCGGCGGCCACCTCGGCGCGCCCGCGTCGCACGAGCCCACGGCTGGCCAGGGCCGCCAGGGCGACGTCGTCGAAGGCCGCATAGATCGAGTAGGCCGAGTAGGTCGAGCGGACCGGGCGCGCCGGACCCCGGGAGGTCGAGTCGGTCATGCGGTCGCCTCGGCCAGCCAGGCGGCGAAGCGGTCCGGGGTCATCGCAGCGATCCGCATGCCGGCCGCGGCGAGCCTGTCGCCGACCGTCCGGTTGAACCAGGGCTCGCCGTCGTCGCCCAAGGATGCCAGTCCCAGCATGGTCACGCCCGAGGCCGCCAGATCCCGCACCCGGGCGACGAGCGCGGACACCGAGCCGCCCTCCCCGAAGTCGCTGATGAGCGCCAGGACGGTGCGGGTGGGCTGAGTCACCCGAGCGGCGGCGTAGTCCACGGCGTTGGCGATATTGGTGCCGCCGCCCAGTTGACAGGTCATGAGGACCTCGACAGGGTCGTCAGCCAGGTGGCTGACGTCCACCACGGAGGTGTCGAAGAGGATGAGCCGCACGGACAGGCCGGGCAGGGACGCCAGGATCGAGGCCATGACGGCGCTGTGGAGCAGGGAGGAGGCCATGGAGCCGGACTGGTCGACCAGGATGATGACGTCCCACTGCAGGTTCTGGCGCCGCTGCCGGGACATGAAGCGCACCTCCTGAACGAGCATGCGTCCGGTGTCCGGGTCCACGTTGCCCAGGTTGGCGGCGATGGTGCGGCGCCAGTCGAGGTTTCGCGCCGAGGCGCGGGGACTGCGCCGATTGCGCCGGCGGGCGCCGGTCAGGGCGGTGGTGACGGGGCGGCGCAGCCGCTCGATGGCGTCGGCGACGATGCGGGCGATGAGCGCCCGCAAGCCGTCCGCCAGCCGGGACGGGATCGTGCCCTTGATGCGCAGCAGCGCGGCGCCGAGCTCGGGACTCGTCCGCACGGAGTCCACCGCGACGGGGTCGGCGAGCAGGTCGGTCAGCCCGTAGCGGGTCAGGGCGTCGGACTCCATGCGCTCCAGGGCGGAGGCGGGGAGGAGGCGACGGGCCCCCTCGAGCCAATCGATGGTCCGCAGCGCCGAGGGCCCCAGTCCGCCGTCGCCGTCGGAGTCCCCCCGTCCCGCCGCATCCGGGCCCCCGCGGCCCAGGCGGTGGCCGCGCCCGGTGTACTCGCGGTCGTAGAGGTGGCCCAGGGCGTCGTCCAACCCGGCGTCCGCGGCCTCGCGCGGCAGGGCGGACTCGGCGTAGCGCCCCAGGATCATGCGCCAGCGGCGCGCCGCCAGCGCACCGTCCAGCCCACCGTCCGGGTCCCCGCCCGAGCCCCCGGTCGAGTCGCCGTCGCGGTCCCGGTCGGGGTCTCCGGGAGGCGCCGCCATCGCGGTCATCGGCCCACCCACTGCTCCAGGCCGTCGCGCACCAGCGAGGCGACGAGGTCCTGCTCGATCCGCCATCCGAGTGCGGCGTCGGCGGGGCTCGCGTTCCGCACCACGTCGATCCGGGCGGCATCGACGCCCGTGAGCGCGGCGATCCGCTCGGCCAGGCGATGCGTCTCGGTGGGGCGCAGCGCGGTGAAGGCGCGCCGCAGGTCGGGAAGAACGGCCAGGAAGCCGGACTCCCCCAGCCCGGACAGGGTACGGGTGACCGCTCTCAGGATGTCGGGGTCGTGGAGGACCACGTCCGGGGACGTGCGCATCAGCCCCACGAGGAAGTCGGCGACTCCGGTCCGGTCCGCTTCCGGGCTCAGGCGCGCGACGATGGCACCGGCCACCTCCCGGCGGCTCAAGGATCCGGTGGACGACGCGATGCCGGTGGCGCACCCCACGAGCACCGGCGCGGTGGCCCGTGCGCGGCGCAGGACGTCGATCTCGCGCAGAACGGCCTCGCGGCCGGGGCCGACGTCGCCTGCGGCGTCGGCGGCGTCGGCGGCATGAACAGCGCCGTCGGCGACGGCGAATCGGACGAGCAGATCGCGCACGGCGATGAGCGCATCCACCGCCCTCGCCGCCTCGTCGTCCGCCATCCCGACCAGCTCGGCCACCAGGCGGGCGATCTCCGCCGTGCCCCGGCGCAGCATGGAGCGCAGACGCGGCGCGGCACGGCTGGCGCGCTCCAGGCGCAGTCGCCCCGTGCCCTCCACGAGGGAGGCCAGGCGGTGCAGGACCTCGACGAGCTCGGCCAGGTCGCTCACGTCGCTCACGGCGGTCTCGAGGACGTCGCACACCCCGACCGCCTCCTCGTCGAGCCCCATGACCGCCAGCTCGGCGAGGAGCTCGGCGAGGGCGACGGCGCGCCGCTCGCCGTCCAGGCGCTCGGCCAGGCGGGTGCGCACCAGGACGTCGAGGGTGGGGGCCTCCTGGGCGGCGCGCACCAGGGCGGCCTCCACCACGGGGGTCCAGGCGTAGACCCACTCCTCGACGAACCGCCCCAGGCCCGTGCCCGCCACGAGATCGGCCCCGCCGACCTGACGGGCGAAGCCCACCTCGGCGAAGCGCAGGCGGGCGAGCAGCTCGCGGCGCTCGCGGTGACGGGGCCTGCGGGCGGTGTCCAGGGCGACGCGGCGCTCAACGGTGTCGTCGAGCCGGAAGCGCAGGGCCCTGAGCCGCTCGCGCACCTCTGCCACGAGCGGTGGACTGGCGGTGCCCGCGGGCACCCGCCCGAGGTCGGAGGCGGCGAAGACGGTGGCGACGGCGGCACCCAGGTTGCCCGACAGACCGGTGTCGTCCTTGACCAGGCAGCTGGTCAAGGCGTCCAGGAGGTCGGTGCGTCCGGGCCAGGCGCGACCGCGCAGCGCGGCCAGGCCCAGGGCCTGCTCGACGGTGGCGCGCGCCTGGGCCGTGCCCAGGGGCTCCCCGAGCCCGCGCAGGGCGTTGACGACATCGAGGACGACGGCGGTGGCGAAGCCACGGGGTCCCGCGGGGACTCCGGGGTCCGCGTGGGCACCGGTGCGGGCGCGCCAGGCGCGCCGCCACAGGCCCGGGGAGGACATGCCCGCCCCGTAGCCGCGCAGGGAGTCCAGGCGGGAGAAGTCGTAGCGGATGAGCCAGCTCTCCCCTCCCGGCCGGGGGTCGGCGGGGGGCAGCCAGGCGGCCTCGGGGGTGTTGTCGAGCGCGTCGAGGAGGGCCAGGGCGTGGAAGGCGCCGGTGACGACGACGATCGGGCCGCCGTCGCGTCCGCCGCCGGTCGCGCGCGGCAGGCGCTCGCGCAGGGCGGCCGCCATGACGGCCTCGCGGGCGTGGGTGCCGTCGGAGTCGAGGACCTCGCGCTCGGCGTCCAGGCGGGCCAGCCCCGACCAGGCGAGCGTGTCGGCGAAGAAGTCCCGCCAGGCGCGGATATCGGCGGTGCCGCGGTCCTCGAAGAGCTGCTCCCAGACCTCGTCGTGATCGCGGCAGCCGAGCCGCGCGGCGAGGGCGTCCAGGGCGGCGGAGCGGGCCAGGTGGTACTCGGCCTGCAGGGTGCGGGCGGCGGCGCCGTGGCCGTCATGGGAGTCATCGCGGGACTCGTCGCGGCAGTCGTCGTCCGCGCCGGGGCTGCGGTCGATGAAGGCGGCCTCGGCGCCGTGCTCGCCCGCCCAGCGCAGGGCGATCCACTCCGGCGAGAACTCGGCGAGCGGGTAGTAGGAGGCGGTGCGGTCGGCCAGGGAGAGCACCGCGACCGGGGGAACGGTGTCCGGGTCCTGGAGGGCGGGCAGCAGGCCGGTGTACTCGGCCGGCCCCTCGATGAGGACGACAGCGGGACTCACCTGCTCCAGGAGCGCTCTCAGGGCCAGGGCGCAGGCCGGCGAGTGGTGACGGATCGGGGCGAGATGGACTCCGGCCTCGCCCCAGGCGCGCTGGGCCCCCAGGGCGCGCCGGAGCCGTGGCGGAACCGGGGTTGCCGCGCCCGCCGTCCTCACTCCCACAACCCCTGCGCGGCGGAGAGGAAGTCCTTCCACGCGGCCGAGGAACGTGCGCGCTCGCGCACCACGGAGTCGACGTAGAGGCGCATGCGCCGGGCGTCCTCGTCCTCGCCCTTGAGGGCCACGCCGACCAGCTGACGGGCGATGTCGGCGGCGCGCACGGAGCCGTCGCCGAAGTAGCGGGCGCTCATGGAGGCGGCCACTCCGACGTTGACGGCCTCGGCGGTGGACATGACCGCATCGGGGCGCTTGACCGGGGATCCGGAGGCGGTGGTGCCGGTGCGCAGGTCCGCGAAGGCGGTGACCAGCACGTCGAGCACTTCCGGGCTCATGGGGGCGCGCCGCGGGCCGAGCTCGGAGTCCAGGGCCCGGGTGATGAGCTCGGCCTCGAAGGCGCGGTCGGCGATGGGGCGCACCGTCTCGAAGTTGAAGCGGCGCTTCAGGGCCGCGCTCATCTCGTGGACACCGCGATCGCGCAGATTCGCGGTGGCGATGACGTTGAAGCCCGGCGCCGCGGCCACGCGGAAGCCGTCGCCCAGCTCGGGCACCATGAGCTGCTTCTCGGACAGGACCGACACCAGGGTGTCCTGGATCTCGGGCGGGCAGCGGGTGATCTCCTCGAAGCGCATCAGGCGCCCCGACTCCATGGCCCGGTAGACCGGGGAGGGCACCAGGGCGCGGCGCGAGGGGCCCTCGGCGATGAGGAGCGCGTAGTTCCACGAGTAGCGGATGTGGTCCTCGGTGGTGCCCGCCGAGCCCTGGACCGTCAGGGTCGAGACCCCCGAGATCGCCGCGCTCAGCAGCTCGGAGAGCATGGACTTCGCAGTCCCCGGCTCGCCCACGAGCATGAGCCCCTGGTGGCCCAGGAGCGTGACGACGGCGCGGTCGACCAGAGGATCATCGCCGTAGAACTTGCGGGTCACCCCCAGGGCCTCGTCCCCGACGACGAAGGCGCGCACCGAGCGCGGGGACAGTCGCCAGCCTGCGGGGACCTCGGCGCCGGAGGCCGTGTCGGCCGCGGCCAGGGCCGCCAGCTCGCCCGCCCAGCGGTCCTCGGCGGCCGGGCGCAGCTCGGCCGCCGGGGCGTCGGGGCCGGTGCCGGATCCATCGGGAGCGGCGCCGTCTCCGGCGGGCGGCGGCCCCGCCGACGTCGGAGGGGCGGTGCGCTCCCCCGTCGGGCGCGCGGAGCACGCGCCGCTCCCGGAACGGGGGGCGGGCCCGGCAGTCATCAGTCCTCCTTCAGGACGCGGTGCTGGGCGGCACCGTGCAGGTCATGGGCGGTCATGAGCAGGTCGTGAGCGGGTACTGAGCCGCGCCGCGAGGCACTGAGGCGAGACCCCGGCGGCTGGCCGCCGAGGAGCGCTCAGCCTCGCAGGCGGGCGAGCTCGGAGACCAGCTGGGGCACGACCTCGGTCACGTCCCCCACGACGCCGAAGTCCGCCATCTCGAAGATCGGGGCCTCGGAGTCGTCGCACACCGCCACGATGGTTCCGGCGCCCTGGATCCCGCTGGTGTGGTGGACGGCGCCGGACACGCCCAGACCGATGTACAGCCGCGGGGAGATCGTCTCCCCGGTCTGACCGATCTGCGCGGACCGCTCGACCCATCCCTCGTCGCAGGCCACTCGCGTGGCGCCCACGGCCGCGCCCAGCGAGTCGGCCAGGGATCGCACCAGGTCGAAGTCGCCGTCCACGCCGCGTCCGCCCACGACGACGGTGCGCGCTCCGGCCAGGTCCGGACCGGCGGTCGCCGCGGCGCGCTCGCGGGAGACGAGCCGCACGGCCGCCGCCTCCGCGCTCAACGGGACGTCCAGGGGCTCGGCCCGCAGCGCTGCGGAGCCGTCGGCCGTTCCATCCGTCGTCCCCCCGGAGGCGACCTCGACGGATCCGGGGCGCACGGCCACGACCGGCGCGCGCCCGTCCCGGGCGGCGGCCGGCGCGATCGACACGGTGACCGCCCAGGATCCGGACAACGCGAGCCTGGAGGCGCGCACATCGCCGTTCGTGACCCGCAGGTCGGTCACGTCGGCGGCGCAGGCGGAGTCCATGAGCACGGCGGCGCGCCCGGCGACCTCCTTGCCCCGGTAGTCGCCGGAGACCAGCACCGCACCGGGGGCGGTCTCGCGCGCGGCCGCGACGACGGCGTCGGCGGAGGCGGGGGCCTGCGCCCGCTCGCCGCCCACGTCGGCGATCAGCAGGCGGGTGGCGCCCGCAGCGGCCAGGGCGGCCGAGGCGGCGGCCTCGACCGGGCCCAGGACAAGGGCGACGACATCGCCGGCGGTCAGCGTCCGTGCGGCGGTGACGAGCTCGAGGGCGGGGCCGGTCGGGAGGGCGCCGTCGAGGTCGGCGAGCACGAGCACGGGCGCATCAAGAGTCTCGGACATGATCTTCTCCTTGTGGTCCTCGGTGTACGCGTCGGCCGCTCAGACGAGCCCGCCGTCCACCAGCCAGGCGGCGAGCTCGCGCCCGGCCTCCCCGGCGTCGGTGCGGATGATGCCGGCCTGGCGGGCGGGCCGCTCCTCGGCCTCGACGACGGCGACGGCGGCCCCGCGCGGCTCGATGCCCAGGTCCCCCAGGTCCCAGGCGTCCACGGGCTTCCTCCTGGCGGCGCGCATGGCGGCGAAGTTGGGATAGCGCGGCTCGTTGGCCTGGTCGGTCACGGACACGAGCGCGGGCAGGGGGGCCGAGAGGACCTCCTTCAGCGCGCCGGTGGCGCGGGTGACGGTGATCCCCTCGGCGCCGGCCTCCAGGGAGCTCGCCAGCGTCAGGGCGGGCACGTGCAGGGCCGCGGCCAGGGCTCCGGGCAGCATGGAGGTCATGGCGTCCAAGGAGGCCATACCGGTGACGACCAGGTCCACATCACCGGTGCCGGCCCCCGGTCCCACCCCGCCGATGCGTCCGATGGCGGCGGCCAGCGCACGCGCAGTGGTCACGACGTCGGCCCCGGCCAGGTCGTCGTCGCTGACGACGACCCCGGAGTCGACCCCCATCTGGAGCGCGCGGCGGACGGCGTCCTCGGCGTCCTCGGGCCCCATGGTCAGGGCCACGACCCGACCGCCGAGGTCCTCGACGAGGCTGACGGCGGCCTCGACGGCGTTCTCATCAAGCTCGTTGAGGACATCGTCCTCCCCCCGGACGAGGCGGGCGTCCTCGAGGCGTCGCTCGGACTGCACGTCGGGGACGTGCTTGATGCAGACCACAATTTTCATGCGTCCAAGATTGCCATATCCGGATGCCGGCGCCGGTGAGCACTGGGTCACGCATCTCGGGCCACCGCGCCCCGGCCCGCACGCACTCGCACCGAGCGTCCACCGCACGCCCGCCGCACGAACACTGCACAATCCCTGCATATCCGCTGCGCGTCCACTACGCTCCCACCAGTTCACGGAGCTCGAGGCGTGTGCCACGCCCGCCTCGAGTGGCCGTCGCGCGACTGCGCCTCGACAATAGAGCCCATGTCCCCCACGTTAGAGCCGCAGCCGGCCGCCCGAGCAGCCTCCGACGCGTCGGACCGCATCCGCCTGGGCGCCACCCTGACCGGGGACGGCGCCGATTTCGCCCTCGCCGCGCCGCACGCGACCGCCGTCGATCTGTGCCTGATCGAGACGGACGCCGCGGGCGGGATCGTCTCCGAGCGCAGGATCGGCCTGCGCGGCCCGAGGCTCGGCATCTGGGACGCCCATGTGCCCGGCGTGCGCGCCGGGCAGCGCTACGGCTACCGCGTCCACGGGCCGTGGAACCCCTCCGAGGGCCTGCTGTTCAATCCCCGCAAGCTTCTTCTCGATCCCTACGCGCGCGCTCTGGACGGCAAGCCGACCCTGGGGCCCGAGCTGTACGCGCACGCCGTCGACGACGACCTCTCCCCCGCCTTCGTGCCATTCGCTCCCTCCGAGCTCGACTCCGCCGGACGCGTCGCCCTCGGCGTGGTCACCGGTGAGCAGTTCACGGTCGTGCCCGGCCCCAGGGTGCCCTACGGCCGCACCGTCATCTACGAGACCCATGTCAAGGGGCTCACCCACGACATGCCCGGCGTGCCGCCCGAGCTGCGCGGCACCTACGCGGGTGTGGCCCATCCGGCCGCGATCGAGCACCTGCGCTCGCTGGGCGTGACCACCATCGAGCTGCTGCCCATCCACGCCGCCTTCTCCGAGACCTTCCTGCTCAAGCGCGGACTCACCAACTACTGGGGGTACTCGACGCTGTCCTACTTCGCCCCGGAGCCCGCCTACGCCACCGCCGCGGCGCAGGCGGCCGGCCCCCAGGCGGTCCTGGACGAGGTCCGCGGCATGGTCTCCCTGCTCCACGAGGCCGGCCTGGAGGTGATCATGGACGTGGTCTACAACCACACCTGCGAGTCGGGGGCGGACGGTCCGAGCCTGTCCCTGCGCGGTCTCGACAACCTGGAGTACTACCTCCACGCCCCGCACCGCCCGGCCCAGTACATCGACGTCACGGGCACCGGCAACACGGTGGACTTCCGCTCCACGCGGGCCGTCCAGCTGGCTCTCGACTCACTGCGCTACTGGGCCGGCGACGTCGGCATCGACGGCTTCCGCTTCGACCTGGCGGTCGCCCTGGGGCGGAACGCCGCGGAGTTCCACGCCCGCCACCCGCTGCTCATCGGCATGGCCACGGACCCGATCCTGGGCGGCGTCAAGCTGATCGCCGAGCCGTGGGACATCGGCCCGGGCGGCTGGCGCACCGGAGAGTTCCCCCTGCCCTTCCACGACTGGAACGACCGCTACCGGGGCACGGTGCGCTCCTTCTGGCTGCGCGACGCCTCGGAGATGTCCAAGGGGCGTCCGGGCTCCGACCTGCGGGACCTGGCCACGCGCCTGTCGGGCAGCGCCGATACGTTCGGCTACGGGGAGTGCCCCGGCGGGCGAGGACCGCTGGGAAGCGTCAACTTCGTCACCGCCCACGACGGCTTCACCCTGCGCGACCTGGTCTCCTACGACTACAAGCACAATCTCGCCAATGGCGAGGACAATCGCGACGGCACCGACGACAACCGGTCCTGGAACCACGGCTTCGAGGGGCCGCTGCGCGAGGGGATGGACGGCGGCCCCATCGAGATGCTGCGACGCCGCTCCTCCCGCAATATCCTGGCCACCCTGTTCGTCAGCGCGGGCATGCCGATGCTCCTGGGCGGCGACGAGATGGGCCGCACCCAGGACGGCAACAACAACTCCTACTGCCAGGACTCCCCGATCTCCTGGT